>ENA-UOIY01000179-UOIY01000179.1-human-gut-metagenome-genome-assembly--contig:-P114-NODE-179-length-107043-cov-12.221988_pt1 | contig 107043 bp, 91 predicted proteins | sample MGYA00242335_ERZ723882 | MGnify/ENA metagenome assembly ERZ723882 | reverse complement strand
GTCGCCCGCCAAGGAGAAAAGGGCAAAAAGCTCCGAAAAGACTGGCTGTCCGACGCATGGCTCCCTGCCCATCGATGGCTGATTTTTCCCGACGCACATGTCGTCGGGAAAAATGATCGGAGCTTTATTTGCGCCTGCGGGCGCAAACTCTGCGAGGCTTTTCTCTCCCTCAGTCAGCTTCGCTGACAGCTCCGCCCCCCCTCTCTGTCGCCTGCGGCGACATCTCTCGCCGCCGGGGAGAGTCTGCCCTCGTCCAGAGGGGCCTTATTAAATTGCCTCCCTCTGACGAGGGAGGTGGCTTTTGCCGCAGGCAAAAGACGGAGGGAGAGATGTTCTGCGCAGTCACGCTTTTGTGTCATTCGCCGTCGGGAAGCGCCGGAAATGCAGGGGTTTTCGCGCGGCACGGGCGTTTTTTGACAGAGGGGCGAACTCCACGAACAGAGGGGCGAACTCCACGAACAGAGGGGCGAACTCCACGAACAGAGGGGCGAACTCCACGATATGGGGGACTCCCTCCGTCTCGCTCCGCTCGACAGCTCCCTCAAAGAGGGAGCCGACAATCCCTCCGTCAGCCTGGCGGCTGACAGCCCCCTTTACACAAGGGGGCCTTTTGCTTCACTGCCTCCATTGTGTAAAGGGAGGTGGTGCGGCGCACGCCGCGACGGAGGGATTGTCGCATCCTCTCAGCCGTTGGACACCACGCAGTACATGGTCATTTCCTCGTCGCCGTCGTTGAAGACGGAGTGGGAGTGGCCCTTCGGGCAGTAGTGCGCAACGCCGGGCTCGAGCGGCAGGACTTTGCCGTCATACAGCACCTTGGCGCGGCCGGAGAGGATGTAGCAGACTTCGCTGCTGGTTTCGTGCGTGTGCATGCCGATGGAGCAGCCGGGCTGCACGCGGACGAGCATGATCTTTCCGGCATCGTCCATGAAGCGCCGGAGATAAATCGTGCCTTCGCCGCCGAGCATGTGCTCGGCCGGGGTTTCCTCGATCTGGTTGAGATGGATGAGCATTGCAGTTCCTCCTACTTATATAATAATGTACGTTTATCCCTTGAGCGGCACGCCGTTCAGCTCGGCGGCGGTGAGCTCCTCGCCGCGGTAAACGAGCTTTAGCGAGAAAAACGGCGCGTCCTCCGCGAGCAGGCGGAGGAAAATTCTGTCGCCCTCCCAGAGCTTTTTCGTAAGCAGCTCGTCCTTGCCGATCCACGCAAGCTCGCCCTCGTTGCAGGGCTTTTCCTCGCCCGTCCAGGCGTCCGCGGTGAACAGGTGCATATACTCGCACGGCCATACGTCGGAGACGAACGTCACGAGACCGCGGTAGCGCCAGCGCGTGAGCGTGAGCCCCGTTTCCTCGCGCACCTCGCGGCGGAGGCAGTCCTCCGGACTCTCCCCCGGCTCAAACTTGCCGCCGACGCCGATCCATTTGTCGTGGTTCTCGTCGTTTTCTTTTTTCGTGCGGTGGAGCATCAGATACTCGCCGCCGCGCTCCATATAGCAGAGCGTTGTGAGCTTGGTTTCCATTTATATCTCTCCGGAAAATTCCGTCCACGGGTACGCCGCGGGCGGGTTTTTTTCAAATGTCAGCACCTCGCCGGTGAGCGGATGCGGAAAGGCGAGCGCGCACGAGAAGAGCGCGATGTCCCCTTCCCCGCTGCCGCCGTATTTTGCGTCGCCCCAGAGCGGCGCGCCGTGCGCAGCAAGCTGGCAGCGGATCTGGTGCGCGCGCCCGGTGTACAGCCGGACGCGGCAGAGCGAGAGCCCGGCGCGAGAGGCGAGCACTTCATACGCGAGGCGCGCTTCGCGCACGTCCTTGCCCGGCGCTTCGGCCACAAACGTTTTGCGGAGTTTCCGGTCGCGCCGCAAAAGGTCACGCAGCTCGCCGGACGGCTCCGGCAGCGCGCCGCAGGCGACGGCAAGGTATTCCTTGCGCACGTCGCCACGCTCGATCGCGCGGCCAAGGTCGGCAGCGGCGTGGCGCGTGCGCGCGTAGACCATCACGCCGCCGACGGCGGCGTCCAGCCGGTGGACGGTATACACCGGGGCGGTATCGTCTCCGAGCGCGGCGCGCAGCAGGGACGGCATGCCGCCCGGCTCGTCCGTGGAGAGGACGCCGGAGGGCTTCACGCAGACGATGATTTTGTTGTCCAGATACAATATTTCCACAGCGATACTCCTTTGATGCACTATATATAGTATCACATACAGGGTGGCGGGGCAAGATGTTTTGTGGTATACTTCTCTGGGAAAAGGAGGGGATCGTCATGACGGAGATGTATCCCGCGTATTACGGGGCGTTTCGCTGCACGGCGGGCGCATGCCGCCACAACTGCTGCATCGGCTGGGAGATCGACATTGACGAGGCGAGCGCGGCGCGGTACACGGCACTGCCGGGCGAAATGGGCGAGCAGGTGCGCGCGGCCATGGAGCCGGGCGAGCCGCCGCACTTCCGATTGGACGGCGCGGGGCGGTGCGCCATGCTCCGGGAGGATAACCTTTGTGAAATACAGCGCGCGCTCGGTGAGAGCGCGCTGTGCAGCATCTGCCGCGACCATCCGCGCTACCGCGTGTTTCTGCCCGGGCGGACGGAAATCGGGCTGGGGCTCTGCTGCGAGGAGGCGGCGCGGCTGCTCCTGGCGCAGACGGAGAAGGTAACGCTCTGCGGCGAGGTTTCCGCCGCGCCGCCGCGCGAGACCGTGGAGCTGCTGCTCTTCCGGCAGAAGCTGCTGGACGCGGCGCAGGACCGGCGGCTGTCGCTCGGCGGGCGGATGAAGAAAATTCTCTCGCTTTCCGGCGCTTCCCTGCCACGGCGGACGGCACGCGCATGGGCGGCGTTTTTCGCTGCGCTCGAGCCATTGGAGGCGGAGTTCCCGGAGGCGATCTCGCGGCTGGACGGGGCAGTTGACTTTGCGGGCTTCCACGCCGTTTCCGCTGCGTGGGAGACGGAGTATGAGCAGCTGCTCGTTTATTTTCTGCTGCGGCACCTGCTCGCGGACGAGGGGCGAGGTCTGCCGCAGCGCGCGGCATTCGCGGTGTTGAGTACCGCGATGCTCTATGCGCTCGGCGCGGCGGTGCGGACGGAGCGGGGCGCTCTCAGCTTTGCGGAGCGTGTGGAGCTCGCGCGGCTGTGGTCGGCGAACATGGAGTATTCCGAGGAAAACATGCGGGCGGCTCTCGATGAGTTTACGTAATTTACTTTACATAATATAGTTTTCATAATATTAGTGGAGGGCGTTTTCATTGGATATTTGGGAAAGGCTGTACGAGGCGGCGGCGAAGGAATACCACCCGGAGGATGTTTCGCCGTTCGTGTATGCGCACCACGTTGTGTGCGCGCTGGAGGCAGACAACGGCGAGATTTACACGGGGTTCTGCATAGAATCGTGCAGCGGCGTGATGAATCTCTGCGCTGAGCGCGTCGCGCTGCTCAATATGTACATCCAGAGTGGGCAGACGAAGGTGCGGCGAATGATCGCCTTTCGGGACAAGCCGCCCTACGGCGAGGGCAGCGGGATGCCCTGCGGCGCGTGCCGGGAGTTTTTCTACCAGCTTAACGAAGAAAACGAGGATATGGAGATCCTCGTGGACTACGCAATGCGCGAGACCGTGACGCTCAAAGAGCTCATGCCCAAGTGGTGGGGTAAGGAGAGATACGAGCAAGCGAAAGCGTAACGTGAAAAAAGCCTCCCTCTGACGAGGGAGGTGGATTTTGCCGCAGGCAAAAGACGGAGGGAGAGACGTTTTGCGCGGAAGCCTTTGGCTTTTCTCTCCCTCAGTCAGCGGCTATGCCGCTGCCAGCTCCCTCGTCAGAGGGAGCCATATATAAACAACCGCCCTTTCCGGGGTATTCCGGAAAGCGGAGCCCGAATAAGAAAACATAGATTTTCCCCCGCAGACAACGTCTGCGGGGGAAAACTGTTTACAGCCATTCGGCGAAGAATTTTTCGTTGGAACAAGGCGCTTTTTCGCAGCAATGCTTTGTGCATTGCAAGGAAAAGGAACGCAGTTCCGGCGGAAAAGGCTCGGCGAAGGGGCTATGGTTTCTTATGAGGGCACAGCTCAAGGCGGTTTCCTTACATTCCTATCGTTTTTACCACGTGCGGCTGCTCTGGAATGTGAGCCATTTGATCTCGGTATAGTCGTCCATGGAGAACTTGCCGCCTTCGCGGCTGACGCCGCTCTCCTTCCAGCCGCCGCAGGGGGCGGTCGTGGCGCTCAGGTACGTGAGATCGTTGATGTGTACCATGCCGGCCTCGATCTTCATGCCGAGCTCCATGGCGCGGTCCAGATCGTGCGTGAGCACCGCGGCGGAGAGGCCGAAGAGATTGTCGTTGCACTTCGCGAGCGCTTCTTCGGCGTCCTTCACGGGGATGACGCTTGTGACCGGCGCGAAGCTCTCTTCATAGAAGATACGCATCGTCTCGTCCACGCCGCAAAGCACCGTCGGGCGGAAGAAGGGGCCGTCGTGCGTGCCGCCGCAGAGGAGCTTTGCGCCCTTCGAGACAGCATCGTCCACCTGCGACTGGACAAACGCGCAGTGGCGCTCGTCGATCAGCGGGCCGATGAACACGTCCGGGTCGGTCGGGTCGCCGACCTTGAGCGAGAGCGCGTAGCCGCGAAGCTTTTCGCAGAAGGCCTCGTACAGCGGCTCTTCCACGAGAATGCGCGATGTCGCCATGCAGAGCTGCCCCTGGTTGCTGAACGCGCCGAGCCCGGCGATCTTCACGGCCTCGTCGAGATCATAATCGCGCAGCACGAGCAGCGGGTTTTTGCCGCCGAGCTCCATCGCGGTGCGCTTGAAGTCCTGCGCCGCGGCCATGGCGATCTTCCGCCCGGCGTTCCCGCCGCCGGTGAACGACACCATGCGCACGCGCTTATCCTGCGCGAGCACCGCGGAAAGGCTCTCGTCCGCGACCGGGACAACGTTCAGCACGCCCGCCGGGAGACCAGCCTCGTGCAGCACCTCGCCGAGCAGCAGGCACACCGCCGGGGTGTGCGGCGACGGCTTGAGGATGAAGCTGTTGCCCGCGGCGAGCGCGAACGCGAGCTTTTTCACCGAGAGGATCAGCGGGTAATTGAACGGGAGTATTCCCAGAATCACGCCGAGCGGCTGGCACACGGCCATGGACAGCTGCCCCGGCTTGGCCGCCGGGTACACCTCCGTCGTGTGGCGGCGGCATTCGCCCGCCGCGACGCGGAAGAGATTCACGCTGCCGGCAAACTCGCCGCGCGCGATGGGCTGCGCTTTGCCGCCCTCGCGGACGAGAAGCTCCATGAACTCCGCCTCGCGCGACTCCATGATGTCCGCGGCGCACAGCAGCACACGCTCGCGCGCGTCCGCCATCGTTTTCGCCCAGCCGGGGAACGCCGCCGCGGCAGATGCGAGCGCGGTCTCCACGTCGGCCGCACCGGCGCGGTGCACCGCGAAGAGGGGCTTGCCCGTCGCGGGCTCGATGTCCTCGCGCACGCAGCCGTCGGTTTGCGGAGTCCACGCGCCGTTCAGATACAGGGGATACTCGTTTCTCATTGGGTCACTCCTATTTTAATGGTATGGTTTAACAAGATCAGGTCACAACGCCGCGGATGAACGGCGGACGGACGGGCGCTTCGTCGGAGAAGGTGTAGCATTTCAGAAGCTCTTCCTCTGCCGCCGCGGCGTCCGCTTCGGTTTTGGCGTGGATGGTGGCAAGCGTGTCGCCCGCATGGAGGTACGCCCCGTCCTTCGCCGCGAGCACAACGCCGACGGAGAGGTCGATCACGTCCTCCTTTGTGGCACGGCCGCCGCCGAGATGCATGGAGACGAGGCCGATGTCCTTTGCCTCCATCGCGGCGATAAAGCCGTCGCGCGGCGCTTTCACGGTGTGCACGACCGGCGCTTGCGGGAGAAGCGAGGTATCGTATACCGCCGCGGAATCGCCGCCCTGCGCGCGGACCATTGCCGCAAGCTTATCGAGCGCCGCGCCGCTCTCGATGGACGCTTGCAGCCGCGTGCGGGCCTCCGCCTCCGTTTCGGCAAGGCCGCTGCGAACGAGGATGTTCATGCCGAGCACGAGACACAGCTCGCGAAGATCCGGCACGTCCGCCCCGCGCAGGACGGAAATGGCTTCCTTGACCTCCAGCGCGTTGCCGACGGCGAAGCCGAGCGGCTGATCCATGTCTGTCACGACGGCGGCCATGTTGCGCCCGGCGTGCTTGCCGACGCTCACCATCTGCCGCGCGAGCTCAAAGGCAGATTCTTCTGTCTCCATGAAGGCGCCGGAGCCGGTTTTCACATCCAGCACGATGGTGCGCGCGCCGGAGGCGAGCTTTTTGGACATGATGCTCGAGACGATCAGCGGGATGGAGTTCACCGTTGCGGTCACGTCGCGCAGCGCGTACATTTTCTTATCCGCCGGGGCGAGATTCGCCGTCTGCCCGGCGATGACAAAGCCGACATTTTCAGCGTTTTCGAGGAATTTTTCGGGCGTCATGGCGGTGGAAAAGCCGGGGAAGGATTCGAGCTTGTCGATCGTGCCGCCGGTGTGGCCGAGACCGCGGCCGGACATTTTCGCCATTTTGCCGCCGCACGCCGCCACCATTGGGCACAACACGAGCGAGGTCTTGTCGCCGACGCCGCCGGTCGAGTGTTTGTCGGCAGTGTGCTCGCCGAGCGGTGAGAGATCGACCACGTCGCCGGAGCGCTCCATCTCTATGGTGAGCTGCGCAGTTTCCTCCGGCGTCATGCCGCGGAAATAGATGGCCATCATCAGCGCAGACATTTGGTAGTCCGGGATGTCCCCCGCCGTGTAGCCGTGAACGATAAAATGCAGTTCCTCCTGCGTGAGGGTCTGACCCTGTTTTTTCTTTTCGATCAGATCGGTCATATGCATGATGCAACACCTCTTTGATGGAATTTTACCACATTTTGTGCGCGGAAACAAGGTTTTCCCCCGCAGGCAGGAAATGACAGTATAAGAAATTTTTCTGTTGACATTTTCTGTGGTAAATGCTATTATAGGTAAGCTGACAGTATGCGCGAGTGGTGGAATTGGTAGACTCGCTAGATTCAGGTTCTAGTGTCCACTCCGGACGTGGGGGTTCAAGTCCCCCCTCGCGCACCAAAACCCCGAAGCCTCAACGGTTTCGGGGTTTTTATTATGCCTTTTTCGGTGCGATTTGCTCTAGATTTTGTCTACCCTACAGTCAGTATCTAGATTTTTTAGGGAGGAAAAATCTATTATGGGGCATCGCACAAGTATTAAAAATCCGAGGCTTACGAAGCGTCTTCCGTTGGAAGAAGCCGAGACCGTTTTCCTCAATCATTGCCGGATCAAAAACCTCAGCCCGCGGACAATTCAGTATTATCAGGAAGACCTTGAATACTTCTTCGCCCATCTGGAGGGCATCCGGTATGCAGACGAGATTACCCGCGAAGTATTTGAAGATTTCCTCATCAAGCAAGTTGACGCCGGGAAGAAGACTACCTCTCTCAATACCCGTATCCGCGGTCTGCGGGTCTTCTTCAAGTTCTGCGCAGAGCGGGAGTATATGGAGCTTTTCCCCGTCAAGTTGATGAAGGAAGACGATACGGTCAAAGAGCCGTATACCGACGCCGAGATCGCGAGACTTCTTCAAAAGCCGAAAACCAATAGGTGGGTGGAATGGAGAAATTGGGCGCTGGTCAACTACTTTGTCGCTACGGGAAACCGCGCCAGCACCGTTGTCAATCTGCGCGTCAAAGATATTGATTTTGAGAAGATGACGATCTTCCTTGCGAAAGTGAAAAACCGGAGGCAACAGTTTGTCCCCCTCTCCGAATCGCTGAAGGATGTTCTGCTGGAATATCTCCAAACGTGGGAGGCAATGCCGGACGATTTCCTCTTCGCCTCTTTCAGCGGGAAGCAACTCTCCGTCCATTCTCTTCGGTGCGTTATCAAGGATTACAACGCCGAGCGGGGCGTTTCAAAAAGTTCTATCCATCTGTTCCGGCACTACTTTGCCAAAGCCTTTGTCCTCAACGGTGGCGGGATGGTTCAACTTCAAGCTTTGATGGGACATTCTACGATGGAAATGTCCCGCCACTATGTCAATCTATACGGTCAGGATCTCCACCTGAATTATGAGATGTATAACCCGCTTGATACATTCAGCAAGCGAGCCGGAAGCAACTCTCACACCGCTTTTAATTAAGCAGGAAACGTCCTCAAAATCGCAAACTCTCTGCGAGGCACAAAGGCGACTTCCGCGCACGGACGGGTCAAAACAATTTCTCTTTTCCAAGAGGAGCGAGAATTTTTTCAATCTCCTTCTCAATTCTCCCCCCTATCTGCTTATCGCGCTCCCCTTCATTCCGGTATTGCTCACGAAAACCGCGAAGGATCGCATAGGGGTCTTTTTCGGTTAAATACAGAAAGCGCGTATACTCCGGCGTATTATCGTTGTATTTCATTAAGCAATTCCTCCGCCGTTATTTCTCCCGCTTTTGGATTAACATCCCATTCACACCAATTATCCTCGTGCGGGATCTATGTATTGAGAAGGCACGGAGTTAAGTTTTTCCGGATATAGCGCCCTTCCATTTCTCCAAGGGCGTCCGCTGATCCGCTCATCTCGCGCTCAAGAACAATGAAGCGAAGTTTATGCCCCATTTTTTCAAGGTCGTGAAGGACGCTGTATTTATGTTCTTTCCCTGCCGGTGCCATTATTCCGGCTCTGTGCTGGCTCATTCTCTTCAATATATTCTGCGCCTTGCCGACGTAAATGATCTTTCTATCATCCAGCACGATGGCGTATATTCCAGAAGCAAGGAAGGGCTATGCCCATTCCTGCTTTATCCATTTGTTATATATGTTCTCCGCGAGAGTTTTCTTTCTCATTAAAATTACTCCTTGTATTATAGAGTAGTAGTTATTAGAGCCCCTCTCCAAGGGCTGTGCTACACTGTAAGGGATGCTGTGGATTGGTTTATCCCTCCTACCGCAATGTTTTTCTTCTCTGGGGGCTGATAACGTTGGCTATCGCCGCTGCGTTTTTCCTCACGGAAAAGAAGTATCTGCCGCCTATCCAAGCTTCACAGAGCAGGTTTTGTGCGCCGTCCAGTCTCCGTCAGGCCGTACACTTCCGCAATATCTGGATCCTATCGGCATCGACTGCCGGTGCAATGTGGGTCTATAACAGCTTCTCCTCCTACCTACCTGCATTTTTAGGCGGCGTCCATCAAATGAGCGATGCCGGTGCCGGCAACGCCACCAGCATTATGCAGTTCAGCGGCATTGCTGGGAGTGTGCTTTGTGGCTGTCTGCTCGGCAGAGGTGTGCATTCCAAGCTTCTTCTCACCGGTGCGGCAGCGTTGCTCTTTGCCGGTGCGCTGGGAACGGCACTGCTTGCCGCTTTGCCGTCTCTTTTTGTCTGCGTTTTTCTGATTGGTATGGGATACTATGCGTTTCAGGCTGCTGCCGTCACCGCGGTAATGCATATGGACGGCATGCAGCCGCAGATGGTTGGCGCCGCTACCGCCGTCTACACCGGGGTCGGCAGTTTGCTCGGGCTGGCCGCGCCATACGCCTTCAGCGCCATTCAGGCAGGCTAGGGTATGCGCGTCGCGCTTGCCGGATTCAGCCTGTTTGCGTTCCTATCCGCAGCAGTCTGCCTCTTTTACCGGGAAAACCATGCCGCGCACTGAAATCGTCGGTCGTCACTTTGGGTTTCGCTGTCTGCGCAGTAGGCAGAGAAAGGAAAAACGTCCTTCCAGGTTGGAAGGGCGTTTTTCGCGATAGGTTTTATTTTCTTCTTTCCGCAGACCGTTCGCCCCGCTGGCGGAGCTTTTCGAGGGCTGCGCCGTCGATCTGATTGACGGTTACAAACTTCCCGCCGTAGAATACCGCCCAGTTATTGAAAACGCAGGGCAGGCTCTTGGCCTTTTCGAGCGTGTCCACATGAACGAACTGCGCGGGGATATCTTTGGCCGCGCAGTATTCGCGCAGCTTTTCCACGCGCTGGTAAATGAACGGACATTGATCGCTGTAGTATACGGAAAGCCCCGGAAAGTCCACCGTCATGGCCTTCGCGCCGGGGGCAAACCGCGGCGCAGTGCCGTCAAAGCTCAGCGCGAGAAGCTCATACTCCCCGGCGGTGTCCACGCCAGCAAAGCCATAGCGTTTGGCAAAGCTCTGGTCGGAGAGCCACGACTTCTGCTTTGCCGCACCGAGCATGCACACGCCGGATTTTCCGTGCGCCTTGGCGTCCGCGATGCAGTATTCCATGAGCTGCCGCCCGTAGCCGTGTCCCTTCGGCGCGCCATGCACCCAGAGACAGTAAATGTAATAAAAATTCTCGCCCAGCACCGGCACCCACGCCGCTTCGAGCGGGGCGTACTCGATGAAAACGCATTCCTTCGCATTCAGTTTGCGGAATACATGCCCCTCGCCGAGTCTCCCGGCGAGCCACGCGCGCTTCGTCTCCACGCCCGGATGCGCCGTTTTCGAGCGGATGATGCAGCAAAGGTGCTCGGAGCCGATGTTCTCCGGCGTCAGCTCCAGAAATTCTCCGTCCATAACGATCCTCTGCTTCAGCCGAGATGCTTCTGGAAGAAGCTCACGTCCAGATACTTTCCGAATTTGAACGCAACGTCATGCATCACGCCGACCTCCGTGAAGCCGTTTTTGCAGTGGAAGCGCAGCGACCCGGCGTTGTCGGACGTGATGATGGAAATGATGTTCTCGATGCCGCGCTCGCGGCCAAGGCGCTCGATCTCTGTATAGAGCTTCTGCCCAACGCCGCCGCGGCGGCAGGCACGATCTACGTAGATCGAAAGATCGGCGGTGCAGCGGTAGGCGCTGCGCGTGTTGAATACGTCGAGATAGGCGTAGCCGATGGGCTTTCCCGCACCGTCGCGCGCGACGATATACGGATAGTCCCGCGTGATGCGCGCCACACGCGCGCCGAATTCCTCCGGCGTGATAAGCTCTTCCTCGAGTGTGATGCAGGTGTTTTCGATGTAGTAATTATAGATCTCCGTACACGCGGCGATATCCTCCGGCGCAATGGGGGAGAGGGTGATCTCCGCGCTCCGCGCGGCGATGGCGGCCTCTAAAACGGCAATGTCCCGCTGATCCTTCTCGCGATTGAGCGATAGCTTGAGCGCAAGCACATCCTCGAGCGGCGCTACCGGGATGCCGTCCAGAAACACGGTCTCACCCGGCAGCATATTTTCATAGATCTCCACATCCGGCGCGGGGACAAACCGCCGCGTGCCGTCCGGGAGGGTCTGCGCTTCGCAGCGCTGCGCGAGCTCGTCGCCGAGCTTTTTTGTACACCATACATCCAGATCGTGCGTCTCCTCGCGCAGACCGTAGAGAACCATCGCCCCGCCGGCGTTGATGCGGTATTCGTTCACGTCGAGCGCGAGCTCGCCGAGCCGCCGCCGGATATCCTCTGCTTTCATCCGTTTGCCCTCTCTTTCTTCGGTAAAAAGGTACCAACCGTTCGTTCGTTTTTCTCATAGAATGTAGCACACATTTCCCTCTGCCGCAATCGATTTTTTTGTACAACAGTTTTTTCGGCCAACGCCTTGCCAATTCGACGAAGAACCCATATAATATAGTACATTATGAAAATGGGTATGAGCTTGAAAACGGCGCTGACGGCTCTGGCGGCGTCGTTTGTATGGGGGACCGCGTTCGCCTTTCAGCGCATGGCCGCGGGACATATCGGAGCGATCACATTCAACTTCTATCGCAGCGTGCTGGCCGCGCTGTCGCTGGGGGTTCTTCTTTTTGTGTCCAACCGGCGGAAGAAGCCGGAGGAGCGGAAGAAGAGCGATGCGAAAAAGCTCGTGGCCGGCGGCATTGTGTGCGGCGTGCTCGTGATCGCCGCGTCCATCGTGCAGCAGTACGCCATTGCGGATGTCGAAGCGGGCAAGGCGGGGTTTCTGACGACGCTCTATATCCTGCTCGTGCCGCTCTTCAGCGTTGTGTTCCTGCATAAGAAGGTCGCGCCGAGTCTCTGGGTGAGCGTGCTGCTCGGCCTCACGGGGCTCTATTTCATCAGCGTGAAGGACGGCTTCACGATCTCGCCGAGCGACGCGCTGATCCTTTTGAGCGCGGTGATCTATGCGGTGTACATTCTCGCCGGGGATTACTATGTTGGCTTCTGCTCGCCGACGGAGCTCAACTGCGCGCAGTTTATTGTGGCGTCCGTCGTCTGCCTCATCGGCATGCTCGCCGTGGAAAAGCCGACGTTTGCCGAGCTTTGCGACAACATCATCCCGATTTTGTATCTCGGCATCTTTTCGAGCGCGCTCGCCTATACGCTCCAGTTCGCTGCGCAGCGCAACGGGAACCCCGTCGCCGTGACGCTTTTGCTGAGCATGGAATCGGTGTTCAGCGTGCTGGGCGCGGCGGTGCTGCTGCACGAGTTTCTCTCCGCCCGTGAGCTTTTCGGCTGCGGCATCATGCTCTGCGCCGTCATTCTCGTCCAGCTGCCGGAGGGCTTCTGGAAACGAAAAAAGAAACCGAATAATGAGTAACAGCAACTCCCCGCACCGGTGCACTGCCGGCGCGGGGATCTTGCTTTTCCGGCGCTTTGCCGGAACGGTCTGCCGCACCCGAATGGATTGCGGCAGCGCCGGGAATGTGGTATGCTGTAGCCGACAAATTTATTACCGCTGCGCGCGGAACGTTTCCATCCGCGCACGAAAGGAACTTTTCCATGCGTCTCAAACCGATCGCCGTTGATGATTTCTGCGCCGTCCGCTCGCTGGCCAACGTCACGTTTTCCCCCGCAGGGGCAAGCGCCTGCTTCACCATGAGTCAGGCGAAAAAGGAAAAGAACTGCTACGAATCCCGCCTGTATCTCCTAAAGGACGGCGCCGTCCGCCCGCTGACCGGCGGCGGAAAGGAAGCTTCCTTCTGCTATCTGGACGAAAACACCGTCCTTTTCGCCGCAGACCGCGAGGGCGGGAAGGAGCCCTCGCTTTCGAGCCGCTTTTATAAGATCGCGCTCGACGGAGGCGAGGCCGAGCTCGCGTACACCTTTCCCATCCCCGTTTCGCAGGTATTCCCGCTGCCGGGCGGCGACCTTCTCGTTACCGGCTCGACGTTCCCGGGCTTTGAAAACCTGTACACGGGGGACAAAAAGCTTGCAAAGGCCTACCTTGCCGGCAAAAAGGAAAACGAGGATTACGAGGTCGTCACACAGCTCCCCTGGTGGTGGAACGGCGGCACCTATACGCGCGGCGCATACGAGAGCCTTTTCTACTATGACGCAAAGAAAAAGGCCCTCACCCGCCTGACGGGAGTTGGTCTCGCCGTATCCGATGTGCAGCTCACGGAGGATCGGAAAACGGTTTATTACAGTCTTCTTGACGTCTCCGTGCCCCGCCCCGCATACTTCGGCGGTGCGGATCTTTACCGCATGGATCTCACATCCCGCCGGGAAGAGGCCGTTGCGAAGAGCCGGACGGACTTTGAAATTGCAACATATGCTCTCGGCCGCTCCTTCCTGCTTTTGCTCGCCGCCGACGGGAAATACGGCATGAACACAGACTGCGATTTCTACAAGCTTGACTATGAAACGCTCGCCGTTTCGCCTTACGCCGTCTATGGCGAGTCCATCGGCTCATCCGTCGGCAGCGACATCCGCCACGGCGGCGGGCGAGCCATGAAGATGGACGGCGACGTGCTGTATTTTATTTCCACCCGCTTCGACAGCGCAGGGCTCTACAAGCTGGAAAACGGTGCTGTCGCGCCGGTGATGGTGCGCGATGGCTCCATCGACTGCTTCGATCGCCGCAGCGGCAAAATGCTTCTCTGTGCGCTCTGGGATATGCGCGCGCAGGAACTCTACGATGGTACCGGCCGCCGTGTTACGCATCTCAATGATGCTGCACTGCGGGGAAAATACGTCGCCCGACCGGAAGTGCTCAACTTTACTGCACTCGATCACGAGGTGCACGGCTTCGTGCTCAAGCCGATGGGCTTTACACCGGGGAAAAAGTATCCCGTCATCTTTGATATCCACGGCGGCCCGAAAACCGTTTACGGCCCCGTATTCTACCATGAGATGCAGTACTGGGCGGGCAGGGGATATTTCGTCATCTTCTGCAACCCCACAGGCAGCGACGGACGCGGCGCGTTCATGGACATCCGCGGCAAGTACGGCACAGTGGATTTTGACGATCTCATGGCCTTCTGCGACGCGGCGCTCGCCGCCTATCCGGAGATGGATCGCGACAATCTCTTCGAGGCCGGTGGCTCCTACGGCGGTTTTATGACCAACTGGATTATTGGGCATACCGACCGCTTCCGTGCCTGCGCCAGCCAGCGTTCCATTGCAAACTGGACGAGCTTTTACGGCGTATCCGATATCGGTCCCGACTTCTCCGAGGATCAGTGCGGCGCAGCCATCTGGCCGGATGTCGAGAAGTTCTGGCAGCACAGCCCCATGAAGTATGCCGACAGAGTCAAAACGCCCACGCTCTTTATCCACTCGCTGGAGGACTATCGCTGCCCCGTCGACCAAGGGTATCAGATGTACTCCGCGCTCGTGGCGCACGGTGTGGAAAGCCGCCTTGTTCTGTTCCGCGGCGAAAACCATGAGCTTTCCCGCAGCGGCAAGCCGAAGCACCGCCTCCGCCGGCTGAACGAGATCACCGGCTGGTTTGACGGTCATCGGAAGTAAAGATGTAAATGGAACGGCGGCTCGTTACAACGAGCCGCCGTCTTTTTGTATTGGGTTATTTCTTTTTTATGTACTTCCGATAGTGGACTCTGCCGGTGATGAGAAGGATCAGAAGCAGCAGGAGAAGGAGCCACAGCCAGAGGTACTGCCCAAAGCCGCGCTTGCCGGTATTGCCGCCTGTATCGGGCTCTACGCTCGCGTCGGTATCGGGCTCCAGATCCGCATTGGCGGTCACGGCGTCTTTCTCGCCGGTTTCGCTGCCGGTTTCCGCGCCGGGTTCGGCACTTGCGCTTGCGCTGGGTTCCGCGCTTGGGCTGGCCGTAGGCGTTGCGCTGGGAGTCGGCGTGGCCGTGGGCGTGGGGGTAGGCGTCGCCGTAGGTGTAGGTGTAGGTGTAGGCGTAGGCGTAGGCGTAGGTGTCGGGGTCAGCGCGGGGATCGCTGCGGTCTCCCGATACCCGCAGACGCCGCAGCTGTGCGCTTTTTCTCCGGCAGCGGTTGTCGTTGCCGCCCGGATGACCGTCCAGTCGCCGAAGGTGTGCCCCTTCGCCGGGATCACCGTGCCGGAGGTCAGCTTCGTCTCGCAGCCTTTGCAGAAGGTATCGCCGGTGTAGCCGTCCTTAACGCAGTCCGCGTCCGTTTTGCCGCGCACCTCCGTGCCGCCCACATGATTGCTGCCGTCCTTCTCGCCGAAAGCGAAGGTCTCCGTTCCGGCCGCACCGCAGACGGAGCAGGACTTGCGGTACACGGCCGGGGACTGACAGTTGGCCTCCGACTGCCGGTACTTTGCCTCGGCAGCTTCCGCCGTGAAGTCGTGAGCGATAAGATCACCGTATTCCCCGCCGCATGCCGCACAGACAGCCTTCGCTACGCAGCTCGCCGTGCCGCCGGAGCAGTTTGCCGTTTCGGTGTGGCTGGCATCGTGGGAGCAAACGCGGGTGTGGGTAGCGCCGTCGCTTTTTTGTGTCCACGCGCCCCAGTCGTGGCCGAGCGCTGTACCGGCCTTTGTGAAGGTCTCGGCGCCCGCTGCGCCGCAGGAGCAGCTTTTGTAATAGACCGCGTCGTTATCACAGTCCGCAGGAGTCACCAGATACCGCTCTTCGGCGACTTCTTCCGTGAAGCTGTGCGCCTCAAAAATGGCCTTGATCGCCACATCGCCCGCGGGCATGGTAAACTTATTCTGATAAATCTGCACATCGGGACGGTTTACGATCCAGCGGCTGAAGTGATGCCCCTCGTCAGGCGCCGCGGTCAGGGTGATCTCGGTACCTGCCGGTGCGTTTATGGGTGCTGCCTCCGCCGTGCCGTCGCCCTCGACCACGATCGTGACGCCATACTGCCGCGTGACAAGGTAGAGCTTCTGATCGCCGGTGTTGTATTCAGCGCTGGCCGCAGCATCGTCCGAAGCGAAATACGCCTCGTAATTGGCGTCATACGTGCCGGAGAATGCCACAGGGTAGCTCTTGTTCGCGGTGGTGACACCGACGAGTGCGCCATCCGTCATCGCGCCGGCGATGGAGAGCGTTTTTCCGCTTGGCAGATAAACGTTGTTGGCTGCGCCGGACACGGTGTTGCCCGTCACAACGGGGCTGCCGTTCAGATTCAGCTTGCCGGAATTGCTGGGATTGAGGTAAATACCGCCGCCGCTGCCGCTGGCATTGTTATCCCGGATCGTACCGCCGGAGAGATTGCAGACGGAGCCGGTGCGGTAAATGTACACACCGCCGCCGTTTCCGGTGGCCGTGTTGCCGCTGATCTCACCGCCGGTCATGTTCAGCACGGACGGTTCACGGTTGAGGTAGATCGCGCCGCCATCCTTGGAGGAGTTGCCGGTGATGCTGCCGCCGGAGAGATTGAACGTGGATGTGCCGTACACATGTACTGCGCCGCCCTCTGATCCGCCTTTGTTATTGGTGATCGCGCCGCCGGTCATGGTCGCTGTCACACCGTTGTAGAGATAGACCGCGCCGCCGTACTGGCTGGACGTATTGCCGGTGAGCTTTGCGCCAGAGATGGTGACCGTACCGCCTGCCATGTTGATGACGCCGCCGTCGCCCTTCGTGGCCTTATTGCCGGTGATCGTGCCGCCGGTCAAGTTGACCACACCGCCGGATGTAGCGTAGACTACGCCACCGTTGTTTGCTGTGTTACCGGCGATCGTGCCGCCGGACAGATTGAACGTGCCGCCGCAGGCGGAGTAGATCACGCCGCCGTTGGTCGCCGTGTTGTTGGCGATCGTGCCGCCGTACATATTCACGGTACCGCCTTTTTTGTCCTTATTGTTCAGGAAAATCGCGCCGCCGGAGTTTTTGCCGTTGTTGCCGTAGATCTCGCCGCCGTAGATGTTCAGCACACACTTGCTGTCATCCAGCGCGATCGCGCCGCCGCCGCCGTTGCCGGAAACCTTACCGCCGGTGATCTTGCCGCCGAAAATGTCCAGCGTGCTCTGGTAGAGATACACGCAGCTGCCGCCCCAGCCTTTGGTTGCGCCCCTGATCGTGCCGCCTCCGGCGCAGTCGCAGAGGACAAGGCGTCCGCCGTTTCTGACCTGGATCTTATTTGTGCCATTGCTGGCAAGGGTATGGCCGCTGAGACACAGATAAAGCGTCGTGCCGTCCACCTCCAGATTGCTGCTGAAGGTGACGTTCTGCGACAGATACACATAAGCGGTTTTATTGATGTAGGAAATGGCGCTTTTTCCGTCCCACGCGGTGAACACAGCATCGGTATGCACCGTGTGATCGCCCGACGCGGTATCGCCGCCGCAGATGCAGTGCTCGTGGATGAATGTCCAGTGGGCATAGAGCGTGTGGTTCTCGCGCGTCGCCACAACGGTGGTCTCCTCCACCTTCGCGCCGCCGTCCTTCTCGGTGAACCAGCCGTCGAAGCGGTAATTGACGCGTTTCGGCGTGGGCAGGGTGCCGTAAGGTGTGTCATACTTGACGGAGATGCTCCCATCGCCTTCGGTCAGTGTGCCGCCGTTGGGGTCGAGCGTGACGGTGGATTTGGGAATGGTGTTGAGCAGGAACAGATCATAATAGGAGTCGCCTTTTCGGCTCTCCAGCTGGCTATAATCCGGGTTGTCGCAAAGGATGCGGTCGAGGTAAAGCTTTGCCGAAGACTCCGTATTAACTTGCAGAGAATTCAAAAGAACAGACGCGCCGTTTTTGGTGATGCCGGTGAAGTAGGCGCCGAGCTTTGCGTCTGCGTCCGTGTTTATGTGGGCGGTAAATACAATCTGCGTATCCGGATCGCTAAGATAGAGGTTGTTCTGGGCGGAATGGACCGTGTTGTCATAGATATACGGAGCGATCGTGCCGCCTCCTCCATACACGTTGCCCATATATATTTTCTTTTCAGACGCGTACGGGAACAGATAGAGGCCGCCGCCCGCTTCGGTGGCGGTGTTGCCGGTGATGCGGCAGTTCCGGTAACCGATGAAGCAGACGCGGACATACGCGCCGCCGCCCCGTTGGGCCGTGTTACCGGATATGGTGCTGCCGTTAAACTCGCAGCGTCCGTCTGCGTTGCTATAAAGGCCGCTGCAGTAAACTCCGCCGCCATCCCCTGTGGCGGTGTTGTTGATAATCTCGCCGCCGTTGAGATGAAAATGTGTTCTGCTTGCGGCATAGATACCACCGCCGTTGGTAGCGCGGTTATTGGAAATGACACCGCCGTTGATATTGACCGTGCCGGCATTCCAAGAGTCGTAAGAAGAAATACCGCCGCCGTTGCCGGTGGCCGTGTTGCCGGTAATCGCACCGCCATACATCGTAAAGCTGCAATTGCCTCCCGTGACTGACACAGCGCCGCCGTCTCCGGATACGTTGTTGCCGGTCAGCGTGCCGCTGTAGAGCGTGGCGTTTGCATATGCGCCGATACGGATACTGCCGCCGCTGGCATTGGAGCCGCCAAGCGTACCTGTGCCAACACAGTCGCACAGATCCAGCTCCACAGGCTTGCCATCCTCGCCCGTCAGAGTGATGGCCGGCTGAGATGGATCGGCGCAGGTGAAACTGTAGCCGTTCAGGCACAGATACAGGATGTGCTTCGGCGCAACTGTCAGATTGGCTGACACATTGCCGGTCAGATAGACATAAGCAACATAACGGCCCTGTTTAGTGTATTCGCTGACCTGAACCCATTTCTGTTCATATTTAATCTCGCTCTTGCCGTCCCAAGCCTGCCAGGTTTTCTCGCTGTGGCTGTGCCCGTCCACGGTACCGCCGCAGACGCAGTGGTCGGCGTGGGGTGCGACGGTGATGGAAACCGGCGCAGAGGCCGTCGCCGCATAGTTGTCGGTTTCCGCGGTATAAGCGTAGATTTTATATTCGCCTGTCTCCGTGAAAGCAAAGTCCGCACCGATCTCGGTGTCGGTCTCCGGAGCGGGCGTCTCGCCAAGCATCTGATAATACGTCACGGCCGCCTCTTCCTGCACGCCCTCGACGGAGAGATACGGAAGGACTTTCTCACGAATACCCACGGAGGTTTTGGAGAGCTTCAGCGTGATGCTCTGCGCATCCTTCTGTCCCAATACCGTCAGCTTGATACGGGCGGCGACGCTGTAGCCGTCTGCCGTTGCCTCGCAAAGGATGGCGCGGCTTCCGGCCTTGACGTTTTCCAGCGTAAGCTCTGCCGCCGTGGAAAGAGATGTTTCGGGGTCGTTCTCATCGTACCAGCGGTAGGCCGCGGCATCGCTTTCCTTGCCGTCCGCATCGAGCGCGGCGGCGGTCAGGGTGAATGAATCACCCTGATTGGCGGCCAGCGCATAGCTGCCGCTCTCGCCGGTGATGTTCTTGCCGGTGACGGTGAGAGACGCGAGCGGCAGATAAGCCACCGTCACGTTCTCCAGCGCGCTCTTCGCCGTCTCGTCCGGGGCAAGCCACAGGCCGCCCGACCGGTAGCGGCAGCTCGGAGCAGGGAAGCTGCCAACATCGCCGGACGCGCCGTTGTCGGCAACGCGGCCATAGGTTCCGCTTCCGCTCTTGAGAGTCACTTTGCCGGTATAGCCGGTCAGTTCATTGATGGTGCCGTTGTTGATAACAGTGACGGCAAAGTCTCCGCTGTCCGCCGTCTCGATCCTGGAAACCGTCACACCGGTCTTGACTACCACGGTGCAGGTTTTATCCAGCTGAATTGTGCTATCGTAGTCTGCGTTGACCGTGAGCTGCGCGCCCGCCGTCAGCGTATCAAGCGCCGCGGCCATGGTGTCGTACCATACCGTATCCGCCGCGTCTGCGGCCTTGACACCCGCGGCGGCTTTGGCGCTGCAAACGGTGCAGGTGCCGTCGCCATCGTATTCGTGGGGTGCGAGCGGCGCGGCGGTCTCGATCGTTTTCAGTTCGTTTTTGCCGTCTTGATCGCTGAAATTTTTCTGACAATCCAGACGCTCACACGCCCAATGCTCCACCGTGCCTTTTTCCACGCAGGTGGGCGCTTTTGCGTCAACATGCTTCAGACGATGCCCCGCCGCAGGAAAAAATACCTGGTCGAGCTCAAGCTTTTCGCTCGACATATCCGCCTGGAGAAAATAATACTCACAGCCGGTGCATTCCCAGCAGCGCACACTATAATAGCTTTCAGTGCAGGCCTTGACCGTCGGCGCATGATACACCGTCTCGGAAATGCCCTTATCCGAGGTCAGCGTAAGGCTGACGGAAAACTTCTTGGCGTCGCTGCCGGTGCCATATGCCGCATCGAACGTATCCGTAAAGGAGCCGGTAAACGGCTTGTGGCAGAGCTCCGCGTCCACGCCCGTAAAGGTGTGCTTTCCTTCGCGCAAAAAGGTATCGTCGGCGGAGTACAGCTCACAGTCCGGGTCGGTGCAGCGGAAGCGTATGCTGTATTGGATCGTGATCGTTTTCGCCGCTTCCCACCGGGAGATATCAACGGTCAAACCGGATATCTCAACGATCGCGCCGGTGTGTCCGTCCGCGCAGGAGGAACTCTCCGCGCGGAGCGTGAACGTTGCGTCGCCGCCCTTGGCGGTCGCGCTCTCGCTCGCCGCGGAGGCCGCAACCGGCAGCCACGTCAGCACCATGCAGCACAACAGGAGGAGGCTGAGCAATCGTTTTTTCATGGTCGTTCCTCACTTTCTTTTTTGCGCTCCCCGCGAGAAACGGGAAGCACGCCGGGGGACAGAATGCCCGGTCATTTTTTCTTTTTCCGCCGGACGGCGATGCCGGCACCGACACCGGCCGCCACACCTGCCAGGAGGAATATCCACCACACGCTGCCGCTCTCCTGAGCCGGTTCGACCGGCTCAGCGGCGGGCTCCGCGGCAGGGACAGGCTCCGCCGTGGGCGCGGGCGCCGGGCTTTCCTCGATCTCCAGAGCGGGGGTCGCTTCGGTTTCCGTATATTCGCACAGCTCGCAGACGCGCTCCTGCTCCCCTTCCTCGCCGGGGGCAGCCTCGCGGGTGATTGTCCAGTCTCCAAAGGTGTGCTCGCCCTTTTCCGTGGCGATCGCGCCGCAGAGGGAGTATTTCTGCTCGTGCTCCGTTTCGGAGACCGTCCGCTCCGCCACGCAGCTGGGGCTGTGGCGCCAGGGGGCTATGTCGCCGTATCTCTCGCCGCAGGTCTCACACTATGCCCGCCGGAGGCAGGTCGCCGTGCCGCCGGTGTGCCCCGTGGCGGGAATCGCCTTGCCGGAGGCAAGCTCCACGCCGCAGTCCTTGCAGTATGTATCGCCGGTATAGCCGTCCTTCGTGCAGGTGGCGTCCTTCTTGCCGCGGACTTCTGTGCCGCCGGTATGTGCGCCTTTGGCGGGGATCACCGTGCCGGAGGCAAGCTCCACGCCGCAGCCCTTGCAGTGGGTGTCGCCGGTGTAGCCCTTCTCGGTGCAGGTGGCGGCCTTGGCGTTCTTCACCTCGGTGCCGCCGTCGTGGTTCTTCGGATCAAGTTGGCCCCACTGGTAGACGTAAGTATCCGTTCCCTTGTAATAGCAGATGGCGCAATTCGTGTAGTACACAGCATTAGAGATGCAGGTGGCTGCGGATTTCAGGTGCATATTGCCCTGAACGAAAGAATGCGCATTCTCGGCTTCTCGTCCTTCTTCGCAATAGCTGCAGGCGAACCAGTGAGCATTCTCGTTGTACCCATACTTAGAGGGTTTTGCAAAATAATGTCCGCTATAGTATCGCTGGCCGCAATCGGTGCATGTGCCCGCCGTGACACAGGTCGCGGTGCCGTCGCCGCCGCAGCTCGCCGTGTCAACCGCGTTGCAGCCTTCACGCTGGCAGGAACGGGTGTGGGTCTTGTTGTCGCCGCTGGACTGCCAATCGCCCCAGATGTGGCCGAGCTTGCCGTATTCACCGCCGCATTTCTCGCAGGTTTTGCCTGTGGTGCAGGTGGGCGTTTCGGTGCCGCCAGTGTGATCCTCACCCCCGAGGTAGCCTTCTTTTTCGCAGCTTGGGCATAGAACATGCAGCCAATGTTGTTTTGGGTTCACTTGATAGCCATCCCTCTTCCAAACATACCCAATGATCTCGAGTACTTGCACGGTCATGCATTCAGGGCATTCGTGCCGAAGCGTTTTCCGCGATTGTCCATCGTCCGCCGCCGCATACGCCGTCATTCCCGGCAGAAGATTCAGCAGCAGCACGGCAGTAAGAATCGTGATCCAAAATCTTTTCTTCATTCTCATAGCCTCCCCCCGAAGCAAAAGATTGTTCTCTTTGCTTGGCATACGCACCAATAGTATAGCATGAGCGGTCAGCAAAAGCAATAGAAAAAGAAAACCCATCGCCGGAGGCGATGGGAAAAAAAGTGGGGGCCTTGCCTCCCTCTGACGAGGTGCTGGAGAGCGCAGCGAGACTGGGGGATACCCAATTCCTGCGCAACTTCCTCGACTCTCATAAAGCTTGTGTTTTCCATTTCATCACCCCTCTCGTTTGGTTATAGTTCTCTTATTTAGTGTCGGAGAACTTTCTGGCCGCATTCCGATTTGCCCGAGCGGGTACGCCATTACCGTGACGCACGACGGATATTCTGTTGTCTGCAAGAAACTTAACGCTATTTGCTTAATCATTATACTAAATGAATTTGCTATTGCCAAGAGGCTTGCGGGAAAATATTTAACTTTTTTGTTTTTGCTATCTTGACACAACTTAAATCCATATGCTATACTAATTGTGCAGTATCAAAACGAGGAGCGTAATCGCTATGGCAATCGGTGAGAGAATTCGGTTTTTCCGTAATCTGCGGGGAATGACGCAAAAATACTTGGGACAGGTGGTCGGTTTCCCGGAAAAGACCGCCGACATCCGTATGGCGCAGTATGAGTCCGGCAGCAGAACGCCCAAGGCGGAGCTGACGGAGAGCCTTGCCGGTGCGCTGGGCGTATCACCGCTGGCACTGTCCGTGCCGGACATTGACAGCTATCTCGGCCTGATGCACACCCTGTTTACCTTAGAGGATTGCTACGGCCTGACGGTGGAAACCGGCAAAAACGTCGTTTCACTGCGTGTTGACCCTCGGAAGGGAAAGGACGCTGCCGAGCTATTCGAAATGCTCACTGCGTGGGCTGAACAAGCCGAAAAATATCGCAACGGCGAAATCAACCGGGAGGACTATGACAAGTGGCGTTATAACTACCCGAAATATGATGAAACCTCCGGTTATGTGAAGATGCCATCGAAGCAGCTCAGCGATGCATTGGTGGAAGCATTCAAGGACCGGTTAAAGAATGACTAAATCTGAGTAAAACAAAAAGAGCTATCTGACTTCTCTAACAGAAATCAGATAGCTCTTTATTCTTGGATAATCTAAAATGTTGTCATTTTGTTGTCACGGGGCAATTCCGCAACCCAAAAGCCCAGCATTTTCAAGGCTTTTCAGCCTTTCTGGGATTATTCCCACTCGATGGTCGCGGGAGGCTTGGGGCTGAGGTCGTAGAGGACGCGGCTGACGCCGGGAACCTCGGCCTGCACGCGGCGCGTGACGGTCTCGAGCAGTTCCCAGTCGAGACGGGGAACGCTCGCGGTCATGGCGTCGGTGGTGTTCACAGCGCGGATGATGACCGGCCAGAGCTCGGTGCGCTTGCCGTCCACGACGCCGGTGGTGCGGATGTCGGGGACGATCGTGAAATACTGCCAGACCTTCGCGTCCATGCCGGACTTCACGAACTCCTCGCGGAGGATGGCGTCGGACTCGCGCACGGCGGCGAGACGGTCGCGGGTGATCGCGCCGATGCAGCGCACACCAAGACCGGGGCCGGGGAACGGCTGACGCCACACCATGCTGTGCGGCAGGCCGAGCGCCTCGCCAACCTGGCGGACCTCGTCCTTGAAGAGGTACTTCACCGGCTCGACGAGCTCAAAGCCGAGCTTTTCAGGCAGGCCGCCAACGTTGTGGTGCGCCTTGACGCCCTTGTCGCTCTCGACGATGTCGGGATAGATCGTGCCCTGCCCGAGGAAGTGGATGCCCTGAAGCTTTGCGGCCTCTTCCTCAAAGACATGGATGAACTCCTCGCCGATGATTTTGCGCTTGCGCTCCGGCTCCGAAACGCCTGCGAGCTTATCAAGGAAGCGGTCGGTCGCGTCCACGTAGGTGAGATTCGCGCCCAGCTCCTCGCGGAAGACCTTGATGACCTGCTCGCTCTCGCCCTTGCGCATGAGACCGTGGTTCACGTGCACGCAGTAGAGCTGATCGCCGATGGCTTTGAGCAGCAGCGCCGCCACAACGGAGCTGTCCACGCCGCCGGAAAGCGCCAGAAGCACCTTGCCGTCGCCGACCTGCTCACGGATGAGTATGATCTGCTCTTCGATGAATTTTTCGACGTTCAGTGTCTCTCCAAAAGCGCGCCCGCCGATCTTTTTTTCTTCGCTCATAATTTACTCTCCTTGGGTCAAAATATTTCTATGGCTATTGTAATGTTTCGCACCGTCATTATTTTCACGGTGCTGCTTTTGTGTATGCGCATTCTGGGAAAGCGGCAGCTTGGCGAGCTGGAGCTCTCCGAGCTCGTCGTCTCTGTGCTGGTGGCAGACTTGGCCTCGCTCCCCCTGCAGGATATCGGCATCCCGCTCATGAACGGCCTTGTCTCCATTTTGACGCTCTTTTGTCTCGAGCTCATTCTCTCCGGCGCCACGCTCCGCAGCCAGAAGCTGCGCACAGCGCTTTTCGGCAAGCCGTGCTTTCTCATCGAGAAAGGAAAGATCAATCAAAAAGAGATGCACCGCTGCCGGTTCTCCGTGGACGAGCTGACCGAGGAACTGCGCGCCCAGAGCGTCAACGATCTTTCCACAGTGGAATACGCTATCCTTGAAACGGACGGCACGCTCAACGTTATCCTCACGCCCGCGGAGCGCCCCGTTACCGCCGGGCAGCTCCATTGTGCCGAGCCGGAGACGGGCTACCCCTACATTCTCATCAGCGACGGGACGGTGCTGTGCGAAAACCTGCGCAAATGCGGCAAAACCGAGGATTGGCTGCGCGCGGAGTGCCGCCGACAGGGCGTGAAGAGCCCCGAGCAGGTGTTTCTGCTCACCTGTGACAAGGCCGGGAACGTCTATTTTGCCAAACGGGAGAAACGCCCATGAAAAAAGCCATCGCTGCAGCCATGCTGCTCGCGCTGCTCTTCGGCGCGGCGGCGTGGAACATTGTGCACATTGATGCTCTCACCGGCAATCTCACGGCGCTTGCGGAAGAAGCGCTGGAATTTTGCCGCACGGAAGATTACGGCACCGCGGAGGAGAAGCTCCGCGAGGCCATCGAGCTCTGGTACGCCTCAGAGAGCTATACGCACATCATGATCCGCCATTCGGAGGTGGATTCCACCACGGACGCCTTTTACGCCGCGCTCGAAACCATCCTCACCGGGGACGCCGACGCCGCCGAGAGCGCCATTGAATGTCTCGAAGCGCATCTGCACAGCATCGACTCCATGGAGCACGTGAGCTTCAAGAGCGTATTTTAAGCTTTATCCTCCAGAAGATGCGTCAGCTCTTCCATGAAGGTGTTGATATCTTTAAACTGGCGGTAGACCGAGGCGAAGCGGACGTAGGCGACCTCGTCGAGTGATTTGAGGCGCTTCATGACCATTTCGCCGATCTCGCTCGTCGGGCATTCGCGCTCGAGCCGGTTTTGCAGTTCCTGTTCGATCTCATTGGCGATGCGTTCGAGATCGCCGAGGGCGACGGAACGCTTCTCGCACGCTTTGAGCATGCTGTTGATGAGCTTATTCTTATCAAACGTCTGGCGGCTGCCATCGCGCTTGATGACGACGAGCGGCAGGCGCTCCATGACCTCATACGTTGTAAACCGACGCTGGCAGGCGAGGCATTCTCTTCTCCGCCGGATGGACGCGCCTTCGTCCGCCGGGCGGGAGTCGATGACCTTGCTTTCCGCATAGCCGCAGAACGGGCATTTCATACGGTGTTACCCCCTGAAAGAAACATTTTTCAACATATTATACCATACGCCGCGCATCGCCACAAGGCAAGATACGGTTACAAAAAGGCAGGAAAACGAAATCACCGCTTCCATATATTGTCCGTTGCGGCATAGCAAGCCACACAGGTACAATGAAAGCGGTGATTTTTATGAAGTATCTTTTCTCCCCGCTCAGCGAGGAGGCGTTCGGCATGGTGCGCGATACGCTTTGCGTGAGCTGCGTGATGCTCTTCTGCTCGGTGATGGTGCTTTTACATATCGGCGCGCTCACGCCGCGCACCTACGCTCTCTACCGGCTCGCCGCCGAGCTCGAGACCGCCTCCGGCGGCTTTCTCCTCCTCGGTAACGCCGCAGCCTTCGTTCTCGAAAGCCTGCGCCGCCGATAGGAACTCCTCGCGCGTATAGAGTGAGTTCACCGCATCGAGCAGCGCGTTGGCCGAGAGATTTTCCGGCAGCGCGAGCTTTTTCTGCAAGACGCGGCGCTTTGCGGCGCTGTCTACGCCGCCGGAGAGGCCGAGAGGCACGAGATCAGCCTTCGTAACGCGCTCGCGCGTTTCCGTATCGTACTCTGCCCCGGCGCGGCGGAGCGCCTCTTCCAAAATTTCCGGCTTCATGCCCTCCACGCCGAGCGTACCGGCACGCGACGGCGCGCTCTTGCGCCGCTCCTTGCCCGCTACATCCGGGATGTAGGCGTGCTTGAGATACGCCGCGTTTATCGCGCCGCGCAGGCGGTTTCGGATGACGAGCCCCGCGCCGTCCGCGTCCGTCAGAACGATGAGCCCACGCTGCTCGGCCACGCGCCGGAGCAGAGCGAGCTTTTCTTTATTTTTGAAGATACCGAATCCGTCGGTCGTGAAGATCGCGGTATCGACGAGCGGTTCAAGCGCGATCTTGTCATACCGCCCCTCGACGACGATGGCCTCCTTGATCTTAAGCATGGCGGCTCTCCATGGCGAAGCGGATCAGGAATTCCTTGACCGCCTCGGCATCGGTGATTGCGCCGCTCTCGCGCGGCTTCATCGCATACTCCGCGCACAGGCGCACGCCGTTTGTGAGCGCTGGAAGGGAGAATTTTGCCGCCGTTTCGGCAAGCTTTCGTGCGCGGTACTCGCTTGAGGTGCCGAGCACTTCCATGAGAAACGGCGTTCCCCGGCCGCTCTTCTCGGCGATTTTCGCGGCATAAAGCTGCCGTACCTGCCAGCCGATCACGCCCATGATTTCGATGGGCTCGGCGTCTCCGGCCAGAAGCTCCGCGAGCTTGGCCGCTGCACCGTCGTAGTTCCGGCGGGCGATCTCCTCCGTCATCTGGAAGGCGTCTGCCTCCGGGATGTGGTGGGCAAGCTTCTCGACGTCCTGCACCGTGACGCGCTCGCCGGGAACATAGCCGCAGATTTTCGCGATCTCCGGGATGAGCCGGTTCATGAGATCCCCGGAGAGGAACACGAGCCGATCCACGGCGTCGCGGTCGATGCGCTTGCCGTTGGCCTCAAAGCGGCGGACGATCCAGTTGTTGAGCGGCGTGCCGGTCTGCGCCGTGAAGTTCACGGCCTTGCCCGCGGCCTTGAGCTGCTTTATGAAGGCGAGCCGCCCGTCCGGGTCAACGCCCGTCGGCAGCGTGATAACAACGGTGCACCAGTCCGGAATGTCCGAAAAGAGCGCCGTGGTGCGCTCGTCGCGGCATTTGTTCACATCAAAGCCGCGCAGCTCCACGAACGTCCTCTCTCCGAAGAACGGCATGGCGTCGAGCGCCTCGGCGATATCGTTCGCCGCGGGGGCGGGAGAATCAATGCGTTTTGCGTTGAATTCGTCCTCCTCCGTGCCGACGCACGCGGCGCGCAGGCGCGAAACGAAGTCTGTGAGAAGATAGTCCTCCTCGCCCCAGAGAAGATAGAGCCTCTCCGGGCCGTTATTGCGGAGATCTTTTACAAGCGCGCCGTAATCGAGCGGCGCTTCCTTTTTGCCGAAAGACGGCTTTGCCATAGTATTTACTCCTCCCCGGCGGCGAGAGTGATCTCGCCGTCGGTATCCGTGCGCAGCACGGTGATATCGTATTTGGCCAGCCGGTCGAGAACCTTCTGCGTCGGGTGGCCATAGGTATTATATCCAACGCAAATGACCGCCGTTTCCGGCGTGATCGCTTCCAGAAGTTCTTTGCAGGTGGACGTGTTCGAGCCGTGGTGCGCTACGAACAGCACCTCGGCATCCGGCAGCGGAGCAGACGCGACGAGCGCCTTTTCCGCTTTAGAGGGCGCGTCGCCGAGGATGAACGCTTCAAAATCCCCCTGCGCAGCCTCGATGATGAGGCCGTTTTCGTTTGCATTCTCTGACTCCGGCAGCAGCGGCGGCCATACGGTGAGCTCTGCCGTACCGAGCGGCAGCGTCATGTCCCCGTTCACATACTCCACGCTGGTTCCCTGCCGCTCCGCCGCATCCAGTATCTCCGCGAGCAGGGACGAGCCCTCCGTCTCGCGCGGCAGATAGAGCGTACCGACGCGCACGCGCTGCAGGAGCTGCGCCGCGCCGTTGGCGTGGTCGGTGTGAAGGTGCGTGAGGATGAGCGCGTCGACGTCTTTCCGGCATTCTCCGCCGAGAAACTGCACGGCGCTTTTCCCGGCGTCATGCGTGACCCAGCTTCCGCCGCAGTCGACCACCGCGGCGTGTTCGCCGCTCGTGAGAACGATGCATTCGCCCTGCCCGACATCGAGCGCCGTGAGACGGAGCGTATCGTTCCATTGGAGTCTCGTGATCCCGGCGGCAGCAAAAAGCAGCGCGAGCGAAAGCCCCAACGGCACCAGCGCGCGAAAGCGCCCGGTTTTCCGGGAGCGCAGCCATGCGGCAAGGAAGAGCACGTAAACGAGCGCAAGCCAGCCGAGAAAGAGCCGATTTCGCACATAAACGTTCGCGCACGGGAGGCGCGAGAGGAAGCCGGACACCGCATAAATATACCGCACGCCCCACGCGAGGACGCCTCCTGCCAGCGCCGCGGCGCCGGGAAGGATTGCGCCGAGCACCACGGTGATGTATCCGCCGATGTAGACCGCCGATACGATCCACAGGCAGAGGATATTGGAGACCGGCGCCACGACCGACACCGAGCCGAAATGCACCGCCGTAAGCGGCGCGGAAAGCGCCATCGCGCCGACGCTGCTGGATACCGAGCCCGCGGCAAAAAGGAGCAGCCGGCGGGCAAAACGGTTTTGGGCGATCCGCGTTTCGTCGATCTTCCGGCCGAGAGCGCGGTACATCTGCTCGGAAAGGAGCCAGATGCCCGCCACGGAGGAAAAGCTCAGCTGCAAGCTGACGCTCGCGCAGGCGGAGGGGTTGAACAGCAGAAGGAGCGCAAGTGCCGTCAAAAGTGACGTGACCCCGTCGCTCTCCCGGCCGAAGAGTGGGGCGGAGAGAAGAAAGAACTGCATGACCGCCGCGCGCGTCACCGACGGCGTGAAGCCCGTCATCGCCGCAAAGAGCAGCAGCACCGGAAGACTCACCGCAACAGCCCATGGCCGCCGCCCGATCAGCAGATAGAGAAAACCCATGAGAAAGGCGATGTGCATGCCGGACACCGCCACAACGTGCGCAAGCCCCGCGTCTGCGAGAGCGTAGTAATGCGCGCCGTCGTCGTAAAGATCGGTCTTGTCGCCGGTGAGAAGTGCCGTAAGAAACGGCTGCACATCCGGCGGGAACACGCTCTGGCATATCTCGCCGATCGCGCGGCAGAGTGCCTTCGGCGCATAGAAAAACGAAAAGGCCCAGCGTCCGGTGACCTCCGGCGCGCCGGTCGCCGTGGCACGCAGGAAAATTCCCTGCGCGGCATACGTATCCACGCTCTGCCCGTTGCGCTCCCGTGCCGGGAGCAGCTTTACCGGGATCAAAAGCTCATCGCCCGGTGTGAGAGCGGAGAAATTCTCCGTATCGTAGGAGGCGATGCGGCACTTCACATTCGGAAGCGCCGGGTCGGTGACGCACACCGTTACATATTCGCTCGTATCGTAAATATCCGGGTAATCCGCTACGCGCACGGAGATCACACGCTTTTCCCCCGCGAGCGCGTCCGAGGGTGCGGCGAGAAAATGCTCCTGCACGAAAAAGGCAATAAGCCCGATGGCCGCGCCGAGAAGCGCAAGATGGGCGCGGGTACGGCTCTTGCCGCGAGGGAGAAACAGCGTGAGCAGGGAAAGAAGCGTGCAGACACCCGCCGCCGGGAGCAGAACGCTCTCCGGCAGAAGGTAGAAGGATACAAAAACGGCAAAGGAAAACGCTCCGCAGAGCAGCGCCGCCTTACGCATGGCCGTTCTTTTCGTCCGTCAGGCCAAGCAGATAGTCCGTGGAGACATGATAGAGCTCTGCGAGCCGGATGACCGCCCAAACCGGGATCTCCCGGATACCGGCTTCGTACCGGCGGTAGACCTCCGGATGCATGGTCAGATATTCGGCGATCTTCTTTTGTGTAAGATCGTGATCTTCACGAAGCTCATACAGACGCGGAAAATACATACAATCACCCGAGTTGATGCTACCAAACGGTTGCATTTAACTCAGGTTTTCCAACCATACGGTTGGTTATGTATGTTTAAAAAGGCTCCCTCCTCGAGGGAGCTGCCGAGCTTGCGAGGCTGAGGGAGTTACTCCTTCCGTCTCGCCTCCGGCGAGCCATCTCCCTCGTCAGAGGGGGGGCTTCCATTATTTATTTAAAAGTATACCATATCCCTCATGGGAAAGCAACTTGCCGCGCGGGGGCGGGCATGGTAGAATGGATTTGAGAGGAAGGTGCGCCGCATGATCTTTGATACCCACGCCCACTACGACGACAGAAAATTTGACACCGACCGGCACGATGTCCTTGCCTCAATGCCGGAGAAGGGCATTTCACTTATTATCGACCCCGGCTGCGACGGCGAGAGCTCGCGCGCGGCGTGCGCGCTCGCGCAGGAATACCCGTTCGTCTATGCCGCCGTGGGCTGGCACCCGGAGGAGTGGGAGAGCTGGAACGGCGAGAGCATGGCGCTGCTGCGCTCACTCTGCGTGCAGCCGAAGGTCGTCGCCATCGGCGAGATCGGGCTGGACTATTACTGGGACACCGAGCACAAGGCGCTGCAAAAGGAGATGTTTGAACGGCAGCTCTCGCTCGCGATCGAGCGAAACCTGCCCGTGATCGTACACGACCGCGAGGCGCACGGCGACTCGCTGGAGACCGTGATGAACTACCCCGAGGCGCGTGGTGTGTTCCACTGCTTCTCCGGCAGCGCGGAAATGGCAAAGGAGCTTATCCAGCGTGGCTGGTATCTCGGCTTTGACGGCCCCGTTACTTATAAAAACAACAAAAAGGCCGCCGAGGTGCTCGCCGTAACGCCGCTCGAGCGCATTCTCGTGGAGACGGACAGCCCGTACATGGCGCCCGAGCCGTGCCGCGGGAAGCGCAACGATTCATCGCTTCTCGTATACGTGCTTGAAAAGATTGCCGCTGCCAAGGGCGTGACGGCGGAGGAAATGACGCGCATCACGCGCGAAAACGGCTGCCGTCTGTTCGGCATCGACGCATAAAAACTGCCGCCGGGCTCTCCCCGGCGGCAGTTTTTTATTCTCTGTATTTCCTCTGGTAGGCTTCCGTCGGCAGCACTTCGCTGAGCTCCGTCAGGATCAGCTCGGGGCCGCTGTCGTGCCGCAGCGTGTCGCGCAGCGGCAGCTTGCCCGTGAGCGGGAGCTGAAGGTGCATGCTCGTTTCGCCGTTTTCGCCGCGCTGGATCACGAGCACGCCGTTATGGAGCTGCGCGATCCCCTGCGCGATGGAGAGACCAAGCCCCGAGTCCTGTACGTTGGTAAGCGAGTCCTCCCGGTTGGGCGTGAAGGCCTCAGCAAGCTCGCTCTCCGTCATACCCCGGCTGTCATCGCAGACCATGAGCTGGCAGCGGTGGCCAACACGCTTGAGCCGGACGGCGATCGTGCCGCCCTCGCCGGTGTGCATGACGCAATTGGCGATCAGGATGAGCAGAAGCTGCTCGAGCCGGTCACGGTCACCCACCACGAAGAGGTTATCCCCGGATATCTCCCAGCGGAAGTTGATTTTTTGCCGCCGGAGGAAAAACTCCGCGGAGCCCATGAGATCGTCTACGAGATGGCTGATCGAAACAGACTGCATCCGGCACGCCATCGTACCGGCGGCGAGCGCGTTCACGTCTGCGAGCTGATTGGTGAGATGGAGCATTGAATAATAGCTGTGGAAAAGGATCGAGGCATACATCGCGTCATCATCGTCCTCCGGCTCGCTCTCCGTCACGCGGTCGAGCGCCAGACGGAGATTGAACGCCGCCGTGCGCATCTGCCGGAGTGCCGTCGGCGGTATGGGCGGGAAGGACTGCTCTTCGGTCTGGATCGTGAGGACAAGAATATCGCCGCAGCGCGCGCCGGTCACGCTCCGCGCCGTGCCGTCAACGGTGACCGATGTGGCGAAGCTGTCGCCCCAGACGTTGTCTTCCAGGCCGGGAAAGCGCTTTTCCACACGCTCGCCTGTAACGTCCGCGCCGAACAGGCGGCATGCCGCCGGGTTGGCAAACACGATGCTGCCGTTTGCAGCGCCGCAGACGGCGTCCCGGCTCAGCCGGAACAGCGGCGCGATCGCCGCGCCGGACTTATCATTCATTTCCATATCAGCAGTTTTCCCTTTCCGCCGGAAATTATTGATCGTATCATAGCACAAATTTCGCGGCGCGGATACCCTGATTTTACATTTTTTGCGCAGTCAAGCGCCTCATCGCCGTTTTCTATACATATTCACTAACTAAATGTCGAGAATAATTTAATATTGTTTAAAAAAAACACTTGTTCCGCGCGCGGAAATGATGTAAAATGCAGCCGGTTAGAAGAAGAGATCAAAAAAAATTTTTTTACAGGAGGATACACACATGATTAGAATTGGTATCAGCGGATTCGGACGCATCGGCCGTCTGGCGGCCCGCGTGGCTCTGCGCCGCGGCGACATGGAGGTCGTTGCTATCAACGCTCCGGACAAGACTCCTGAGCAGATCGCCTACGTTTTCTCCCATGACTCCGTCCACGGCAAGTGGGAAGGCACCGTCTCCTATGACGAGCATCACCTGATCGTTGACGGCAAGCCCATCCTGCTCCTCAGCAGCCGCGACCCCTCCACCCTCGGCTGGGGTGAGCTGAACGTTCCTTACGTTGTTGAGTGCACCGGCAAGTTCCTCACTGCCGAGAGCGTGCAGCCCCATCTGGACGCCGGCGCAAAGTTTGTGCTGATGAGCGCCCCCGCGAAGGACAAGACCCCGATGTTCGTTTACGGTGTCAACCACAAGACCTACACCGCCGACCTGAAGGTCGCCTCCGCCGCTTCCTGCACCACCAACTGCCTCGCTCCTATGGCGAAGGTCCTGCACGACAACTTCGGCATCGTCGAAGGCCTCATGACGACCGTTCATGCCGCCACCGCCACACAGAGCATCGTTGACGAATACTCCAAGAAGAACTGGCGTCTCGGTCGCAGCACCTACGACAACATCATCCCCTCCACCACCGGCGCCGCGAAGGCCGTCGGCAAGGTCATCCCCGAGCTGCAGGGCAAGCTGACCGGCATGTCCATGCGCATCCCCGCTCCGGACGGCTCCATCGTTGACCTGACCGTGTCTCTCGCCAAGGAGACCACCTACGAGGAAGTCTGCGCCGCGATGAAGGCCGCCTGCGAAGGCGAGCTGAAGGAAGTCATGGCTTACGAAGATCAGCCCATCGTCTCCTCCGACATCATCGGCGAGACCCACTCCAGCATCTTTGACGCACAGGCCGGCATCGCTCTGAACGGCCACTTCATGAAGCTCTGCGCCTGGTACGACAACGAGTACGGCTTCACCTGCAACATGATGCGTCTGCTCGCTCACATTGCCTCCGTCCGCGGCGAGTAAGTTCCTGAGCGCTTGAATCTCACGGCATAAACCCATGCCCCCATCCTGCCGCAAGCAGGACGGGGGCATTTCTTCGGAGGATTTTGGATGAATACGGTACTTCTCGGCAACATCGTTGCGCTCATCGGCGCGGCCATCATGGTCTCGACTGGCTTTCTGAAAACGAAAAAACAGATCCTCACCGTGCAATGCTTTCAGTATGGCGTGCTGAGCGCTTCGAACGCCCTTCTCGGCGCGTTCACGGGCATCACAGCCAACGTGGTCGGCATCGCGCGCAATCTCTTCTGCATGAAAAGAGAGTTCACCACGCCGTGGAAGCTCATATTCATCGCCGCGCAGCTCGCGCTGTTCTTCGCCTTCAACGCCGACGGCTGGTTTGGGCTGCTGCCCGCTGCGGCCACATGCGCGTACACGTGGTTCCTTGATCTCAAGGATGAAGTGCAGCTCAAGATCGTCATCATCGTCACGGTGCTCTGCTGGGCGGTCTACGATTTTGCTTTCAAAAACTATGTGACGTTCGCCTTTGATCTCGGCACGGCGGTGTCCAATCTCGTCGGCATTGTCACGCTCCGCCGCGCGGCGAAGCGCGGGTAAAAAAATCGTCTCCCTTTTCTCAAGGGAGGCGATTGAGCGTGTCAAAAAAGTGTTTTTGACACGCTTTCAAACGAGCCCCACTTCGTTGGGCTCTCGTTTGAAGGGGCTGCGGCTCGCTGCAGCGCACAACTCACACGTTTGCGAGCCGAGAAGTATTTTCTCCGACGCACATGTCACCGGAGAAAACGATCAAAACTCTATTTGCGCCTGCGGGCGCAAACTCTGCGAGGCTTTTTCGACAGTCTGGTTTTTTCTTATGCCATGGTATCGTCCAGGCGCTTGCCGCCAAGGATGTGGAAGTGGAGGTGCTTCACGGTCTGTCCAGCGTCGGGACCGACGTTGGAGACGATGCGGTAGCCGCCGGTCAGCTTTTCGCTTTCGGCGATCTTCGCCGCGGCCACAAGGCAGCGCGCGGCGGCCGCGGAGTTTTCCTCCGTCAGCTCCGCCACAGAGCCGATGTGCTCTCTCGGCACAACGAGAATGTGCGTCGGTGCCTGGGGGGTGATGTCGCGGAAGGCATAGACGTGCTCGTCCTCGTACACCTTCGCAGACGGGATCTCCCCGGCGATGATCTTGCAGAAAAGGCAGTCGTTCATAATCATTTTTCCTTTCCATGATAGGGCAGAAGCCGCCGAAAAGGCGGCTTCTGTATTTTTTTGCGTCAGTTCAGCTTGCCGGCAACGAAATCGTCCACGGTGGCGAGAGCGTCGTCGAGCTTAAGCGTGTCAGTGCCGCCGCCCATGGCGGAATCCGGCTTTCCGCCGCCCTTACCGCCGCAGATGGCAGTGACGGAGCGGATGATATCGCCCGCGCGGACGCCGGCGGCGACCGCCGCCTTGCCGCACACGCTGTGGAAGGTGATCTTCCCGTCGCGCACAGCGGCGAGCACCGCAACGATGCTCTCGTCCTTGTCGCGCAGGAAGTCGCCGATCTTGCGGAGATTGTCCGGCGTATCGACCGGCACGACGCCCGTAAAGACGTGCAGCGCGCCGACCTTTTTGGAGCTGGCGAGGAAGTTTTCGGCGTTGGAGAGCATTTCACGGCCGCGGAACTTTTCGAGCTCGGAGCGCAGCTCACGGATCTCGTTCGTGCGTGCCTCGGCGCGGGTAAGAAGCTCCTCGGGCTTGGCCTTGAGCCGCTCGGAGAGCGTCATGAGCAGGCGGGTGTTGTTCTCGATGAACTTGAGTGTTTCCTGGCCGGTGATGGCCTCGATACGGCGCACGCCGCTCGCAACGGAGAACTCGCTCACGATGCGCAGCGAGCCGACCTTCGCAGTGTTATCGAGATGCGTGCCGCCGCAGAACTCCACGGAGTAGCCCTCTCCCATATCGACAACGCGGACAACGTCGCCGTACTTTTCGCCGAAGAGCGCCATAGCGCCGAGGCTGCGGGCCTCTGCGATGGGCATTTCCTTCACGTTGATGGGGAAGCCCTCGAGCACGGCTTCGTTCACCATGCGCTCCACGGAGGCAATCTCCTCGGGCTTCATGGCGGAGAAATGGGTAAAGTCAAAGCGGAGGCGGTCGGGCTCGACGAGCGAGCCGGCCTGATGGACATGGTCGCCGAGAACGGTGCGCAGCGCCTTGTGCAGCAGGTGCGTGGCGCTGTGGGCGCGCATGATCGCCTTGCGGCGGCCGGTGTCGACACAGGCGTTGACCTTATCGCCGACGGCGAGATTGCCGGAGACCATCACGCCGTGATGCAGCACCTTGCCGGCCTTGTTCTTCTGCACATCGCGCACCTCAAAGACGGCGTCCTTGAGAATGAGCAGACCGTGGTCGGCGCTCTGGCCGCCCATTTCGGCATAGAACGGCGTTTTGTCGAGAACGATGCTCGCATGCACGCCGGAGCCGACGCGCTCGCGCAGCTCGTCCTCGGCCACGATGGCGAGAATGGTGCAGTCGTCGTGCAGGCGCTCATAGCCGGTGAATCCGGTGGGGAGATTGTCGAGACCGAGATCAAGACCCGCCCACGCGGTCTCATCGGAGCTGCGGGCGGCGCGGGCGCGCTCGCGCTGCTCCTTCATGAGAGTCTGGAACGCGGGCTCATCGACAGTCATGCCCTCATCGGCCGCCATCTCCTTCGTGAGATCGAGCGGGAAGCCGTAGGTGTCGTAAAGCTTGAAGGCATCGGAGCCGGAGAACACAGTCTCGCCCTTTTCCTTGTGGGAGGCAAGCATACCGGCAAAGATGGCCATGCCGCCGTCGATTGTGCGGGAGAAGTTCTCCTCCTCGGAGCGGATGACGCCGGTGATATACTCCTGGCGCTCAGAGAGCTCGGGGTACGCGCCGCGGTTTTCGTGGATGACGGTATCGCAGACCTTATAGAGGAACGGCTCCTTCACGCCGAGCAGACGCCCATGGCGTGCGGCGCGGCGGAGCAGACGGCGCAGCACGTAGCCGCGGCCCTCGTTGGAGGGAAGAACGCCGTCGCAGATCATGAACGTGGACGAGCGGATGTGGTCGGTGATGATGCGGAGAGACACGTCCTTCGCGTTCGTCTCGCCGTAGTGCGCGCCGGTGATTTCGCTCACCTTGTGGGTGATGTTCATGACGGTATCAACGTCGAAGAGGGAGTTCACGTCCTGGCAGACGACCGCAAGACGCTCGAGGCCCATGCCGGTATCGATGTTCTTCTGGGCGAGCTCGGTGTAGTTGCCCTGGCCGTCGTTGTTGAACTGGGAGAACACGATGTTCCAGATCTCGATATACCGGTCACAGTCGCAGCCTACGGTGCAGCCGGGCTTGCCGCAGCCGTACTTCTCGCCGCGGTCATAGTAGATCTCGGAGCAGGGGCCGCACGGGCCGCTGCCGTGCTCCCAGAAGTTGTCTTCCTTGCCGAAGCGGAAAATACGCTCCGGGGCGATGCCGATCTCGTCGTGCCAGATGTTCCAGGCCTCGTCGTCATCAAGATAGACGCTCGGATACAGACGGTCGGGATCGATGCCGACCCACTCGGGGGAGGTCAGGAATTCCCACGCCCAATGGATGGCTTCGCGCTTGAAGTAATCGCCGAAGGAGAAGTTGCCGAGCATTTCAAAGTACGTGCCGTGACGCGCCGTTTTGCCGATGTTCTCGATGTCCGGCGTGCGGATGCACTTCTGGCAGGTCGTCACGCGGCGGCGCGGCGGCTCCTCTTCTCCGGTGAACCACGTTTTCATGGGGCTCATGCCGGCGTTGATGAGCAGAAGCGAGGGGTCGTTGCGGGGGATCAGCGAAAAGCTGGGCAGACGCAGATGACCTTTTGTCTCAAAGAAGGAGAGATACATCTCCCGCAGCTCATTGAGTCCGAAATTTTTCATACTAACCTCCAAAAACAAATACACCCCGCCCCTGAAATACAGGGGCGGGGAAAAACATTCCACGCGGTACCACCCTGATTGCGGTCCTTCGGAACCGTATCTCGTGCGCCCGATAACGGTGGCGGACCGCCGCGCTCTTCGCGCGAAGGCTCGAAAGTGGCTGCCGCGGCGCCGGACGAGGGGCTTTCAGCCTCCCCCTCTCTCTGTAGACCGTATCAGCGCGGCTTGCTTCGTCATAGCCCAAAAATCTTATACATTTTATCACGAAATATCCGCTTGTCAACCGGGTAAATGACTCTTTCCGGCGCTTTTTCCGCGGCGGAAAAACATACTACTTGCTATCAATGCGCAAAAGTGTTACCTTTATAAAGGGTTTTTATGCCTCTGATACGTCTATACTATCCCGGGGAGGGGAAAAAATGCCCGGCTGCGATCACGGACTCGTTTCCGTTCTCATGAGCGTATATAACGGCGCTTCCACGCTGGAGAAGGCGGCGGCGTCCGTTCTGGCGCAGACGTACCGCGATCTGGAGCTCATTCTCTGCGACGATGCCTCCACGGACGATACATGGCGCATCATGCAGCGCATCGCACGCTCGGACGCGCGCGTCACGATCTTTCAAAATGAGACGAATCTCGGTCTCGGCGCTTCGCTCAACGAGTGCCTTTCGCGCGCAAAGGGCGAATTTATCGCCCGGCAGGACGCCGACGATGTCTCCGACCCCGACCGGATCGAGCGGACGATGGACTTTCTTCTCTCGTCCGGCGCGCCCTACGCTGCGTGCGGCGTGCGCGTTTTCGACGATTCCGGCGTATGGAGCACGCGGCAGTATCCGCAGAAGATCACAAAGCACATCATCGCGCAGAAGAACCCCTTCTTTCACCCGACGATGATCTTCCGCCGCGCGGTGATCGAGAGCGCGAACGGCTACCGCGTCTCACCGGAAACGCGCCGCACGGAGGACTACGATCTTGTGATGCGCCTGGCCGCGCAGGGCGATATCGGGGAAAATCTGCAGGAGATCCTCTACTCGGTATATGAACCGCAGGAGGCCTATCTCCGTCACAATGCAAAAACCCGTCTTTACGAAGTGCGCGTCCGCGCGCGCGGGCTGCGCGTGATGGGTTCCCCCGTCTCGGACTACATTTATCTTGTCAAACCGCTCATCATGGCGTGCGTTCCGCGCGGTATGATGCGCTCGGTAAAGCGGCTGCAATGGAAACGGCAGAGCCGCGCCGGAAAAAAGTGAGGAATACCGGATCATGGCATTCAACAAAAGCTACGTAAAAGAAAAAATGGAGGGCTTTCGCCGGTTCACACCGCTGCTGCGCGAGCTTGTGGTACGCGATATCAAGGTGCGCTACCGCCACTCCGTGCTGGGGCTCGTGTGGACGGTGCTCAACCCGCTGCTGATGATGGTCGTCATCACGATCGTCTTTTCTACGGTTTTCAAGCAGAACATCCCGAATTTCCCGATCTACTATCTCGCGGGCTCGCTCATTTTCTCGTTCAATTCGGAATCGACGACGACCGCGCTCAGCTCCATTTACTCCAACGCCTCGCTCATCAAAAAGGTCTATATCCCAAAGTACCTTTTCCCGATCTCCAATGTGCTCTCGGGGCTCGTGAATCTCGGGTTTTCGCTCATTGCGATGTTCATCGTGATGCTCGTCACCGGCGCGCCGTTCCATGCAACGCTCCTTCTGCTGCCGATCCCCATTTTCTATACGTTTCTCTTCTCCGCCGGGCTCGGCATTCTGCTCTCGGCCATCACGGTGTTCTTCCGCGATATTGCGCATTTCTACAGCGTGTTCATCCTCGCATGGACATACTTCACTCCCATCTTCTACCCCGTAGAGATCCTGCCGGACGCCGCGATGAAGCTCATGCAGCTCAACCCGATGTATCATCTCGTCACCTACATGCGCTCGCTCGTGCTCTACGGTGTGTTTCCCAGCCTGAAGGAGAATCTTCTCTGCCTGTGTCTCGGGCTTTTGATGCTCGCGCTGGGGCTTTTCGTATTTTATAAAAAGCAGGACAAGTTTGTCCTGTATGTCTGAGCGGAGGTGCACCATGGGCAGCGTTATCAAAGTCAACGATGTTTCGATGATGTTCAACCTCAGCTCGGAGAAGATCGACAGCATCAAGGAATATTTCATCAAGGCCGTGCGCCGGGAGCTGCATTTTCAGGAGTTCTGGGCGCTGCGGGATATATCGTTCACGCTGGAAAAGGGCGATTCTCTCGGCATCGTCGGGCTGAACGGCTCAGGCAAGAGCACGCTTTTGAAGATCGTCTCCGGCATTTTGAAGCCGACGAAGGGCACCGTGGAGACCTGCGGCAGCATTGCCCCTCTCATCGAGCTCGGCGCAGGGTTTGACGCCAACCTCTCCGCGCGCGAGAACATCTATCTCAACGGCGCGATCCTCGGCTACAGCCGCTCGTATATGGCCGAGCGGTTCGACGAGATCATCGAATTTGCCGAATTGCAGGATTTCGTGGACACCGCCGTGAAAAACTACTCCTCCGGCATGGTGGCGCGCCTCGGCTTTGCCATCGCGACGATGAATGTGCCGGACATTCTCATTATCGACGAGATCCTCGCCGTCGGCGACTACAAGTTTCAGGAAAAGAGCTTTGCCCGTATGCAGGAGATGATCGCCTCCGGCGCAACGGTCGTTTTCGTCTCCCACTCGATCGAGCAGGTGCGGAAGATCTGCAAAAAGGCGCTCTGGCTCGAGCATGGCCAGATGCGCATGCTCGGCGACGTGGAAGCCGTGTGTGGGGAGTATATGCGCTCATGAGCACCGCTGCACCGAAAAAAAAGTGCCTTCTCTTCGTCATCAACCAGTTTTTCAAAGGCGGTGCGGAAACGGCGCTTGTGAATCTTCTGCGCACGATGGACGCCTCGCGCTTCGATGTTGATCTCCTCATCTTTGACATGATCGACCTGCCGGGCAGTCTCTCGCTCATCCCGGAGATCCCGGCGTGGGTACACGTTATCAACGTGGCCGAAAACGAAAAGAAGGCCGCGTTCCTGAAAAAGGCGGTTTTTAAATTTGAGCGGAAGCTCACCGGCACGCAGCCGTTCCGGCGCGGCGCCATCCGGTATCTGCAGGGGCGGTATTATGACGCCGCCATCTCCTACGGCGAGTGGTTTTCCAGCGCGCTCTGCGCGCGCTATGCCGCCGCGCGGCGCAAATATGTCTGGATCCACGCGGACATGGACAAGGCCGCCTTTCTCCACCCGGACATTCTGCGCTTTGAAGCGCAGTTCGACGGCTTTCTCTTCGCCTCCCGCCACTCGATGGAGGGGGCGATAAAAAAATATCCGCAGCTCGCCTCCCGCGCTCTCGTCGTTCCAAACCGCGTGGACAGCGAGAAAATTCTCGCCATGAGCGAGGATCCGTTTCCCATTTCCCTGCCGGAGGACGGTCTTCCTCTCCTCGTGACGGTCGCAAACATCCGTGAGGAAAAAAATCATCTGCGGCAGGTCGAGGCGATGCAGCAGCTCTTTTCCGAGGGGCTGCGGTTTCACTGGGTAAACATCGGCTCGCTCGCGAACGCCCCGCTCGTGGAAAAGCTCCGGCTCGCAGTGCAGAATGCGGGGCTGGAGGACTATTTTGCGCTGACCGGCCCGCTCGACAATCCGTACGGCGTGATGCGAAGGGCTTCTGCCGTGTGCGTTCTCTCCGACCATGAGTCGTGGTCGATGGTCATCACGGAGGCGAAGGCGCTCGGCGTGCCGGTGATCGCAACGCGCACCTCCGGCGCGCTTGAGCAGATCGCAGACGGCGAAAAGGGCATCCTCTGCGGCTTTTCCGCCGGGGAGATCGCCGAAAGTCTCCGCACCTTTCTCACCGGCGGCACGGCGGACACGCTGCACCGGAACGAAGGAAATCACACCGCCGCCGATGCGGCGGGAACGCTGGAAGCACTGCTGGAAAACAACACGAAAAAAGTTCTCTATGTATTCGACGATATAAACTACGCGAGCGGGGCGCGCGCCGCCGCGCTCGCGCAGGCGCGCGCCGTGTCCGGCGTGGCGGAGGTATGGATCTATTCCGCCGAGCCGTGCCGGGACGCCGCGCTCAAAAGGGAGTTCCATTTTCTGGAAACGCCCAACAGCGGTGCGCTTCGGCTCCTTTCACGGCCGACGCGGCAGGTGCTGCGCGACAGAGGCGTATCCCGCGCCGGGAAGCTGCTCCGGCTCGCCTACGCCGTGCTCGCGCACATCAGGCTCGAACCGGTGCTGCCAAAGGCGCTGCTGCGGCGGAACATGGTCGCGGCCTTTGAGGGGTTCGACACGGTCTTCGTCGTGAGCGAGGCCTCCAAAATGCGCGAGTTCGTCTCGCGCTGCCGCCATCCGGGCAAGATCCAGTGGATCCATACAGATTACGCCGCCTGGCGGGAGCTGAACGAATGGACGCGCGCCGTTACGAAAAACGACGCGAAGCTCTACCGCCGGTTCGATACGATTGTCTGTCTCAACCGGACGCTGCGGGAAAAGTTTCTCGCCGTGTATCCGCAGTTTGCATCAAAGACGATCGCAGTACCGAATCCGGTGTTCCGCCCGGCGATACGAGAGCGCGCCAAGGCGCCGCTTTCGGTGCCGGTGGACGGGAGCGTCTGCAATCTCATCACCATCGGGCGGCTCGAGCGCGAAAAGCGCTACGACCGGCTGCTCGATATTGCCGAAGGGCTCCGGGAGCGCGGCATTTCGTTCCATTGGTACTTCGCCGGCGACGGGCCGCTGCGCGAAGAGATCGAGCGGCAGCTCACCGAGCGCGGCCTTTCCGAGTGCGTGACGCTGACCGGGTACATGGAAAACCCCTGTCCCCTGCTCGCGCGCTGCCGTGCGCTCGTGCTCTTTTCCGAGTATGAGGGCACGCCCGTCACCATCGACGAGGCCAAAGCGCTCGGCGTTTCGGTCATCGCGAACGACGTCGGCGGTGTGGCGGAGATGCTCGAGGGCGGGAAATTCGGCACAGCCGCAAACGACACTGAGAGCTTCATCCAATCCATCATGCAATTATAAAAAAGGAACCAGCCATGGCGAAAATCGTTTTTACGGTCGACAATATAAACTACAAGGGCGGCGGGCATTTTGCCACGTTCAAGATTGCCAACTATCTCTGCATCAGCGGGCATACCGTGATCTTGTATTCCCCGGTCAAAGTCGAAAAATCCGTGTACGCGTATGTCGCAAAAGGAGTTCAGATCACGCAAACGGAAGCTTTTGCCGACGCCGATTACATCGTTGTCCCGTTCGAAAACTCCGAGTTTTTCGAACGGGTCGCAGCGCTCAAAGCCGGTCGCGCAAAGAAGATCCAGTGGATCCACGTCGATTACGGCGTATGGAAATACGTTGTACAGGATGACACGGAGCGGAGAAGGCGGCTGCTTGCGGCCTACGACCGGATCGTTTTCGTTTCGGAAAGCAACCGGAAAAGCTTTTTGAAGTATTTCCCGGAATGCGCCGGGAAAAGCGCCGTTGTATATAACTTTGTTGACACCGAACAGATCCGCTCCATGGCGGCCGAGCCGGCCGGCACAAAGCTTTTCGCAAAGAAAACACCTGAGCAGCTCACCGTTGTTCTGCCCGGACGGCTGGAAGAGCAGAAGGCCTTTCACCGGACGCTGGACGCCGCCAAAATACTGAAGGACCACGGCCTGTCCATCGAATGGCTGATCCTCGGCAGCGGGTATGAACACGATTCCCTTTTGCAGAAAAAGGGGCGTTACGGGCTCGACAACGTGCACTTTCTCGGGTTTTGTCCGAATCCGTATGCCTGCATGAAAGCCGCCGATCTGGTGGCGATCCTCTCCGAATATGAGGGGCTTGCTCTCACCGTGGCGGAAAGTCTTACCGCCGGAACGCCGGTGCTGTCCACGCGCACCGGCGGCGTGGCGGAGATCCTTTCGGACGAATGCGGCTGGATCATCGAAAACGATCTTCTCTCGATCGTGAACGGAATGACCGCCGTTTATAATGACCGGAAGCTGCTGGCGAGAAAAAAAGCGGCGCTCTGCGCCTATACATACGATAACAACGGGACCCAGGAGCGTCTGAACGCTCTTTTCTCAAACACCGAAGAAGGAGGATATGCCGCGATGGATACCGCCCCCTCCCTCCAGGAAACAGCCGCGGCCGCGCCGGACATATCCGTTATCATCCCGGTGTACAATACCGCCGATTATCTCCCGGCGTGTCTTGACTCGGTCGTAAACCAGTCCTTTGATCATTATGAGATCATCCTCGTCAACGACGGCTCCACGGATGCCTCGCAGACGATCATTGACGATTACGTGCGCCGCTTTCCCGGCCGCATCCGCGCCTTTGCCATTCCGAACGGCGGGCTGGGGAACGCGCGCAATTACGGCATCGGCAAAGCCCGCGGAGAATATCTCGCGTTCGTCGATTCCGACGATCTCATCCACGGGGACATGCTCAAAAAAATGTACACGGCGGCGCAGCAGCACAACGCCGACTGCGTGATGTCGGACTACATCGCCTTCTGGGACGATGGGAAGCGGGAGTACGTCCGCTCCGTCGACCTTCCTGACGCCGGGCGTCTCGATATCCTGCGGTATTCCGCCAAGTACGGCACGGTGAATGCCTGCACGAAGCTTGTCGCACGAGAGCTTTTCGATACCGTCCTCTTCCCTGCCGGATTCTATGAGGATCTTGCCACAACGCCGATCCTGCTGAGCTGGGCAAAAAACGTCTGCTACGTCCGCGAGGGTCTGTATTTCTACCGCCAGCGCCCCGGCTCCATCACCTCGATCAAATCCGGCGACAAGCGCCTGCTCGACTGCTATGCCGCCTGGGACCGCATCCGCGGGCACGCCAACCCGCTTTTTGAAAAAGAAATACAATTTGCCATATATTGGAGCCTTAACTTCTTCTGCACCAACTTCCTCGACGACTTCACGAAGCAGTCCAAGGACTATTACGACCGGAACCGGAGCTGTTTCCGCGGAAACGCCTACATTGCCGACGCCGTTCGGAAGGGCGAATTTCTGGACTTTGAGCATCTGGACATGATCCCGAAGATCATCCATTACTGCTGGTTCGGCGGCGGAGAGAAAAGCGAGCTCATCCGAAAATGCATGGATTCCTGGAAGACGCACGCGCCGGACTTTACGCTCATGGAGTGGAACGAGTCCAACTGCGACATCCATACGAACCGGTATGTGGAAGCGGCCTATGAGAAGAAGCAGTATGCCTTTGTGGCCGATTACTTCCGGCTGAAGGCTCTCTGCGAATATGGCGGCGTCGGCATGGATACCGATGTGGAGCTGCGGCAGCCGTTGGAGGCATACCTTTATTGCAGCGCGTTCTTTGCTTTTGAAACACCGAGCTTCGTCAACGCCGCGATCGTCGGCGCGGCAAAGGATCATGCTCTCCTTGATGAGCTGCGCCGCTTGTACGAAAACGAGTCTTTCCTTTCCGCCGAAAAAGCCGGGGAGACCGTCACGATACCGCACCGTCTTACGCAGCTTCTCACCGAACGGACAAACCTTCAGCTGAACGGGAAAACACAGCTTCTGGCCGGAAATATCCGGGTATTCAGCGCCAACCGGATGACCGTAAACGTCCACGACGGGAAATGCATCTGCGAACGCCACTACGAGGGATGTCGGCCGAAAAAGGACGGCGGCCCGGCCGCGGATTATACGTATGAAGTCCTGAAGCATTACTTCACCTGGGATCTGCTGCACGGAGCCGGCGGCGCGCCGGTCTCCGGCGACACGGCGCAGCTTCTGGCCTACTACAAAAGCGAGTGCGACCGCTACGAGAACTCCACCTGCTGGAAGATCACCAAGCCGATCCGCATCGTCATGGACTTTCTGAAAAAGCTCTTCGGGCGCAGCAAGGTCTCCTGACCGAAACAACTTATCGGGAGTACAGGTCATGAAAAAAGGTAAAAACTATCGGGCTTTGCCGGCCATCGTTCTGGCCGCGCTTTATCTCACCTTTCTGGTAGGCCGCCACACGCTGGAGACCGCCATGCAGAGGGTCTTTATCTTCTGCTATTTTGTGCTCATGGGCGTGCTGGCGTGCGCATTGAAAAGCAAATACGCCGAGGGAAGGCCGTTTCCTGTAAAGAGCCGGATCGCCGCGGCGGCGCTCGCCGCGCTGCTCGTCGGTGCGGGGTGGAACACATTCCTGCCGGGCGTGCGCTTCCCGGCAGAGGACTCGTATGGATACGCGCTCTGGGAGAAGATCCTCTACACGCTCGGCGCGTGGATCACGGTATCCTACTTTGCGCAGCTCGCGCTGCTCTTTCTCGCACGCCCCATCGAAAAACGCGGCTGGACGGAGCGGCAGAAGGTCTTTGCCTTTCTGCTCATGGGAAACTTTGTGTTCCTCTTTTTTACGAGCGATAAGATCCAGCCGACGCACCTCACGCAGGGCTTTCTCCTGCTTCTTACCGCTGCCTCCGTCTGGTGCTTTAACCGGAAGAGCAGCTGCATGGAGAAATACCGCGCGAAGGGCTCCCGCGCCGTTATTGCGCTGATCGCCGTATACGCCTCGCTCGCAAGCTTCGCGCAGCGCTTCTTTCTCGACGGCAACACGCGGATGCACTTCTCTCTGCCGGGGCTGTTCTATGTTCTGAGCGGCACTCTCTGGTTCATCCCGGTCATATGGCTTATGCTGTTCGCGCTCGAATGGTTCGCCGCGCGGCCGCGGACGCTGCCAAAGCCGGAAAAGCGCCGCCGCGCCGGGTGGATCCTGTTCGCCTGGCTGGCCGTCTGCCAGATCGTTGTTTTGTGGATCCTGTGGCCGGGCGGCTTTCCCGTGGATGCCATAGACCAGCTTTCCCAGGCCACATGGGGGTACATCAACGACTGGCACCCGGCGATGCACACGCTGCTGGAAAAGCTCATATTGACCGTCATCCCGAACGCCGGGGCAATCACTGCCGTACAGATGCTTTTGTTCACGTGGCTGCTGACCGCCATTTTGATGATCGGGTACGACAGCGGCATCCCGCTCCGGCTGCTGGCTGTTCTCGGCGCTTTTGTGGAGTTTCTGCCGAATCAGGCGCTTTCCGGCTCCAACGTGCTCAAGGATTTTCCGTTCACTCTCGCGCTTTTGTGGGGGCTTTATCTGCTCGCGCTGCTGGCGATGAAGAAGCCGTGGAGTAAATCGCTCGGGTATTACACATGCCTGGCTATAGACATTTTTCTTATCTGCACGCTGCGGCACAACGGTATCGTGCCGGGTCTGGCGATCGCGGTGCTCTGCATCGTCCTGACCGTGAAGCGCTATGCCGCTGTCCAATGGAAGGCGCTGGCCGCGGTGCTGGCCGCCGCGGCGCTCTTTGCCGTATACAAAGGCCCGGTGTTCACAGCGCTCGGCATCGGAGCAAACGGCATGTCGCCTTATACGACGATGCTCTGCGCCGTCGGCTCCTGCATCAACAAGGATCTGCCGCTCTCGGAAGAGAGCGAGCAAATCATGGAAAAGGCGCTGCCGCTGGACGACTGGGGCGCATATTATTCCCGCTATGCGGGGCACGACCCCTATTACTGGGGCCGTCCGGAGGGCTCCGTTCCCTACACTCCGTCCGAGATTACCGCCGGGGATGCCTTTACGGTCTATCTCGAGGCTTTGCGGAAGTACCCGGACGTGGTGATCAAAGACCGTCTGGACGGCATGGACATTCTCTGGGATGTCGTGCAGCCGCCGGACAGCTTTAACGCAAAAACCTTCAGCTTTATCAGTCCGTTTGACGAGAGCTCCCTTCCTCTGCGAACGGACGGTCTTGAGCGGCAGGAGGACGGCTCCTACGTGAAAACGACCTGGCTGGCCAGAGCGTACTATGCCACAACGTATTACTTTTCGCTCAACAGCGCCGTGGATATCCTCCTCTGGCGCACCGGCGCTTATCTGATCGCGTTTTGGGTGCTGCTGCTCTTCTGGAGCAAAAACCGTATGGGCCGGCTGTGGTGGGCGGCGGTCCCCATGCTGGGGAATGTTGCGGCCTCCATGCTGGTGCTCTATCACCAGAGCTTCCGGTATGTGTATTTTGTTCAGGTGAGCGTGATGGCGCTGCTCTTTCTCTCTATCGCACTCAAGCAAGTCTGGGACGGCGCGCAGCCGCCCGAACCGGCGAAGGCCCTTTCGGACGCGGTGCCGGAAAAGGAGGATGACCGTGGATAAAATTGCTGTTCTGATCCCGTGCTACAACGAAAGCGCCACCATCGCCAAGGTGGTATCGGATTACCGCGCGGCGCTGCCGGAGGCCACGATCTATGTTTACGACAACAACTCCACCGACGGCACGGACGAGATCGCCCGCGCCGCCGGAGCCGTTGTGCGCTATGAGCGGCGGCAGGGCAAGGGCAACGTGATCCGGACGATGTTCCGGGACATTGATGCAGACTGCTATCTCATGATTGATGGGGACGACACCTACCCGGCGGAGGATGCCCGCGCCATGGCCGAGCGCGTACTGCGGGACGGCTATGACATGGTGATCGGCGACCGTCTCTCCTCTACTTACTTCACGGAGAACAAGCGGCCGTTCCACAACAGCGGAAACGTTCTGGTGCGAAAGCTGGTCAACCGGTTTTTCGGCGGACAGGTGACCGATATCATGACCGGCTACCGCGCGTTCAGCCGCCTGTTCGTCAAGAGCTTTCCGATCCTCTCCAAGGGCTTTGAGATCGAAACGGAAATGACGATCCACGCGCTGGACAAAAACTTCGCGCTCACATCGATCCCGGTCGGATACCGGGACCGTCCGGCGGGAAGCGAATCCAAGCTGAACACCTTTTCGGACGGCTTCAAGGTGCTGCGGACGATCGCGCGGCTGTACAAGGACTACCGGCCTCTGCCGTTTTTCGGTATCATCGCCGGGATATTGATGATCGCGGCGCTGCTCTTTCTGTGTCCGGTACTTTCGGAGTATCTGCACACCGGGCTCGTGCCGCGCCTCCCGACCTTTGTGGCAGCGTGCTTCATGGCGCTCTTCTCTCTGCAAAGCTTCATCTGCGGTCTGATCCTGGATACGCAGGGCAAGATGAGCCGGCAGAATTTTGAGCTGCAAATGACGATCCTTACGAGTCTGTACCACGCCGACAGAGAAAAAACGGAATAGAAATAATGACCGCCGGGGCTCTGATCGGATCAGAGCCCCGGCGGCCATTAAGCGCTCCCCTTACAAAGGAAGCCTTCGAGCGTTCAGGCGTCTTTCTTACTTATCGACGCGGTATTTTTTCTTGAAGAAGCTCGCGCGGATGCCGAGCTCCTTGCCCTTGACGAGGCGGACAAAGTTCTTCCGGTGCTTCCAGAAAATGAGTGCGACTGTCGCCGCCATGATGGCGATGTCCCAGCCGCTGCGTCCCGTGAGGATGCACCAGACAAGATACGCCACGCTCGCCGAGAGCGTGCCGATGAACATATAGTCCGTGATGAATGTGATGAGGGCGACGCCCGCCACAAGGATGAGGAACAGCCGCCAGTCCAGCGCGAGTGCGCTGCCGAGCAGCACCGCAATGCCCTTGCCGCCCTGAAATTCCAGATAGAACGGATAGAGATGCCCCGCCACACACGCCGCCATCGTCACGGTCTGGATGGAGGGCGAGCTGTGGAACAAAAATCCCGCCAGCCACACCATGAGCGCCGACTTGAGCGCGTCGCACAAAAAGACGACCACCGCAACACCCGAGCCCATCGTCCGCCCGGCGTTTGTCGTCCCGGCGTTGCCGGATCCCTTCGTGCGGATATCAAAGCCGCGCTTCTTTGCCAGCAGCCACGCAAAATTCACCGCCCCGGCCAGATAGCCCGCAAGAGCGCAGAACACATACGGGAGAACGGATTTCAGAAAAGTCTGCATGAACGCGATCCTTTCGCAGATACATAAAGAAATTTATACACTTTGGCATACTACTATGTGATACCATACCGTAAAGATTTTGTCAATGAACACATTCCCGGGAATGTCGTTTCCGGCGGGAAGGGACTTGCGTTTCGGCGCGTTACCGGGTAAACTGTATTTGTATGTAATTTAACATGGAGGTAGTATATGTACTGCACAAAAAATATTGCGTCGGATCTTGTCTGGGTCGGAGCGAATGACCGCCGTCTCGCCATGTTTGAGGGCGTGTATTCCGTTCCGGCGGGCGTTTCCTATAACTCCTATCTTCTCAAAGACGAAAAGACCGTCCTCTTTGACACGGTCGACAAGGCCGTGAGCCGCACATTCTTTGAAAACCTTGCACATGAGCTGGACGGCCGGACGCTCGACTATGTGATCGTGCACCACATGGAGCCCGACCACTCCGCCACGCTCTCGGAGCTGCTGCTGCGCCACCCGGAAACGACGGTCGTGTGCAACGACAAAACCGCCGTGATGATCGCGCAGTTCTTCGGCCGGGACGCCGTGAAGAACATGCAGCTCGTAAAAGAAGGCGACACGCTCTCTGCCGGAGCGCACGAACTCACGTTCTATATGGCGCCGATGATCCATTGGCCGGAGGTCATGATGACCTACGACAAGAGCGCGCACACGCTCTTCACCGCGGACGCCTTCGGCGTTTTTGGTGCGCTCAACGGCGCGATCTTCGCCGACGAGGTGGATTTTGACCGCGACTATCTCAAGGAGGCGCGCCGGTACTATACAAACATCGTCGGCAAATACGGCGTGCAGGTGCAGAATCTCTTCAAAAAGATCGCGGGTCTGGACATTTCCATGCTCTGCCCGCTGCACGGCTTCGTCTGGCGGCGCGATCTCGGGTACATTCTCGAAAAATACAACCTTTGGAGCACGTATACGCCGGAGGAGTCGGGCGTGATGATCGCATACGCCTCGATCTACGGCAACACGGAAAACGCTGCGGAAATTCTCGCCTCCAGGCTTCGCGAGCGCGGCATCCGCACCGCGATGTACGACGTGTCCGTCACCCCGGCCTCGGACATCATTGCCGAATGCTTCCGGTGGAGTCATCTCGTGTTCGCCTCGGCGACGTATAACGGCGGTATCTTCGTCACGATGGACGAGCTGCTGCGCGATATCGCCGCGCACAATCTCCAGAAGCGCACTGTTGCCTTTCTGGAAAACGGCACATGGGCGCCCGTGAGCGCGCGGCAGATGGCGGCAATCTTCGCCCCGCTCAAGAGCATGACGGTGCTCGAGCAGACCGTTGCCATCCGCTCCTCGCTTACGGAAGGGCAGCTCGCGGAGATCGAGGCGCTCGCCGATGCGCTTGCGGAGGGCATCCGGTAAAAACTGGCAACGAAAAATAACAAAAATTCCGGGCGCGGAGGAAACCTTTTGCTCTCGCCGCGCGTCTTATAGTCAGAAAGCAAACGGCAGGCCCTTATGTGCGCCGTTTTCAAGGAGGTAACTTTGTTATGACAAAGAAACTGACGGCTCTTCTGCTCGCCGTACTGATGGCAGTATCGCTGCTGCCCATGCCGGCGATGGCGGATGACGCCACTGCGATTGACAGCCCTTCGGGCATTACCGGAGCGGGCTCCTATGTTCTGAACAAAGAGCAGAAGGAGATCACGCTCGCTCAGCCCGTTGAGATCAGCGGAGACGTGACGCTCGAGCTGACCGGACAGACGGTTAAGCTTCCGTCCGCCTCAGGCGAGGACGCATCCGTTTTTCATGTGAAAAGCGGCAGTCTGACACTCAAGGGTAAGGGCACCATTGAGGTGCCGGACAACGCCTCCGGCGTTATCGTTGACACCGACGCCGCGCTGAACATTTCCGGCGAGGTCAGCATCTCCGGCGGTACGAACGGCGTGAAGGTGCGTGCCGGCATGAGCGGCGTGAAGATCAGCGTAAACACGCTCGGCACGATCCAGTCGACAAACGGCATCAATCTGGCCGGGGTGACCAACGCGACCGACGCAACCTTACAAATTACTGCCGGAACAATCATCGGCAGCGAAAGTGCCATTTCCTGCAAAAATGCTCTTGGACACATCGCTGCAGGCGGCTGCATCGTATACATTGGCGATAGCACTACGGCTGCCAATGGCGATCAGCTGGCGGCTGTTCCTGCCGGGAAAAAGCTCGTCTTTGATGACGGCAAAGCCCCCTCGCTGGAGAATACCGCCGCCAAGCGCACCTCGGAGACCGAGGCCACCGTCACCTTCACCGCCTCGAAAGCCGGTACATACTATTATCAGCTCACCGAGGCGGCCGCCGCAGATATCGTGAAGGGTGGTTCCAATAAGACCGAGCTCGTCCGCGGTACGAATACAATCTCTCTCACAGACCTTGGCGCCGACGCGCAGACCGTGTATATTGCCGCAGTGGATAACTTTGGCAAAGCGACCGAATCGACTGTCACGGCCGCCATTCCGGCGGTGCTCGCCGCGCCGACCGATCCCACCTGGGACGGCAAAAAGGCCACGTGGACCGGTGTGGAAGGCGTGACCGATTATCTTGTGCAGCTCTATCTGGGTGCCGACGTCTACGGCGATCCCATCCCCGTGACGGGTACTGCGACGGAAGACCTTTCCGCCGACGTGATGAAAGCCGACGGCGTCTACACCTTCAAGGTTCGCGCCAACAGCGAGAACACCGTCTGCCTGTGGTCTGAGCCGAGCGGCGAGACGGTGCGCGACACCACCGCCCCCGCCGTGAAGATCAAGGAAAACGGCATCCAGCGCATCGCGCAGGACACCGCCTCCATCGCCTTCGTCTCCGATGAGGACGGCACGCTCTACTATGCCATCGGCGACGAGCCCGCCAAAATTTTTGACTCCACGCTGACCAAGGAGATCAAAAAGGGCGAGGACAACACGCTCATGCTCACCGGCCTTACCGGCAGCGCCGAGGTGAACGTCCGCTTTGCCGCGAAAGATGCTCTCGAAAACACGAGTGATGAACAGACCGTAACGGTGCCGCTCTATCTGGCGGCTCCCACAACGCTCACCTGGGTGGACGGTTCCACCACCGCCATGTGGGCGGAGGTTTCGGGCGCTGCGTCTTACAACGTCCAGCTCTTCAAGGACGGCGCGGAGGTCTCCCCCATCGTCACCGTGGAGGGAACTACCACCTATACCTTTGAACTCAACGAGACCGGCGTTTACACCTTCAAGGTGCAGGCCGTTACCGGCAATGTGACGAGTGCCTGGTCGGAAGCGAGCGGCGAGCACGCCGTCGATAAGACCGCACCCGAGATCACCAGCGCGAGCGCGAGCCGCGCCGGCGCCTCCAACGGCTCTGTGACCTTCTCCTCCAACGAGGCCGGCACGGTCTATTACATTGTCGGCGGCGAGATGCCCTCGCAGGACGATCTTGCCAACGCCGAGGGCAAGAAAGAGATCGGCTCCGGCGAAACGAAGATCGATTTCTCCAATCTCGGCACCGGGGCGGCAAACGTGTACCTCATGGTCGTGGATACCGCCGGGAACAAAAGCGAGATCCAGACCGTGACCGTTCCCGTATATCTCACCAAGCCGACCATGGCCGACTGGTATAACGGCACAGCGAACGCCCGCTGGAACGCTGTGGAAGGCGCTACTGGATACAACGTCCGGCTTCTCAAGGATGGCAATGCGTTTGGCAATGCCACCTTTGTGAACGGCGGCGCCAACACATCCGTTGATCTGGCCGCCGCCATGACCGAGGACGGCCTTTACACCTTCCAGGTGCAGGCGACCGCTACCGGTACGCAGAGCGAGTGGTCGGACGTCTCCGCCACGAGCTATACGCGCGACATCCTGAAGCCCACCGTCAAGGCCGCAGATCCCCCCCGGCGTATTGACGCCAAGACGGCGGAGTTCTCCTTCATTGCTTCGGAGGACGGCACCTATTACTACATGGTCGGTCTCGTGAACGGCGGCGTTCCGACCGCCGAGCAGGTCGCCGACGACAAGAATCCGCACGCCGGCTGCACCAATGCCAAGACCACCATTAGGCTCACCGACATTGCCGACACGAACGCCCGCAAGGTCTACGTTGCCGTGCGCGACAAGGCCGGTAACCTGAGCGAGAAGCCGTTTGAGATCACGATTCCCGCTTATACTGTGACACCGACGCCCACCCCGACGACCGCGCCGGCCACACCGACACCGACCGCCGCGCCCACGACCTATACCGTGACGCTGCAGGGCGGCACCGGCTACACCATCGCCGCGACCGGCGGCTCCAAGAGCCCCGTGAATGCCGGCGGCAGCTTCTCCTTCACCGTGACGCCCAGCAGCGGCTACACCCGCGGCAACGGCTTTGCCGTGAAGGCCAACGGCACGACGCTCACGAGCAACAACGGCGTTTACACCATCAGCAACATCAACGCCAACCAGACCGTCAGCGTTTCCGGCATCGTGAAAAGCCAGAATGGCGGCGGCACGCTGCCCGCCGCGCCCGCCATCACCACCACGACGCTCGCCGCGGCCACGATGGGCAAGGAATATCGCCAGCAGATCACCGCTACCGGCGGCACGCCGATCACCTGGTCCTACAGCGGCACGCTGCCCGACGGCATGACGCTCGCGGCCAACACGGGCATCCTCTCCGGCACGCCCACGCAGGAGGGCTCGTTCCGCTTCGCCGTGAAGGCGACGAACTCCACCGGTTTCTCCACGCGGCAGATGACGCTTGTTGTCGCCGGCAGTGAATACTCCGTCACCAAGGGCGCGAACAGCGAATGGACGCAGGGCGGAGACAAGGGCATTGACTTCTCCGGCAGCGGTAAGGGCACGTTCACCGTGAAGGTAGACGGCGCCGCGGTCGCCGCCGGGAAATACACCGCCTCCTCCGACGGCTCCACCGTTACGCTCAAGCCGGAATACCTGGATACGCTTGCCGCGGGCTCTCACACCGTGACACTCGTTTACAACGACGGCAGCGCGAAGGCCAAGTTCACCATCAAGGCGAAGGATAAGACCGTTGCCCCGACCGTTTCCTCCCAGCCCACGGACGCCGATGTCGCCCCCGACGGCTCCGCCACCTTCACCGTGACGGCCAGCGGCACCACACCGCTCCTCTGCCAGTGGCAGGTGGATAAGAACGATGGCAGCGGCTGGACGGACATCTCCGGTGCGGTGAACGCAAGCTACACCGTGGAGAAGGTCACCGCCGAGCAGAATGGCTGGAAGTACCGCTGCGTGATCAAAAACGCCGCGGGCTCCGTTGAGAGCAACGCCGCAACGCTGACCATCAAGGAAGCCATCGGCGATGTGAAGAAGAACGATGACCAGAAGGACACCAACTCCGGCGGTCTCGGCCGCATCCTGCTCATCACGGGCATCGTTGTTGCCGTGCTGGCGCTGGCCGCGGGTCTGTACTTCTACTTCCGACGCCGCAACACCACGCGGTATATGGATTAAGCCGCTTCGATACTATACAGCAAAACCCCGGTACGATCTTCGGATCGTACCGGGGTTCTCTGTTGTCGAGGGGTAGAAAACCCTTCAGTCAGCCTGACGGCTGCCAGCTCCCCTATCAGGGGAGCCAAGTTGGTTGTTCAAAATCTCACTTGCCTCCCCTACCAGGGGAGGTGGCAAAAACGAAGTTTTTGACGGAGAGGTTTTACGGTCACTCCTCCAGCAGCCTAGGCATGAGCATGCAGGCTTCTTTTGTGAACACACCCGTTCCCTCTGCTTCCGCTTCGGTGAAGCGATAGGAATTTCCGGCATTTCCACCGCTGCGGTAGAGCGCATACGGCACCGGCGTCGGCGTGTGGGTGAGCTTGGCGAGCGGCGTCGGGTGGTCTGGCATGCAGAGCGCGGAGAACGCTTCCCCGCTTTCGCGGAGATAGTCCAGCACCGGGAGAATGATCTTCTCGTCGATCTGCTCGATCGACCAGATCTTCTCCTTTGCCTCGCCGTGGTGGCCGCACTCGTCCGGCGCTTCCACGTGGATGTACAGAAAGTCAAAGCCGTTTCGCAGCGCCTCGATCGCCGCGCGGCCCTTGGCGGCAAAGTCCGTATGGTAGTTGCCGGTGATGCCCGCCACGGGGATGACCTCCAGCCCGGCGCACACGCCGATGCCCTGCACAAGGTCGACCGCGGAGATGACGCCGCCGCGTGCAATGCCGAACTTTTCCCGGAACGGCGTGAGCGCCGGGCGGCGCCCCTCGCCCCAGAACCAGACGCTGTTTGCCGGATGGAGCCCGGCTTGGATGCGTTTTTGATTCACCGGGTGATCGCGGAGAATTTTGCGCGAGCGCTCCATCAGCGAGAGCAGGAGCGCACTGTTCTCTCCCTCCGGGAGATGGGCGGCAACGGGTTTTCCCGTAATATCGTGAGGCGGCGTGAGCACCGCGCCCGAGGCGGCGGAGCGCAGCACGAGACAGTGGCGGTAACGAAAGCCCGCATGCAGTTCGCAGCCCGAGGCGGCATACAGCGGCGCGATGGCGGCGATGAGCTCGTGTGCCTCCTCGTTGGAAATATCGTCGGCGCTGTAGTCGATCATGACGGTGTCCTCGATCTTTTCCGCGTCCGAGAGCGTTACGAGATTGCAGCGGTAGGTCACATCCTCCGGCGCAAGGGGAATGCCCATGCTGGCCGCCTCAAGCGGCGAGCGACCGGAATAATAGATTTTCGGATCGTAGCCGAAAACGGAGAGATTCGCCGTGTCGCTTCCCGCAGGCATGCCGTGCGGCACGGTGCGCGTGAGGCCGAACTCCCCCTGTGACGCCAGAAAGTCCATGCCCGGATGCCGGGCGAGCTCCAGCGGCGTATGCCCGCCGAGCGGCGCGAACGGCTCGTCGGCCATGCCGTCGCCAAGAAATACCACATGCTTCATATCATTTCACCAGCCAGTTTTTCACAGATTCGCGCATTTCGTCTTTTCCCACCACGGTTTTGAACCGCTCTTCCCTCTCGCGCAGCGCGTCGAGCGGCGCAGGGACGGGCATTTTGGAAAACACAGAGAGCGCATCGAGCGCGGCAAAGCCGTTTTCCGGCACCGTCTCGCCGAGCGAGGAGAGCATCGCCGCGGCAAACTTGAACGGCGACGCCGTGGAGAGCGCGACCGTTGGGCGCACCTGCCCGCTCTCGCGCCGGTACTGCTCCGCGGCGGAGAGCCCGGCGGCGGTGTGCGGGTCGGCAAGATAGCCCTTTTCCGCCCATGTGCTGCGGATGACGCGCGCCGTCTCCTCCTCGGAGGCACGATAGGCCGCGAAGCCCTCGTCCGCGAGAAGAGCGCGAAGCTCTTCGCCGACGGCGTATTTCCCCTCGCCGCGAAGAGCGCTCATCCATTCGCTCACCCGCTCGCCGTCGCGCGTGGCAAGATAGAGCAGCCGTTCGAGGTTTGACGAGACAAGAATGTCCATCGAGGGGGACATCGTGCGCAGGAACGGCCGGTTTTTATCGTACACGCCGGTGCGCAGGAAGTCGGTCAATACATCGTTGCTGTTCGAAGCGCACAGAAGCTTCCCGACCGGGAGCCCAGCGCGCTTGGCGAAGTACCCGGCGAGAATGTCGCCGAAGTTGCCGGTCGGCACAGAGAAGTCCACGCACTCGCCCGGAGCGATGCTGCCCGCGTGCCGGAGCTGAGCGTAGGCGGCGAAGTAATATGCAATCTGCGGTGCGAGCCGTCCCCAGTTGATGGAGTTTGCGCTCGAGAGCACAACGCCTGCACGGTCAAGCTCGGCGGCGAGCGCTGCGTCGGCGAAGATGTCCTTCACGCCAGTCTGCGCGTCGTCAAAATTGCCGCGCACGGCGAGCACGAGGACGTTCTCCCCGCCCTGCGTCGCCATCTGGGCGCGCTGGATGTCCGAAACGCCGCCGTCCGGATAAAATACGGCGATCTTCGTGCCCGGCACATCCGCAAAGCCCTCCAGCGCGGCCTTGCCGGTGTCGCCGCTCGTGGCGACGAGGATGGCGACCGTGTGGTCGTCCGCGCATTTTTTCACGCTGGCCGCCAAAAGGTACGGCAGAATTTGCAGCGCCACATCCTTAAAGGCACACGTGGGTCCGTGGAACAGCTCCATCGTCCAGAGCTTATCGCCCAGCGCATGCAGCGGCACGACGGAGGGATCGTCAAAGCCCGCATAGGCTTTCTTCGTATATTCCAGCAGCTCTTCACGCGAAAAACCGGGAAGAAACCGCTCGAGCACCGCGGCGGAAAGCTCCGCATACGGCAGCGCGAAGAGCGCTTCAAGCTCAGGCGCCGAAAAGGCCGGAAGAGAGTCCGGCACATACAGCCCGCCGTCCGGCGCGAGTCCCCGCCGGATGGCCTCCGCCGCCGTGACCGACGGCGATTTTCCTCTGGTACTGATAAATTTCACGGATCAGTCCCCCTGTTGCGTACATTTGTTCTTCTGTCGTTATACTATACGCCATCTTGCAGCGAAAAGCAACCGCAAAAACGAAAAGAAATTCGCAATTTCTGTGGAACATTTCGGCAGTTCTGTGATATACTGTTTTTTACTATTCTCTCAGGAGGTTTGTCCCTTTGCTTTTGGAAGTTTTGCGCGAGACCGTGATCGACAGTTTGAAGCTGCTGCCGTTTCTCTTTGCGGCGTATCTCGCGATCGAATTTATTGAGGACCGCGCCGAGGAAAAGACCGTGGCGCTCGTCCACCGCGCGGGGCGCTGGGGGCCGGTGCTCGGCGCGGCGCTCGGCGTGATCCCGCAATGCGGCTTTTCCGCCGCGACCGCCAACCTTTATGCCGGCGGCATCATCACGCGCGGAACGCTGCTCGCAGTGTTTCTCTCCACCTCGGACGAGATGCTGCCGATCCTTCTTTCGAGCAGCGCCCCGGCCACGCTCATTTTGAAGCTCCTCGGCTACAAGGCGCTTGCCGGTATCATTCTCGGCGTGACGGTGGATACCGTGGCATCAAAGCTCGGCTACGAACGGAAAAAGTCCATCCACGAGATGTGCGAGCAGGAGCATTGCCACTGCGAGGACGGCATTTTCAAGTCGGCGCTGCGCCATACGCTCAAAATTTTCGCGTTTCTGTTCGTTGTGACGTTTGTTTTGAATCTCCTTGTGGAGGCCGTTGGGGCGGAAAAGCTCGGCGCTTTCGTGCTCAACCGCCCCGTCGTCGGGGAGCTGCTTGGCGGCATCATCGGCCTTATCCCGAACTGCGCGGCGAGCATTGTGCTCACGTCGCTCTATCTGGAAGGCGCAATGTCCGGCGGCGCGATGCTCTCGGGGCTTCTCGTCGGCTCGGGCGTGGGCCTTCTCGTGCTCTTGCGCATGAACCGCGACTGGCGGGATAATCTCGTGACCGCGGGGCTTCTCTACGCCGGCGGCGTCATCTTCGGCCTGCTCGCGGACGTGCTGCACGTTGTCTGATTTTTTCCATATACGACAAAGCGCCGGAAGGATCCTGTCCTTCCGGCGCTGACTTTTTCTCCTTATTTTTTGACCGCGGTGTTGATCGAATCGCGGAACACAACGAAGCGGTTGAAGAGGAACTCCGTGACGGCGTTGATGACCATCGTCGGCACGAGGATCGCAAATTCGTTCCAGCCGTGCTGCGCGAGCGCCTCGCCCCACCAGATGGAAAGCGGCGTGAATACGAGATAGTACCCGAGCACCTTTGCCATGGCGATGGGCACGTTGTTCGCGCTGCGGAACGTATATTTCCGGTTCGCGGTGAAGTTGAAGATCACCGAGAGCGCCAGTGCCACGAAGTATGAGGGCCCATACTTGAGCTCCGTGACCGCCGCGCCGGGGAACATCTGCAAAAAGACCGGCAGCCGGTCAAAATGCGCCACGGTGTTGAGCAGCGTGAAGCTCACGAACTGGATGATGCCCGCACCCGCAGTGCACATCAGGTATTTGAGCGCCATGAACAGGTTGTCGCGCCTGGAGAGCGTCGGTTTTTCGTTTATCGGCGTTTCCGGCAAGGATACCGCCTCCCTTCCATCCCATGTTTATACCAGAGATCGGCGCAGCACGCAAGAGGGAATCCTCCCGCGGCGCACTTTCTCAATCGATCGTTCCGCCGCCGAGAACAGTATCCCCGTCATAGAACACCGCCGCCTGCCCCGGCGTTACGGCGCGCTGCGGCGCATCGAACACCACGCGGGCGCGGCCACCCTCCTCCGGGTACACAGTCGCAGCCTGCTCTCTCGCGCGGTAGCGAATCTTCACCGCACAGCGCACCGGCTCCTCCGGCGTCTCCCCGGCGATCCAGTTCACGTCCGACACCGCCGTCTCGCCCCGGTACAGATCCTTCTCTTCACCGAGAACGACCTCGTTTTTCTCCGGGTCGATCCGGCAGACATACAGCCGCTCGCCGTGCGGGATACCGAGTCCCCGGCGCTGACCCACGGTGTAATGAATGATCCCCTTATGCTCGCCGAGAATGCGCCCGTCCGTCGAGACAAACGTGCCAGGAACGCTCTTCTCTCCCGTCAGGCGCTCAATAGCGGCGGCATAGTCGCCGTCCGGGGCAAAGCAGATGTCCTGGCTGTCCTTTTTGCGCGCGTTCACAAAGCCCTCCGTCTCGGCGATGGCGCGCGTTTCACTTTTGCGCATGGCGCCCAGCGGAAAGAGCGTGTGAGCAAGCTCACGCTGCGTCATAGCGTAGAGCACGTAGCTCTGATCCTTCGTCTCGTCAAGCGCCTTTCGGAGAATGTACCGCTCCCCCGCCCTATCGATCCGCGCATAATGGCCGGTGACGATCTTCTCGCAGCCGAGCTCTTCGGCGCGGCGAAAGAGCGCGTCAAACTTCATGCGCCGGTTGCACTCGATGCAGGGGTTCGGCGTGCGGGCACGGCGGTACGCCTCGCAAAATGGCAGCATGACCTGTTCGCGAAAGCCCTCGGAGAAGTTAAAAACGCAGTAACGCATCCCGAGCCGGTAGGCAACGGCGCGGGCATCCTCCACATCGTCGAGCGAGCAGCAGGTGTGCTTCTCGGATATCCCGGCATCGGTGTTCGTATACAGCTTCATCGTGCAGCCGATGCACTCGTACCCCGCGCGCTGCACAAGATACGCCGCGACGGACGAATCGACGCCGCCGCTCATGGCAATGAGAGCCTTCATGCGCCGCGCTCCGAGGTGTCCTCGATGAGGACGCGCATCGTCCCGCCGCAGACCATGCCCTCGTCCGCGGCTACGTCGTTCGTCATATCGATCTCAATGACGCAGCTCTCGCCCGAGCCGATGATCTTCCGCGCGCGCTGCATTGCTGCGGCCTCGCTGCACCCGCCGCCGATGGTGCCATAGCCTGTGCCAAGCTTATTCACCGCCATGAGCGAGCCGGACTTGACCGGTGTGGAGCCCGTGGACGTGAGCACGAGCAGCAGCGCCTTGGGCTCCTCGTTTTCCGCGAGATACCGGATGGCGGAGAGATCCGAGTTTGTCTGCTCGAGCAGCGTGCCTGGATACTCCGTCTCCGGCAGGGCACGGCGATGCTCCACGAGCTGCGCGCAGATGGAAACGGCGATCTCCGCGGGCGTCACCGCACCGATGGAAAGGCCGATGGGCGCGTGGATGGCGGCAAGCTTTTCCGCATCGTACCCTTCATCCTTCAAAAGCTTCATCAGCCCCGCCACGCGGCGGCGCGAGCCGATCATGCCGAGATACGACGGCATCGTGCCAGAGAGGATCTGCCGCAGACAGTCGGCGTCCCAGCGGTGGCCGCGCGTGATGACACAGACATAGTCCGTCTCCCGCAGGCGAAGCGCCGCGATGGCCGCGGCGAAGGCATCGCACACGGTGTGCGCCGCCTCCGGGAAGCGCGACGCGGCGGCAAAGTCCGGCCGGTCGTCCACGACGGTCACATCAAAATCCAGCATGGCCGCCATGCGGCAGAGCGGCTGCGCAATGTGTCCGCCGCCGAGCAGGATGAGCCGCTCGCGCGGCCGGAACAGCCTTGTATACTCCACGCCGTCCACCGTCCGGTGCAGCGCGGCGCTGCGCCCGGCTTCCAGGCTTTCCAGGATCGGGCGAAATTCTTCTTGTATCATACGTGGCACCTTCTTTTATTTATTTGCCTACTATATCACTATGTTTTAACTTTTTCAAGAAAAAATGGAACATTCCGGGCGCGGCCGCGTCCTATAGTCAGACACCGATGCGCACGGTGCTCAAAAACAGATACAAAAGGAGTTTATCCGATACCATGAAAAAGGTGCTTTCCCTTGTCCTTGCTCTCTCGCTCATTCTCGCGCTTGCCGCGTGCGGCGCGGTGACGACGCTCCCCTCCGACACGCAGATCCCGAACCCCTGGACAGACTTTGACACCATGAACGAAGCCAAGGCCGCTATCGGCTACGGCATGACCGCGCCGGAAACCGTTGCCGGGCTTTCGCAGACCGCCATCCGCTTTTTGAACGACAGCGACAAAATTCTGGAAGTCTGCTACGGCGGCGGTGAAAACGACGACCGCGCCAGCCTCCGCAAGGGCACCGGCTCGGAGGATATCAGCGGGGATTACACCGATTACGCCAAAACCGAGACCGTGACCGTCGGCGATATCACCGTGACCGAAAAGGGCGACGGCGAGAACGTGTTCTCCGCCATCTGGACGAAGGACGATTATTCCTATGCCTTCTTCTCCACCGTCGGCGTGAGCGCCGACACGCTCGCCGAACTGATCGCCGGGATCGAATAACCGCATAACAGCATAGTAAACCGCACAGCGCCGGAAGTGACATCCTTCCGGCGCTGTTCTGTTGACACGGCATACCCTCGCGAATTATAATCGAGCATATATAAATGTATGCCCGGAGGGATCGATCCAGTGAATATTTCTGCGTGGAAAGAGCGGCTCGCCGCCGGAGCGTGCGACGCGCAGCTCACAGCGCTCTACGGCGCGGCGGGCGCCGCCAGAGCACGCTATGCGCGGCTTTGCAAGGAATACCTCCAAACGTTCGGCGACGTACCGGACGCACTTTTGCTGAGTGCCCCGGGGCGCACGGAGCTTGCCGGAAACCACACCGATCACCAGCTCGGCATCGTGCTTTGCGCCGCGGTCACGCGGGACATTGCCGCGGCCGCCGCGCCCACAGCGGACAACGCTGTGGAGATCGTCTCCGAGGGGTTTGGAAGCGTGCACGTATCGCTCGACGATCTCGTGCCGCGGGAAGCCGAGGCCGGCACGACCGCCGCGCTCATCCGCGGCGTTGCGGCAGGGTTTGCTGCGAAAGGGCTTCGCATCGGAGGCTTTCGCGCCTGCGTCCATTCGCTCGTCCCCGCCGGAGGCGGGCTCTCGTCCTCGGCGGCGTTTGAAATTCTCACCGGTGCGATCTTTTCCACGCTTTATAACGGCGGATGTGTGGACGCGCTCACGCTCGCACGTATCGGCCAGAGTGCCGAGCGCGATTATTTCGGCAAGCCCAGCGGGCTGATGGATCAGGCCGCGAGCGCGTTCGGCGGCATTACAAAGATCGATTTTGCCGACGGCGAACGCCCGGATGTTTTGCGCATCACGTTTGATTTCCGCGCACACGGGTACGTTCTCTGCGCTGTGAACACGCACTCGCGCCACGACGATCTCACGCCGGATTATGCCGCCATTCCCCGCGACATGACCGCCGTTGCCAAGGCGTTCGGGAAGGACGTTCTGCGGCAGGTTGATCCCGCGGCATTTGCCGCACCGGAGGTGCGCGCCCGGCTTGCGCGGGACATATCCCCCGTTGCCGTGGATCGTGCCGCGCACTTTTTTGCCGAGGACGAGCGCGTGGTCCGTATGGCCGCGGCGCTGCAAGAGGGCAACATGCCGGAGTATATCCGAAACATGAACGCCTCGGGTGCCTCATCTCGCACGCTGCTGCGCAATGTTGTCCCCGCGCTGCACCCGGAGCGCACGGAAATGGCAACGGCACTCGACCGCGCCGCGGCGCTGCTCGAGGGCAAGGGCGCATGGCGCATCCATGGAGGCGGGTTTGCCGGGTGCATTCAATGCCTTGTACCGGCGGCGGACTATGAAGCCTTCCGCACCGCGATGGACATCGATTACGGCGAGGGCGCGTGCTTTGAGCTGCGCACGAGAGACTGCGGCGCGCACATTCTCTCCGAAGAGGAATAACCATGTACAACGATCTTTTCACCATCGGCGGTCTCACGGTGCACGGCTACGGGCTCTGCATCGGTCTCGGCATCGCCGCGGCGCTGCTGCTCATCTGGCGGCGTGCCGAGGAGCGGAAGCTTGATACGCAATCCGTCAACATGCTCATTCTCCTCATTCTTGTCACCGGCTTTGCCGGGGCGAAGCTTGTCTTCCTTTTTGCGCATTGGAGCGAATTTCGCGCCGATCCGCTCGGCGCGCTCGGCTCGGAGGGCTTCGTTGTCTACGGCGGGATCGTATGCGGCCTCTGTGCCGCCTGGCTTTACTGCCGGAAGCGCTCGCTCCCCTTTCTGCGTCTGGCAGACTGCTTCATCCCCGCCGTGGCGCTTGCACAGGGCTTTGGACGTATCGGGTGCTTTCTTGCCGGGTGCTGCTTTGGAAAGCCGACGGAGAGCTTTCTCGGCGTTACATTCCCGGCGGGCAGCATGGCTCCGGCTGGCATCCCGCTCTGGCCGACGCAGCTTTTTTCCGCGGCAGGCGATTTTCTGCTCGCCGGGCTGCTGCTTCTTCTGGAAAAGAAGCGCCGCGGCGACGGGCTGCTCACGGGGACGTATCTCCTTTTGTACAGCATCGGCCGGTTTCTGATCGAGTTTCTGCGCGCCGATCCGCGCGGCGCGGTCGGGACGCTTTCCACCTCGCAGTTCATTGCGCTTTTCACCGCTGCCGGAGCGGCAGCCATTCTCATCTTGCGAAAGAGAGGGACACAGCATGGATAATACCGCCAGTGCCGAGCACAAAAGCACAAAGCTCGGCGGCAGAGTTTGGGTCTGCCTTCTGATCTTCGGCTTTGTCGGCCAGATCGCGTGGATGGTAGAGAACGTCTACTTCTCCACATACATCCAGAAAAACATCACCGCCGCCGGCTGGGCGACGAGCGCCACCGTGTCCGCGAGCGCCATTGCCGCGGCGCTTGCCACATTCTTCAGCGCCGCATGGTCCGACCGCGTGGGACGCCGCCGCTCGTTCGTCTGCTGGGGCTACATTCTCTGGGGCGCGACGACCGCCGCGTTTGCGCTTTTCGGCAACGGCCAGGTCGCACTGCCGGTGGGCCTTGCGGTGACAGTGTTCGTCCTCATGGACTGCATCATGTCTGCCATCGGCTCGGCAGCGAACGACGCGGCGTTTTCCGCCTGGGTCACGGACGTGACGGACGTGACGAACCGCGGCACGGTCGACATCGTTTTGAGCATCATGCCGATCCTCGCGCTTGTCGTGATCTTCGCGGGGTTTGACTCCATGACCGTGAACGGCAACTGGACGGGGTTTTATCTCGTGCTCGGCGCGGTCACCTCGGCCGCCGGTATTCTGGGGCTTTGGCTCTTCAAGGACAGCCCGAATCTCCGCCCGACGAAAGGCGAGAGCTATCTGCGCGAGGTCGTATTCGCATTTCGGCCGGAGAACATCCGCACAAATAAGATGATCTACGTCTGCTTCTTCGGCATGATGTTTTCGGGGCTCGCCATGCAGATGTGGCAGCCGTACATGATCTCGCTCGTAGAGGTCACGCTCGGGATTGAAAACTACATTGTCCCCATCGCCATCGTCGTGCTCGTCTCGGCGGTGCTGTCCGTTGCCGCCGGAAAGATCATGGACCGGTTCGGCAAGGAGAAATTCTATTACCCCGTCGCTCTCATGCAGGTGCTCGGCGGTATCATTGCCTATCTCATCAAATTTGTCGGGCACGCCATGCCACTTCTCTGCGTCGGCGGGACGCTCATCATGGCGGGCAATCTCATGATGGCGGGGCTCTTCACGGCCTCGGCGCGCGACTATACGCCCGAGGGCCGCGCCGGCGCGGTGCAGAGCGTCAAAATGGTCATCTACATTGTGCTGCCCATGGTGCTCGCGAGCATTCTTGATCCCATCATCATCCGCGCCGTTGCGCTTGAGCCGACGGCGGAGATCCTTGCCAAATACCCGAGCTACGCGGGGAGCTATCTCTACCCCTACGAGCTCTTCCTCGGTGCGGCGATCGCCGCAATATTCATTTTCCTGCCCGCCTCCGCTGTGCGGCGGGATGCCAAGCGCCTGCGCACGCAGAAACTTCAGGAGATCAATACATGACGATGCTGACAAAATGGGGCGCAGCGCTTAACCGCGAGCGCCCTCTGCCCGAATATCCCCGCCCGCAGCTGCGGCGGGAGAGCTTTCTCAATCTCAACGGCGTTTGGGACTATGCCATCACGGCGTCCGGCGACGAGCCGGAGGTATGGGACGACAAGATCGTCGTGCCGTTCTCGCCGGAAGCACCGCTCTCCGGCGCCGAGCGCGGCCCGGCGAAGGACGAACACCTCCACTACCGCCGGAGCTTTACGCTGCCGAAGGGTTTTCAAAAATCGCGCGTGCTGCTGCACTTCGGCGCGGTGGATCAGATCGCAGAGGTGTTCGTAAACGGTGTTTCCGCCGTGAAGCACTCCGGCGGCTACTGGCCGTTCTCCGCGGATATCACAAGTCTGCTGCGCGAGGGGGAGAACCTTCTTCGCGTAACGGTGCGCGACAACGCCGACGATCCCACGTTTGCCTACGGCAAACAGCGCTACAAGCGCGGCGGCATGTGGTACACCGCGCAGAGCGGCATCTGGCAGACGGTATGGCTGGAGAGCGTGCCGGAGGTCTATGTAAAGAGCCTTCGCATCACGCCGGAGTTTGACGCCGCTCGCGTGCGCATCGAGCTGGAAACTGCGGGCGAGAGCGCCGCCATCACGTGCGACGTGCGCGCCGCGGACGGCTCCTTCGTCGCCGGGAGTTGGGCGAAGGACGGCGTGTGCGTCGTCCCCCTGCCGGGCTTCCACGCCTGGACGCCGGACGATCCCTATCTCTACACGCTGGATATCACCTGCGGCGAGGATCACGCGGAGAGCTATTTTGCCATGCGCAAGTTCTCCTATGTGGAGCTGGGCGGCCATAAGGTGTTCGGATTGAACAACGCCCCCCTCTTCCACAACGGCCTGCTCGACCAGGGGTACTACCCCGACGGGCTTCTCACGCCGCCCTCGGACGAGGCGATGGTGAACGACATCGAAACCATGAAGCGCTGCGGCTTCAACATGCTGCGCAAGCATATAAAAATCGAGCCGCTGCGCTGGTACTATCATTGTGACCGGCTCGGCATGATCGTCTGGCAGGACATGGTGTCCGGCGGGCAGCCGTACAGCTTTCTCCACGTTTCCGCGCTGCCGACGCTCGGCAAGGTCGATCTCCCGGACAAGGACGCAAAGCCCTATGGCCGGAGCGGCATGCTCTCCCGCGCGCGGTTTCGCCGCGAGATGGCAGACACGGTGCGGCTTCTCTACAACTGCCCATGCATCGCGCTCTGGACGGTGTTCAACGAGGGCTGGGGACAGTTTGACGCGCTGGACATGGCAAACGAGCTCAAAAAGCTGGACGCCACGCGCTTTATCGATCACGCGAGCGGCTGGCAGGATCAGGGCTATGAGGAAATGAAGAGCCGCCATATCTATTTCCGCCCCGTGAAGCTCAAGAACGACGGCCGCGCGCTCGCGCTCACGGAGTACGGCGGGTACATTCTCGCCGTGGACGGCCACCGCTGGACGGACAAGGTGTTCGGCTACCGCATCTGCCGCGACGGCGCCTCGCTCGCGCGGGACTATGAAAAGCTCATGCGTGAGCAGGTGCTGCCGCACATTTCCAAGGAAGGGCTGACCGCGGCGGTGTATACGCAGATCACGGACGTGGAGGAAGAGCTCAACGGCCTTATAACCTACGACCGCGAGGTGCTGAAGATCCCGGAGGACAAGCTCCGGGAGATCAATGAACAACTGAAATTTTGATAAACGCGCAGAACCCTCGGATCGCTCCGGGGGTTCCATGCGTTTTATTTGGTTATTCGGCTTTCGGTTCGTCGCGGAAGAGGTATACGCGCGTCTCGTAAGGCTGCGTGACAAAGCCGTTATTCTCGATATAGTCCGTGTGGCTCTTCAGGATGAGCCGGCCCTTCCGCAGGTCGTACCCGCGGGGTGCCTTGAACTTCACGGGATTCACCGAGTACGAGCAGATGACGAGAAGCTTTTCGCGCTTCGAGCGGCGCTCATACACGAAGAGCTTGTTGCTCAGCGGATAGTACTGGCGGAACGTGCCGTAGCGCACGACCGGCAGCTCATGCCGCCAGCGGAGCGCCTCGCGGTAGAAGTTCAGCAGAGAGTCCGGGTCGTCCTCCTGCGCGGCGACGTTGATCTGCGGATAGTTTTCGTTGACCGCAAACCACGGCGTGCCGGTCGTAAATCCGGCGTTTGGCGTATCGTCCCACTGCACGGGCGTGCGCGCGCTGTCGCGCGAGCCCCAGTAAATGCGCTGCATGCGCTTCTTTTCGGATTTGTGCGTGGCGAAGTGGTGGTACTGGTTGATGGTCTGCACGTCCTCATAGCCGTCGATCGTCTTAGGATAGATGTTCGTCATGCCGATCTCCTGTCCCTGGTAGACGATGGGCGTGCCCTCCTGGAAGAGATACGACGCTGCGAGCGCCTTGCCGCTTTCGGTGTTGTATTTTTCGCTGCCATAGCGGCTGATGACACGCGGATGGTCGTGGTTTTCAATGTACAGCAGATTCCAGCCCTTGCCGCGCAGCGCCTTCTGCCAATGCGCCCATATGGCCTTGAGCTTCAAAAGGCAGAACGGATGGTGGGAGTAATCCTGCAGGAAGCAGTCTCCCTCCATGCACTGGAAGGGGATCATCATGTCAAGCTCCGGGTGCTTGCCGCCGATGAAGTCGAGCGCGCGCTTCGTTGTGATGAGAGGCGCTTCGCCGATGGTCACGCAGTCATAATCGTCGAGCACGGTGCGGAACTCGTTGAGATATTCGTGCAGATGCGGGCCGTTGTTGTACTGGAAGATGCCGCGCGCCATGGGCATATAGAACGGCGCGTCCGGCAGCCCCTTGGGCTTGGAGATATAGGTGATGACGTCCTCGCGGAAGCCGTCCACGCCCATATCGAGCCAGAAGCGGAGGATCTTCTTCACCTCCGCGCGCACGCGGGGATTATCCATGTTCAGGTCGGGCTGCTTGATGGCGAAAATGTGGAGATAGTATGCCTTACGTACCTCGTCATACTGCCACGCCTTGCCCTCAAACATGCTGTCCCAGTTGTTGGGGAGCGTGCCGTCCTTTTTCGCCTTGCGCCAGATGTAGTAATCCTTATACGGCTCCTCGCCGCGGCGGCTTGCCTGAAACCACGGGTGCTCGTCGCTCGTGTGGTTCACAACGAGATCCATAATGACCTTTATGCCGCGCTCGTGTGCGCCGTCAAGCACCTTTTTGAACGCCGCCATGCCGCCGTATTCGGCGGAGATGTCCATATAGTCCGCCACGTCGTAACCGAAGTCGGCATTCGGCGAGGGGTAGAGCGGCGAAAACCAGATGGCGTTCACATGCAGGCTTTTGAGATAGTCCAGCTTTTCGTACACGCCCATCAGATCGCCCACGCCGTCGCCGTCGGCGTCCTTGAAGCTGCGCGGCCAGATCTGGTAGATGACCGCATCCTTATACCAGAAGGTTTTTTCCATATCTTTGTCCTTTCTGCCGCTCAGCGCAGCTTTTCCTCACAGAAAATGTACATATCCTCGATTGGAAGTATCTCCCCGTCCGGCAGCTCGACCGTGCCGGAGAGCGTTCCGAAATATTGCCGCACCTCGGAGCGCAGCAGCATGGCGCGCCGCCGGACACGGTATTCGTGCCGCGCATCAAACTCCAAATGCAGCCGCCGGGTACTGTCGGAAATGTACCACGGCCGCAGCGGATCGGACGCGCTGCGCTTCATGTATACGCGCCCCAGCTTGCAGAGCGTACCGTCATAAAAGAGCGCGTTTTCCTGCTCGCTCTCCGCGCCGTCGGACAAGGCGAGCGAGATAACGTGCCCCTCAACGCACGTACTGCCGAAAAGCCGGAGATACGCATCGCCGCGCAGCATCATGGCGCGCACGCTCTCGGAGAAGAGGAACGTTTTTGCGTCGAGCGGCAGATCGCGGTTGTGCATCCGGAGATACCCGGAAAGGCCGGGAAAGCACCGAAAGCCCCGGGTATAAAACTGCTTTCCAGAGAGCGCTTCCGCGGTATAGATGCCGTCGCCGTCATTCGCGCAGGAGAGATCGCCCTCGAACCGCTCCGAGCGGAACTGCACGCGGCGCACGCCGTCGTAATGCGTGAGCAGAAGATAGAGATCGTCGTTTTCGAATTTGACGGTGTGCTCCTCGCCGCAGGAAAAGTCCAGATCGAACGCATCGCCCGGGAACGCCTGCACGCTGCCGGAGGTGTACCGCTCGTCCGTCTCGAGGTCGGTGAGCCGCACCTCGGCGATGCCGCCGGAGCGCGTGTGGCCGTAGCTGATCTCCAGCGCGAAGGAAGCACCAGTAACAAAGTAGCGCTCCCACTCCGAAAGGCCGCTGCCGGCGTTTTCCTTATTGTAAATGAAATCGTCCTGTGCCGACCAGCCGGGACGGGAAAGCTTCCCCTTCTCATCCAGCAGCTCCGCCGGTACGCGGTATTCTTCCATGTCAGACCTCCATGATGTGCAGCGCGGCGATCTCCGGGTTTTGGATGCGCCGCATGACGGCATAGGCGTGGGGCTCAAGGAAATCCCAGCTGCCGTCCGTCAGGCCCTGGGTACGCAGCTCTTCGATCACCGCGGCGCTCACGCGTTCGATCTCCGCCTCGTCCGGCTCGCGCAGCAGCGCTTCGAGCGCGGGGACGAGCTCTGCAAGCTTCGGCAGTTCTTTTGCGGCGCGAAACGCCCATTTATAAAACGGCATATGCCGTCCGTTCAGCAGAAACAGCATGGCGAGCGTGTGGTTTACAAACTCACAGCACGCGAACCGCGCCGCGCTCTCTTCCCCGTGGCGGCGGCAGCGCGAGACGTTGTACTGCCCGGACTGCGCCATGAGCGCGGCGTGCCCGGCGATCTTTTTTATCCGCACATCCTCCGGCATGCCGGTGCGCAGCGTTTCGCGAAAGCGCGTCATATCGCCGGAACCGTCGTAGAATATCTTCCCGGCGCAGGCGGCGGCGAGCGCATACGACGGGATCGCCATCCACTCGTACCACGTCTCCGGCGTATGGGAAAGCCCCGTCTGCTCCAAAAGGAATTGCGCGGTCGTCCTGACGCCGTAGCGCCCGTCGCCCTGGCGGCTGCGGTGCTCGGTCTTCACGCCCGAAAACTCCCGCGGCAGGCGGTCGTAGAGTGTGGAGAGCAGAAAACCGTGCGTTTCGGCGTCCTCCGGCGCAAGGAATAACATGCACCCGGCGGCGTAGCCATGGTCGTGGGACAACTCGTCATCATATCCCAGACAATCTGACCCGCCGCCGCAGAGCCCCGCGGCGAGCCGCGGCAGCAGCACGGGACAGGTCTCCTCGATTGCCGGGAGCACGGCGTTTTCCCAGAAGACGCGGGAGAGCTCAAGTCCCTTCATAGATGATGTCCGCCCTTTCCCGGAGATCACGCGCTGCGTCCGCGCGCCCCAGCGCTTCGAGCGCCGGAGCGATTTTTCGCGCCGTGTGCGCGTAGTAGTATTCCCAGACGGCGTCCGGGCTGTCCATGCGCTCCATCGCCTTGTCGAGACACGCAGCGATGCGCGCGTCGGTATCGTTTCGCGCGGCATAGTGCTGCGCAAGATTTACATACGTCACCGCGAGATCGAGATCGCCGGGACGCTGTTTCTGGTTTTCCAGTGCGCGGAGCATGTACTGCTCCGCCTCCTCCGGGCAGTGCAGCGCATCGAGCGCCGCGGCCATATTGTTATAAAGTGCCGCGAGACGCGGGTGGTTCGGCGCAAGCGCCGCGGCGTACAGGCTCTCCGCCTCCCGAAAGAGCGGCAGAGCGCGCTGCGCTTCGCCGAAGGCGGCGAGCGCCGTGGCGGCGTTGATCAGAATCGTCCCGCGCGCAGCAGCGCCGGGGCGCACCTCGCCAAGCAGCGCCGTGCACCGATCATAGACGGGGTAAAATTTCTCCGCGTCGCCGCGCTGGCGATAAAAGCCGATCAGTTCGCTGCAAAGGGAAAGCGCCGTGCGCTTGCCGCCAGTCTCCTCCGCTTCGGTAAGCGCGGTGAGAAAGACGCGCTCCGCGCCGTCCCAGTCGCCACGGCCCATGCAGTCATCCGCACGCGCGGCTATGTTGTCCATCGTTTCTTTCATACGGTGATTATACCTTGAATTCCCGGCGGTTGCAAGGTATAATAGGCGCATCGATCAATTCACGAAAAGAGGTTTCTACCTATGAAAAAGACCGTTATGCGCTCCTACGCCAAGCTCATCGTGCGCGTGGGCGCGAACGTCCAGAAGGGGCAGGAAGTGCGCGTTTTCGCGTCTCTTGACCAACCGGAGTTCATCAAGATGCTCGCGGAAGAGTGCTACAAGGCCGGCGCGAGCCGCGTCACCGTCGACTGGAACTATCCCGAGCTCACGAAGCTCGCCGCGCGCTACATGAAGCTGCGCGACCTTTCCGAGACCCGCGAGTGGGAAAAGGCGCGGATGCAGGATATGGTCGACCATCTGCCGGTGCGCATTTTCATCGAGTCCGAGGATCCCGACGGGCTGCGCGGCATCAACCCGAAGTACTTCAAGGCGTTTGCCGAGAAAGTCAAGGTCTCCAAGCCCTACCGCGACGCCATCGACAACAAGCACCAGTGGTGCATCGCCGCCGTGCCGGGCGAGGCGTGGGCGAAGAAGGTTCACCCCGAGCTCAGCAAGCGCGCCGCCGTAGAGCAGCTCTGGAGGGACATTCTCTACACCGCCCGCGCCGACGGCGAGGACCCCATCGCCGACTGGGAAGAGCACAACCGCGATCTCAAGGCGCGCAGCAAGTATCTGAACGATCTGCATCTGCGGGAGCTGCGCTACCATTCCGCGAACGGCACCGATTTCAAGGTTGGCCTCATTCCGACCGCCGAGTTTCACGCCGGACGCGACACGACGATGCAGGGCGTCGTCTACGACCCCAACATGCCGACCGAGGAGGTCTTCACCTCTCCCGACCGCCGCACCGCCGAGGGCATTGTGTACGCGACGAAGCCGCTCTCCTATCAGGGGCAGCTCATCGAGAACTTCTCCGTCCGGTTTGAAAAGGGCCGCGCCGTGGAGGTCAAGGCCGAAAAGGGGCAGGCCGTGCTCGAACAGATCATCAGCATGGACGAGGGCTGCCACTATCTCGGCGAGTGTGCCCTCGTGCCGAAGGAGTCTCCGATCCACCAGTCCGGTCTGCTCTTCTACAACACACTCTTCGATGAGAACGCTGCGTGCCATCTCGCGCTCGGTTTCGGCTTTGACGAGTGCGTGAAGGGCTTTGAGAATATGACCAAGGAAGAGCTCTACGAGATTGGCGTGAACGACGCCGGCAACCACACCGACTTCATGATCGGCAGCGACGATCTCTCCATCGACGGCGTGGACGAGCACGGCAACGTGCATCCCATCTTCCGCAACGGCACCTGGGCATTTTAAAACGCCTCCCTCTAAGAGGGAGCCAATACCGTCACGCAAAAACCGGCAGACGATCTGCCGGTTTTTGCAATTTGTAAAGCGGTATGGTATTATACAGCACAAGTCGGAAATGAGCAGCGGCCATTCAAGCCCGGTGAGTCGGATCGGTATGGAGCCGCAGAAAGGTCGTATTTATGGTACAGTTTCAAAAAGAAGCCGCGCTCGGCGGCATTCCGTTCGGCGTGCTGGAGGTCGTTTATCCCGAAAAGGCGCTCTGGCGCACGGAGGACTTCCGCGCGATGGTCGAGGAGCATCTGCACGCGCTGCGGGAAAAATATGCCGACTATGACCGCAAGGCGCTCTTCGGCGAAAACGTCTATTTCCGGTTTTTCAAGAAGTTCAAAAAGACGTACCCGGTCATGATGCAGCTCGAGTCCTTCCTCCTGAAGGGTCGTCCGTTTCCCATCGATAATCCGGTGACCGCCATTCCGTTTCTCGCGGAGCTCGAAACACAGATCCTCTCCGGCACGCACGACGTGGACTTCGTCCTCGGGGATATCCGCCTGTTTGCCGGAACGGAAAAAGCGCCGTTCCCCGGCATGCGGGGCGAAGAGGCGCACACCTACCCCGGCGATTTCTGCGCCCGGGACGAGGAGGGCATCATTTTCAGCATGATCGCCGGGGCGGACGCGCGCACCTGCGTCAAGGATACAAGCCGGCATGTGTTCTACCCCGTATTCGGCGTGGCCGGGCAGCCGGAGGCGGAGATATCCGCCGTGCTCGACCGGCTGGAAGAATACGTCCGTGTTCTCGCGCCGGAGGCGGAGACCTCGCGGCAGCTGCTTTAAAGAACCGGGAGAAACACATGGATCGTCCAATTACGACATTGTTTATGCTCACATCCGTGGACGGGAAGATCAGCCCCGGCGCAACCGATGCGCTGGATGTCGACAAGGATTTTCCAAGCATTGCGGGGCTGCGCTATGAGGTGATACATCAATGATACATCCAGTTGGAACAAGAACGATCGTCACCAATCGCTGCGTCCTGCGGCGCATCCGTGCGGAGGATGCCGCAGCCATGTATGAGAGCTGGGCAAAATATGCGGAGGTCTGCCGGTATTTCCCGTTTGACCCTGCCGCGGATGAGCAGAGCTACCGTGAACGCGTGCTCCGCTGGGTGGAAAGCTACGATTCCGGATTCTACTTTCAGTGGGTCATTGAGCGAAAGGTAGATCATGCCCTGATTGGGATAATCAATCTCGGGCGCGTGGACGAGCCGAACGCCCTCGCGGAAACAAATTATATGCTCGCCCCGGCCTGCTGGAATCAGGGCATCATGACGGAAGTGCTGTGCGCCGTGCTGCAATATGCCTTCGACGAGGTCGGCTTTAACCGCGTACAAGCTGAGGTGTTTGACGGCAATGCCGCGTCTGCGCGGGTATTGGAAAAATGCGGCATGCGCTTTGAAGGCGTTGCGCGGCAGCGGTATTATAAGCATGGACATTTCATTGACACAGCGCAATACGCCATTCTGCGCACCGACAGAAACGCTCGATGATGCCGGTTTTCACGTCAAAAAAGGCCCCCTCTTTGACGGCAGACGCTTTCCTTATATGCAAAGAAGCACCACCCCGCGGGGTGGTGCTTCTTTGCATTATTCAAATTTCGAAGGATTACTTCTTCATGCTCTCTTCGACGGCGACGGCGACAGCGACGGTCGCGCCGACCATCGGGTTGTTGCCCATGCCGAGGAAGCCCATCATCTCGACGTGCGCCGGGACGGAGCTGGAGCCCGCGAACTGCGCATCGGAGTGCATACGGCCCATGGTGTCGGTCATGCCGTAGGAGGCGGGGCCGGCGGCCATGTTGTCCGGGTGCAGCGTGCGGCCCGTGCCGCCGCCGGAAGCGACGGAGAAGTACTTCTTGCCCTGCTCGATGCACTCTTTCTTGTAAGTGCCGGCGACCGGGTGCTGGAAGCGGGTCGGGTTGGTGGAGTTGCCGGTGATGGACACGTCCACACCCTCGTGGTGCATGATGGCCACGCCCTCGCGGACGTCGTCCGCGCCGTAGCAGCGGACGGCGGCGCGCTCGCCCTTGGAGTAGGGGATCTCGCGCACGATGGTCAGCTTGCCGGTATAATAATCAAACTGGGTCTGAACATAGGTGAAGCCGTTGATGCGGCTGATGATCTGGGCGGCGTCCTTGCCAAGACCGTTGAGGATGACGCGCAGGGGCTCCTTGCGGGCCTTGTTCGCGTTGCGGACGATGCCGATCGCGCCTTCGGCGGCGGCGAAGGACTCGTGGCCGGCGAGGAAGGCGAAGCACTTCGTATCGTCGGAGAGCAGCATCGCGCCGAGATTGCCGTGGCCGAGGCCGACCTTACGGTCGTCGGCGACGGAGCCGGGGATGCAGAAGCTCTGCAGGCCGATGCCGATGGCCTTGGCGGCTTCGGCGGCGGTCTTCACGCCCTTGCGGATGGCGATCGCCGCGCCGACGCAGTACGCCCAGCCGGCGTTCTCGAAGGCGATGGGCTGCACGCCCTTGACGATCTCATAGGGATCAAAGCCCTTTTCCTTGCAGATATCGCGGCACTCCTCAATGGAGTGGATGCCGTACTCGGCGAGGACGGCGTTGATCTTGTCGACTCTTCTCTCGTAGCTTTCAAACAGTGCCATTATTTCCGTCCTCCTCTCTTATTCGTGACGCGGGTCGATGTACTTGACAGCATCGGCAAAGCGGCCGTAGCTGCCGGTGGCCTTCTTCACGGCCTCGTTGGCGTCCATGCCCTTCTTGATGTTTTCCATCATGGGGCCGGTCTTAACGAATTCGTAGCCGATGATCTGGTCTTCTTCGTCGAGAGCGAGGCGGGTGACGTAGCCCTCGGTGAGCTGCAGGTAGCGCGGGCCCTTCGCCTTGGTGGCGTACATGGTGCCGACCTGGCTCGTGAGGCCCTTGCCGAGGTCTTCGAGACCGGCGCCGATGGGCAGGCCGCCCTCGGAAAACGCCGTCTGGCTGCGGCCATAGACGATCTGGAGGAACAGCTCGCGCATGGCGGTGTTGATCGCGTCGCACACGAGGTCGGTGTTCAGCGCTTCGAGAATGGTCTTGCCGATCAGAATTTCGCTCGCCATGGCGGCAGAATGGGTCATGCCGGAGCAGCCGATGGTCTCCACCAGCGCTTCCTCAATGATGCCGTCCTTGATGTTGAGCGTCAGCTTGCAGGCGCCCTGCTGCGGCGCGCACCAGCCGATGCCGTGGGTAAGGCCGCTGATGTCCTTGATTTCCTTCGCCTGCACCCACTTACCCTCTTCGGGGATCGGCGCAGGACCGTGGTATGCGCCCTTGGCAACGGGGCACATATGCTGGACTTCCGCTGAGTAGATCATTGTGTATCCATCCTTTCCTAAAAGAGCCGCAGCCGGAGAGCCGGCACCGGCCCGTTGTTAACCTGGCCTTAAAACGTTTCCGTATCCAGCTTGGTATTATATCAAATTCCGGCGAAAAAGCAAGGAGTTTATACAGAATGCAAATAAAACCTGCGCGGCAGGGGCATGCTGAAAATTGTGCGGTTTGCCGTGGAAAAACTATGTAGAATGCGCGTTGCCTTATGACGGAGGTTGTGGTATTATGCGCTTGGAAATAGAGAATATTACAGAAAAGGATGAGGGATATATGCGCAGAACAAAAATTATTTGCACCATCGGTCCCGCCAGCAGCAGCGAGGAGGTCATGCGTGAGCTTCTGCTTGCCGGGCTGAACGTTGCCCGCATGAACTTCTCCCATGGCACGCACGAGAGCCACGCCGAGATGATCGCGCGCTTCCGCAAGGTACGTGATGAGCTGCATCTCCCCGCCGCCGTGATGCTTGACACAAAGGGTCCGGAGATCCGCCTCGGTCTCTTCGACGAGCCGGTCGAGGTCGTTTCCGGCCAGGCGTACACCTTCTCCACCGTGGAAACGCCCGGCACTGCCGAGCGCTGCTATGTGAACTATGCCGAGCTGCCTGCCGATGTGAAAAGCGGCGATACGCTCCTCGTGGACGACGGCGAGCTCTCCTTCCGCGTAGAGGAGACGACCGACGCCGAGATCCGCTGCACCGTTGTGGACGGCGGCATGATGAAGAGCCAGAAGGGCGTGAACATCCCCGGCGCGCGGCTCAACATGCCGTTCCTTTCCGAGCGCGACAAGAGCGACCTTCTTTTCGGCATCGAGCAGAACGTGGACTACGTTGCGGCCTCGTTCACGCGCCGCGCACAGGATATCATCGACATGCGCTCGTTCCTCAATTCCCACGGCGGCGAGGGCATCCGCATCATTGCAAAGATCGAAAACACCGAGGGCGTCGAAAAGTTTGACGAGATCCTCGCCGCCTCCGACGGCATCATGGTCGCCCGCGGCGACATGGGCGTGGAGATTCCGTTCGAGCGTCTCCCCGGCATCCAGAAGCACTTTATCCGCGCCTGCTGCCAGGCCGGCAAAACCGTCATCACCGCCACGCAGATGCTCGACAGCATGGAGGAGAACCGCCGCCCGACCCGTGCGGAGATCTCCGACGTGGCGAACGCCGTCTTTGACGGCAGCAGCGCCGTGATGCTCTCCGGCGAGACCGCCGCGGGCAAATACCCCGTGGACGCCGTGAAGGCCATGGCACGCATCGCCGAGCAGGCCGAGCAGGACGCCTTCGCCGCCGACATCTACAAGAACATCTGGCATGCGATGGATCACTCCGACAACACCAACGCCGTGAGCGCCGCCGCCTGCACGATGGCCGAGCAGACGTATGCGCAGGCGATCATCGCCGACACGAGCACCGGCAAGGCCGCGCGCCGCGTTGCGAAGTACCGCCCGGCGCAGATGATCCTCGCCGCGACGCCGTCCGAGAAGGTCTACCACCAGCTTGCGCTCGTCTGGGGCGTGTACCCGCTGCGCACGCAGCCGGTGGACAGCGTGGATGTGCTGTTTCACTGCGCCATCGAAAAGGCGAAGGAGCTTGGCTACATCGCCTCCGGCGACACCGTCGTTATGACTGCCGGCATTCCGCTCAACACCCACGGCAGCACCAACATGGTCAAAGTGCAGACCATACGGTAAATGTTCCTGATACGAAAAAATCCTCCGATGCGAATCGGAGGATTTTTTTATTCTTTATTCTCTTTTTCTTTACCGTTCCGCTTTACGCCGGACTGGGCGATGCTGCCGCCGTTCGTGAGGTCCTTCCCGTCGAGCAGGAGGAGCTTTTCGGCGAACACCCGCGTGAAGCCGCCCATGATCGCCGAAAGCATGATAAGATCCTCGGCGTGCTCGGTCGTGATCTCCGCGCTCTCCTCATGGTTGAGGATTGGCCCCGCCGTCAGGCGGATCTGCTGGATGAAGTACTGCGCCGCCTGCTGGTGGCGGGAGGCGTAGGCGGTGTAGATGTGCTCCACCTCTTCTTCCGAAAGCCCCATCGGGATGATCTTCTGGATGAGCGCGATGCTCAGCGACTGCTTGAGCGTCAGAATGATGATAAGGTACGCGATATGCACACGGTAGTACCGGCGCTTCACCGGCTCCGGCATGACCTTGATGCGGACATAGTTGTTGATCGTCGCCGCCGTAATGAACTGCTCGTCCTTGAGCTCCGGCGGGAGATAGTCCAGATACTCGCGCAGCAGCACCGTGACCTGCTCCATATACAGCCCCAGATTGGGGATCTCCTCCCAGCGCGGGAGGCGGAAATCGTCCAGATACTTCTCCCAGCGGCGCAGCTTTCCTGCCACGAGCGCATTATCGTATGCCATTTTCATCACCTCGCAGACAGGATTATACCACATCCCGCCGATTTTACAAGCAGTAATTACGTCTTTTCCCATTGACTTAATTTTTCTCTTGATTTATAATAATATCAAATATTAGATACATGGAGGGCAAATATCTTGTCTTTTGCTATCCTTACCGATACATCCGCCAACCTGCCGACGCCGCTCCTCCGGGAGCACGGCATCACCGTAGCGCCGTTTTCGTATTCTTATGACGGCGCGGAGCATATGTGTCTCGATACCGAGTCGTTCGACGGCGCGGCGTATTACGGCGCCATGCGCAAGGGCACGGTGGTGACGACCTCGCTCGTGAACCCCGACCGGTTCATCTCCGCGGCGCGCCCGCTGCTCGCCGCCGGGGAAGACATTCTCTTCGTCGGCATGTCGTCCGGCATCAGCGGCTCGTTCGGCTCAGCCAAGCTCGCCGCAGACGATCTGCGCGAGGAGTTTCCCGGGCGGGACATTCAGCTTGTCGATACGCTCGGCGCGTCGCTCGGCGAGGGCATTCTCGTGCTGCGCGCCATCGAGATGCGCGAAAGCGGCGCGTCGCTTTCCGAAACGGCGGCGGCGCTGCGCGATATGCGCTGGCGGATGTACCAGATTTTCACCGTAGATGATATCATGTACCTGCGCCGCACCGGGCGGCTCTCCAACGCCAAGGCGATCGTCGCCTCGGTGCTGCACATCAAGCCCGTGCTCAAGGGCAACGAGGAGGGCGCGATCGTCGCTGTGGACAAGATCCGCGGCCGCCGCAAGTCCATTGATGCGCTCGTGGAGCGCTACCGCAAATACGTTGTCGCGCCCGAAACGCAAATCGTGGGCATCGCCCATGCCGACTGCGCGGAGGACGCGGAATATCTCGCCTCGGCGCTGCGCATCGTTGCACCGCCGAAGGAGATCATGACGGTGATGTACGAGCCCGTGACCGGCTCGCACGTCGGCCCCGGCGCGCTGGCGCTCTTTTTCCTCGGCGACGAGAATGTACGCTCGAAATAAATTGCTGTATATAAGCTGTATATAAAAGGAGAGACGAAACCATGAACGACTTTGTGATCTACACTGATTCCGCGTGCGACATCCCGCCGGAGCTGCTGAACGAGTGGGGCGTGCCGTACTCCTGGCTGACCTACGTGTTCGACGGCGACGCGCGCCAATACTCGAACTACGAGCTCCCCTTCCCCGAATTTTACGAGAAGATGCGCAAGGGCAGCGTTGCGCGCACGAGCGCCGTGAACGCGGACGCCTTTCTGCAGGGCTTTGAGCCGATTCTCCAGGACGGCAAGGACATTCTGTACATCGGCTTTTCCTCGGGTCTGAGCGGCACATACCACGCCGGGTGCATCGCCGCGCAGGAGCTGCGCGAAAAATACCCCGAGCGTGACATCCGCTGCGTCGACACGTTCGGCGCGTCCGGCGGCTTCGGTCTGCTGCTCTACATGGCCGTGCAGAAAAAGCGCGAGGGCGGCACGATCGAGGAGTGTGAAAAGGTCGTGCTCGACAACCGCTTCCATCTCTGCCATTGGTTCACGGTAGACGATCTCGTGTATCTCAAGCGCGGCGGACGTATCAGCGCCGCCACCGCGTTCGTCGGCAACGCGCTCGGCTTTAAGCCCGTGCTGCACATGGACGACGCCGGCCATCTCATCAACATGTTCAAGGTCCGCGGCCGCAAGGCCTCGCTCAACGCGATGGCCGACAAATACGGCGAGCTTGCTCTTGACAAATCCGGCGGAACGGTGTTTATTTCTCACGGAGACTGCCGCGCGGACGCCGACACGCTCGCCGCGATGCTCAAGGAGCGCTACGGCGCTTCCGTCAAGGAGATCGTAGTCGTTGGCCCGGTCATCGGCGCGCACTCCGGCCCCGGCACGCTCGCGCTGTTCTTCCTCGGCGAGCACCGGTAAATCGATGCAGAAAGGAAACTTCCCATGATCGACTACCGTTACGATACCCAGCTCCTCATCGAAGGCACCGGCCTGGACGAGGAAACCATCAACGATTATTTCCGCACCAACTTCAAGGGCGACTGCCTGCTCGCCGTCGGCGACGATGAGCTCATCAAGATCCACTACCACACCAACGAGCCCTGGAAGGTGCTCGAGTACTGCGCCTCGCTCGGCGAGATCTTCGATATCGTTGTCGAGGACATGGATCGCCAGGCGCGCGGTCTCAACGGCTGATCCCCCGCTTTTTACAAAACGCCCCCCGCTTTTCGGAGAGATTTCCAAAAGCGGGGGTTTTTCATAGTCTCAAATCTTAATAAGGATGAGAAACGCGGAGAGGAGAAGGCAGGCAAGTGGAACTACCACCGCGTCAGCCGACCTGGTGGAGCATGCCGAAGAGCACGCTTACCCGCTCCGGGAACCGGTCAAGGCTGATGTACATCGGCGTGCCGCTCTGGTCGCCGTCAAAGTATACGGTGAGGTAGCTATTCGCGCCGGCAAAGTCCGTCAGCAGCTCGCCGCCGCCCGGATTGAGCTGGGCATATTGGAACATGGCATCGTCCGTCTGCGCGAGCCGGTAGCCGGAGAAGCCCCAGTATTTCGCGAGCAGCGTGCAGAACTTGTCCACAGTCATGCCGTCCGGCAGGATGTCGTCATAGTTGTTGTACGTATGGAACGTCTCCATACCTTTGTCCGTCTCCACCGTCACGTCGCCGCCGGGGATGGGCGCGTCGGTCTCGTCCGCCTTGGCCTCCGTGCTGACCTGAACGATCTTTCCGCTCATCGTATCAACGAAAAGATTCATGTGATACTTCCCGTCGGCCGTTTTGCCGCGGACAATGTAGCTGTGGGGGAAAATGCGCCCGAACCAGTAGTCGTTCGTACCCATGTTCGGCGCTTCGCCGAGATAGTCCGGTTCGCCGTCAAAGAAGCAAAACTCCGAAGAGAGAATGCCCATGTCCTGCATTTTTGCGATCTCCTGCCGCGCGACCTTGACCGCCTGCGCGGGGCTGTTGATGAGCCGCCCGGCGGCGAAAGCGCTCCCGGCGAGCACAAGCACAAGCGCCGCTGCGATCAGCACGGTGCGAAGCGTCCGCTTCGCGCGAAGGGTTTTTCCTGTAGTCTTTTCCTGCATAGCCGATGTGACCTCCTGAATGATTTCGTCGTCGATCCCACCGGCCGCCTCCATAATGTCCAACGCTTTCACAGCAATTCCTCCCGAATGAGATAGTCGCGCAGCTTTTTCCGGCTGCGGCAAAGCGAGGTATGTACCCTTCCCTCCCGGCAGCCGAGCCTTTCGGCGATCTTCGGGGTGGGCAGGGCCAGATAGTAGCGGGCGGTGAAAATGATCCGGTCGTTTCGGGAAAGCGTATGGAGAAAGGCGTTCACCGCGCGGGAGAGCTCCCGCGCCTCCACGGCGCGCTCCACGCTCTCCCGCCCCGCGACGCACTCAGCGAGCTCGTCGAGCGCCGCGTCCGCCTCACCGCCGCCGCGTTTCTGCGCGCTGCCGGCGCGAAAGCGGGAAAAGGCGCCGTTGCGCACCGTGCGGAAGAGGTATGCGCCGAGATGCGCCGGGCGCTGCGGCGGGATGGTGTTCCAGAGCGAGAGATAGGCGTCCTGCACGATCTCCTCGGCGTCCTCCGCCGCGGGGAGAAACCGGCGCGCGAGGTTCTCGCACGCGCCGCCGTACTTCCGTGCCGTTTCGGCGATCGCCTGCTCGTCGCGCCGCCAGTACAGGTCTACGATGAAGCTGTCCTCCATGATCCTTCCTCTTTCTTTTGGGGCTGCCCCTTGTTGGTTCACGCTTGAGTACTCACCTTTATAGACGCAATTCAGGGCAAAAGGCTTACAGGAAAAACGAGAAAAAATGGAAAGCCGCTCTCCGAACGAATCAGAGAGCGGCAATCCCTCAGTCTCGGCTTTGCCGAGCCAGTTCCCTTTACACAAGGGAGCCTATTTTTTATCGGCTGTACATGGCCGTCATGGCAGCGATGCGGTCAGCAAGCTCTGGGGTGAGAGCGCCGGGCTTCATGCGCCAGCACCAGTTGCCATGGCCGAGGATGCCGGGGACGTTCATGCGCGCCTCGCCGCCGAGGGCGAGCCAGTCCTGCATCTGCGCAACGAAGAGATCGGCCACCGAGCTCATGCCGCCGCGGATGATGCCGTTTACATAGCCCTCCTCGTCGTTCAAGCCGAGATACCGCTTTGCATAGGCCACATCGTCGCCCTTCGCGTCGCCCAGCCATTGGGCAAGCGTGGCGTTGTCGTGCGTGCCGGTGTAGCAGATGCAGTTTGTCGGATAGCGGTGCGGCAGATAGTCGCTCGGCTCGCGGGAGTCAAAGGCGAATTGCAGCACCTTCATGCCGGGGAAGCCCGAATACTCGCGCAGGGCGATGACCTCCGGCGTCATGAAGCCGAGATCCTCGGCGATGATGTCAAGGCCGGGAAGCGCCGTTTTGACCGCATCGATAAAGCTCTCGCCGGGGCCTTTGCGCCAATGGCCGTTGCGCGCGGTCGTCTCGCCGTAAGGCACCGCCCAATAGCTCTCCAGACCGCGGAAATGATCGATGCGGACGGTATCATAGAGCTTGCCCGCGGCGCTCAGACGGCGGATCCACCAGCGGTAGCCGTCGGCACGCATCCGATCCCAGTCATAGAGCGGGTTGCCCCAGAGCTGCCCGTCGGCAGTGAAGTAGTCGGGCGGGACGCCCGCGACCTCCGTAGGACGGCATTGATCGTCGAGCTGGAAGTACTCGCCCTCCGCCCATACGTCGGCGCTGTCAAGCGGGACATAGATCGGCACGTCGCCGATGATGCGGATGCCCTGCTCGTGGATGTACGCGCGCAGCGCGTTCCACTGGCGGAAGAAGAGATACTGCGTGAATACGCAGAAGCGGATATCGTCCGCGAGAAGCTCCTCGTACCGGCGCAGCACGTCCTCGCTGCGGCGGAGACGAAGCTCCTCGTCCTCCCACTCGATCCACGGGCGCATGCCGAAGTGACGCTTGGCAGCGGTGTAGAGCGCATAGCTGCGCAGCCAGCTCTCGTTTTCGCGGTAGAACGCTTCCACACTCTCGCGCTCCTTCTCCCAGCCGCGCTCACAGGCGCGGCGCAGGAGGCCGGCTCTTCCGGCGTAGAGCGCGCCGTAGTCCGTCCGCTCCGGGTCGCCGCCGAAGGAAACGGCGTCGGCTTCCTCGCGCGTGAGAAGTCCATCCTCGATCAACTGTTCCAGATCGATGAGATACGGATTCCCGGCGAAGGCGGAATCCGTCTGGTACGGCGAATCGCCGTAGCCGGTCGGGCCAAGCGGCAGGATCTGCCAGTATTTCTGTCCCGCTCTATGGAGGAAATCGGCAAACTCCCTTGCTTCTTTGCCCAGCGTTCCGACGCCGTGCGGCGACGGAAGCGATGTGATATGCAGAATAATTCCGCTTGCTCGCATGGCAAACGCCTCTTTCGTCTCTTAGAATTTGCGGATGCTGTCCGTCTTTTCGAGCGTGTGCGGCGCGAGGACATGCTGCGCGCTCGTGCCGTTTTCGATCATGTCGAGAAGCACGGCGTAGCTCTTCTCCGCCATGAACGAGATCTGCTGCGTGACGGTGGAGAGCCGCGGCTCATAGTACCGGCAGATGGGCAGACCGTCAAACCCGATGAGAGAAATGTCCTCCGGGATACGCTTTCCGGTATCGCGGATGGCGCGGGCCGCGCCGATGGCCATGACGTCCGCCATGGCAAACACCGCCGTGGTCTCCGGTGCATCCCGCAGAAGCTCGGCCATGGCCTCATAGCCCTCGTCGAAGCTGTAGTGCGCGGTTTTATAGTACCGGTCCGCATCGAACGTTCTGCCGCGATCGGTGAGCGCACGCAGCACGCCCGCATAGCGCAGGCGGCCGGTGTCGGAGTATTCGCGCTCGCCGCCGATGACGGCGATCTTCTCATGCCCCATGTCCGCCAGATACCCGACGGCCGCCGCCGCAGCGGCGGTATCGTCGGTCGTGACGCTGGAAAGATTTCCGAATCCGAGCTCTGCCGCAGAATTCGTTACGAGCACCGCGGGGATATGGATCCCGGCAAAGGATTCGATAAAATCCTCGCTGCTGCCGCCGAGAAAGAGAATGCCCTGCGGCTTTACCTCGCGCACGCGCTTTACGGCGCGGCGCACCTCGTTGTCAAGCTCACCGATATAGTCCACCACGAGCTGGTACTCCCCGCCCGTCGCCACGGTTTGGAGCCGCTCGACCAGCGCGGCGAACAGCTCATTGTGCGTGCCGCGGACAACGACGAGAATGTTGTTGCTGTGGGTCTGCTTGAGATTGCGGGCGTTCGTGTTGAGCTCAAACCCCTGCTCCTTCACGATTGCCATGATCTGCTCTCTTGCCTTTTCGCTGACGTGCGGCTGGTTATTGAGCACGCGCGAGACCGTGCCGAGCGAATACCCGGAGAGAGCCGCCAGGTCCTTGATCGTCATCAGCCCTTCACCGCTCCGGCCGCAACGCCCTTAATAATGTGTTTCTGGCAGCAGAGATAGAAGATGATGACCGGCAGGATGCTCAGAAGGATCAGCGCCATCGTCGCGCCCATGTCCACCTGTCCATAGCTTCCCTTGAGATGCTGTATGACGATGGGGATGGTCATATACTCCGTGCGGTCAAGCACGAGATACGGCAGAAGAAAGTCGTTCCACACCCACATGATCTCCAGCACGCCGACGGAGATCATCGTCGGCTTCATCATGGGGAGGACCACCTGGAAGAACGTGCGCACCGGGCCGCAGCCGTCGATGGCAGCGGCTTCCTCAATTTCCAGAGGAATGGATTTTACAAAGCCGCAGAACATGAACACCGCGAGACCCGCGCCGAAGCCGAGATAAATGACCGGGATCGTCCACGGCGTATCCAGATTGAGCTGGTTCGCCGTGCGGGAGAGCGTGAACATGACCATCTGGAACGGGACGACCATGGAGAACACGCAGAGATAATACACGATCTTGCTGAAGAAGCTTCCGACGCGGGAGACATACCACGCGGCCATGGACGTGCACACGAGAATGAGCGCCGTGGAGGCGAGCGTGATGAAAAGGCTGTAGCCCACGGCCTTCAGAAACGGGTAGTTGCCGAAGGTCATGCCCTTGATATAGTTCTGGAAGCCGACAAAGCTGTTCGCGTTCGGGAAGGCAAACGTCTCCGTGTTGACGGCGGCGTTGCTCTTGAAGGAGTTCATCAAAACGATGAGGATCGGCATAATGTAAGCGATGCAGATCACCGTGAAGATGATCGTCAGCACCATTTTGCCGCGTTCTTCTCTCTTTGTCATTACTGCTGTACCTCCTTTTTACGGGTGGCCTGGAGCTGCAGAAGGCCGATCGCGGCCACAAGGATGAAGAACACCACGGCCTTTGCCTGGCCGACGCCGCGGTTGTTGCCGCCGCCGGAGTAGAAGGCGCTGTAAATGTTCAGAGCGAGCATTTCCGTCGTCTTTATAACGCTGCCGTCCGGCTGCTGCAGGAACGGCCGCCCCCCCGTCAGCGCGAGGTTCTGGTCGAAGAGCTTGAAGCCGTTCGTGAGCGTGAGGAAGATGCAGATCGTAAAGGAGCTCATCATGTTCGGAATGGTGATCTTCCAGAGCGTCTGCCAGTTGTTGGCGCCGTCGATGCGGGCCGCCTCGAGCATGTCCTCCGGGATGGACTGGAGTCCGGCTATGTAAATGATCATCATATAGCCGACCTGCTGCCAGCATATAAGGATGATGAGGCCCCAGAAGCCGAAGGTCGAGTTGAGCACGACGGAGGTGTTGTACTTCACGAGGAAGCCGTCAAAGATCATCGACCAGATGTAGCCGAGCACGATGCCGCCGATGAGGTTCGGCATGAAGAACACGGTGCGGAAAAGGTTCGAGCCGCGGATGCCCTTCGTGAGGAAGTAGGCGACCGTGAAGGCCAGAACGTTGATGAATACTACCGACACGAAGGCGAACAGCGCCGTATACCAGAAGGCATGGAGGAAGCTGCTGTCCGAGAGCGCTTTGATGTAGTTGCTGAATCCGACCCACGTCCACTGGCTCGTCAGCTTAAACTTGCAGAAGGACAAAAACGCGCCCTTAAAGAACGGGTAAAGGAACCCGATGCAGAAGGCGGCAAAGGTGGGCAGCAGAAACAGCCACACCATTCGCTGAATGGGGCGGCGGATCAGTCGGCTGTTGTGTGCGGCTGGATCCCGCGGTATGTTTATACGCTTCATTCTTTCACTCCTGTTCTGCCGAAATTGTCATGGCGACAGCTCCTGCCCGAACGCCTCGGGCAGCAGCTCACGCCGTCACAGTCTATATGCTATCATGCCGGCGGATATATCTACAGGCGGAGCGGACGTGATCGCCCGCCCCGCCTGTATTGTGTGTCAATTTGTCTCAGCGGATGTCCGCAGAGGATTTAGTGCTCGTTGGCGTACTGGGTAGCCCAGCCCTGAACGAACGCGGTCTCAACGGTGGACCAGTCGCCGGTGCCGGTGGTGTACTGGCTCAGAGCATCGACGACGGCAGCGCGCCAGTCATCAACAGCGGGAGTCCAGTTGAACGCCCAGGTCACGGTGTAGTTGCCGTTGGCAACGTAATCGTTGGCAGCCGCGAAGAACACGTTCTCCGGGGTCTTGGCGTTCTTGAACGGGCAGGGGCCGAACTGCTCGGCCAGCATGGTGGTGCCTTCCTCAGAGGTGACGACCCAGTACATGAAGTCCAGAGTGGCCTGGATGTCTTCCGGAGAGGCGTTCTTGTTGATCGCCCAGCAGTTCTCGGTGCCGCAGCAGAGACCAGCCTTCTCCTCGCCTTCCACACCGCAGTAGATGGGGATCATGGTGAGGTCGTCCGGGTTCATGCCGAACTTGTCGGCCGCAGTCAGGTTGCTGTACTCCCAAGTGCCGTTCTGATAGAACGCAGCCTTGCCTTCGCCGAATTCAGCCTCGGCCTGATCGCCGGTGGCGGACAGGAGGGCAGCGCCGGTGGTCGCGGTATCGGTGATGTACAGATCCCAGATGTTCTTGTAGTTCTCGAGGTAGGTGCCCTTGATGGTGGCGGGCTGCTCCGTCACGCCGTCATCGCGGAACTCGTAGTACAGAGGCATGTTGGCCAGGTGGCCGGAGAAACGCCAGGAGGAGGAACCGTCGAGACCGGCGGACGTGAAAGCGTCGAAGCCGAGCTCGTCAGCGCGGGCGTGGATGTCGTCCGCAACAGCCTTCAGGGACTCGAAGTTGGTGATCTCGTCAACGGAGTGGCCGGCCTTCTCGAGCAGGGCCTTGTTCACGATGATGCCGAAGGCTTCGTAGCAGTAGCCGATGGAAACGGTCTCGCCGGCTTCGTTCTTCAGGTTGAAGTCGGTGGTGGTCATCTCGTTGTACACGTCGGTACCTTCGAGATTGTAGCAGAACTCGCCGTAGCTGTTGACAGCGCCGAGGTTGCCGACCTGGAACATGGTGGGGGCGGCGTCCTTGTCGAGCTCAGCGGTCAGGGTGGTGTCGTACTGGCCGGAAGCGGCGGTGACGACCTTCACGGGAACGCCGGTCTGCTCGGTGTACGTCTTGGCAAGCTCCTGCCAGGCCGCGTCAGACTCGGGCTTGAAGTTGAGGTAGTACACGCTGCCGGTCGCGGCCGGGGTTTCGGGTTCCGCGGCGGGCTCTTCCGTCGCGGGGGTTTCGGGCTCAGCCGGGGTGCTCGGGGTCTCCGCCGGGGCAGCGCCGCAGGCGACGAGGCTCAGAACCATGACCAGAGCCAGAAGAACAGCGAGAAGCTTCTTCATTGTTTGTTTCCTCCTAATTTTTAATGGGTTTCCGTAAGTAAAGCTCTGAATTGAAACGATTCCAACCAAGCTTGTCTGTATTCTATCCTCTTTGTAGAAATATTGCAAGTGCGTTTCGGCGAAAACGCTTAACTTTATGTCATTTATACAAAAATCTCGTCAACTTTTTGTGCGAATGGTCTTGTCATGCGGTCATTTGTTCCTGTATAATAGGCTTATTCTCCCGGAGGTGGCGATATGAAAAAACTCTTTGATCCGGACTCCCCCATCCTGCGCTTTCTCACGCAGGCGGCGGAGCTCGCGTGGCTGAACATTCTGTGGGTCGTGTGCTCGCTGCCGGTCGTCACGCTCGGCGCTTCGACCGCGGCGCTCTGCACCGCGGTGCGGAACATGATCCGCGAATCGGGGCATTGGAACAGCGCGGCGTTTTTCCGCGCGTTTCGTGATAACTTTAAAAAATCCACGCTTTTGTGGCTCATTCTGCTCGTGGCGCTCGCGCTCATCGGCGCGGACGTATACATTCTCCGCGCGCTTTTCCCGGAGCAGCCGTTCTGGCTGGTGCTGCCGGGCGTCTGCTTTGCGCTGTGGCTGACGGTGTATATCTGGGCGTTCCCGCTCACGGCGACCTTTGAAAATACGCTCTGGAACACGATCAAAAACGCGGTGCTTCTCGGTGTCGGGTATCTGCCGCGGACGCTTCTCATGGCGGTGATCCATCTGCTGCCGGTGATCCTCTTCGTTGTCTCCCCGGCGGCGTTTTACGGCGTGAGCGTTCTCTGGCTCGTGCTGCTCTCGGCGGTGACGTGCTACACCGATCTATGGCTGATGCAAAAGCCGTTCGCCCCCTTCCTGCCGGACGTGGACGAGAGCGATGCCGGTTGATTTTCCCTCTCCATATCTCCATAAAGCAAAACCGCATGGGAGCGGATCCCGTGCGGTTTTGCTTTTACCATTTCCTTATTCTGCAACGGTGTGTCCGTCGAGTGCGGTCTGGATCACCGCGACCGGGTCTTTGCAGGCTTCGTCGTCCAGCTCATACACATAGAGGACATTCTCATAGGTGAAGAAGCCGACGGCAGAGTCGTAGCCGCCAATCTTGTGCTGCACGCGATAGATGGTAGCATCCACGCCGAGCGCAGCCATCGGGTAGGTAAGCTCTTCCACATCCGCCTCATCCTCGCTCATGTTTCGGATATCGCTGTCAATGTCGGTTCCCAGCATGAACGTAATGCTCTGCGAAACTTCGGTGCCGTCGGGCAGCGTCAGGAAGCCGTAGCCATTGCCCTGCATCATCTGCTTGCCGGTCTCGTCCGTCTGTGCCCAGACGGAGAGGCTGATGCCGTAGTCGGAGGAGAAATACTCGTTGTCCAGCAGCCGAATGCCGGTAGCCGCCCGGAGCTCTTCGGCTGTGGCGAACGTCTGATCGTACACCGAGCCCTCCCCAGTGAGCAAGGCGAGGAACGCCTCATCCGCGCCCTCATAGGCGGAGAGCTTCACAGGGATGGAATAGAGCATGCTGTAATCTTCAAAGCTTCTCTCCGGCTGCGTCTGTGGGAAGTCCCCGGCGCGGACGTAGGCTTCCACGCTCTTCGCCACGCCCAGAAGACGGCCGGTGTCGAGCACGTCCGCCGTGTCGCCGCGCGTGTGCATGAGCGTCAAGGCATAGTCCATCGCGCCCGTGTCACCGATGTTCACCGCATAGGCGTTGGAAATGCCGTCAAAGCTCAGATGGTCGCTCGTCTCCTCTTCGGCATCGGGCGTGTAGTTCTCCAGAAGCTTGGAGAGTGGGCCGAACTGCGTTTTACTGCCGGAAAGATACAGCCCGTCCGAAGAGGCAAGCCCCGCGCAGTCGATATTCACGACCGCCACGGATTCGTACATTTCGCAGATCATGGGCGCAAACGCCTTGGAGCCGCCCAATCCGCTCTCTTCGCCGTTGAACGCCACGAAAACAACATCGCTTTCCGGCGCGACGTCGCGCAGAAGGCAGGCGGTGAGCAGCATGGCCGTCGTGCCGGAGCCATTATCGTAAGCGGAGGGGTAATACACATCGCCGTAGAAGCCGCTGCCGTCAAAGTGCGCGCCGATCACCACGGCGTTTTTGCCGGAGCTGCCGCGGCGGACGGCGGCGACGTTGTAGGCATCACCCAGTTCCGCGCAGGCGTTCAGCTTAATCTCCACTTGTGTTCCCTCCTGCTCCAGTGCAGAGCGGAAGCGGTCGGAAAGCCGGAAATATACGCCGGTATCCTGAATCGGAGCATTGTTCAGCGTGATGGTCTTCTCCAGGTCGGCAAAGTCGATCGCGATCACGCTCTCGTTTTCCAGAGAGTAACGGCGGGCGTCCTCCCCACAGTATACCGCCTCGCGCGCTTCGGCAGCGGCAAGATCCTCCGATACCGGGAGCACGACGTCTACGCTCTGGAACGCGGGGGCATAGATATAATCCTCGCCCGCGGTGAGCTCGGTGCGTTTGCCGTCCGGCGCGATCAGCGCAACGTGTGCTTCGGCATTTTCCTGCCGCACGAGCTCGTCGGTATAGGGAAGAAGGTAGTCCTCTCCCAGCGGCTCATAGCCGAGCGCGGCGAAAAGCGCGGCGATATCCTTTGCCGCCTGCACGTTTCCGTCGCTTCCGACGGCGCGGCCCTGCAGCACCGGGGACGTCAGGTAGGCCAAAAGGTCTGCGGCGCTCTGCTCCGTGATCTCGCCTGCCGCGAGCTTTTCCGGCGTCCACGCCGTATCCGGCGCTGCGCCGCACGCCGCCAGCGCAAGCAGAAGCATCAGTGCGAGCAGAAGCGAGCCGATTCTTTTTCCTGTTTTCATTTTGGAGCCTCTTTTCTGTCTTTTCAGAGATTTAAATTTTAGTATAGCAGAAAGCCGCCGCCTGCGCAAGCAGACGGCGGCGATCTTATATAGGTTCAGCGCAGATCCCAGATGTTTTCCGCGTACTGGCGGATGGCACGGTCGGACGAGAACATGCCCGCTGCGGCGATGTTGTAAAGGCATTTTTTGCCGAAGGCTACGCGGTCTTTCCAGTCCGTGAGCGCATGGAGGCGCGCTTCGCGGTAGCTTTTAAAGTCGCGCAGGATGAAGTAGTTATCCGGGCGGTGCCAGCTTGCGCCGTAAAGAATGGCGTCAAAGAGCTCCTTCTGATCGTCGTCGGTCGGCACGGTGCCGTCCACGAGCGTGTCGAGCGCGCGGCGAATGCGCTCGTCGGAATCATAGAGCGCCTTCGGGTCATAGGTATCGCGCACGGCGTTGTTCTCCTCGACGGTGCCGCCGAAGATGTAGTTGTTCTCGAGTCCGGCCTGACGGACGATCTCGACGTTCGCGCCGTCCATCGTGCCGAGCGTCACCGCGCCGTTGAGCATGAGCTTCATGTTGCCCGTGCCGGAGGCCTCCGTACCCGCCGGGGAGATCTGCTCGGAGATATCCGCCGCGGGGATGATCTTTTCGGCGTAGGAGCAGTTGTAGTTCTGCACGAACACGATGCGCATTTTGCCGTTCACATCGGGGTCGTTGTTCACGAGCTCGGCAAGGCGGTTGATATACCGGATGACGGCCTTCGCACGGCGGTAGCCGGGGGCGGCTTTCGCGCCAAAGATGAATGCCGTGGGCGGCACGTCGGCAAGGCCGCCGTTTTTGATCTCAAAATAGAAATCGGCGAGGCAGAGAGCGTTCATAAGCTGGCGCTTATATTCGTGCGCGCGCTTGACCTGCACATCGAACACAAATTCTTCCGGAATGTCCACGCCTTCGACAGCATGGATGTGCGCGGCGAGCTGGCTCTTTTTCTGGAGCTTCACGGCGTTGAAGAGCATGGCGAGCTCGTCGTTCACGTGCTCACGCAGATACCCGATGCGGTCAAGATCGCGCAGGAAGCCCTCGCCGATCTCGGCGCGGATGAGCTCGGTGAGCTCCGGGTTGCAAAGGCCGAGCCAGCGGCGCGGCGTGATGCCGTTCGTGACATTCACGATGCGGTCCGGGTATTTTTCATTCCACGCGCGGAAGAGATCGTCGCGGAGGATCTGGCTGTGGATCTCCGCCACGCCGTTCACCTTGCGGGACATATACACCGAAAGATCGGCCATACGCGCCTGATTGCCGCAGACGACATGGAGATCCGCGCCGGGGAGCTCGCTTTGCAGGTGCTCCTCGATCTTCACGAGAATGTCGCAGATTTCCGGCACAACGCTGCGCAGAAGATCCATATCCCAGCGCTCGAGCGCCTCGCCCATGACGGTGTGGTTCGTATAGGAAAAAACGCTGCGGGTGATATCGAACGCGCGGTCAAACTCAATGCCCTCCGCCATGAGCAGGCGGATGAGCTCGGGGATGGACATGGCGGGGTGCGTATCGTTGAGCTGCACGGCGATGAATTCGCCGAGACGGTTCAAATCGCCGTTGCCGCTGGTCTTATAGGTGCGCAGGATGTCCTGGAGCGACGCGCTCGAGAGGAAGTACTGCTGCTTGATGCGAAGGCGCTTGCCCTCCACCGTGCTGTCGTTCGGATAGAGAACGCGGGTGATGTCCTCGGCACGGTTTTTCTCGGTGAGAGCGCGCTCGTAATCCTGGGAGTTGAAGGCGTCAAAGTCGAGCTCCTGCTCGGCCTCGCATTGCCAGAGGCGAAGCGTTGCAACATTGTCCGTATGATAGCCGATGACCGGCGTATCGTAGGGCACGGCAAGCACGGTCTGGTCGGCAAAGCGCACCTTCACGGTGTGCTTCTCACGGCGGAAGCTCCAGGGATCGCCGTGCTTTTCCCAGTCGTCGGCGGATTCCTTCTGCGCGCCGTTTTCAAAGCTCTGCTTGAAAAGGCCGAAGCGGTAGCGCAGGCCGTAGCCGCTCAGCGGCACACCGCAGATGGCGGCGCTGTCCATATAGCACGCGGCAAGACGGCCCAGGCCGCCGTTGCCGAGAGCCGCGTCCTCGATCTCTTCCAGGCAGGCGAGATCGATGCCGCGCTCGGCGAACACCCGGCGCATCTCATCGAGAATGCCAAGATTGAAAAGGTTATTGTATACGAGCCGCCCGACAAGATACTCGGCGGAGAGATAAAACGCCTTGCGCTTTCCGGCGCGGCGGGCGCGGGACTTGGCCCAGTTGTCCCCCACCGCGATCATCACCGCCCGGCCGAGGGCGTTGTGCAGATGCTGGGGCGACGCCTCACTCAGGCGTTCGTCCTCATCATATTTCAGCAGAGATTCCGTGGCATCGAGAAGATCCTGCGGAGAATAAATCATGTTTCTCTGTCCTTTCCGTGATGGAATACGTGCCATGGAAACGATTCCAAGGCCAACAGGTGCATTATAACCGTTTTTCCCCGGCTCTGCAACCGGTTTTTCAAAAAAGGCCGGAACACAGGCTTTTTCTGTGTTCCGGCCTTTTTGCTTGACGTGGGAAACCCGCCTTGCCTCCCTCTGACGAGGGAGGTGGCAAAAGCGTAGCTTTTGACGGAGGGAGAGAACGCCGGTCTAACGAACACACCGGCATCTTGTCTCTCCCCCAGTCAGCTTCGCTGACAGCCCCCTCGTCAGATGGGGCCAAGACAGTTTACTGCAAACCCGCTTATCATACTTTACACAAGGGAGCCTTTATCCAACATACGGCAGCATTTCAAAGAAGTTCTCTTCGCTCTCGCCGTTGATGGTCCAGCCGCCTTCCCCATTGTATTCCAGCTGGATCGATCCGGTGCGGCCATCGTCGGTGCAGAAGAACGTGTTCTGTCCGTCCGTACCGGTCAGGATGAGCTTCTCGCCCGGCGTCAGCACGGCAACGCCGCTCTCGTCGAGATACACCGGGAGGATCTTCGCCACGGTCAGATAGTAGTAGCTGCCGCGGTAGTTCCATTTGAAGGACGGATCGAGCGTCACAACGCCGTCGGAGGTTCCGTTCATGCCGATGGTCGCGCAGTAGGTGCCAAGCTGATAGTACCACGCCTCAAGCACCGGGATGCCGCCGCTGAACACAACGCGTCCGTCCAGACTGCCGGTAAGGCCGTTCGGGTCGGCGCCGTAGCGCGCGTCGCCGGTGAACTCTATGGGCTCTAACGTGTCGCCGTGCCAGCCGCAGGTGCGGTAATCGTCGCTGCCGGGATCGGCGGCGAACAGAATTTCGCAGACGCCGTCGCCGTCCAGATCGCAGATCCAGAGATCGTACCGGTCGCCCACGGGCATGTTCGTGCGGTCGAGCACCGTGCCGTTCACGGCGATCGTATACTCGTTGATGCCGCCGGCATCGGCCGCCGTTACGGTGATCTCCTCGGCGGCATAGTCGCCGTTGATGTCGTAGTGATACACGCTCTTGCCGGAGATGTTCAGCGGGCGCTCGGCATATTGCTCACCGTCCATGAGAATGAGAGAGCCGTCCATCCCGCTCTGGGAGATATACTTTGTGTGCTCGCCCTCACTGTCGCGCCAGGAAATGGCGAGATTCGGCATCACATCGGGAATCCTCGTCTGCACGCAGACGCTCTCGCCGTCGGAGAGGAGCTCGGCGTACCAGAGCGTGCCGTCGACGCGGTAGAGGTTGGAGTATTCAAGATACGTCACGGCGTTGAGCTCAATGTCCTCCACCGTGCCGGAGGCGGTGAACGTGACACATGCGCCCAGGCCGCCCGTGCCGGTATCGTAGACATACGTGGCGTTCCCGGCGGCGTCGGCGCTCTCGCTCAGCTCGGCGGTAAGCGTGCCGTCCGCCTCTCTCTCCGCGGGGAGATAGTCCGCCTTGATCTGATAGGCAAGCCAGGCATACGGCAGCGTAAACTCAATAAGACCCGCGGCGTAGCTCGCAAGCTCATAGGGGTTCGCGATGAGGACAAGGCCCTCGTCGTTGAAGTACCAGTTGCCATCGCGGAAGAGACCGGCAAGCTGATCCTCGTAGCCCTCGTTCAGGCCGTAGGCAGCGTACTCCGCGCCGTAGCTGATATCCTTGAGCTGCTCCACAGCGGCGGAGAGGAAAGCGTCGTAGTTATCCGCCAAATCGGCAAGCGTCAGCTCCTGGCCGGTGCGGATATCAAAGGTGTGGCCATAGCGGCCGGTGTAGCCGTGCGCGCCGCCGAGGTACGACGTGTCGTCGTACGTAAGACTCAGGAGATACCGGGCATTGTAGCGCACGTTCGTCTGGCGCATAAGGCTGTAGGAATAAAAGCTATCGGCGCTGCCGTTTTCTGTCTGCCAGGCAAGGTCTTCCTTGGCCGCAGCCAGATAGTTCTCCTTGCCGGAGACGGCGTATTCATCGCTCGATTCGACGCCGACAGCGAAGTCTGTATACTGCTTGTGCAGCGCCTCGTTGATCGCGGCGGTGGCCGCGTCGCTGCCATTCATGGAAACGCTCGGCTCGGCAGCGGCATAGACAAGCAGGAGCGCAGCATTATCCGCCGTATAGAAATCCTCGCTCTCACGCCGGACGGAGACGACCGGCACGCTGAGATTTTCCACGACCGGATCCGGTTCGGCGGTAGCTTCCGGCGAGGAGACGGGCGGCACGGGCGTGGGATCCGCCGCAGCCGTCGGTTCGGCGGGCGTTTCCGGTTGCGCGCCGCACGCCGCGAGCGATAGGACAAGCGCCGCGCAGAGCAGCAGAGACAGCAGTTTCTTTTTCATTCAATCACTCCTCATAGCGCGTGAGTGCCATATCATAGACCGCATGCCCGCTCTCGAGCGGCGCGCCGTTCACGGTGAGCGTGACGTCCGTGCCGTCAAAGGCATCGAGCAGCGTATTGACGATGCCGCCGACGAGGAAGTACTCCCCGGTCGTGCCGAGAGAGCGCACCTGCGCGGCAAAGGCGTCGTTGAGGTCGGCTTTGACGTGGCCGGCTTCGTCAGCGGAAACGGTATTGAACGCCGCGCCATTTTCAAAGATCAGGCCGTCCATCGCGCCGTTGAGCGTTTCGGCGGTAATCTCCGTGCCGTCGAGCGCGAGGCCGAAGGCGAGGAAGTGCTCGGCGTTCGCGTCGCTGCGGTAAATGCGCACCACGGCGGGAACTTCGTAGCCGCGCTCAGCAAAGATCGCGGTGTAGGTATCGCGCACGTCCTTCGCGCTGTAGGGATAATGCGCCGGCGTGTAGCCGCCGTCGGCCAGAAGGCTTTTCCCGCTCTCGCCGTAAAGGCCCATGGCGGTCTCATACATCATGGTGAGCTTATCGGTGAGTTTTTCGCCGAACTCCGTCTCCTCGCCGAGATCAAACGCCGTCGCGCCGGAGCGCACAGCGTCCAGGCCGTTCGTGAGCGAGAAGTCCACGATCGTCGCTGCAATGCGCGCGCCCGTGAGCGAGCTGCCCGCCGTGCCTTCGTGATAGTTGTTGAAAAGGTCGCAGAGCGCGTCGTACATACCGTTTTTCTCCGGCGTCACCGGGGCGGACGTATCCGACGGCTGCGGGGCTTCCGTGGTCACCGGCGGCGTAGGCGTCGGGGCGGACGTCGGCTCGGCAGTCGGTTCCGCCGTTGCGGTGGGTTCGGCCGTTGCGTTGCCGGACGTTGCAGCAGGCTGCTCCGGCTTCGGGGAGCAAGCGGTCATAAACGCCGCGCACAAAATAAGCGCCAGAAGCGCCGCGGCAAATCGTCTCATCTTCATGGAGTCTTTCCTTTCGTTATCTTCATCAGGTTTTCGCTTCATCAGGTTTTCGGAAATATAGACGCCGGACGGGGGCGTTTGGTTCCCCGTCCGGCAAAAATATTATACGCTTTTCTGCGGAAACGAAAGGGTGGCTTTGAAAAGATCGCCGTCGAGCGTCAGCGTGAGCTTTCCGCCCATAAGCTCCATGAGGGAGTTTGCGATCGAAAGCCCCAGCCCGCTGCCGTCTGTGTGGCGCGAGCCGTCGCCGCGGACAAAGCGTTCCATCAGTTCCTCCGCCGGGATGTTCAGCGGCTCGCGGGAGATATTTTTGAGCGTGAGCACCGTTTCCGTCTCGCCCGGCGTCAGCTCCAGATAGAGCCGCGTGCCGCTCTGCGCGTATTTTACCGCGTTCCCCAGCAGATTATCCAGCACGCGCCAGAGAAGCCGCCCGTCCGCCGTGACATACGTTTCCCCCTCCGGCGCATTCAGCACCGGCGTAATGCTCGCCGCGGCGAATTTTTCGGTGTACTCCCCCGCGCTCTGCCGCAGCAGTTCGCCGAGATCGATCTTCTCCAAATTCACCGGCAGCGCGCCGCTGCTCGCCTTGCTCGCGTCCACGAGATCGGTCGTGAGCTTTTTGAGCTTCTGGCTCTGGCGGTCTAAAACTTCGATATATTCTCTCGCCGCCTCGCTTTCGGTCGGCTCCTTTTTGAGGAGATCGACGTAGCTCACAATGCTCGTGAGCGGCGTTTTGAGATCGTGGCTGACGTTGGTGATGAGCTCGGTTTTAAACCGCTCGGACTTCATGCGCTCGTTCACAGCGCGGCTCATGCCGACGCTCACGGCGTTGAGATTGTCGCCGTGCTCTTTGAGCACCGGGTACATTTTCTCCGTGTCCACCGTGTAGGTGAGATCACCCGCGGCAAGCTTCTGCGCCGCCGTCTGCAGCGTTTTGAGCTGACGCACGGTGTGGATGACAAAATATAGCCCCGCGGCGTCCAGCACAAGCGTCAGAAGGAAGACGAAAAAGCTGCCAGCGCCGAAAGCGAGTATCATGCCAAGAGCATTGACCAGCACAACAACGGCGTAAACAAGGATCCCCTTCCACGCGATGGGCAGCGCGCGGAAGAAGCCGCGCACGGCGCGGTACACGAAGCGGCAGACGATATAAATGATGCTGTTTTTCCACCACTTCCCGGCGCGGAAACGGGCGGCAAGCGTGCAGAAGGTGAGCAGCGCGACAAAACCGATCCAAAGCGCCGTGAGCGTGGACGGCAGTATCCATGTCCAAAGCGGATTATAGAGCAGGAGATTTCCCGCCCCGCCGGAATAACAGAGATTTGCCAGAAAAAGAATCGCCGCCAGTGCCGCGGCAAGGAAGAGATCGAGCGGCACGCGGTGGATGCCGCGCAGCTTCACACCATCCGGCGTTTTGCCCATGGACGCCATAAGGAAGACGAGGAGCGCGATGCACAGCACCGCCGTGATGATGCCCACGGGGAGGTAGGCATTCTGATAGCGCAGCAGCATGCCGACCGAGCTGCGGAGCCGTGTCAGTTCCTCGCCGGGCGTCTGCTTCGGCTCGAGATACGCCTGCACGTCGATCCCGACGCCTTCGCTGAAATAACCGCCCGAAATGCCAAGGGGCACGGCGTTTTTCGTTCTGCCGTCGTACAGCACCTTGCCGGTGGACGTATCCGTCGCTACATAGGAGTAGCCGGAGGGAAGCTCGGGGTATTCACCGGTATCCCGTTCCTCCTGCAGCGCGTTGTTGAGCAGAACGCGGATGCCGTTCTGATACACCGACACGCAGTCCGGCTCGGGGAGCGTTTCGTCCCGGTCGATCCGGGTCATATAATACCCCGCGGCGCTAAGCAGCGCCGTAAGGCCGCAGAGCAGACACAGGATAAAGGCGACGGCGCGTGCCGCCGCGCTATGCGTAAGCTTTTTCATTTTTTCATTTCCTCCAGCTTATAGCCTTTGCCCCAGACTACCTTCAGATAGCGGGGGTTCGCCGGGTCAATTTCCAGCTTTTCACGCAGATGGCGGATATGCACCGGCACCGTTCCCTCTGCGGAAAACGGTTCATCCTTCCAGACGCGCCGGTAGATATCGGCGCTCGAAAACACCTTGCCGGGGTTTTCGAGCAGGAGACGGAGAATGTCGTACTCCGTCGGGGTGAGCGTTACCTCCTCGCCGTCGAGCGTGACGCTCTTGCGCTCATCGTCCATGGCGATGCCGCCGAGCGTGAGCGCGGTGTTTTTCTCCGGCATGCCGCCGAGCTGCGCATAGCGCCGGAGCTGCGCCTTGACCCGGGCAAGGACCTCAAGAGGATTGAAGGGCTTCGTGATATAATCGTCCGCGCCGACGGTGAGACCGAGGATCTTATCGTTGTCCTCGCTCTTGGCGGTGATGAGGATGACCGGGACGTTGCTCTGCTCGCGCAGCTTTGCCGTCGCGGTCATGCCGTCCATGCCGGGCATCATGATGTCCATGAGCACGAGTTGTACTTCCTCGCGCTGCATGAGCTCGAGCGCCGCTAAACCGCTGTCGGCCTCACAGACGGCGTAGCCCTCGCTCGTAAGATAGATGCGCAGCGCGTTTCGGATATCGCGCTCGTCGTCGCAGATGAGTATTTTGTACATGGCTCTTCCCCTCTCTCGTTTACGGCTACAGCATAGCATCCCCGCTCTTAATAATAAAGACGGGAATTTCTTAAGTTTCGTTTAAGACGCAAAAAAGACGCCGCTCCGCAGCTTTGGGAACAGCGTCCTTTTCGTTATTGCCAGGCCTTCCACACGTCCGGGCAGTACCCGGCGGTGGCCTGTTTTCCGTTTCGCACGATGGGCGTTTTCAAAAGCGTGGGATCCTCGAAAATGCGCTCAATCTTATCGTCCGCGCGGGCGAGATAGCGCAGCAGTGCCGCGTCCGGATGCTTTTCGTCGATAAGGTTCTCGAGCCCCACGGCGTTTTTCACGCTTTGCAGCTCGCCGCGGCTGATGCCGTAACGGTTGAGATCGATGTACTGGTATTTGATGCGGCGCTCCTTGAAATACCGCTCGGCTTTTTTCGTATCGAAGCACTTGCTCTTGCCGAAGATCTGTATGTTCACAGCGCTTCCCCCAGAAAACGGTGGAGATTGTTAAAGAAGATGTCCTGCACGAGCGCTTCGCTGAAGCGGTGGGCGAGCATCTGCTCGTACAGCTCCTCCATGCTCTCTACGCCGGTGATGCCCTCCGGCAAGTCCTCGATGCCGTCAAAGTCGGTGCCAAGGCAGAGATTTTCGCGTGCGTCCATGCAGAGAAAATGGTCGATGTGCGCGAGCACGGCGTCCATATCACGTCCCTTTCCGAGGAAGGCCGGGCAGAGATTCAGCCCGATGCAGCCCTCGTTGTGGACGATGGCGCTGATCTGCGCATCGGTCAGATTGCGCGGATGGTCACACACGGACTTCGCGTTCGAGTGGCTGCACAACACCGGACGCTTCGCGATGCGCATCACGTCCCAAAACGTCTTTTCGGAGGCGTGGGAGAGATCGACCGCGACGCCCTTTTCCCAGCAGGCGTTCACGAAGCGAGCGCCGTCCGCGGTGAGCCCCGCGCCGGTATCCATCGCCGAGCCGCACAGGCGGTTATCCTTGTTCCAGCAGAGCGTCACCATGCGCACGCCGCGGCGGTAGGCATCGAGCAGACCCGCAACGCTGCACCGGAGGAGGTTTGCGCCCTCGACCGAGAGGAACACCGCCACCATGTCGTTTTTCGCGGCGGCATCGGCTTCCTCTACACTCGTGCAGAGCGCGGCGAGATCGCTGTTTTCCTTCAGCTCACGCTCGACGGTGAGCATGATGCGGCGGAAGGCCATCGGGCCGTCAAACCCCGGCGGCGCCCAGATCGCCATGACCTGCGCGGCAGGGGCATAATGATGCAGACGCAGAAGGTCAATGTGGTTCCGGCTGCTCTGGCGCAGGGAGTTGAACTTCGTCAGAGTATCGCAGTGAGCGTCGAAATACGGGATGCAGTACGGCAGAGCCATGGCGAGAGTCTCCTTTTTCTATATTTTCCGAGGGAACAACCCCTCAGTCAGCTTCCTTTGCACAAAGGAGCCTTTATACTTCCATGATGATCGGCAGAATCATCGGGCTGCGGCGGGTCTTTTTGAAGAGATAGCCGGAAAGGCCGGACTTGATGCGGCTCTTGATGCTCGCCCAGTCGGTGATGCCGTTATCCTCGCAGTAGGCGATGCTCTCCATTGCCACGCGGCGCAGCTCGTCGATGAGCTTGTCGTTTTCCTTTTCGTAGACAAAGCCGCGGCTGATGATGTCCGGGCCGGAGATGAGCTGCGCGTTCTCCGCCGAGAGCGTCATCACAACGACGACCATGCCTTCGTCCGCGAGGAGCTTGCGGTCGCGCAGCACCACGGTGCCGACATCGCCCACGCCCATGCCGTCCACGAGCACACGGCCGGACGGGACGGTCGCGCCGAGTTTGGCGGATTTGGCGGTCATTTCAATGACCCGGCCGTTCTCGCCGATGAGGATATTCCGGCGATCGTGACCCATGCCCACGATCATATCGCCGCTCTTGTGGAGCATGCGGCGCTCGCCGTGCACGGGGATGAAGAACTTCGGCTTCACGAGCGCATACATCATTTTGAGTTCTTCCTGGCAGGCGTGGCCGGAGACGTGCAGGTCGGTGCCGCGCTCATAGATGACCTCCGCGCCCTTGGCGAAGAGCTCGTCGATGACGCGGGAGATCGTCGTTTCGTTGCCGGGAATGGCGCTCGCAGAGATGATGACGCGGTCGCCCGAGCCGATGTCCACCTGCTTGTGCTCGGAAAACGCCATGCGGTAGAGCGCAGACATGCTCTCGCCCTGACTGCCGGTGGAAAGGATAACAAGCTTGTTGCGCGGCACGGAGCCGATGCGCTTCATGTCCACCAGAATGCCGTCCGGCACCTTCATGTAGCCGAGCTCCACGCAGAGCTTCACCACGTTTTCCATGCTCCGCCCCGTGATACCGACCTTGCGCTTATACTTGACAGCGAGATCGATGATCTGGCGGATGCGGTCGACGTTCGAGGCGAACGTCGTTACGATGATGCGCTTGTCGCAGTCCTTGAAGAGCTGGTCAAAGCGGTCGTGTACCTTGCTCTCGGAGAGCGAGTGGCCGGGGCGCTCCACGTTCGTGGAGTCCATGAGCAGCGCGAGAACGCCCTCGCGTCCCAGCTCGCCGAAGCGCGTGAGATCGGTCATCTCGCCCTGCAGGGGCGTGACGTCGATCTTAAAGTCGCCGGTATGGACAACGGTGCCGATCGGCGTTTTGATTGCAAACGCCACGGAGTCCGCGATCGAGTGGTTCACGTGGATAAACTCCACCTGAAAGCACCCGGCGGTGACCGTCTCGCCCGCCTCGACGGTGACGATCTTCGTCTTGTCGAGCAGGCCGCGCTCCTGCAGCTTGAGCTGCACGAGCCCCGCGGTCAGGCGCGTCGTGTAGATGGGCGGGTTGATCCGATCCATCACATACGGCAGAGCGCCGATGTGATCCTCGTGGCCGTGCGTGAGGAAGATGCCGCGGATGCGGCTCTTGTTCTTCACAAGATAGCTCACGTCGGGAATGACAACGTCCACGCCGTACATGTCGTCATCCGGGAAGCCCATGCCGCAGTCTACGACAATGATGTCCCGGCCGTACTCGTACGCCGTGAGGTTCTTGCCAATCTCGTTGAGACCGCCAAGAGGAATGATTTTCAGTTTTTGTGCCATAAATAATAGTTACTCCTGTAATAAATGTAAAATTTTTATGTATCCGGACGGGCCGCGCCCTTACCGGATTATGTTCGCAGTTGGGGAGGTTTATACCTCCGTCACATTTCGCGGCGGCCTTCGAGCGCTTTGAGCATGGTGGCGTCGTCCGCGTATTCGAGATTCGATCCGACCGGCACGCCGAAGCCGAGGCGCGTGATGCGGATGCCGAAGGGCTTTAAAAGGCGCGAGAGATACATTGCCGTGGCGTCGCCCTCGGTGTCGGGGTTCGTAGCGAGGATGACCTCCTCCACCCCGCCCTGCGCCACGCGCTCCAAAAGCTCGCGGATGCGCAGATCGTCCGGCCCGACACGGTTCATCGGCGAGAGAGCGCCGTGGAGCACATGGTATACGCCGTGGTATTCCCGGCTGCGCTCGATGCTCAGCACATCGCGCGGCTCGGACACAACGCAGATCGTTGTCTTATCCCGGCTGTCGGATGCACACACAGAGCAGAGCTCGCCGTCCGTCAGATTCTGGCACACCGGGCAGGTATGGACGCTCTTTTTCGCCTCGAGCACGGCGTTGGCAAAGCGCTCCGCTTCCTCCTGCGGGAGCGAAAGCACATGAAACGCCAGGCGCTGTGCGCTCTTGCGCCCGATGCCGGGCAGAGAGGCGAAGCCGTCGATGAGATTTTCCATAGCCGCCGGAAAGAACGATGCCATAATACTATATTACTCCTTAAAAAATCAGGCGTTTGCGTCGATTGACAAGGGCACACGCGGTTCTGCCAGGCGGAAACGCCCTCATACGGCGTCAAAGCCATTGAAAATACGGGAAAGTATTCCCTGCGGACTTTTCCTAATCTGAGAGCATTTCTGCTCCGGCAGAACTGCTTCGCATCGGACAGCCTTGGATCTCCGAGGGATTTTTGTTCTTCTTTGGCGGCGGCGGGCTGCCGCCCGCCGAGACAAAAAGGGCAAGAAGCACCGAAAAGGCTTACCTGTCCGGCGTGTGGGCCCTTGTTAATCGACGCCGCGGATCGAAGAGATGGCCGCGGCGCGGTCTGCCTTGCCGAAAACAGCGCTGCCCGCCACGAGCACGTCGCACCCTGCGGCTTTCACGAGCGGCGCGGTGTTCGCGTCAATGCCTCCGTCGCACTCCAGTGCGCAGGAAAGGCCGCGCTCCGCGATCCAGCCGCGGATCGTTTCGATCTTCGGCAGCATGTCCGCCATGAACTTCTGCCCGCCGAAGCCCGGCTCCACCGTCATCACGAGCACCATGTCGAGTGCATCCAGCCACGGGAGCACCGCCTCCGCCGCCGTTGCGGGCTTGAGCGCTACCGCCGCCATCTTCCCTGCGGCTTTGATCGCGTCGATCGCCGCGCCGATATTCTCCGGCGCGTCCGCCTCCACATGCACCGTTACAAGATCCGCTCCCGCATCGCAAAAGCGCTTGGCATACCGCACGGGCTTTTCGATCATGAGATGGACATCAAGAAACATCCCTGTCGCCTTCCGCACCGAGGCGAGCACGGGAAGGCCGATGGAGATGTTTGGGACAAAGACGCCGTCCATCACGTCATAGTGGATCCAGTCCGCGCCGCCTTGCCGGACGGATTCGATCTCCTCGCCCAGGCGGGCGAAATCGGCAGACAGGATGGAAGGGGCGATCTTCAGCATGGCGGTATTCCTCCGGTATGTGTCGCGGGGTCGTCCCCCGGCATAAGTATGGTTGCGGCGGCATGGCGCGCCGGCTGTCGTTTTCTATACGGAGAGCGCCGGGGCTCCGGCGTTCTCCGATCGTGCGCCTATCAGGCCAATTTGTATTATATACCAAACCGCCCGGTAATTCAAGAGAACAGATACACAACTGTGCTTGACGGAAGACGGGAATCCATGTAGAATATAGTGTGATTCTCGAAGGAGGCGGTTTTATGCGGAGAAAGCGTCGCCGCGGCATGGGGCCGGTCGGCACGATCGTACTTATATGGATAATTTTCGCGGGTATTACGTCCCTCGTCCGGCTGTCCGGCGGGCTGATCGCTGCCGGTCTCGCCATCATGGCGTCCGTTTGGGCGGCCAACGCGCTGCGTCGGAAGACCGAAAAGGCCAAGGACAAACCCGAAAATGAGGCGATCCCCGTGCAGTATACGGAAGTCACGCCGGAGCCGGAAAAGCCCGCCGCGCAGGAAGACCCCGCCGAAGATCCGAGTCCCTACTCGCCCGAAGTACAGGCCATTATAAAGGAGGGCCGCGTGGCGCTCAAGGAGATGGGACGGCTGTACGCTTCCATCCCTAACCCGGAGATCCGCAGCCGTATCAACGAGCTGATGAGCGTTTCCGACAAGATCGTCCGCGACGCCATCGACGATCCCGCCGATGTTCCGCAGATCCGAAAGTTTCTTGATTACTATCTCCCCACAACGATCCGCCTGCTCAATGCCTACGACCGCATGAACGCGCAGGAGTACGCCGGGGAGAACATCACCGGCTCGATGGAGCGCATCGAGGAAATGCTCGATACGACCATCGTCGCCTACAAAAAGCAGCTCGATGCGCTCTTCGCCAATCAGGCCGCCGATATCCAGATGGACATTGACACCATGAACGCCATGCTCGCCCGCGAGGGGCTCGGCGGCAAGAGCTATCTCGATATCAAGGATTTCATGAAGCAGTACGAACAGCAGCAGGACGCAGCCGCGGCTGCGACTGCCCCCGCATCCGATACAAGCTCCGAACAAACGATGAAAGGAAGCACCTCCAATGGATGAAAAAACTTACGTTCCGTCCCTGACGCTCAACCCCACGCAGGCCGCCGCACAGGAAGCCCCCGCTGCGCCGCAGCTCGTTGTTGAAGAGAAAAAGCCCGCCGTGGAGCCCGAAAAGCTCGACATTGACCGCCTCTCCCCCGAGGAGCAGGCCGCCGTGCGCGAGTTTGCCAAGCAGATCGACGTGACCGATACGAATCTTGTTCTCTCCTACGGCGCTGCCGCGCAGAAGAACATCGCCGATTTCTCCGGCGCCGCGCTCGGCAAGGTCCGCACGAAGGACATGGGCGAGGCCGGCGATATGCTCACGAGCCTCGTCGTGGAGCTCAAGGATCTCGACTATGATGAGGCCGAACAGAAGAAGGGTCTCCGCGGCCTCTTCAAAAAGGCCTCCCGTTCTATTGAGGAGACAAAGGCAAAGTTTGACAAGGCCGAGGTCAATGTGGACAAGATTACCCAGCAGCTGCAGAACCATCAGGTCGTTCTCGCGAAGGACATTGCCTCGCTCGACCGCATGTTTGAGCTCAACCAGGCGTATTTCAAGGAGCTCACGATGTACATCATCGCGGGCAAGCTCCGCATTCAGGAGCTGCGCGAAAAGGATCTCGCCGAGCTGCGTACAAAGGCAGAGAAATCCGGTCTGCCCGAGGATGCTCAGGCCGTGAATGACTTCACGAACCTCATCGGCCGCTTTGAGAAAAAGCTGCACGATCTGGAGCTGACGCGCACGATTTCTCTGCAGATGTCCCCGCAGATCCGCATGATCCAGAACAATGACCTTCTCATGACCGAGAAGATCCAGACCGCCATCGTGAACACCATTCCCCTCTGGAAGAGCCAGATGGTGCTGGGGCTCAGCATGTACCACTCCAAGCAGGCGATGGACGCCTCCCACGCCGTTTCCGACGTGACGAACCGGCTGCTGCTCAGTAACGCCGAGGCGCTGCACACCGGCTCGGTCGAGGTTGCGAAGGAGTCCGAGCGCGGCATCGTCGATATCGAAACGCTCAAGAAAACGAACGAACACCTCATCTCCACGCTTGAAGAAGTCCAGCAGATCCAGAACGACGGCCGTGCCCGCCGTGCCCAGGCCGAGGAAGAGCTCGGCCGCATCGAGGGTGAACTCAAACAGAAGCTCATGGACATGAGGGGCTGACGTTCTCAAGCGAGAACCGTTTATGTATACAAAAGGCGCTCCCCGCCGGGCCGGACCCGGCGGG
>ENA-UOIY01000176-UOIY01000176.1-human-gut-metagenome-genome-assembly--contig:-P114-NODE-176-length-107949-cov-10.445493_pt1 | contig 107949 bp, 86 predicted proteins | sample MGYA00242335_ERZ723882 | MGnify/ENA metagenome assembly ERZ723882 | reverse complement strand
GACCACCCAAAACTGGGGATAGATTTTTCTTTTATGACATCATAAGAACCGGTTTCTGGACAATAACTTCTTGTTTCAATATATGATAAAGATGAACAATTGCAGAATGCTTGAGCTCCTATCTTTTCTGCTAAAATACTGCGACGCAGGGATGTGCAATTCTTGAATGCCTGAACGCCGATTTCTTTTAGTTCCGTTCCCGAGACAGACAAAAGTGATGTACAATCATAAAATGCATTCTCTCCGATTGTCTTCAGACCATTCAATGAAATATCTTTTAGTGATTTACATCCTCTAAATGCACCATTCCCTATTTCTGCGCATCCTTGCCCTATTTTTATGCTTTCAAGAGTCGTGCAATAGGCAAAAGCTTCATCTGGAATACAAGCATTAGATTTCAATATTTTAATCCTTGGGAAGAGAATTGTCCATGGATATGGCTCATTATTAGGCTTCTGTATGCGCTCTGAACCTTCAAGAATAAAAACTCCATCCTTATACAAGGTATAAGATACACCGCCATTCAAGTCTCTTTTAATCAATATATTCGGGTCAGTTTTCTGGACTATAGATTTCTTTGCTGTTTCCTGAACTATTATAGGTTGAATCTCTATATTGGTGGGCGACTTATGTGAGTTTCTTTCATGGAAAATACAGCTATCCTTGGGGGGCTCTATTTTATTGCCGGGATATTTCTCAGCAAGTTCCTTGAATCTCGTATCATAGAAGTGTAGGGTATTTCCCACGTTGTATGAGAATGATATCGATTCATCATTATTCTCCGCCTTGTTTGTCCAATTATATGAACCAGCTATAACTATCTTATCATCAATGATACAGAATTTGTCATGCATCAAATGATTTGTTTTATTCCAATGTATGACTCCTCCAGCCTCAATTAATTTGTTGAAAGAAACTTTATTTGTATCAGAAATATTTATCTCATCATGATTTGTTACTAGCTCGACAAATACTCCAAGCCTGCTTTTCAATAGAAGCGGTTGGAATAATATGTCATTGGTAAACCAAGCAACAGCAATTCTTATTGACTTGTTCGCATTAAATAGCTCTTTAAGAATCTCATTTTGAATGTTTCTTGAGTAATGTCGTATCATGGCATGAATTTGATAATAAACAACCAGATAAGTGCGTTGGTTGACCTCTGTAGAAATCGTTATACTGAGTCGGAATACCTTAACTACTTTAGAATCTCTTATGCTATGTAAAACTATTGAGTATCATTAGGATCAAATAATCGAAACAAATAGTTTGCTGTTGCAGAAATAATAGCATCACCGACATTTCTAATGTTGAGATTTACTTTCAATCGCCATAATTCTTCATGAATATCATCCGGTTTAAGTTTGGCAAACTTTACCTGATTGGCAATTATGCTCGATATCCAATCAGCCGGTATCCATCTTTTAACGATAGAGTACAAATATGAACGAAGTGATTGTTCTGTCAGCATCTTGCATAGATTAATTAATACATAGCATAATGGTGTCTCTGTGTGATTTCTATAATTTTTGCTCTTCCTTGGAATAAGCCATCTATTATAGCTTGTTTGTTATTTGTCACTGTTTCGTATTCTTCTTTCCAATACCTCATTGCCAACTCTGTATATTTTGTCGAATCTTTATAAAATATGGTATCGCTGAATAATTCTCCATTATGCCATTCTATCGTTCCATCCAGTTCGAGTAATAGCAGGTTATAATCATGGTTTTCGTGTGGGTAAAGGTGGTTCATCCAATTCTCTACATAAGCAATATCATGAGGAACAACAAAAAGAGAAGTCTCTCGTGATAATGTATTTGGAAAAGATTGACTCCTTACTTGCTCAAATATCTCTTCTGCCGCCCTTTTTGAGTGACAACTTATAAAATGATGAAATGGACCTTGTAGTGTCTCACCAACTTTATGATTAGCATCTTTCGCATCTAAAAATCTATATGCATATACTTTTTCGTCACGAGCCATAATACTCATATTTAGTGTAAGGCGAGCAATCAATCGAGTGATGAGTGTATGCCTTTCCCTTGCGTCGTTGAAACTGTCAGATTTCCACCAAAGGATAAAAGCTTTACACTTTCATCAAATATGTATGTCGCCCGAGGGCAACACCGCAAATATAGGAATTATTTGCCATATTGTGCGGGGTATTGTGATAATTTTCACACAATTGCGTCGAGGCCGTTTCAGTGTCCGGCCCGGCAGTCTGTATAGTAATGTAGGATTCTCCGGAAAGTAAACTATTTATTTGTAGAAAAATCTTTGCTATATTTGTGGGTTAGATAAAGCATTGACGATTATGTTGTACCCTATTGGAATACAGAATTTCTCGGAAATTCGAGAGGGCGGATATGTCTATGTTGACAAGACAGCTCAAATCTATAGTTTGTCATCGACAGGGAAGTATTATTTTCTGAATCGTCCTCGACGATTTGGAAAAAGCTTGCTCGTATCGACGATGGAAGCGTATTTTCAGGGACGGAAAGAGCTTTTCAAGGGACTGGCGATAGAGAAACTGGAAAAGAATTGGACAGAGCATCCTGTTCTTCATCTGGACTTGACAGGAAACAGGTGTTTGACGGTTGCTGATTTGTATGAGAAATTTGAGCTTCATTTGGACAGATGGGAAACCCTCTATGGACGGCAGGGTAATTATGTTTCTCCCTCATCAAGATTTGATGCCGTCATAGATTCCGCATACCGAAAGACCGGCCAGAAGGTCGTCATACTTATCGACGAGTACGACAAGCCGGTAGTTGACAACATTGACAATCCGGAACTTATGGATAGTTTTCGTCGAGAGCTTCAGGGATTCTACAGTGTCGTCAAGAACAAGGATGGGTTCATTCGTTTCGCTTTTCTTACCGGCGTAACGAAGTTCGGCAAGATGAGTATATTCAGTGGCCTGAACAATTTGACAGACATTTCAATGGATTTAGAATACTCAGACATTTGCGGAGTGTCGGAGGATGAATTGAAGTCGTATCTCAACGATAGTGTGGAGAAACTCGCTGAAAACAATGGACTCTCCAAAGATGAGTGCTATGCTAAACTGAAATTGATGTATGACGGCTATCACTTCAGTGAAGACACTACGGGCGTGTATAATCCTTTCAGCTTGCTGAATACCTTTAAAGCCGGAAAATTCCGTATGTACTGGTTTGAGACAGGCACTCCGACATTTCTGGTGCGCTATCTCAAACAGGGTAAATACAACCTTGACAACATATCGAAAAATAAAGTTTCTGTGGAGACTCTCACGGGAACGAACTATGTGAGTCCGGCTCCGATAACTCTGATGTACCAGACCGGTTATCTGACAATCAAGGGATATGACTCCCGTTTCAATGCCTACAATCTCGACTACCCAAACGAAGAAGTGAAGTCAGGATTTCTCAACTCCTTGAGCCAGTTCTATGCCCCTGCCCTAAGCAAAGGGGAGGATAGAGGAAAAGGGCTATGACAAGCCGTTCCTCGCCTCCGGCAAGCAAATCATCAAACTTGGCATCAACTTCTCCTCCGAGACCCATACCGTCGACGGCTGGAAAGCGGAATGACAATGAATTTATACATTGACATAGATGGAGTATTGCTGGACTATGCAACTCAAGCTCCTGCAAAAAATGTTAGCGAGTTCATAGATTATATAATCGAAGAATTCGATTGCTATTGGCTTACGACGCACTGCCAAGGAGATTCTATGACAGCAATTGAATATCTATCAGAATATTTGCCCGAGTGCATTGTCAGAAAACTATCGTCGGTTAAGCCTACAGAATGGAAAGCACTGAAAACTGAAGGAATAGATTTTACCCAACCATTCGTTTGGCTTGATGACTACCCGTTTCGCACCGAAATGGATGTATTCGAAGCAAATGGAGCATCAGATTCGTTATTTCGCGTCTGCCTAGAAAACGGTGATGAACTGCGGCTCAATGTCATCGAATTTCTGAAGATTCGTAAACAGATGGAATGAGCATAAGAAAGGAAACGATTATATTTGTTGAGGAATGGTGATTGAAAATGAATGTACGTTGGTCAGAAATATATGACAAGCTTTGTGGACTTGTCTCCATCATTATAGCTATATGTTTACTTGGATTTGTCTTTGTGTATTCTGCTCTTGAGATTTTTGACAATTTCTATGGAATAGACAGAATACATCATAAATTGATGGAGAGAAAGCACCCAGTCAGTCGTGAAGATATCTATTCTGCGCTTAAATTTGAAGAACCTGATTCTGCACGAAACAGTTTGGCTCTTAAAAAATTGTCTTTCGCTGAGGATAAGTATGAAATAGTGGCATCTATACTTGATTATTATTATGAGAATCAAGACTATGATGGTTATATGCGTGTCGATTCACTACTGTCTGAAGTTTGGGATTGGGATAGAAATGTGTGGTCAAGTGGATATATTAACGGATACAAACAACGTGACAGTCTGATTGCGCAAAGTTTGTGGAATGCCATAATATATGTCGAGAAACATAATCCGGGGCCGGTTTCAGATTCCGTAGCAGCCATAATTCTTGATTTGTCGGAAAGAATGTATGGACCGACACTCGCTGCTTATGATATCCGAACAGACGGTTGGTTTCTTGCGGCCGACCGGAAAGCAAGGTATGCCTGGCAGTTGCATAGTCCGAATGCCGACCGATATACTGACATCCTTATTAGTCTTGGTACCCGCTCCAAAGGCCTATTCTCTCCTTCCCGTTTGATATTTTGGGACAGGGGAGGAGACATTCCGGATTATTATGAAAAGTTCTTCTCTGATCCTCTGTATATTCGTTATAAACAATTGATTCAGAAACGCAAATACAAAAAGGCACGACAAATCCTTGATTTGTTATCATCAAAAACGACTGATATTGAATACAATCCGAACAATCCGTATTCATTTCTTCAAGACACTGTCATTTCGTCGAAGTTCCCCTCCTATGACACCAGTGCCTGGATTCTCGAATATGCGAAATATGACCTCGCCAGCATAAGTGAAAATGCCCGTTTACGGTGCATACAGAAAGAACCTGGATATGAAGATTGGATGAATGGGGCGTATCTGACAGGGGTTCGGTATCTTGACCCGTTAGAAAAGATTCTTGAAGGGGCTCAACCCAATACACATTCTGAAACATTTAATGATCTTGTCCCATACATCATAATCAATTATAACAATCCGGATGCCCGTTGGGTGTATAATACGGCCCTTTTTGTAAAGGGCAATTCAGCCGCATCGTACCTTGATATCCGTGACAGGCTTCTTCCGAATGAATGTGTGGTAGAGATTGTCAGAGCACCTTCTTTGGATTTTGGCGCAGATAAATACTTTGCCATATTACTTCGTAATGGGTGGAATGAGCCGAAACTTATTGGTTTACCGGATTCTGGACAGATGTCAAGTATTCTGCTGTACAATAATATCTATGCGTCAGCAGATTCTGAGGTATATAAACATATATGGAAACCTATTGAAAAGCATCTTGTACCCGGAGATGTGGTGTACTATTCTCCGGATGGTTTGATGAATCTGATGAATATATCTGCCATTTCGGATGGTGAAGGTATGTCTGTTTCTGAAAAATACCATCTTCGCCAATGCGTATCAACGGCGAATGTGGATAACAGGGATTTTTATTCGGATAATCAGACTGTCGTATTGTTTGGTGGACTTGACTACGGAGATGGTTTCTTTAAACCACTGAGTAGCGCTGTTGATGAAATCAAGGAAATCGCGACTTTGGCTGAGGATTATGGCAGGACTGTAGATGTCAATTCTGGTCTTAATGGTTCAGAACGTGCATTCCGTTCATTGTCAGGCTCCTTATCTTCGTCAATTCTTCACATTGCCACTCACGGCTTTTATTTCACTGCTACAAATGTCCCACAAGTTACCTGGTTTGACAAAATGGATTATAAAGACAATCCATTGCAAAGATGCGGACTTATTCTGTCAGGTGGAAATACAGCGTGGAATGCGGTTGCGCAGTATGACGAAATAGATGACGGGATATTGACCGGAGCTGAAATTGCGGAACTTGACCTTTCTTCTTTCAATCTCGTAGTTTTGTCCGCTTGCTATACAGGACTCGGTGACATCGCTCCAGATGGTATAGCCGGCTTAATAAAGGCATTCAGAAATGCCGGTGTGAGACACCTTATTGTAACATTGGACAAGGTCGATGACAAAGCCACATCTCTATTTATGAAAAGTTTTTATGAACAATTGCTTTGCGGAGTGGAAATGCATACAGCATTTGACGATGCTGTAAGGTTCATAAAAAGCACGCCAGAGTATTGTGCTGCTCGTTTCTGGGCCCCATTTATACTGCTGGATTTATAAGATTATTTAGAATATCTCCTCCAACATCCTTGCAGCATCATCGGCATAGTACCCTCCTGATTTTTTGATTTTTATAAGCATAGACTTTGCCTTTGACAATTTGCCTTGATGCATATATGCCAATGCAATATACCATTCGGTAGTTTTTCTTGCATATTCCCGATTCTTTTTGTCAATGAAAACATTGTGGTTATCGTTGTTTGGCACTTCGGTATCATCAATCTCCTTTAATATATCTTTTAGAAGTGACAAAGCCCCTTCCGTATTCCCGTCTCTCAGTTCAAAAACGGCATTTTGTATATTGGTGCAGACACCGGAAGTGGCGACATCACGATATGTTTCTTCACTGGAGATATATCTTTCGCTCAGTTCAATTCCTTTCTGAATCTGCTCGGCAGTAGGGGAGAATAAGGTAACAACTGCCAACACCACCGCGGCGGCGACAGAAATAGCGCCTGAAGCAGACCATATTATGCGTCTGCGCATCCTGGATTTGCGTTCATCGCGGCGAATTGTGTTTTCAAGCGCCTGGAGCTGCTTCCTGGCTCCGTTCTCGAAGACTGCGTCCTCAATGAGCCTGTCGAGTTCTTTGTTGTCGATTTCGTTCATAGTCCCAGCTCCTTATACCTTTGTTTGACGATAGTTCTGACCTTGCCTTTGCAGCGGCTCACCATAGTTTTGACTGAATCTGCGCTCTCATAACCCATCGCGCTGGCAATCTCGGATTGTTTCTTCTTTTGAAAAAACTGCATCTCCAACAGAGTCGAACACGGATGCGGAATGTTGCGCACTATTTCGAGAACGACTTGCAGCCTTTTTTCTTTTTCCTGCGAATTATCCTCAATTTCAGGCAAATTCTCGATTATTTTTGCGCAGTCGCTCTCGCTGTCCCACACAACAAGTGGCAGATGAGCCTTTCTGAGCCTGTTATTTCGGATATATTTCCCCGCTGTGTAGAGATAGGCTCCGACCTTATGGTTTTCCAGAGCAGTAAGTTTCCCTCGCTGAACATTCTGCATGAGACAAATCACTGCATCTTGAAACAAATCTGATGCGTCGTCCCATTTAAGTCCGAGAGATGAGTGAGCGAAAGACAGAAATCCGCCACGGAATGAACGATAAATGTCATCCATGGCGGAATTGTCTCCGTCAATAAGTCGCTGAATATAATTCCCGCAGGTCATTTTCTCGAATTATTTAATATAAAAGTCGCCGTGCAACGCAGCAATCCGCCGGCTTCTGCAACTTTTACTCGTTGTCTTTCTGCAAATTCTGCAAGAAAGCCTCATTTGTAGGATACTTCCGCATCCGCTCCTGCAAAAGCTCCATAGCCTCAATGGAGTTCATATCAGAGAGGAAGCGGCGTACCACCCACATTCTCTGCGCAACTGCCGGGTCGTAGAGCAAGTCGTCGCGGCGGGTCGAGCTGAGAGTTACATCGATGGCCGGGAATATTCTCTTGTTGGCGAGCTTGCGGTCGAGCTGGAGCTCCATATTGCCGGTACCCTTGAATTCCTCGAAAATCACATCATCCATCTTGGAACCGGTCTCAGTGAGGGCTGTCGCAATGATGGTGAGCGAACCGCCGTTCTCGATGTTGCGGGCAGCTCCGAAAAATCTCTTCGGCTTATGAAGCGCATTTGCATCCACACCACCGGAAAGGACCTTACCGGAAGCCGGCTGCACCGTGTTGTAGGCACGTGCAAGGCGGGTGATGGAGTCGAGGAGGATGACAACATCGTGACCGCACTCAACCATACACTTCGCTTTCTCCAACACCATATTGGCAACCTTCACGTGTTTCTCCGCAGGCTCGTCGAAAGTGGATGCGACCACCTCGGCTTTCACCGTGCGTGCCATATCCGTCACCTCCTCAGGACGCTCGTCAATGAGGAGCACAATCATATAGACTTCCGGATGGTTGTCGGCGATAGCGTTTGCTATTGATTTGAGCAACATTGTCTTACCGGTCTTCGGCTGAGCCACGATGAGCCCGCGCTGACCTTTTCCTATCGGAGTGAAGAGGTCCACAATACGGCAGGAGAGGTCGTCGTGACCGTTGCCGAGGAGGTTGAATTTCTCATCAGGGAAAAGCGGGGTGAGGAAATCGAACGGAATGCGGTCGCGGATGGACTCCGGTGAACGTCCGTTGATGCTCTTCACGCGCACGAGAGGGAAGTATTTGTCGGTGTCGCGAGGCGGACGGATGTCTCCCACGACTGTGTCTCCCATCTTGAGGGCGTATTGCTTGATAAGTCCCTGTGAAACATAGATGTCGTCAGGGGAGCTGATGTAGTTGTAGTCGGAAGAACGGAGGAATCCGTAGCCCTCCGGAAGTGTTTCGAGCACTCCTGTTGCCTCGACTGTGCCCTCAAACTCAATTTTCGGCTGCTGTGGCTTCTGCGGTTGGTTGTTCTGGGCATAGTTCTGCCCACCGTTACGATAGACTTCCTGTCCGTTGCTCTGCTGTTGATCGCGCCCATTGCCATTTGGATTGTTCTTTTGGCTATTGCGCTCCTTGAGTTTCCTTGTTATGGCCTCTACTTCAGCATCGAGAGCCGGATCACGTTTGATGGCATTCTTCGGAGCCGCTGCAAACTCTTGAGATTCAGAGGCATGTGACGGTTTCGGTCGAGTTGCCTCTGGCTGCTGTGCCATGGACTCCGGTGTCACGACCTGCTGTGCAGCATTGTCTTCGCTTCGAGCCTCTTCCTTACTGATGCGGTTTCTGCGGCCACGCTGCTGTGGCGCAGCTTTTTCAGTCACCGTTTCAGAGGCAGCTTGATGTTCCTTGTTTCCAGCTTCTGGGCTCTTCTGTCCTGCCTGCTCTTTTTCCACAGCGGCTACACTCTGTCCCGCCTGCTCTTTCTGAGATTTCCGTCCTCTTCGCTGCTTCTGTTCCTGCTGCCGGGAAGCACCGTCTTCTGCCCTCCGAGTCTCTTTCTGCTCTTCGGCCACGGCCTGGTCCTGCTTTGCACTATCATCGCGCCGTGGACGTCCGCGCCGAGTTCGCTGCTGTTCTGGAGTACTGCTTTTCTCCTTCTGCTCTGAAACCTGCTTGTCATTTTTCGCGGTCGGCTTCTGGCCCATAGGCTCAGTCTGCTGCTTGGATTCAGTCTGGTCTGCCTCTGCGTTAGGCTTGTCAGTATTCTTGCGAGGTCGTCCTCTGCGTCCCCTTGTCCTCTCCGGAAGCCCTGCGGCTATTCTCGCAGCCTCCTTTTCTGCCTCCTTCTCCGCCTCGTGTGCCGCTTTTGCAGCCGCCTCCGTATCCAAAATGGCATAGACAAGGTCATCCTTGGACATTTTTTTAACGTTCTTAATCTTGAGTTCAGAAGCGAGTTCCACCAGTTTTTCCTGGTCCATCTCCTTCAGTTCGAAAATCTTATGCATAAAAAACTAATTAATATTCTGATGATCTGTCGGGGCAAAGAACCGCCCCAAAGAGAATTGACGCGACAAAGTTAAGAAAAAAAATAACGCAATACAAGCCAAAACTTATTCTACAATTTTACCGATAGTCGTTATCCCAGAACGAACTGCTCTTCTTATACTTCAGCAAATCCGCCAGCGCTGCCGCATTCGCCGCAATCCTGAAACTCCATGACTGCCACTTTCCTGTAGGCACCCACGAGAATGAAATGTTGAAACAATGCAAATCGTAAGTTGCTGAAATCTGCGTAGTTGTCAACTTCATTGCCATAATGTCGAAGCCTGTCTGCATGTTGATTGACATCTTCGGGGTAATCTTTACATTTCCCGAAATCCCAAGCGTCTGGTTGAAACGATGATTCGTGATAAGTTGCTGTGTCTCCGAAAGATACGAGTATGACTTACTGTAGGAAAACGAATAGTTGAAGTTTACCGACCACGGAACGTTAGGATTCATATAATACAACCATCCACCCGGTATGTATTCGCCGGTCACAGGATGATAGTAAATCCTTGTGTAATAGTCCGCAGGATTGCCTCCGGCCTGCTTTGTTCCATCGTTTCCATTTATTTTGCCCTCGCCTGAAAGTGAGTAGGAAAGGGAAGCGCTCGCGTTTGTCATACGCAAAAGCGGTCCTCCGGCAGCGATGCTGAACTTGTTGTATTTACGTCCGCGACCATCCACCGCATAGGGGTCGAAGTTGCAGTTTGCGCTTATTCCCAGTTTTCCAAACACCGAAGTCGAAAGTGAAACGCCGACATTGTTCATTTTCAGCGAGTCTGCGAGAAAATTATAGCCTGTGTTGAAGTTCAACTGGTCAATGAGTTTGATTTTCTTCGATCCTGTGCCCGTGGTGTCTCGAAGGTCGCGCACTTTAGCCTCGAAGTTGTTTCCTATGCTCAAGCTGACGCTTCCCGTTTTTCCCTTTCCCGGGGCGGAATAGAGGGCTCCGCTGTAATTATATATGTTATAGTCTTTTGTCACGGATTCCTTCGTCTTTGGATCCGTGTACGTTAGTGTCCTCCACCCGTTGAATGCAAGTCCCTTTTCGGGGGAGAAGTTCATTGATATTGACGGTGACACCACATGCCTGATTGCCTGCACCTTACGGTGTTTTCCGAAATTGAACATACCGTAGAGACGTGTGCTCATCGAGATTCCTCCGGAGTACGTGTGCGTCGCACCGAATGTCCCGAACTGCTTTCCGAGATTTGTCTGGACAATGCCCGTACCTTCGACCAGATTTCCTTCCGCATCATATTGAGGTTCAATAAATTTCATTTCCTGCGACCGGAAGTGCCAGTTCATTCCGTAACTGATGCTCGGAGTGACATTTATATACTTGAAGAGCGTGAAATTAGGCAGTCCTATCTGGAAGTTGTGAGTCATTCCGTTTTGGAACTTGTCCGCAAATCCCGGCTGCCCGAATTCCTTTGCCTCGAAGTTTATCTTGTTTTGGAGCGTCGTGCTGTAACCTATCGAGAATTTTTCGTAAAACTTTTCCTTCCCGACACGGTTCTTTTTCTTGAACGGATATATCCTGCTCATGGAAAACGTGACGTTAGGGAGCGTGAACGAATAGTTACAGAGCGTGTCGCGCGTATTCTGGCTGTGGAGGGCGTTCACCGAGAGGTTGAACTTTCCGTTCCAGTTTTTGGAAAACGATATGGACGATGAAATCTGATTCTGCAGAGCCTCTGACACAGAGTGTGAATTATACCTGCTGTTCGCCGGGCTGGAGAAGTTCACCGAAGCACTGAAAGACACTCCCGGAATTGCCTTGGAATCCTGCGAGTGGCTCCATTTCACGCCGAAGTTTCGGCTCTGGAAGAAATCCGCCGCACCCTTCTCTCCGGTCTGGTCATTCGAGAAGTTGAATGCGAAAGTGCCTGTACACTTGTAGTTTACCTTATAGCGTGAGTTCACGTCCACGCTCCATGAGCCGAGAGTGTAAAGGCTTGTCGTGAGCGAAATGTCGAAATAATCGCCGATGACGAAATAGAGGCCGAGGTCGCGCAGGTAAAACCCTCGTGCTGTCTCCTCGCCGAATGTCGGAATCAGGATACCCGTCGCCCTATCCGGGCGCTTCGGAACGAATCCGAACGGCAGGCCTATCGGAAGCGGCACTCCCATAATCACAGGATAGGCCGGTCCGAAGACTGTCTTCTGGGACGGTTTCGTGATGACCTTGGCAGCCGTGAGGCTTAGGTAGTAATGCGGCTCCTCGGCATCGCAGACCGTGTATTTTCCTTTGGTGATGTTGATGGAATTATCCGGCATCATCTTGATGTTCTTTCCGTGGAGAATGCCGTCCGCTTCCTGTGTCACGATGTTGGTTATGCGCGCCTTGCGGCTCTTGAAATTGTAGCGCAACTCCTCCATCGTGTAGGACTTGCCGCCCTGGCTCATCGTCGGCTGTCCGGTGATGTTTCCGAGCGTATCCTTCGTGCCTCTGGCATAGACTGTCTGTGTCTGGAGGTCATATTCCATGTAGTCAGCAGTGAGTTTCATGTCCCCGTATGTCACGGAAACATCGCCGTAGTAATAAATCATCTGTCGTCCCTCGCTGAAATCCTCGATTATCGAGTCCCTTGCGGTCGAGAACGCCGGTCGTTCCAGCGAAGACTTGCTGAGCATCTCTACAGAATCTGCGCGGAATATGGAGTCCGCGAGGTGAATGGAGTCCCTGACGGCCTTGAGCGAATCCGCAGCAGCCTTCTGCGCGCTGTCAAGCACCGGAGCCGCCACTTCTGTCGTTGCCTTCTTCCCACGTCTGCGCGAGCGTCTGTTGTCCTGAGATGACGGCAGCATGAATGAACAGAGCACAAGCAGTGTGAGCACTGCAAGTACAGCGTTCTGCAAGTTATTGCGTCCTAAGGTTTTCTGCATCTGTCGTCTCAACTGTTCAATTTTATGCTCCACTTTTTCTACATTCGGCACAATCAAAGTGAACTTTGCTTCTGCTCCGTCTTATCGAAAAGAATCGGCAAAATCAAACTTTTTTTATAATTTTGCAACCGACAAAATTACGACTATTTTCGATTATTAGCAAACTGTGTGCAGTTTATGAACTGTTTTTTCAAATTTTTCAGAGTTGTTTCGTTACTCTTCACGTTCTTTCTCCCCGTCATGCTCGGGGCTCAGGATGGTCGTTTGGGGCTTAACACCGTCGTCATAGACCCGGGGCACGGAGGAAACGACCCGGGCTGCATATCCAAGGACAGGAAGACAAGGGAAAAGGATCTCACCCTCGACATATCAAAGCGCCTTGCCAGGAAAATCCGCGCGGAGTACCCGGAGATGAAAGTTCTTCAGACTCGTAACACTGATGTTTTCATACCTTTGGTACAACGTGCCCAGATTGCAAACAGCGCTCATGCAAATTTGTTTATATCCATTCATATAAACGCCACCACAGGCACTGCCGCGAACGGGTACTCAGTCCATGTGCTCGGTCAGTCGTCGAAAAAGGGACGCGACCTCTATTCGAACAATTTCAACGAGTGTGCCCGCGAGAACTCCGTGATTCTCCTCGAGGACGACTATAGCACGAACTATCAGGGTTTCGATCCCAACGACCCCGAGTCTTCAATACTATTTTCCCTGATGCAGAACGCCTATCTGGAGCAGAGTCTTATGTTTGCGGACGATGTCAACCGTGCGCTGAAGCCGGGCCCGTTTCGCACGAGCAGGGGAGTGCACCAGGACCCTTTCCTCGTCTTATGGAAGACGGCTATGCCCTCTGTTCTTATCGAGTGCGGTTTCATAAGCAATCTGAACGACCTTTCCACCCTTCGCAGCGCCGCCAAACTTGATGAGATTGCCGAGGGCATCTTCAAGGCCTTCAAACAATTCAAAACAGACTACGATCGCAGTTTGAACGTGACCATACCGCAATCGGCTCAGACGTCTTCTGCAAAACCATCGGAGCCTGAAGCCTCAAAATCCTCGGAAACGCCCACCGCAGAAGAGGCACGTGCAACTTCGGACGGGCCATGGTTCGGTACGCAGATTCTCGCCTTGAGCCGTAGACTTTCCGATGACGATCCTGCATTTCACGGGCAGAAAGTCACTGCTGTCAGAGACGGTAATATATATAGGTATATAGCCGGATGTTCCGCTGACCGGAAAGAGGCTCTCGCCGAAAGCCGCGTTCTCAAGAAAACGTTTCCGGATTCATTCCTCGTGCGGGTGGATCAGGATGGAAAGGTGGAGCGTAGCCGCTGATGTGTTGTGCTGCCGGACTGTTTTTAAGTTAGACAGATAATAAGCAAAAATATGAAACATACGAAAGAACTGAAAATCGGAATATTTGTCGTCGTAATTCTCGTCGGCTCATTTTTCGTCATCAACTACCTCCGGGGGAAAGACGTGTTCAACCGCGAGATTGAGCTAAAGGGGCATTTTGATAACGTTGAAGGGCTTGTTCCTTCGGCTGTTGTCCAGTACAGAGGCTTCAAGGCCGGACAAGTGTCAAAAGTGGAATACTGTCCGGAGACCGACAATTTTGAGGTTATCTGCGCGATAGATAGGAAGTTCCGCATTCCGGCTGATTCAAAGATGACAATCTTCAGCACAAGTATAATGGGCGGCAAGGGCATCCTTCTCGAAACCGGAGAGTCAGCGGACATTGCAAAGGATGGGGATGAACTTTCGGTTGCAGTGCAGGCTGACCTCGTTGAGTCGCTTGCCGCGAACATCGGTCCGATTATGGACGCCCTGGACAGCACTTTGGCCAAACTTGACAAAACTTTGGGCGCTGTGAACAATCTTCTCGGAGAAGAAAACCGTGGCAACATTACACTCGCGATTGCAGATCTCAAGAGGACAATGACAAACGTCGCCGCACTCACCGGAAGCCTCAATTCCAGGTCTTCTGACATAGAGACTTTCATCTCCGAACTCGGGGCAATCTCCATAAAGCTCGCCTCAATTGTCGAAAAGGCAGACGGAGCGATGGATGACCTCGGTAAATTTGCCGGCAATCTCGAAAAAAGTGACATAGAAGGGCTGGTAAAGTCCATAACGAATCTCTCAGAGTCCATCCAAAATCCTGACGGTTCAATGGGCAAATTTCTTCACGACGGCAATATCTACAATTCCGCAGATTCGCTTATAAACGAACTTAACGATCTCATCTCCAAAATGAAGGAGAATCCTAAGAAATATATGAAAATATCCGTGTTCTGACACCTTTGTTTCCGGAAATGCTTCTTTTGAATTTTTCAAAATTATAAGTCACTAAAACTATGCGTAATTAAATAAATCTTCGGATGTAACTTATTAGATGATAGTGTTTTATATTTGAAATATATAAAAACAGAAAATCTCTATCCCGCATATTAAAAAATTATTTATATACAATAGAAAAAGAAATTTTTTATAATTTTTTTTTCACCAACTTTGCAATCCCTGTGAAAAAACAGGGTGATTTTTCAACGAAGGGAATGACACAAGAAAGACACATACAGATTTGGAACAACTGCCTGCGCTTTATAGAACAGAATATAGAGCCGCAGCAGTTTAATGTATGGTTCCGTCCGATTCGTCCGGTGTCGTTCACTGGGTCCGAGCTCACGATTGAAGTGCCATCGGCATTCTTTATGGAGTGGCTTGAGAACTACTACCTCAATCTTCTGAAGGCGGCGCTCAAGAAGGAGATCGGTGCGATGGCACAGCTTAAGTATGTCTTCAAGCCGGTAAGGGTCCAGCCTCCGATGAAATGCCCGGCATCGCAGAGTAACACTCCCGTCAACAGACCGATTTCGATTTCTCCGGTGAACGGAGCCGGCACACCGGGAGCGTTCGTATATCCTGGACTTCAGCGAGTTCAGGTGAATCCGCAGTTGAATCCTGTCTATTGTTTTCACAACCTCGTCAAAGGCGAATGCAACAAGATGGGCGTGACAGCAGGGGAGAGCATTTCGGTATCTCCGGGAAAAACGGCGTTCAACCCGCTTTTCCTCTTCGGAGGTCCGGGGCTCGGAAAGACGCACCTCGCTCAGGCAATCGGTATCGCAATTAAGGAGCAGTTCCCGGAACTCATAGTTCTCTATGTACCGGCCAACAGGTTCAAAACGCAGTATATGGAGGCTTATGTGAACAATAAGCTCACTGATTTCATGGCCTTCTACATGAAGATGGACGTTCTCATCGTCGATGACATTCAAGATCTTGCCAGCCACGGTACGCAGAATGCCTTCTTCAACATATTCAACCATCTTCACCAGAGCGGAAAGCAGCTCGTGTTTACTTCCGACCGTCCGCCGGTTGAGCTCCAGAATTTCGAGGAGAGACTTCTCTCCAGACTCAAATGGGGGCTTTCCGTCGAACTCACACGACCGGACTACGCGACAAGGCTGGCGATGCTTCGTTCCCGCAGCAGTCGGGAGGGAGTCGAGCTTTCCGATGACGTGCTCAGCTACCTTGCAACGAACATCCGCTCCAATTTCCGGGAACTCGAGGGTGCTCTCATCTCGCTCATAGCTAACGCGACTCTCGCTCACAGGGAAATCACGGTCGAACTTGCCGAACAGATTACTGGACAGCTTGTTGGAGAAGTGAAGAATGAGATCTCAATCGCTCAGGTACAGCAGGTTGTATGCGACTACTTCAACATTTCAAAGGAAGAGATGCTCTCAAAGACAAGAAAGCGCAACATCGTTCAGGCACGCCAGATTTCGATGTACATGTCGCGCAATCTCATCAACTGCTCCCTTTCCGCGATTGGCGCTGAGACCGGAGGAAAAGACCATGCGACAGTGCTCCATGCCTGCTCGACCGTCACGGACCTTATTGCCACGGATAAGGTGTTCAAGCAGTATGTTACCGACATCGAAAAAGTTCTTGTTCCTCGTGCGTAAGAGGAGGCATCTGCTTCGTTTTCCTCGTGCGTAAGAGCAGGCATCTGCTTCGTTGCGCGTCTTGAGGAAATCCTCACAACCGTGAGGTTGCTGCGGTTTCCTCTTCACCGTGCGCCTTGCATCTGCCCACTCTTGCGCACGAGGTGTCTCAGTGTTATATTCTTAAAAAATTCGTATATTTACACTTCGAATGTAAAATGTACGGATGATATGAACTCAGAGAAAATTCTTTCCATTTTCAAGGAAATAACACGCATACCTCGTGAATCGGGGCATGAGGAGAAAATTGTGGAGTATCTCGTGAACTTTGCGAAAGAGCACGGCCTCGAATACAAGACGGATGACGTGAATAATGTCGTCATAACCAGGCCAGCATCAAAAGGTTACGAGGATAGGTCAACCATTGTCCTTCAAGGACATACGGATATGGTTTGCGAGAAAAACGCCGGAGTTGAACACGATTTTGCAAAAGACCCGATTCGCTATGTCATCGAAGACGGGTGGATGATTGCCAAAGACACGACTCTCGGTGCTGACTGCGGAATCGGAGTCGCGGCGCAGCTTGCCGCTCTCATTGACCCGGCTCCTTGCGGAAAAATTGAGTGCCTATTTACCTCGTCCGAGGAAACCGGCATGGATGGGGCTTTCGGGCTCAAGCCGGGCTTCATCACCGGGAAGACCCTGATAAACCTCGATTCGGAGGACGAAGGCGAGCTTTTTATAGGATGCGCCGGCGGACTTGACACCACGGCCGTGTTCAGCTACATCCCGGAATCTCTTCCTGCGGATGCAAAATGCTTTTCTGTCAGGATATTCAATGGTGTAGGCGGTCACAGTGGAGATGACATCAACAAGGGACGTGCAAATGCTGTCCAATTGCTTGCGCGTTTCCTGAACGACTGTCTTTCTTCTGCGGATTTCAAACTCTCCCTCTGCTGCATTGACGGCGGCAATAAGCGCAACGCAATTGCCCGCGAGTCATCCGCGACAGTTGCCCTTACAGGAGACGAAGCTACGTTCAAGTCCGATTGGGACAGCTTTTCTGCAGACGTGAAAGGGGAGTACTCCGTTACTGAACCGGATCTTTCTTTTGCCCTTGAGAGCGTTCCTGCACCGGCTTTCACATTTGACACGGACTCAGCCATGCGGATTGTCCGCGGCCTCTATGCGGCTCCTCACGGAGTTCTCTCAATGAGTGCCGACATCCCTGGACTTGTCGAAACCTCGACCAACCTGGCCTCTGTCAAGATGCTGGAGGGCAACAAGATACGGGTGGGAACGAGCCAGCGCAGTTCCATCACCTCTGCTCGCCGCGCTGCTGCTGCAAAGGTGGAGGCATCATTCCTGCTTGCCGGCGCTGAAGTCACTCACGAAGGCGAGTACCCAGGATGGAAACCTACGCTTGATTCCGAGATTCTGCGCAGAAGCGTCGCGTCATACAAGAAACTTTTCGGCGTAGAGCCTGCTGTCAAGGCTATCCATGCCGGGCTTGAATGTGGACTTTTCCTTGAGATTTATCCCGATCTGGACATGATTTCATTCGGTCCGACACTGCGTGGCGTCCATGCTCCCGGCGAGCGCCTCGACCTTGCTTCCCTCGACAAGTTCACGCTCCTTCTCGATGATATCCTACACAATTAGATTATGGCAGAAACAGATATAAAAATCGCCCCATCAATGCTTTCGGCGGATTTTCTTCACCTTGAGAAGGATGTCCGAATGGTAAACGAATGCGCTGACATATTTCACCTTGACGTGATGGACGGGACATTTGTTCCCAACATCTCATACGGATTTCCTGTGGTCGAAGCCATTGCAAGGCAGGCCAAGAAGCCTCTTGACGTGCACATGATGATTGTGCATCCGGAAAAATATGCCGTGAAATTCGTGGGCGCCGGAGCTTCTATGGTCAGTTTCCATCTCGAAGCAGTAGAAAATGACAGGAAGGCCGATGATATTCTCTCAGAAATCCGCCTCGCCGGTGCCAAGGCCGGACTTGTCATCAATCCTGACATTCCGGTCGAGCGCCTGTATCCGCATCTTGAAAATGCGGACTACTTTCTGATAATGTCGGTGTTCGCGGGGTTCGGCGGCCAGAAATTCATTCCGGAGACATTCACAAAGATTCGCAACCTCAAGGAATACATGGAAAAGCAGGGGATTGTTCGCCCGATTGAGGTGGACGGCGGAGTGTCAAAGGAGAACGTTCACGCATTGTGCGAAGCAGGCGCGGAGATTTTCGTCGCCGGAAGCGCCATCTTCAAGAGCGAATGCCCCGGAGATTACATTGCCCAGATGAGGCAACTTGCTGTAGACTGATTCCATCCTTGAGGCAAATATTCTGCAGAACCGGTCGAGACAGACGTCTGTCCCGAACCTTTTCCCAGTGAGGACTGCAACCGAAACCGGATTCACGAGCTCGGGAGGAAAAGCAGTCTGATTCAGGTTTATTCCGATTCCGATTATGCTGGCACTCAGATGCCTGCCGTCTGTTCTGTGCTCTATCAGGATGCCGCAGATTTTCCGGCTGTCCACATAGACGTCGTTGGGCCATTTTACCCATGCGCAGAGCCCGATCTCGGCCAGAAAGCGGACAACGCTCGCCGCTGCTGCTGCACTGATCAGCATCTGACAGGCGGCCGGAAACGGAGGCCATGGTGCATTCCCCGGCCTTTCGCCGAACAGAAAGGCCATCTCGTCGCCTGGCAGGGCATATTTCTGCACAATAGTGAACGTCATGTTTTCTCCGGGTGCGGCAAGCCATTTCCTATTGTCTTTTCCGCGCCCGGCAGTCTGACACCTCGCCGCTATGACTGACATATTGTCAAGTTCCCCGAGCCTTCTTGCAGCCTCGCTGTTGGTCGAATCTATTTCATCATACCATATTATATGACAACTCCTGCCCATTGGTATACTCCGAATTGTTATTGGTTCGTTTTTTGATTATATTTGCAGGCTAATTTAGGCATATTTTTGTAAATACTTATAAGATCATAGATGAAAGTCAACGAAGTTAAGGTCATTGCAGAGGCAATGCTCGAAAAGAAGGGCCAAGGAGTCCTTTCCCTCAATCTGAAAAAAATAGGCACTGCCATATCCGATTATTTTGTGGTCTGCAACGCCGATTCCACGACAAACGTTCTGGCAATCGCCGACAATGTGGAAGACAGGATGATTGAACGCTGCAAGAGGAAGGTAATACGTTCACAAGGACGTGAAAATGCCCTGTGGGTCATCCTTGACTACGGGGACATAGTGGTGCATGTGTTCCAGACGGCATATAGGGATTTCTATAGAATAGAGGATCTTTGGGCTGATGCCGCACGCACGGACTATAGTGACGAGGTAAGTGAATAAGCGTTTCAGAAGATGGCAGAAAAGAAGAAAGACAACAATAAGGACAGAAAGGTTAAGGTCATATCCATCAATCTGTCATGGCTTTACCTGCTTCTGATAGGAGTCATCCTATGGATGCTGTTCTTCGGACAGGGAAATAGCGGGGCAAATCCTCAGAAGGTTGAATGGGAAGAGGTGCAGCAGATGGCGCTTGCTGGGGACGTCCAGGAAATCGACTTCGTCAGGAATGACTACGAAGGAAAGATCAAGATACGTCCCGACAGGCTCGAGAAATATGCGGACAAGTTCGGCGGGCAGCTGCCGAAGAAGTCTCCGCACTTCTTCTTCCTGGTGTCGAACAACTTCAACGCAGAAGAGATGTTCGGGGCTCTGAACGCACAGCTTCCGCAGGAATCGCGCTTCAAACTCGTTATGGAAAATAACGACAAGACGTGGATTGATATACTCAATTGGCTTCTGTGGCCGGTTCTGCTGATCGTCTTTTGGGTGTTTATGTTCCGGGGAATGGGCAAGAGTATGGGCGGTCCTGCTGGAGGCGGAATCTTCAGCGTGGGCAAGACACCAGGAAAACTCGTGGACAATAAAGACAAGAGCAAGGTCACTTTCAAGGATGTCGCCGGACTTTACGGAGCTAAGGAAGAGGTGATGGAAATCGTTGACTTTCTGAAGAATCCGAAGAAATATACGGCCCTTGGAGGAAAGATTCCGAAAGGTGCGCTGCTTGTCGGCCCTCCGGGTACGGGAAAGACCCTGCTCGCCAAAGCCGTGGCAGGGGAAGCCAATGTTCCGTTCTTTTCGATTTCGGGTTCCGATTTTGTTGAGATGTTCGTCGGCGTGGGTGCCTCACGTGTGCGTGACCTGTTCCGCCAGGCAAAGGAGAAGGCTCCGTGCATTGTCTTTATTGATGAGATTGACGCAGTGGGTCGGGCAAGGAGCAAGAACGGCGGCTTTTCTTCAAATGACGAACGAGAGAACACTCTGAACCAGCTGCTTACCGAGATGGACGGATTCGACACCAATTCCGGTGTCATCATACTCGCGGCAACCAACCGTGCGGACATCCTCGACAAGGCATTGCTTCGTGCCGGACGTTTCGACCGTCAGATTCATGTCGATCTTCCGGATCTTAAGGAGAGGGGAGAAATTTTCAAGGTCCACTTCAAGGGGATTAGGCTTGCGGACAACTTTGACGTTGAATTCCTCGCCAAGCACACCCCTGGCTTCTCCGGAGCTGACATTGCGAATGTCTGCAACGAGGCTGCGCTCACTGCAGCAAGGCACAACAAACACAGTGTTGACAAGCAGGATTTTCTCGATGCGGTAGACCGTATCATCGGCGGTCTTGAGCGCAAGGACAAGATAATCACTCCGGCAGAAAAGAAGTCAATCGCTCATCACGAGGCAGGCCACGCCGTTGTCAGCTGGCTGCTTCCGAATGCCAATCCTTTGTTCAAAGTCACGATTGTACCCCGCGGACAGGCTCTCGGAGCCGCATGGTATCTTCCGGAGGAGCGCCAATTGATGACCAAGGAGCAAATGGTGGACGAGATGTGCTCTCTCATCGGAGGTCGAGTCGCCGAGGAAATTGTCAACGGACAGCCTTCCACCGGTGCGCTGAACGACCTTGAAAGGTTGACCAAGATGGCATACAGCATGGTATGCTACTACGGAATGAGCGACAAGGTCGGTACGGTTTCCTTCTATGACTCGACGGGTTCAAGGGGATATGAGCTCACGCGGCCGTACAGCGAGAGGACTGCCGAGGTTATGGATGAGGAGGTCAAGCGTATCGTGAAAGAAATCCACGACAGGACTCTGGCGATTCTCACCGAACATAGGGAGGAATTCCTTGAAGTGGCAGCGCTTCTGCTTGAGAAGGAAGTCATCTTTGCCGATGACCTTGAAAGGATTCTCGGTCCGCGTGCCGGAGACGACAATGGACAGACCCGCAGTGATGAAAAGAAGGCCAAGGCTCAGGAGGAGGCTGAAAAGTCGGCCGAAGAGAGGCACTCTGGGGATGCGGATGGCAGCTCCGACGGTTAAGGCAATCAAAATGAAGAAAATACGGAACAATGAAAAATCTGATAATCAGGACTGTATCCGGCGTGGTTTTCCTGGCAGTGATGCTTTTGGCATTGCTGTCAGGAGATTGGTTTGAAGGGGGAAAGTACATTTTCGCGACCCTGATGAGTTTCGCGCTGGTGATGATGATGGTGGAATTTTTCCGGATGACTATGGGAAACGTCTACAAGGCCTCGCGGGTGCTGGCTATTGTGGGAGCATGCCTGATGTTTGCCGTCACTTTCCTTGTCCAGTCCACAGAAGCAGTTACGGGACGATTCATCACCCTCGCTTTCATTCCGCTTTTTGTTGTGATGATTAACTCCCTCTATGTCAAGGATAAGAAAGATTTCGGAAAGTTCTCCAACATCTACACTGGCATACTCTACATCGCCGTTCCATGGACCTTGCTCAACTTCACGGCATTCGACTCGAATCACGACTTCAACGGGCTTATGCTCCTGTGTATGTTCATAATAATCTGGGTGTCGGATGTCGGAGCTTATCTGTTTGGCAGCACGCTCGGGCAGAAGTTCGGCCCTAAGCTTTTCCCGACCATCTCGCCTCACAAGTCATGGGTCGGATGCATCGGAGGATTCGCTTGTGCCCTCGGAGCCGGCTACGGAATGCACTGCCTTGACTGGCTTCCGTTTTCTGAACTTGCGTGGTATCACTGCCTTGCGATTGCCGCAATAATGAACATAACCGGAGTATACGGAGATCTTATTGAATCTCAATGGAAAAGGTATTATGGGGTAAAGGATTCCGGCAACATTATTCCCGGACACGGCGGCATGCTTGACCGCTTCGACAGCGCACTCGTTGCCATCCCTGCTGCCACTGTCTACATGATGTGCTTCGATATACTTTGAAAAACAGGCAAGTTTAGCTATATTTACAAATTCTTTAGAACTTGAGAAGTATTTGGAGGAAAGACAATGAAAATACATAAAGACTGTTACAAAACCATCGCTGTAGTCTGGCTGATATGCCTGATACTTCTTTTTCTTATATGGCGTTTTTTGTACAACATACTTTACGTCTCCATACCACTCTCGATGGTGTTGCTGTTCCTGATGGGCTTCATCACCTATTTTTTCCGCCTTCCGAGGCGTGAGACAGTTCCGGGAGACAATGTGCTGACGGCGGTCGCCGATGGAGAAATCGTCATCCTGGAAAAAGTTTATGAACCGGAATACCTTAAGCGCGAGTGCATCCAGGTTTCGATATATATGAACTTCTTCAATGTCCATGTGAACTTCTGGCCGATGGACGGAGAGGTAAGCTACTATAAGTATCATCCGGGAAAATACTATCTCGCATTTCTTCCCAAGGCATCGGAGCTCAATGAGCACTCCTCCGTAGGAATGAGGAACGCCTATGGCGAGATTTTGTTCAAACAGCTTGCCGGCACATTCGCAAGGCGCATCGTATGCTATGCGAAGCCAGGCGACGTTGTGAAAAAGGGCAGTCAGTGTGGAATCATCAAATTTGGCTCACGAATAGACATGTATCTTCCGCTCGACGCGGACATAAAGGTTGAGATCGGTGATGATGTCCGTGCCTGCGAGACGGTAATCGCGGAACTTGGCAATAAACCGGTATCTTCTATATAAGCGACTATGAATGAAGTCTTTATAATCCTATTTCTCATTCTGCTCAACGGAGTCTTCTCGATGTCAGAGATCGCGATGATTTCCGCACGGAAGTCCAGCCTTCAGAGTGAGGCTGAAGACGGAAACGGCAAGGCAAAGAGGGCACTCAAGCTTGCCGGAGATCCGGATAAATTCTTGTCAACCATACAGATTGGCATCACCTTGATAGGTATTCTCACCGGTATTTTTTCCGGCAATGAAATCGCTCGTTCCCTCGGGGGAGTATTCGAGAAATGGGGAGTCCCAGTCTCGACCGCGAGCGGACTGGCAAAGACCCTGATTGTCATAATTGTAACATATTTCTCTATTGTGCTCGGCGAGCTTGTCCCGAAGCGCATAGGAATGAGCAAGGCCGAAAAGGTTGCCAAGGCAATGGCCGGGCCAATGTCCGTGCTTTCAAAGATTGCATCGCCTTTCATATGGATTCTTTCAAAGAGTACGGCCGGTGTTGCCAAAATGTTGGGTATCAAGGAAAATGACAATAATGTTACGGAGGATGAAATCATCTCGCTCGTTCAGGAAGGGACAGAGGACGGTGAAGTCTCCGCTGTGGAACAGGATATAGTGGAGCGAGTGTTCACGCTCGGCGATCTCAGCGTGAATACGATTATGACGTCCCGTCAGGACATAGTCTGGCTTGACAAGACTATGACAGAGGCCGAGGTGAGGGAAGTCATAGAGGAGAACATATACGAGGAATACCCTGTATGTGACGACGATCTCGACCATGTCATCGGAGTGCTGAACATCAAGGACTTCCTTCGCGGCTATGGAAAGGATGGCTTTGACCTCGTGAAGATGATGAGGGACCCCGTGTATTTCCATGAGAATATGACCGTCTACAAGGTTTTGGAAGAAATGAAGGTCAAACGCATCTCCCGCGCTCTTGTCTGCGACGAGTTCGGCTCGCTATGCGGATTCATTTCCTTGAAGGACATAATGGAAGCGCTTGTAGGCAATGTCAATGATGACGAGGAGGAGGAACCGTACATCGTTCCGCGTCTCGGTACTGACGGCAAGCCGGACACTACCGGAGCAAGTGGCTATCTTGTTGAAGGACAATGCCCGATTTATGACTTTCTGTCCTACTTCGACCTTCTCGATGACACGATGGAAGACTTTGAGTACACGACCATTGCCGGTCTTATCCTCAGCGAAACCGGTCACATTCCTTCAGCCGGAGAAATTATCAGCTGGGAAGGCTTCTCTTTCGAAGTCGTTGACATGGACGGTCCGAGAATCGACAAGGTACTTGTCCATAAAATCCAGCAGGAGCCGGAAGAGAAAGAGTCAGAGCAATCATCTGATAAAAACTCTAAGTCAAGCAGCGAGAAGGACTCGTAGGGACAGAGCCTCTTATGATGCCGAGGGGGCTACAGTAAGAAAGGCTATCCCTACGACTCAGCCCGTTCAATCAATTCTAACAATCTATCAACGGCTTCTGCCTCTGGAACATGCTTCAGGACAGCTTCCTTGCGATGATAGATTGACACCTTTCCGTTTCCCTCCCCGACATATCCCCAGTCGGCATCTGCCATCTCGCCCGGACCATTGACGATGCAGCCCATGACTGCTATCACCATACCTTGCAGATGGGATGTCCGGCTCTTCACTGTCTCGAACGCCTCCTGAAGATTATACATCGTGCGTCCACATCCCGGGCAGGCGATATACTCCGGCCTATAGAATCTTCTTCGTGCGGCCTGCATCAGTTCATCAACCAGATAGTTCCCGAATTCAGGGGTGATATCCACTGCGTTTCCCTCAGCGTCAAGGTAGGTCCCACCGATTGTTAAGGAATCTATCTCCTTGTCCAACAGCCTCTTGCCGAAATCGCAGGACGCATCGAAGAGCAGCCTCTCACGTGATGGCGCGTCATACTCCGCCGCGACGCTTCGTCCTTCGTCAGATATTGACAGATGCCGTAATGAAGAGTGTAGCCTATGCCCATAGCGGTCTGCAAGGTACTGTGCCGCAGGCAGTTCATTGACTGGTGGCTCAGTAAGTGAGACACGTATCGTATCTCCTATGCCTTCCGCAAGCAGGGACGAAATCCCAACCAGAGACTTGATGCGCCCGGCGTCTCCGTTTCCCGCTTCGGTAACCCCGAGATGGATGGGGAAGTGCATGTCCTCTTCAATCATTGCATTGACCAACAGACGATAAGCTTCCACCATAACAATCGTATTACTCGCCTTGAGGCTTACAACGACGGACTCAAATCCATTTTCCCTGCACATCCGCAACCACTCCATTGCCGCTTCTTTCATCGCAAAGGATGTGTTTCCATAAAGTTCAGTAATCCGTTCCCCAAGCGAACCATGATTCACCCCGACACGTAGCGCAGTTCCGTGCTCCTTGCATACGGCAACCAGCTTCGAGAATTGCTCCCTGGCTTTGTTATGGTCACGATGGAAGTTGCCTGGATTTATGCGGACCTTATCGACAACGGCCGCTGCTGCAATGGCGATTTCCGAACTGAAATGTACATCGGCAACTATCGGAACGTCAATCCCGTTGCTCCGCAGACGCGAACGGATTTCGGCGATGGAATCCACCTGTGCAAGTGAGGGCACTGTGAGCCTGATCATCTGCGCTCCCGCTTCTGCCAGCTTGGCGCATTGACAGAAAGATGCTTCCACATCGGATGTGTGGGTGTTGCACATGGTCTGCACCACGATCGGTGCACCACCGCCTAGGATAAGGTTGCCGATTTTTACAGGATTGCTGATATACTTCATAATGTATTGAGTTTCTTTTTGGTCTATATTCATTTTCTCATCAGTCGTGTACGCCCGGTACACTCCTTCTTCCAAAATAAATCTATCCTCAAAAATAAATCTCAAATCTGAGGATACTTTTTGGTCTATATTTCGATTTCATCGCCACTTTTCTACGTTCGGCAATCTCAAATGAATTTGGATTGCTCTCACTTATCGAAAAGGTTCATTTTCTTATCAGTCGTGTACGCCCGGTACACTCCTTTCCTCGTAGACAAAGGCTTTGGCCTCCTCACGTATCTGCCGGCGTGTCTTGCCGATGCGCTTTCCGAGCTGGAAATGGAGGCCGACAGAGACGATGATGTTTTGCTGATAGGAGTAGCGGTAGTAGTAGGAACTGTAATAGTTCGGTTTGAACAAGCTCGAAAATGAATGCTTGTACGTCGCCTGGAAATGTATTTCCACGGGGTCGAAAATGAATGCGAAACCTGCTCCGCCCTTGATTCCGTAGTCAAAGCGATTTTCGAATCCGGCGAATTCCCGCTCGAACGAGACACTTGTGTGGGTATAGTCAGGAGTCAGGTTGATGTATTTCAGTCCATCGGAGGTTTCAGTCGTCGCATATCTATGGATATTGATTCGGTAGCCGACGTAGAGACCTGCGTTCAGAATGACTTTCATCTTCCAGAAATCCGCATGGCAGTGCGCGAGCAGCGGCACTTCAACAACATCCATGACCGCAGACTGTGCTCCAAGGAACACCGGAACAGTCTGTTTCTTGTTGTCATAGCGGAATTTGTAGCCTTCCTGAGTGAAGAATAGACCTGCTTGGAATCCGAAATAGGGCATATACCCGAACATCTTTCCGTAACGCGTGTAGAGCACTCCCACATTATAGGGCATGAAGATCATATCCTCCTTGGCAATCTCCGGCTGAAGCAACGTCCGGCTCATCCCCACGCCATATTGGAATCCAATCATACTGTAGTCGTTGATTCTTCTGCGCTTCTTCATGTCATACCTGTCTATGACATCGTCAGAGAGCGAATCCACGCTGAAGTGCGCCGCCGCGAGGGAATCGACATTTATGTCGAAGTCCTGTGCGCGAAGTTCCGCCCCGAACAGAAGAATAATAGCCAACGATATGATATATAATTTCTTCATTCTTGACATTCCGTTATTTAAACATCTCTGTTACGTCAATTGTCTGCTCTATTTCCGCCATTTCCGGAATGTCGAGCACATACGTCCCGTCATCGAGCTTGTAGAAAAGGACTTTCTCAGGCTGGCGGTGCTCCAGCAGAACGCCGGTATCCACGATTCCGTTGCGGTTGACGTCCTCGGTGATTCGGACCGAATATTTCCCGGCCTTAAGGTATGGGAAAACGAGTTTTTTGTCGGACTCTATTATGTAGGAACGCAGGACTCTGTCCCTTTTTTCGTTCAGGAGGTCGACGATGTACTTGTTGTGGACGTTGTTCATCTCCATCGTGAGCGTGCTCAGTTTGTCATCGTTCGGAAGACTCACCTTGACGTCCAGACTGTCGTTTCTGAAACCGTTGATATCCATAAACTTGCGATGCGGAACCTTCATCTTGTACTCCCATCCCTGCATATACTGGAGCTTAGGAGTGAGGATATACTTCCTGAGGTTCAGGCTGTCCTGCACGACCTCGAACTTCTCCGACTTCTCCTGCTGACGAGGATTGACGGAAATGAACGATATGGAGTCAAATGCTTGTTCCACAATCGGATACTTGAACTCGAAGACAAAACCGTACTGCTCTATATTCTCCGGCTTGGCGTCCACAGTAAACACGCATAGGGTGTCCTCCTTCTTGATATCCTTCTTTGAACTCTTGCGCGCGGCAGCAGCCGTTTTTCGCGGTTTGGTAAGTTTGACGACCTCCGTGAAGTCTGATAGAAAACCTGTCGTGTCAGTCTTCATGTACTTGACATTCAGGTAGAAAGTGTCCGGCTGCGTCTTCGGGTCGTTCACCCAGATTTCGAGGCTGTCGCGCTGGATGTTGAACTGAGTGATGAGCTTTTCCCGAGGAACTCCCTTTATCCAGATGGAATCCACCTGTGCGTAAGGGGCCATGAAAGTTATGTAGGCCGTCCTCTCTCCAAGGCGTTCCTTATTGACAATCATCTGCTTACTCGGCTTTTCCTTGAACATGTTCAGCGTATGCTCGGACTTTCTTGCCATACATGCCAAGGTGTCCTTCATGTCATATTTCTGCAACTCTGGAATAGAGTCGGCAACCACCATGACCGGACGAACCAGAGAGTCGAGGAACGCCACCTTGTCGGTTTCCGGGTCATATTTGTTGTTTCCGTTCTCATCCATAATCGCGTACATTCTGTAGAGCGTGTCCTGGATGTTGCGAATTGCAAAATAACCCCAGTCATCGGTCTTTGCAGAGGCCACAGGGCGCTGGAGGAACACCGCAGAATCAGCGTGATCCTTGTAGAGCATCACAGTGGCACCCTTGACCGGCTTGAGGGTGTTGCAGTCTTGAACCGTACCCGTAACCATCATCGAGTCAATCACATTCCCGGTTGAGAACACAAGAGTGTACCCCGGAAACATATTGCCCTCATTATTGTCGGCAATTGCGTTCGTCAGGTCGAGAGTATAGGTTCTGTTGGTATCGAGGTCACTCTCGAATGACACCACGACACTCTTTCCTTCAATCTTGTACTTCGGCCGCTTCTCCAGAGGAGGGGAGAGGTAGATACCGGCGGGATCCTTCACCACCACATATTCATTGAAGGTAAACTTCAACTTCGTCTTGTGCGTCGGGACATTTATGCTTCCGTCCGCCGGATTCACTTTCCGCATTATCGGAGGAATCGTGTCCTTCGCACCTCCGCTCGGAGGAGTCGTGGTGTTGGCGCAGGAATGCGAGAACATCATCATGCCGAGCACCGCCCCGACCGGAAGCAGAGGGAAATATTTTTTTAGGAATATTTTGAAAATTCTGTTCATACTTTCTTACTTTTTACTGTCGGAACCTGGTGTGCTACAGATCCTTCCTTGTGACGTTCCGTATTCCATCAATCTTCGAAAGCTTCTTCAGAAGCCCTTCGAGGCTCTTCTTGTCGTGTACCATCAGATCCATCTCTCCCTTAAAAATCGAATCCTTTGACTCGAAAACGAGCCTCTGGAGGTTGACCTTCATTACATAGGAAATATATTTGGTGATTTCGTTCAGCAGCCCGACCCTGTCGATGCCGTCAAGAGCCACAGATGCGAGGAAACTTTGATCCTCATCTGCCTCCCACTTCGGAGAAACGATTGATTCACCGTGAGTTGCAGCGAGGCTATTTGCCACAGGGCATGATTTCTTATGGACCGTGATTATCCCATCTTTGTCTATGAATCCCACCACGGGATCGCCGGGAATCGGGTGGCAGCAAGTAGCTATTACAAACTGGTTGTCAGTGTTGCGGCTGTCGTTGATGACATATTCGTTCTTGGGTTTCGACGAACGGAAGAAAGGAAGCGTCCATTTTCCGGAAGTTTTCTTTGTCGCCTCCTCATCCGCAGCTTTCTGGCGATCAAGTTTCTCGAAATATTCGGTGACCACATTAATGGCCTTGCGAGTTTTCAGAAACGAGAGCCATTCGCGCTTCGGGTTCTCCATTTGCGCAGTGATGATTTCCACCTGGTCGCCGGGACGCAGGACGTAGGAGAGCGGCTCCAGACGGAGATTGACTTTCGCGGCAATGGCCTTGTTGCCGATGTGGGTGTGGATCATATACGCGAAGTCCAAGGCCGTCGCACCTTTCATTATTGACTTCTGCTCGCCCTTCGGCGTGAAGACGAATATCTCCGAGGTCGTCAGATCGTTGTGTATGATGTCCAGGAGCTCAAGCGCGTTCACGTCAGGGTTCATCAGGATTTCCTGCACCTTGGCAATCCACTTGTCCATCTCGCTGTCATTCTCTCCGACGAACCCGTCCCTCTTGTAGGCCCAGTGCGCGGCGATACCCTTCTCTGCGATGTCATCCATCCTGCGCGAGCGTATCTGCACCTCAATCCAGATGCCCGACTTGCTCATCACCGTGCAGTGCAGCGCCTCATACCCGTTGTTCTTCGGCTGTTTTATCCAGTCGCGGAAACGGTCTGCCTTGTAGTCGTACTTATTGGTAATCGCCACATATATATTATAGCAGAGCTCCCTTTCCTTGTCGATGTCGCTGACCTTCGGGTCAAAGATAATCCTGACGGCATAGAGGTCGTAGACCTGCTCGAAAGTGACGTTTTTAGTCTTCATCTTGTGCCAGATGGAGTACGGGGACTTCACCCTCTTCCGGATCTCGTAGTTTATGTTCATACGGTCGAGGAGCTTGCGTATGGTGCCGATGAACTCGTCGACCTGCTTCTCCTTGTCACTGACGTTGCGGTTGATTTTCGCCTGAATCTCATTGAACGCCTGAGGCTCCTTGTAGCGGAGCCAGATGTCCTCCATTTCTGACTTTATGCTGTAGAGGCCAAGACGGTGGGCAAGCGGGATGAATATAAACATCGTCTCGCTCAGAATCTTGTCCCTTTTGTGCTCCGGCATGAACTCGATGGTGCGGCAGTTGTGCAGACGGTCGGCGAGTTTGATGAGAACAACGCGCACGTCGTCGTTGAGTGTGAGGAGTATGCGCTTGAAATTCTCGGCCTGTATGCTCTTGGTTTGGGCCTTGTCCTCATTGTCGAGCACTGTCTTGATTTTCGTGAGTCCTTCTACAAGCGAGGCTATTTTGTCGCCGAAGAGGTTTCTGATGTCTTCTGAGGTGTATTCCGTATCTTCCACAACATCGTGCAGAAGTGCGGCCACGATGGACTTGTAGCCGAGCCCGATGTCGCTGACAACGATTTTCGCAACCTCAATCGGGTGAATTATGTATGGCTCGCCCGAACGTCGTCTCACTCCCTTGTGCGCCTCGTTCGCAAAGTCAAACGCCTTCTGGACGACGTCTAGTTCCTCCTGATTCGCGCATCTCCGCTTTGCCGCCTCCTTGAGGGAGGCATATTCTCTCGCAATCATCGCGTAATCCTGAGCTGTAAATTCTGAAATGGTGTTCATAAATCTCTAAAACAGGCTGAGCTGTTCTCCGGAATGATGCCCGGACTGCTCATCGTTAATATTCTTCTTGGCGCTATCCACATCTTCCCCAGATGCCGGCGTTTCACCCTTGGCGGCGGAAATCATGTCCATGAACTCGGATTCGCTGATTATGCGTATTCCGAGCGACTCCGCTTTCTTTATCTTTTCCGGTCCTGGCTTTTCTCCGGCAAGGAGGTAGTCGGTCTTTCCGCTCACGGACGACGAGTTCTTTCCGCCGTTTGCCTCGATGAGCGACTTCATCTTGTCACGCGGTATGCTATAGTTGCCGGTAATTACAATCACGGCACCGCCCAAAACGTCGCTTTTGTCCAGTCCGTTCCCTTCAACGGCCATTTTCAGCCCGGCAGCCCTGAGGCGCTGGACCTCGCGGATGTTGTCCGGATCCATGAAGAAGTCGTAAATGCTGTCAGCAATCACCTCTCCAACGTCCGGCACCGACAGCAGCGTCTCTTTGTCGGCAGCAGCCACGGCATCGATGTTCTTGAAGAACCTCGCGATGGTCTTTGCAGTGGTCTCTCCGACATAGCGTATCCCTATTGCGAATAGCACATTCTCGAATGGTGTGGCCTTCGAGGCACGGATGCTTTCAAGAAATCGCTCTGCGGAACGCTCTTTCCAACCGTCAAGTGTCAGCAGCTGTTCCTTGTCGAGGTCGTAGAAATCGGCCGGCGTCCTGACCAGCGACAGATTGTAGAGCTGGTCCACGGTCGCGTCGCCAGCGAGTATGTTCATTGCCTTGCGGCTGAGGAAATGCACGAGACGTCCCTTAATCTGGGTCGGACAGCCATGTATGTTAGGGCAGAAGAACTTTGCTTCCCCCTCGTCGCGCACGAGACGGCAACCGCAGTCGGGACAATATTCAGGAAAGTCAGGCTTCTTCAGAGCGGCATTGCGCATTGACAGCTCCACTCCGGTAATTTTCGGAATGATTTCCCCGCCTTTCTCCACGTAGACATAATCCCCGATGCGCACGTCCAGAAGTTCCATCTGCTCGGAGTTGTGCAGGCTCGCGCGCTTAACCGTAGTTCCTGACAGCAGCACCGGTTCAAGGTTCGCTACCGGAGTCACGGCACCGGTCCTCCCGACCTGGTAGTCAATGGAAAGCAGTTTCGTGAGCGCCTGCTCAGCCTTGAACTTGTAGGCCACAGCCCAACGCGGAAACTTGGCCGTGTAGCCGAGGGCTTTCTGGTAGGGCAGTTCGTTGACCTTTATGACAATGCCGTCAGTGGCGAAAGGCAGTTTTCTTCGTTCCGAGTCCCAATAGGATATATAGTCCTCGATTTCTTCGATGTTGCGGCAGACTTTGCTCTTGTCCGACACGGGCAGCCCCCATGACTTTGCTGCAGAGAGGGCCTCCGAGTGGGTCGCGAACGGAAGATTCTCGCCAAGTATATGATAGAGAGTACATTCCAGACCACGCTTTCCAACCTCCGAAGGATTCAGAAGCTTAAGCGAGCCGGATGCTGCATTGCGCGGGTTTGCAAATGGGACATCCTCATCGCGTTCGCGTTCAGCGTTGAGCCTGTCAAATGCCGCATAGGGCATGTAAATCTCTCCTCTGATTTCAAATTCTTCAGGGAATGTGCCTCCGTGGAGCTTCTGCGGTATGTTTGAGATATGCCGCACATTCGCCGTGACGTCGTCTCCCACAGTGCCGTCACCGCGCGTCAGCGCACGGAAAAGTTCTCCGTTCCTATAGGTGAGGCAGATTGCTGTGCCGTCAAACTTCAGTTCGCAGCTGTAGCTGAACGTCGTGCTTCCGAGAGACTTCGAGACGCGCTCGGAAAAAGCGACGACCTCGGAAATGTCGTAAGTGTTGCCGAGCGAGAGCATAGGATAGCGGTGTCTGTACTGCGCAAATTCTTTTGTACGATCGCTTCCAACGTGCTGGGTGGGGGAGTCCGGCGTGACAAGTTCCGGATATCTTTTCTCAAGCTCAATGAGTTCATACATCAGGTTGTCATACTCGAAGTCACTGAGCGTTGGAGCATTGTCCACATAATAGCGTCTGTTGCTCTCGGTCAGGATCTGCCTGAGTTCGTTTATCCTCCGTATGTCTTTTTCCCTCTGTTCCATATTTTATCAAATATCTTACAAATTTACCAAAAAATTCGGGGATATTGGATTTTAGTTGTATTTTTGCGCCGCGAAATCGTGAATATCTGCGGATATGACGGATTTTGCGGAGAAAAGATACGAATATTCATATAATAAAATATTACAGAGTTATGAAAGATTCAATCATTATCCTCTGCGGCGGTGGTCCTGCCCCTGGAATGAATTCAGTTTCAATGAGTGTTGCAAAGACTTTTCTCTCAAGGGGTTACAGGGTAATCGGCCTTCATGGCGGTTACTCCGGACTTTTCTCAAAGAACGCCCGCACTGAGGACATCGACTTCGCTAAGGCAGACCGCTACTTCAACCGCGGCGGTTCCTACCTTGAGATGAGCCGTTTCAAACCGACCGACAAGGATTTCGAGGAGAACTTCAACCTCGATCTTTTCAAAGAGAACAACATCAAGCTTCTCGTGACAGTCGGCGGCGACGACACGGCATCGACAGCGAACAGAATTTCCAAGTTCCTTGCAGCAAAGAACTATCCGATTGCAAACATCCACTGCCCTAAGACCATAGACAACGACCTTCCTCTTCCGAACAACACCCCGACTTTCGGCTACAACTCCGCAAAGAACGAGGGTGCGCACATCGCGAGGACCGTCTATGAAGATGCCCGCACATCCGGCAACTGGCTCATCATCAGCGCAATGGGACGTACATGCGGAAGTCTTGCGCTCGGAATCGGCGAGGCAACTCACTGCCCGATGACCATCATACCTGAAATGTTCAACCATACAGAGATGACTCTTGAGAAGATTATCAAGCTCTCAATCTCTGCAATCGTGAAGAGAAAACTCCTCGGAATCAACTACGGTACCATCATCGCAGCCGAGGGTCTTTTCCACAATGATGAGGTCGCAAAAGAGGCTGCAGAAGCCGGAATTCACTTCACTTATGACGAGCACGGTCACCCTGAGCTCGGCAAAATCTCAAAGGCAGTTCTTTTCAACGACCTTCTTGAGAAAGAGTTCAAGAAACTCGGAGTGAAAGTGAAGAGCCGTCCTGTGGAGATTGGCTACGATGTCCGCTGCCAGGATCCTGTGGCTTACGACCTTACCTACTGCACCGAGCTCGCAATGGGAGTTTACCAGCTCTTCAGCGAGGGCAAGACCGGGTGCATGGTCTATGTCGATGCATTCGGAAATGTTTCTCCGCTCTATCTTGCTGATCTTCAGGACCCTGAAACTGGCAAGATTCCGCCGAGAATCGTTGATATCAACGCCGGAACCGCGCAGAACTACTTTAAGTACATAGCGCACTACATCACTCCGGAAGACTACGAGGCCGCAAAAGCCTACCTTCCGAATCCGGAGGAGTATGACTTCAGAAAGATTCTGAACTGGTAGTTTCTTAATAATCTGACAAAAATGAGTGTCCGAGAAATCGGGCACTTATTTTGTTTTATATATGCGTCGTTTTGTAAAGAAAGAATAAAAATATGGGCAAGACACTTATATATCAGATAATTCCCAGACTCTGGGGCAATAAAAATGAACATCCTGTAAAAAACGGCTGCTACGCAGAGAACGGATCCGGCAAATTCTCGGACATCGACACCGGCACGCTTGAATACTTGAAATGGTGCGGCTACACGCACGTCTGGCTTACTGGCATAATCCGTCATTCGTGCTGTGACCCATCGGCGATGGGCGGCCTGGTAGAGGGGAATGGGGGACACGTATCTAACGCTCAATTTGTCAAAGGTTTGGCAGGTTCGCCATACGCCATCCAGGACTATTACGACGTAAATCCTTATCTCGCAGACAACCCGTCGGACAGGATACGAGAGTTCGAGACCCTCATCGCAAGAATCCATGCCGCCGGTTTGAAAGTTCTCATCGACTTCGTTCCTAATCATGTTGCAAGGGACTATGGAGTGGGTGTCGACAACAGCATCAATGGGCGTCCGACTGCCAAAATGTCACTCGGCGCGACGGACGACAAGTCTGTTCACTGGAAGGCAGAGAACGATTTCTTCTACTACCCAAAGCAGAGGCTAATCCTTCCTAACGAGGCGCAATGGAAGGCTTCCGGAAGGCAGCTCTACGAGGAGTACCCGGCCCGTGCATGCGGAAATGCCTACACCCCGTCTCCTGGAGTCAACGACTGGTATGAGACAGTAAAGATAAACTACTGCGACTACCACACGGAAACCTGGGATAAGATGCTCCACATCCTTCGCTACTGGCTCTCAAAGGGTGTCGACGGCTTCCGCTGTGACATGGTGGAACTTGTTCCGCCTGACTTCTTCAAATGGGCGATTGAGGAAATAAGAAAGGAAAGACCGGAAACGCTGTTCGTCGCTGAAGTCTATCAGAAACAGATGTACGGAAAGTATGTGCGGGAAGTAGGCTTTGACCTTCTCTACGACAAGTCCGGGCTCTATGATGCCCTCGCTGACATCGTCAGATGTGACGATAGCGAGCAGCCATATGTCGATGCGTGGCAGTCCACAACCCGCATCACGACCTCTTGGCAGAATCTCGGAGATCTCCAGCTTTACATGTTGAACTTCCTGGAAAATCATGATGAACAGCGCTTTGCCTCCGATTTCTTCGGAAAGCGTGCCGAACGCTGCTATCCGGCTCTTGCCGTGAGCCTGATGATGAACCTCACGCCATTCATGACCTACTTCGGCGAGGAAGTCGGCGAGAGGGGAATGGATGAGGAAGGGTTTAGTGGTATTGACGGACGCACATCAATATTCGACTGGTGGTCTACCGGACGACTCAGGGGTCTTAAGAAACTCACGGAAAACGGCAACTGGCTCACTGCCGTAGAACTTCTTTCGAACACTGCGGACAAGGACAGAAGGCCGCTCCTTCGCAAGCGTGTCAAGAGTGCTGTCAAGATGAAGATTCTTATGAAAGACACGGGGCTTACGGAAGATGAGCTGAAGTTCTTTGTGAAGTACACCGGGATGCTGCGCTTTGCCGCCAACGACAACGCCATTTCCAAGGGAATGACCTACGATCTCTGCTACTGCAACTTCAACTCACGCGGATTTGACAGGGACAGGCATTTCGCTTTTTTGCGCGATGACGCCGATGACACTTTCCTGATAGTGGCTAACTTCTCATCTCGTCCGGCAGACATTGACATCATGATTCCGGAACATGCCTTTGAGTGGCTTGAACTAAAACAGACAGAAACTTGCAATGCCCAGTCTCCAGTAAAGGTTCAAGTGTCGGCAAATGATGTCTTCATACTCCGTCTCTCTTCGTCCGCAAGAGCATGACGAGAATAGCAGACAATCAATAAAGGGCTTTTAAGACAACTGTGGCATAGTTCGGAGACAACGGAAGCACCGGGACGCGGTCATTGTCCACGATTATGTAGGTAGCCTTGCTGTCGTTCTGCATCATCTTCACACGCCTCGTGTTCACGATGTAAGACCTTTGGCAGCGAACTAGCGGGGTGCCTGCAAGCTTTTCTTCCAATGTTCCTATCGACATTTTTAGTGTGTGCGAGACGACGGCATCGCCTTTTTCGTAGAATATGTTCACATAGTTGCCATCTGACTTTATATATAGAACAGAATCCAAGTCTACTGAAAACGTTAGTTCACCGGAATCATCCATAATACTTACCATTCTGTCTTTCAAGTGTTTGACGGCAGGTTCCTGGAATTCGTCCCTTGAGTCATTGTTCTGCTGCATTTCCTTCCTTCGCTTTCTTTCCAGACTCTCGAAGTAGGTGTATATTATGGAATATGGAATCGAGAGTATCAGCGTGACACAGCAAAACGTTTTCACCCACAGCGATGCGGAAGAATGATAGTCTCCGAGCGAGAAAATGAGTGTGAAACAGATGTAGGCTATGCTGATGGCTACTATTTCGGCAATGCACCACAGAATGTAGTTCCATTTCTTGCATTTTCTTGTCCTGCAGAAGGATATGAAAAGCGCGTTGCTGATCACGAGTATGCCTACGGCGATGAAAACGAACGCTATTGTGAGGAAGGCGAGCTGCGGTGTCCGCACCGAAAACCACGTTGTCGGGGAGAAGGGCATGTAGAGCAGCATAAAGAATGTCGATGACAAGAGAATGTACAAGATAGAGCTGTAGGGAAACTTGCCCATCCTGAGTCTCCTTGGAATGTCCCTATTCATGAAATTAAAGATGCGGTTCATCAACATACTTGCTATACTTCATGCAAAGTTACTCAAAATGTTTGTTCTTTGACGAAAGTTTCGGATATTTGTTTGATTTGTCATTTTGAAAAGATGAAAACTATGGAGAATATGACTTCCGAAAGGATAGACGAGATCGTTTCGGCGCATAAAAGATCGTTTCATTCAGGAGCGACGCTTGATGTCAGAAGAAGAAAGGCTAACTTGTTGGCTCTGAGAACTGCATTGAAGAAGTGGGAAAAACCCCTTGCGGACGCACTGTGGGCGGACCTGCACAAGTCGTATGAGGAAGCGTACCTTACTGAAATCAGCATTGTGCTCAGCGAGATTGACAATCATATAAAGAACCTGCACAGATGGGCCCGGCCGCAGAGAAAGCGCACTCCGCTGAAGATGTTTCCTTCAAGAAGCGAGATTATTTCAGAGCCATTAGGCAATGCGTTGATTATCGCTCCGTGGAACTATCCTGTTCAACTGCTTCTCAACCCTCTGGCCGGTGCGCTGTCCGCCGGATGCACAGCCGTCCTTAAGCCTTCTCCTTACGTCCCGCACGTCTCCTTGACGCTTGGAGACATGATTTCAGAGACTTTCCCGGAAAGTCTTGTGGCGGTTGTCCAGGGCAACCGGGAAGTGAACCGGCAACTGCTTGAAATGAAATGGGATCTGATATTCTTTACCGGCAGCCCCTCGCTTGGACGTCAGGTGATGGAGGCGGCTTCCCGGAATCTGACACCTGTCGTTCTCGAACTCGGAGGAAAAAGTCCATGTGTTGTTGACAAGGACGCGGACATTGCCGTAGCGGCAAGGCGCATTGCATGGGGAAAGTCACTGAATGCCGGTCAGACATGCATAGCACCGGATTATCTGATACTCCATGAAGATATAAAGGATAGTTTCCTTGCAGCTCTTGAGAAGGAATTCAATTCACTCCTCGGTGAGAACCCGCAGGAAAGTCGACACTTTGTAAGGATAGTCAACGACAGGGCGTTTGATCGTCTCAAGGGCTATCTTGACTGTGGCAGAGTCATTTTCGGAGGTCAGACAGATGCTGATGAACGCTATTTCTCCCCGACACTGCTCGACGACGTGGATCCGGCCTCTCCCGTGATGCAGGAAGAGATATTCGGGCCGATATTCCCCATTGTCACCGTCAAATCCACGGATGAGGCAATAAGATTCATTGTAGACCGTCCCAAGCCTCTGGCGCTCTACTACTTCGGCAAGGACGGAGATCATGTCCTGAGAAGCACATCGTCCGGCGGCGCCTGCATCAATGACACCATTATGCACATCGCCAACGAGAACCTCCCGTTCGGAGGGGTAGGAAACTCCGGAATGTCAAGTTACCACGGCAAGAGAAGCTTTGATGCGTTCACTCACTACAAAGCTGTCGTGAAGACCCCGACGTGGCTCGACCTTCCTTTCAGGTATATGCCGTACAGGTTATTCAGCCTTACCAAGAGACTGCTTTAGTGGCGGCTGCATAGAGGGGAGGCGTATCCGCTATTTGCTGCAGAATGTCTGCCGGCGTCTGAATTCCGCGACTGTAACGGCCGTGGCGACAGCGGCATTGAGAGATTCAGAGGTCGGTACACCGGCAGGGTAGGGCGGGATGAACAGACGCTCGGTTATACGAGCCCCGAGCTGCGGCGATATGCCGTTCGACTCGTTTCCGATGACGATGACAGCCGGGGATTCCTCTCCAGTTGAAAACTTCCTTTCATAGATGTTCTGCCCATCGAGAAAGGTCCCGAATAGTTTGCCACCGGCAGACTCGGCTGCATCGGCAAGCAGCTGGAGGTCGCAATAGTGGAAGCGGACACGGAAAATGGCGCCCATAGTTGCCTGTACCACCTTCGGATTGAACAACTCTACAGTATCCGGTTCCGCAAATATTCCGTCAATCCCGAACCAGTCGGCAATCCGTATTATGGTGCCGAGATTGCCCGGGTCACGAATTGTGTCAAGAGCGAGAAACAGTCCGCGCAAGCCAAGTGCTTCAGAAACAGCCTTTCCGTCAGAGAGCCTGACATTGCCGGGTTTCTTGACAACGGCAAGTGCAGGAGATGGAGACGAAAGTGATGTTATCCTTGCCATGACATCGGTGCCAATTTCTTCCTCACGCCACACCTTTTCCACCTCAAACCCCGACTTGAGTGCTTCTGCGACCATCTTTTCTCCTTCAACGACAAACACACCGCTTTCGTCCCTGAACTTTTTCTGTGACAGGGAACGCAGGTATTTTATTTCATTATTCGATATTCCGCTCATATTCCTCTAAATGACAGGGGACGAATGACCCGCCATAACCTTGCAAAGGTAGAAAATATTCGCGTCAAATGAGGAATATATGCGCATAAATCCATAACTTTGCAATTATTGCGGACATATTCTGTCCTGCATCCTCTTTTTATGAAACGGAAGACTACGGCATATATTCTCATTTTCACCATCGCTCTTCTTGCGACGGCGTGCAGCACCACCCGTGTGCTCGGAGACGGGGAGTACAGCCTTGCCGGGACAAAGGTCAATGTGACAAACAGGACCAAAGACTTCAAGGAAGCAGGTCTTGCAGCCTACATCAAACAGAAGCCGAACTCGAACTTTATCTTCGGGTGGAATCCTTTCGTGAGCGTCTATAACTGGTCCAACGGAAAGGGAAAGGGCTGGGACAAGTTCGTGCAGAAGCTCGGTGTGGCTCCGATCATATATGATCCGGAACTTGTCGACGAGTCTGTCGAGAATCTTGAAAAGCATCTTGAATACATCGGCTACTATGGATCCAAGGTAGATTCGAAGATACAGGTCAGAAAGAAGAAAGTCTATGTAACATACGACATTACACTTGGAGAGCGGTATCGGATTGACAGCATTGCCTACCGCCTTCCCGAAAGGGGAGAACTTGCCGCCGACTTCCTTGCCGACGTGTCCAACTCCACGGTGAAGGTCGGGGACTGGCTATCGGAGGCGGCTCTTGAATCTGAGATAGTCCGATCGACGTCAGTGCTTCGTAATAAGGGATGGTTCGGCTTCAACAAGAACTATTTTTTCTGCGAGGCCGACACCCTCGGAACTCCTGGAGCGGCAAGGCTTCAGATTAGTCTGAACGAGTACACGAGGAACGAGACGCCGAAGGAGACCGCTCCGTTCCGCCGCTTCACCTTCGCGGACGTCAACATTTCATATCCTTCAAAGCTGAAGGTACGCAAGGGAGTTCTTGAAGAACTGACTACAGTGCGTCCAGGGGACGTCTACAGCGAGAATGCCGTCAACCAAACCTATTCCAGACTCTCATCGCTGAGGATGTTTTCCGGCGTGAACATCGGTGTCAGTCCAGTGGACAGCAGCAGGCTCAACTGCGACATAAGCCTAACCCCGTCAAAGCTTCAAGGGTTCAAAGTCAATGTAGAGGCGTCCGTCAACTCGTCCGGGCTGTTCGGCGTTTCACCTCAGCTGTCCTGGTATCACAAGAATATCTTCAGAGGCGGGGAGTGGCTGAACCTCAGCTTTATGGGGAACTTCCAGTTCAAATTCAGGGACAATGTCCATTCCAATGAGTTCGGTGTCAGCGGCGGACTCAGTTTTCCGAAGTTTCTGTTCCTTCCTTACAGGCTTTTCGAGGGGACGATTTCGCGCACGGACATAAACGCATCCTATAACTACCAGAGCCGTCCGGAATACACCCGCAACATAATCTCCACATCCCTGGGATTCAACGGCAACGTGAACTCAAAGTTCTATTATCAGGTCTATCCGGCGCAGCTCAGCATAATCCACATATTCAACCTCGACTCCGCGTTCCTTGAGAACCTCAAGAGCGATCCCTTTCTGCAGAATGCCTACCAGGACCATTTCGACCTCGGAGCCGGAGGCACTTTCTACTACACGACCAACTCGGACGTGAACCCGAAGACATCGTATGAATATGTCCGCCTGCAGACTGACATTTCAGGTAACGTTTTGAGTGCGTTCAAGGGTCTGATGAAGAAAGACGGCAATGGCTCTGGAATGATTTGGAACACTCCTTATTCGCAGTATGTCCGTGCGGAATTGACGCTCGGCAAGACATGGCGATTCGGCAAGGATGACAAGCAGGGACTCGCTACAAGGGTTCAGGCAGGTGCTGGATATGCCTACGGAAACTCCACGGCACTTCCATTTGAGAAACATTTCTATGCAGGAGGAGCCAACAGTATGCGCGGGTGGCAGGCACGCAACCTCGGCCCAGGACTCGCGGCGAAGGACACGACCTTCGTGATTCCGAACCAGACAGGAGATATGAAGCTTGAGGCAAACATTGAATATCGTTTCCCGATGTTCTGGATGTTTTCCGGGGCAGTGTTTGTAGATGCAGGAAACGTGTGGAACCTAAAGCGCTCAGACCGTCCGGATGAACAGCAGGATCTGGCGCATATCAATGGCACAAGCCTGTGGACGGGAATGGCGATGAACTGGGGACTTGGTCTCCGTCTTGATCTCGACTTCCTTATTCTGCGTGTAGACTGGGGAATGCGTCTGCACGATCCGGCCAGACAACGCGGTTCCTGCTGGCTCAATCCACGACAATGGCTTGAGAGAAATGGCTATGCTCTCCATTTCGGCGTTGGTTATCCGTTCTGACGAACGGATAACCAGTTCCTCTTAACCCCTGTCATTTCATGACATCCCCTATTAGGGGAATGCGACCTCCACTTCGTTACGGTCGGCGACTCCGCTCCTCCGTTACACTCCGTCGCTCCATCGCGGCGGCTTTTGCCGCCGTGAACGGATAACCAGTTCCTCTTAACCCCTGTCATTTCATGACATCCCCTATTAGGGGAATGCGACCTCCACTTCGTTACGGTCGGCGACTCCGCTCCTCCGTTACACTCCGTCGCTCCATCGCGGCGTCTGATGACGCCTTGTTAAAACGGATAACCTAAGACTTCCTAACCCCAGTCAGCTTCGCTGACAGCCCCTGTTAGGGGCATGCGCCCTCCACTTCATGACATCCCACGGCTATTTTTTGTAATATTTAGGCCAGAGAGCCGAGAGCCGTGCGGAGAGTTCCGCCTCTTTTTTGTTGTCTGCCGGGTCATAGAGCCTGGTGCCTGACAGACCTTCCGGCATAAACTCAAGGTCGGCAAAATGTCCGGGATAGTCGTGGGCGTACTTGTAGCCGTCCGCGTAGCCGAGTTCTTCCATCAGTTTTGTGGGGGCGTTCCTGAGGTAGAGAGGAACAGAAGCTGTCTGAGTCTGTCCGGCAAGTTCAAGTGCCTTGTTGATTGCAAGATAGGCTGAGTTACTTTTGGGAGAACTTGCAAGGTAGACTGTCGTCTCGGCAAGCGGAATCCGCGCTTCCGGCATGCCGATGCTGTGCACCGTCTGAAAACAGGCGTTGGCCAGCAGGAGCGCATTCGGATTTGCAAGGCCAACGTCCTCCGCAGCAAGAATACAGAGTCGGCGTGCTATGAATAACGGATCTTCCCCGCCCTTGAGCATCCTCGCAAGGTAGTAGAGAGCGGCATTCGGATCTGAACCGCGCACCGACTTGATGAAAGCCGAAATTATGTCATAGTGCATCTCTCCGCCCTTGTCATAGATGGCCATGTTCTCCTGAAGGCTTGCCGTCACTAGGGCGTTGTTGAGCACGATCTCGTCGCCACTCTTATGGGCAGAAACGATTATGTCAATGATGTTCAGTAACTTGCGGGCGTCTCCTGAAGAATATCTGAAAAGAGCCTCTGTTTCTTCCACGCGGATTTTCATGCTTTTCAGAACAGAATCTTCGGAAAGCGCGCGGATAAGCAGTTCGTTCAGATCCTCCTTGTCGAGCGACTTGAGCACAAAAACCTGACAGCGCGAGAGGAGGGGAGTGATGACCTCAAAAGAGGGGTTCTCAGTAGTGGCTCCGATGAGCACGACCGTCCCGTCTTCTACGGCACCGAGAAGAGCGTCCTGTTGTGACTTGCTGAAACGATGAATCTCGTCGATGAACAGCACCGGAGCTATACCGCGGCTGAAAAGCCCCTGAGATTTGGCCTTCTCGATGACTTCGCGCACCTCCTTCACTCCGGCGCTCACGGCTGAAAGCGTGAAGAAGTCTCTTCCGGCAGACTTTGCAACAATATTCGCAAGTGTAGTCTTGCCAACTCCCGGCGGTCCCCAGAGAATGAACGAAGTAAGATTCCCGCTTTCAATCATATTCCGCAGCACGCAGCCTTGTCCGACAAGATGCCTTTGCCCCACATAGCCGTCAAGGCTGTGTGGGCGCATTCTTTCGGGAAGTGGTGCTGCCATATACGATTGTTCTATAATGATTAACTAATCAATAATATGCTTGTTATCAAGGATTTAATCTAATCCCCCAATGGAAACTATTCTATTTTCTTGGCATAGACACGACGCCTCTTGTGCTGCTCCCGCTCAAAGTATTTCCACATTGCCTGAACGCTGTCGTTGGTCTCCAATTCGGCGGTAGTCTCTGCATACTTGAAGCCCATAGCCTTGAGGCGCGGGTAGAGGTCAGTCACGAGCACGGCATTAAGCCCTTTGCCACGGTAGTCTTCGCGCACTCCCACCAGCAGCATGTCAAGAGTGTCGCAAGGTTTCCAGAAAATGGCCTTCAGAAGATGAAACCATCCAAACGGAAACAACTTTCCACCACACTTTTGGAGCGCGGCGGTAAGGTCAGGCATTGTCACTCCTGCTGCAACCAATTCCCCATTCTCGTTCTCAATAAAGCTGACCATACGCGTGTCGAGCAATCCGAGATAGAGTTTGGTGTAGGCGTCAATCTGTTTATCAGAGAGCAGTGAGAACCCGTAGAGCTTGTAGTAGGTCTCGTTGATGAGCTTGAAGAATTTGCGTCCGTAATTCTCCTTGTTGACCATCCGACGAGTCACTTTCCTCACATTCAGCTTGTTCTTGGCAATCACGATGTCCGCATACTTGTAGTAGCGTTCCGGAAGTTCGTCCGGGATGGTAATCCTGTACTCCATCCAATCCGTTTCCTTTGTGTAGCCGAGCTTTTCAAGAATCTGCGGGTAATAGGGATAGTTGTAGATTCCGATCATTGTCGCAACACGCTCAAATCCCTCTACAAGCATTCCCTCCGGGTCGAAGTCCGTAAAACCGAGAGGACCCGCAATATCCGTCATGCCACGTTCCTTTCCCCAGGCAGCGACAGCATCAAGCAAAGCCTTCGCAACCTCCTCGTCATTAATGAAATCAATCCATCCGTAGCGGACCTGTTTCACTTTCCAAGTTTCGTTTGCGCGGTTATTGATGATTGCCATAACCCTTCCTGCAACCTTCCCTTCCTTATAGGCGAGAAACATCTGCGCCTGGCAAAAGTCGAATGCTCCGTTTTTCTTCGGGTCGAAGGTGTTGTAATCGTCCGAAATCAGGCTCGGAGCATAATACTCATCGCCCTTATAGAGGTCATTTGCAAAATGAATGAATTCCTTCAGCTCTTTCTTTGTCTGAACCTTACGAATTTCTACTGACATATTCTTTTCTATTGTTAGTTATTTGACAGTATAACGTCCGTTGTATGCTCCGAACATTATATTGATTCCGTAGGTCACGGATGTGTTTACTCTATTTATCGGTATGAATTGTGGATTCACGTTCAGCATTGGAATGTACGAGTCCGTTCCGACGAACATGTTGAAACCGGGAAGATGGAAAGTGAATGCGAGTCCCGCAGAATGTCCGAATGTGGAATATGCGTAGTTCGTCGTTGCACTGAACCAGTTCGTCGGGTTGACGTTGACTGAAAGACGTCCTTCTGTCCAGGTGTATATTCCGGAGATCTTGGTTGTAGAGAGTAGTCCTACAGACATCCTGCGGTAGAACGGCATGCGGTATTCCAGTCCCACATACACAGTCGGGTCGAGCATAAGCGTCTTTTTTATTCTGTCGTCTATAACATTAAAATCCAGACACTTGAGGAACTTTTTACCGAGATTTTTGAAATCGGCTTTCTCTCCGCCCTTAACGACGTATGTTGTCTTCGGATTGCCGTCCGCATCTTTTGCGGCCGATGCCGAAGAATAATTGTTCCATGATATGAATCCCAAATCCGTGACCGAAGCCGATGCGGTGAAGTCCTCGAGAAAATCCACCGTCACTCCGAGGTCCACCGCTCCTCCGAAATTGCTGCACGTCGATGCAATTGCGTCAATATCTGTACTGAAAGTGTTTCCAATAGATTCCCAGTCAACGTAATTCTGCTCATTTACAGGGAAATACATCCCAAGCGGCAAAGCACCCCTTGCTGAACCGTCCGTGACCGCATAGATGCCTTCGGCTCCGGTGGTGAGACTGGTTCCCTTCTTCAATGAGACTTCCGCATCTGCGACGCCCATGAGAAATTTCGCCCTGGCTCCAAACTTAACATGCTTGCCAATCGGGAGTGAGAACCCATAAGCCAATGAAATGTGGGCATTTGCCTTCACTCCTGTGTTGCTGAGGTCAAAGACATTCCCGTTCACGGAGCCTTCCTTCGCAAATCGGAAGAGGTCGTAGGGGAGTGAGGTGGCAACGTCTGCCTTGACGGAAAGATCCACCGTATGGAACATTCGTCCTTTCTTGCCCCAGAATCCAAAGGCAAGAATCGGAAGATCCGTATTTGTGTTTATGTAATTACGAGTATCAAATTTCTTCATTGCAGTGGCGGCATCCACTTCTGAATTGAGGAAAGTGGTGAGTCCGCTTCCGTCCTGTTTAGGATAGAGGATGGATGACATTCCGAGATTTGACTCGACTCCGAGGTTGAAATTCCCCAGCGCAGGAAGCGCTACGAATCCGCGGCTTGAGCCCATGGCAGGGTTCATCTTGAACTTGAACGCATAGCCGTCCATAAAGTAGCCGCTTCTCATGTTCTGGGCTGACATTGCAGCGGCAGATGAGAGCAGAAGTGCGCCTGCAAGTATATATTTCCCAAAAATCTTCTTCATAGTCCTTTCATTTACAAGTTTTCGTCAGGTTGCTTGTTCCCGTCGATGAACACTCCGCTATTCGTCCCAACCACTATGTCGGAAACTGAGAGTGACTGTTTGGCATTCAGCGTCACGATGCTGTTTTCCGGAGACGAGGCCACGATGTGCAGTCTGAGGCTCTGCAATTTAGAAATGTGTGTTCCCTTGTCCGCAACCGCAACGAGTTTAAGCATTCTTGTCGACGGGGTGGAAAGTTCACCTGCCGGAAGTCTGAGTGCCTCAATTTCATTGCCGCTTTCGTCCTCATATTTCAGCGATACGCCCTGCATGGCCTTGCCCTCGCTGTCCACAAGGTCAAAGGTGATGCTGGCGTCCATAGGAAGCGTGCTCGTGAAGTTTGCCTTTATGAAGATGTCGTCAAACCTGATGTCGTTACCGAAATCCACATTTATATCAATGTTCTCGTCTCTCTTGAGTGTCAGTGATTTGAATGAGAGGGGAACCTCAATCCTGTAGGTAAGTCCCACAGGGTAATTGCTGCCCGCTTGCACCGTGACATATCCGTCTCCGCCGGCACTGCCGCTAATCTTGGTCTCTGAGATGGCTATCTTGGCAGGAATAGGGGAGACAAGGCCTGCAAGTCCGGGAATCTTAATTTTCTTGTCTGAAACATCGCCGTATTTGCCGGAATCCGAAAGGCAGAACTTCTGACTTTCGGTATTTGCGCCGACTGTGACGCCATCGCTGTTGCTGATGCTGACGTGTCCTGTCTGCTGCCCGTCCTTGGAATAGGCTGTGATGTCAGCAGAGAGCGTCAAATCAAACGGAGTGCTGTTTTTTGCCGTGACATAGAACAGCGCATCGTCAAGTTCAAAGCTCAAGCTTCCGTCTGTCAACGCATCAGGGACATTGTCGATAGGGACTTCCTGCGGCTCGCAGTCTATGACCGGTGATGCCTTGAAAGTGACGGTCTTAGCAGTGATGTCGGTGATGCTGAGTCTGGTATTTATACGGAACTTTTCTCCTGATGGCAGTCCGACATCTGTGAATTTGACTTTTCCCGCGACTGTCAAATTATCGGAAAAATTGATTTCCTTGTCCGTCTTTCCGGCAGCGTTTTCAAGAGCAAGACCACTCATGTCAATCTTGGAGATGTAGCAAGTGGAGGAAAAACTGTTGCTGCTTGTCAAATCTGTTGTTATCACTATGACATTATGGCGTTCAAGTCTCATAAAAGACTGAAGCCTTGTTTCGTCCACATACATATTCTCCGGAAGAGTGAACCGGAAGTCCTTCAAAATACTGAGGTGTACCTCGGGAGGAGCCACGACCGAAAGATTTAGCGCAGCATCCAGTTCAACCTCCCTTATAGCCTCCACGCGGCTGTCAATCCCGGAAATCTTGAGATTAAGCGGAACCTTTGTATCCACGGGCGATGTCTCTTCGGGCCATGTGACACCGGGGCCGGGCGCATAGAAATAGTCGTTTTCCGGATACTCGACAGTCTTTGTGTAATTGTCAGCCTCAATGCCGGCAAAAGTATAGTTCTCGTTCAGTCCCGCTGTTGGCTCTACCTCAAGCACGAAAGTCCCGTCATCACGCTTTTTCAGAAGACCGCTGCCGTCCGAAGCGTCTTTCGGCATCAGAATTTCTTCGAGTGTGTAGGAATAGCTGCTCTCGCCGGGAACAGGCATTTCAATCAGCCCACCGACGTTCATAGTCTTGTCAATAGGTCTGGTGAGGTCATAGTCCTTGTTTACACATGACGACATGACCACCAGCACACCTAATGTGAATAATATGTTTTTTCTCATTTTAGTCAGCATTTAAAAATAAGTTAGCATGACTTTGTCATCAGATTTATGTATCACAAAATTGCTACAAAGGTAAATAAATAATAGGGATTTTTTGTATTTTTGCCCCGCTTTTCGCCAACTATAAGGCGTTTTAACGGATATTATGGATTTTCTAACTCTGCTTCTGCTCGCTGCCGGACTCTCGATGGATGCCTTCGCCGTGTCCGTATGTAAGGGAATGTCAATGAAGAAAACAGGCCTGCCGCAGGCGCTTGTCGTCGGCCTGTGGTTCGGTGTTTTTCAAGCACTTATGCCAATAATCGGCTATTTTCTCGGCATTCAGTTTATGGGCATGATCAGCGCTTGGGATCACTGGATTGCATTTGGACTGTTGACCCTCATAGGTGTCAACATGATTCGCGAAGCCACCGAAAAGGACGATAAGAAGGCGAAAAATCCGGAGAAAAACAACGAGCTCGCGTTCCGAACCATGCTGATGGCGGCAGTCGCGACGAGCATCGACGCCTTGGCTGTCGGGGTCTCGTTTGCGGTGATGAACGATGTGAACATTTGGATTTCCGCCGGAACGATAGGTGTCGTGACGTTGGCTTTCTCAGTCATTGGAGTCAAGGCAGGGCATCTTGTCGGGAGAAGATTGGCGTCAAAAGCCGAAATTATCGGTGGCATTATATTAATATGTATAGGTATCAAGATTCTCATTGAGCACACGGTTCTCGGACAGTGCTAAGACTTCCATAGACTGTGGCCACTGACGCCGTATTTTATCCCTAAGTTTCGGGAACGTTTCCGTTGATTTATCGAAACAATCAGTTTCTTTATATAACTCCATACGCCTATCTTTGTCCAAAGTTGAGAAACACATACTTATGGGCATATTAGACATAATAACCGTGATTATCTTTTCCGTTGCCGTGCTTGTGACGGGCATCTCTCTGTCTAAGTCAGGAAAGGATCTAAAGGGCTTCTTCGGAGGAGGAGGAGACATTCCGTGGGCGATGAGCGGATTGTCGCTCTTTATGGGCTTCTTCTCCGCCGGTACTTTCGTCGTTTGGGGTAGCATAGCCTATTCCTGCGGACTTACGGCAATAATCATCCAACTGACCATGGCCGTAGCCGGCTTTGTCGTGGGCACCTTCATCGCGCCACGCTGGCACAGGACAGGGGCGCTCACTGCTGCCGAATATATCACCGACAATTTCGGACAGGCAACACAGAAGACTTACACCTACATCTTCCTCGCCGTGTCCGTATTCACTTCCGGCTCGTTTCTTTATCCAGTGGCAAAGATTCTCGAAGTCGCAGCGGGGATGCCTCTCACGGCATCCATCCTCGCACTCGGTCTGTTCTGCGTAATTTACACCTCGCTTGGAGGACTGCGTGGTGTGATGGTCACGGACGTGCTCCAGTTTGTGATTCTCTTTACAGCAGTCATAATTGCCGTCCCTCTCTCTTTTGGAAAAGTCGGTGGCGTGCAGGAATTCTTCGATAAGGTGCCTGAGGGCTTCTTTCGCTGTTTTAGCGGCGAGTACACACCATGGTTCATCTTCGCGTTCTGTCTCTACAACGCAGTGTTCATCGGCGGAAACTGGTCCTATGTGCAGAGATACACTTCCGTCCGCACGGAACGCGACGCGCAGAAAGTTGGCTGGCTCTTCGGGGCGCTTTACCTCATAAGTCCCATTCTGTGGATGCTTCCACCCATGATTTACAGAGTCTATAACCCTGGATTGTCCGGACTTGAGAACGAGAACGCCTATCTGCTCATGTGCCGAGAGGCTCTCCCCAGCGGCCTTCTCGGTCTGATGCTCGGAGGGATGATATTCGCAACCGCAAGCTCACTAAACGGCACCTTGAACATCTCGGCAGGAGTCTTCACAAATGACATCTACAAGCGGCTACACCCGGGATCGTCCGACAGGATGCTCATCCGAGTGGCACGTCTTTCCACCATAGGGTTCGGTATTCTTGCCATTGTCGTCGCCATGCTAGTCAAGTCGATGGGAGGCATAGTGAACGTGGTTATCAGCGTCGCCGCCCTCACGGGAGTTCCGCTCTATCTCCCGGTAATCTGGTCCATGTTTTCGAAACGGCAGACCGGAAAGACGATTCTCGCCTCGACATTCATCTCGCTAGCAATTAACCTTTTCTTCAAGTTCCTCACTCCGGCGTTCTTCGGGTTTTCGTTGAGCAGGGGAGCAGAGATGATGGTCGGGGCGCTCGTCCCGGCAGGGATACTTGCGGTGTTTGAGATTGTGCAAAAGTGCAGGGGGTATGTTCGTCCGCAGGCAGCTGCGGCAGAAAGGTTAATCACGGAACAATCGCCTAAGAATGAAGACGCCAATCGCTTTACTTACAAGGTGTTAGGAATGAGCATAGCGATGGCCGGCATAGTTGTAGCGATTCTCGGGGCAGTCTCAGACGAGCATCGGTTCATCACCATAGCCGCGGGAGTGGCAGTGCTGATTATCGGACTTGTGGTTCGCGGGAAAAGCAGATAAGGTTATTTTTAAAGATCTCAAAGTCTAGACAATATGGATATATATCCTTTCAACGAAAACAGAACACTCAGAACAGAGGAGATTGCCGCCGAGTTCGTGGTTGTTGGGGGAGGCCTTGCCGGAGTTTGCGCAGCGATTTCAGCGGCACGAAGAGCGGTGAAGGTCTGCCTGATCCAAGATCGTCCGGTGCTCGGAGGAAACGCATCAAGCGAAGTGAGAGTCTGGGCTCTCGGAGCGACCTCGCACATGGGCAACAACAACCGCTTCTCACGCGAAGGAGGAATCATCGATGAACTTATGACCGAGAATCTCCGTCGCAACAGGGAGGGCAATCCTGTGCTTTTCGATATGGTTCTGATGGATAAGGTGCTTGCGGAAGAAAATATACGCCTGCTACTGAATACTGCGGTATATGATGTTGATATAGAAGATTCGGAACAAAATTATTCAAAAAAGGAAACACTATATGACGATTCAGCTTTGCTTCCGCTTCGCCGCATAAGGTCTGTCACGGCATTTTGTCCGAGCTGCGAAACCGCCTATAGAGTCAGTGGCCGTCTTTTCGCCGACTGTTCCGGTGATGGTATACTTTCCTGGCTCTCAGGAGTCACGGCACGTACAGGAGCCGAGGATAGACAAATTTACGGAGAGGCCTTCGCTCCCGACGTACGGAAATATGGAGAATTGATGGGCGACACCATATTCTTCTATATGAAGGACACGGGAAGGCCTGTCAAGTATGTCGCGCCAGACTTCGCGCTCAAGGATGTTGGGAAATATATTTCCAAACTCGAAAATTCCTGCTACTTCAACACCTCCCATCATGGTTGCAAATATTGGTGGATTGAATGGGGCGGGAGGATGGATACTGTCCACGACACCGAGGAAATCAAGCGCGAACTATGGAAAGTCGTCTATGGAATATGGGACTATATCAAAAACTCGGGGAAATATCCTGAGATGCTCACCTATACCCTCGAATGGGTCGGAACAATCCCAGGAAAACGCGAAAGCCGCAGGATGAAGGGGCTATACACCTTGACACAGAATGACATTGTGAGCCAGCGACATTTCGACGATGCAGTATCTTACGGAGGCTGGGCGATTGACCTGCACCCGGCCGACGGAGTCTATGCGCCCGGCTCGGCATGCAACCAGTGGCACAGCAAGGGGGTATATCAGATACCATGGCGTTGCTTTGTCGGAGATGAGGTTGCCAACCTCTTCTTCGCCGGCAGGATAATCAGCACATCGCACGTTGCGAACGGTTCTACAAGAGTTATGTGTACGGGAGCACACGGAGCGGAGGCTGTCGGAACCGCCGCTGCACTCTGTCTCGCAAACGGCCTGAAGCCTGCAGACTATGCCGTCCCTGAGAAAGCCTCTGAACTGCGTATCGCACTTGAGGAAGACGGGCATTTTGTTCCCGGTTTTGCAGAGTCTGACAGCAGCAATCTTCTCAACTCGGCCGTCTTGACTGCAAGCAGCACATGGCATTTTCGTGGCTTCAAGCCCAATTCGTTCCGAAGGCTGGACCGCTCGATGGCGCTCGTACTGCCGCTCATGGGCACTATACCGGCATTCAGACTCTTTCTCAAGGCAGAAAAGGCGACCGTACTGCACGCTGAACTGCGAACAAGCGCAAAAGTCGGGAATTACACTCCGGAAAAAACTGTGGATGTCAGGGAGATAAGTGTCAATGCGGGCGAGAGTTCCGTAACCGTGGCATTCGACGCGCAAGTACCTGAACTTCAATACTGCTTCCTTACGCTGCGAACAAATCCGCTCATCAGCGTCGGAGTCAGCGCCGCACTTGCAACGGGCGTCGTCACAGTCTTTAACCAGAAGAACGAGGCTGTTTCCAACAACGGAAGGCAGACTGCGGACGGAAATGGTTTCGAGAGCTTCGAGTTCTGGTGTCCCGACCGGAGACCGGAGGCAAGGAATCTCGCGCTGGAATTTACCGAACCTGTCCCTATCTATTCCACGGAACTCTTCCGCAATCCCTACAAGCGTCCTTACATCGCCACGAATGCATGGGCGTCTGATCCAGAAGATAAAGATCCTTGGTTGCGGCTGCACTGGACGCGGCCGGTTGAGATTTCACGGCTGATTCTTTTCTTCGACACTGACTTCGACCACGCGATGGAGACCGTCCAGATGGGACATCCGGAGAGCGTGATGCCACAGTGCGTAAGAAACTACAGAATTCTCGACGGATACGGCAGGACGATATATGAAAAGACGGGGAATTATCAGGCGGTCAATGACATAAAGCTTAGTGAACCAATATCTACAGACACTGTTTTGATTGAGTTCGACTCCCCTGCGGCGATGTTCCATGTCATCGTCAGGCGCTGACTGACGATGAATGTGAATAAAGATATTATGATATAGCCACATGATTACACAACACATAAAGGTATGGACAATAAAAGATATGTAACGATAAAGGATATTGCTGCGGAACTCGGGCTCTCGACTTCCACAGTCTCGCGTGCGCTGACAGGAGGCGGGGAAATACGGGAGACTACGCGGCAGAAGGTGCAGGAAGCGGCTATGAGGCTCGGCTATCACCCCAACTTGCTCGCTCGTAACCTGTCCTCGCATCGCAGCGGAATCATAGGTATCATAGTCCCGGAATTTGAGACAGGATTCTTCCCACGCATCATTCTCGGAATTCAGGACGAACTTCACCGCTCCGGCTATAGGGTGCTCATCACCCAGTCCGGCGAATCAGCGGAAAAAGAAAGGGAAAATCTCGAACTGCTACTCGGAAATATGGTCGATGGCATCATCGCTTCAGTCACCAAAGAGGGGGGTAATGAGGAACTGTTCCAGACCGTCATAAAGCGCGGAATCCCAGTTGTGTTCTTCAATAGGGTCTATAATCTGCCGAGAGCATCCAAGGTGATGCTGGACGACAGACTCCTGGCAAGGGAGGCAACGGCGCATCTGCTCGCTCAGGGCTGTCGCCGGATTATGCACTTCACCGGACCCCTCAATATGCAGGTCGCCCAAAATAGACTCGCCGGCTACCGGGATGCGATAGTGGAGTTTGGGGCATCAGTAGAAGAAGGCCTTGTCGTGGAGTCGGGCATTAACTACGAGGACGGCTATGAAGCGACGCGTAAGGTACTCTCTGATATGTCTCCGCTTCCGGACGCCATTTTCTGCTTCAACGACAACCTCGCAATCGGGGCGATGAAGGCACTCAAGGAGGCCGGCAAGCGGATTCCGAAGGAGATTGCCGTTGTCGGGTTTTCCGAGACGGATATGTCGACGGTGGTGGAACCACCGCTCACTACGGTCGCCCAACCGCGCTATAGGATGGGAGTCGAGGCTGCAAAGATTATGATTGAGCAGATTCAGACGCAGGGCCGCTCACTTCCGACAAATCTCACACTCGATGCCGAACTTCATGTGAGGGCGTCCTCGAACAAAGGAGGGAATGTACTGGGCGTACATGACCGATGAGAAAAATAGATATATCCCAAAAAGAAATACAAAATTATTATAAACCATACAATTATGAAAGAATTTATTGTATCATTAGGAGGTGGAAGGAGATACCAGTCTCCCGAAATGGCAGAGGAGCGAATTACTCCTGAAGCCGGCTACTGCAATTCCGCAATCGGCGGGAACACTAACGAAAGCATCAATGATGATAAACAGTATGAGTTTGAATTTTAATTCCTTGCAGCTATGAAAAAAACACTTGTTTATGCGGCAGCCATAGCCGCCTGCGCTATCTCATGCGCAAAGAATGAACCCGTTGAGACTCCATCTGCGGAGCCTGTCGAAGTGCAGTTTTCCGCTGCATCGGAAGCTTGTACAAAGACTGGTATCGGTGCTGATGGAAAGACAGTCGAGTGGAAGGCCGGAGACAAGGTCAGCCTGCTCTCAGGAGAGAAAAATCTGCTCTATACTGCGGAGAGCGATGGAGCAACCACTTCGCTTGTCCCTTCGGGAGAAGGACTGATGAGCAATGAGGGAGCCGTTTGGGCAGTATATCCTTATTCCTCCGACAACACAGTTTCAGAGTCCGGAGTAAGCGTGATCGTGCCCGCGACGCATTCCGTTTCTGCCACAGGCTTCGCAGAAGGCTCGAATGTGGCCGTGGCATACGCTCCTGAACTTCAAGAAAATACGACTCTCAACTTCAAGAATGTCTGCTCCTATCTCAAGCTTACTTTCAAGGCCGAACAGGGCGTGAACAAGGTTGTTCTTTCATCTGAAGGCAATGCGGTTGCGCTCGCAGGTACTGCGACTGTGAAAATGAACGCTGACGGAATTCCGGAGCTCGTCTCAGTCGCTCCCGGCGCGGCAACTTCAGTAACTCTCGAGAGCACGGCCGCGCTTGACGGAATCTATCTCATCCCCGTTCTTCCGGGAGGTGCGGCCAAATGGCAACTGACCTTCACCAAGACTGACGGTACAGTCTCTACGGCTGCAATGGGCAAGGCAGCAGCCGCTTTCGAGCGTAACACTCCGCTCTCCTACGACTTCAGCGGTGTCACCATCAATTGGAAGCAGGCTCCGACGGCAGTCACCGCCGACAAGGTATTCTGGTCCGATGCGCACATTTCGTGGACGCACGAAGGCAAGGCCGATTCCTACGAGGTCTATGTAAATAATGAACTTTCGGCAACGGTAGAAAGCGGCGCCACGAAGGCGCACATCACTGGCCTTGCAAACGGCACGACCTACAGCATTAAGGTGGTGGCGGTCTATGGCGCGGAGAAAAAGGAATCAGAGGCTGTCAGCATCACCACCGGCAAGATTGAGCAACTTGTGAAGAATGTCAGCCCGACATCCGTCGCCGTCGGCATAGAAAACCGCGCAGGTGCCCTTAGCGGCAACTACAAGCCATGCCTCTATGTGCAATTGTTCGAGAGCGAAGATGTTTCCGGCACACCTAAATACGAGGCTTTCGTGCGTGACAATGAGGTTCTGAGCGAGGGGCATCCGTTCTACAAGTCACTCGTGGCAGGCTCCGGCACGACTTACACGCCGTTCAACCTTGCGTTCGGAGGACTTGAGGCGGGAAAGGACTACTGGTTCAGAGTCAAGTCTGTGGCATCCGACACCTATAAGACCTACCGCGCCGCATCCATCTCCGGAGAATCCCGGACAATGGAATCCCAGAACGGCGACTCAGAATACTCAAAGCCTTTCCGTCTCACCACGGCACAGAAACACACCGCCGCCGAAAGCGAGGTGCTTTTCGAGGGCTTCGACGACTGCATCTTCTCCGCTGACTTCATCAACTGCGCAGTCGGTCTGATGCCGGCATTCAGAACACAGACTCAGTTGTCCGGAACAAACTACAACCTTAACAAAAACATCTGGACGGCATGGGAGAACGAAGGTAAGGCCTGGAGTTTTCATGGTCTCAGAATCGGATTTCCGAACACCCACATGGCAGCCTTAGGTTTTCTGAACGCTCAGAAAGGCGATACGGATATCACTTTTGAAGGCGGTAACGCATCGGCAGTAAAATATTGGGTGACAGAGAGCAAATCTTCCACGACACTACTTGCACCGTCAGTGCTGAAGGGGGCACGCATAGGCTCATTCCGCGCCCAGAGCACGACGGGATTTGAAAGCATGGTCGAAGACAATCGTTTCATAACCATGGATTCCTATATGGGAGAAGGATATGCGGTCCTCGGAATGTATTATGACTCATCAGAAAAGCAGACATCTTCGAAGAAGCCTGCCGCCTTTGTCGTGAAGGCCGTGAGCAATCTCGCCGCGGCGGAAAAGAAATCCTGCACAGTCACTTTCAAGGCACTCGCAGTCCAGGGACGTTCGGGCAAGATTACTGTCATACATTTTAACAAGGACGGCAACCACAGAAAAGCTGCTTCAGACCTCTGGGATACCGTCACCGAAATCAAGATTGCCAACTCCAACGGCAATATCGATGAAAACGCGACAGATTGGAGCGGACTGTCTGAGACCCACAAGTGGTACGAATACAGCTTTGACATCGACCTTCTTCAAGGAGACCTCGTCGGATTCGCGACAGATAGCAAAAGCTGCATCTGCATCGACGACATAAAGATAGTTCTCAAATAATATATGACACTCATTAATAAAACTATCGGTGATATTTTTTCAATGAAAGGAAAATCAATATTTTACACGGTAGTATCTCTATCGATGCTTTGCTGTTCCTGCAAGACGGGACATCACGAAGTCACCACCGCCCCATACGCCGCGTTCGACGACAATCTTCTTCCCGCGATTCATGCCGAGGGTTGGATTGCCGAGTTCCTTGAAAGGCAGAGGACAGGTTTGAGCGGACACCCCGAAGCACTCTCATATCCATATGACACGGCGCTCTGGGACGGCGAGATTCAGCGTCAATCGACTCATGGTGAAGGCTGGTGGCGCTACGAGCAAACCGCCTACTACACCGACGGCATCCTCAAGCTCGGCTATCTGCTCAATGACTCGACGATGATTGCACGCGGCGAGAACGGCGTGAACTACACCATAGCCCACGCCACTCCGGAGGGGAAAATCGGATCCAAGGATGTCTGGGATGGTCCGCGTTGGAGGATGTGGCCTCAAGCGGTGTTCTTTCGCTCAATGAAGTCGATGTATGAGATGACCGGCGATGTCCGAATCCCCGAAACTCTTGAGAAATATTATCTCTCCTGCACGGCTGAAGAGGTCGGAACCGGTAGGAACGCCTGCAACATCGAGGGAATCCTCTGGACCTACGGAAAGACCGGCAACTCGGACCTTCTTCGGCTCGCTGAGGACGCCTTCGAAAACGGGGACTTCGAACTCAAGCCATCGGTTCTCGAAAAGGGCGACCCGATAGTCATCCATGGCGTGACTTTCTGCGAAATGCACAAGCTACCCGCCATTCTCTATGCCTACACCGGCAAGCAGCGTTATCTCGACCTCGCTCGCATGGCGGAGAACAATTTGATTGACAACAATATGCTTCCTGACGGCACTCCGACAAGTGCAGAATGGGTCAAGGGACATGACGTCATGGCCGCGCACGAGACCTGCGACATAGCTGACTTCACCTGGGGACAGGGCTACCATCTTATGGCCGATGGACAGGCACGCCACGCGGACAACATTGAACGTGCCGTATTCAATGCCGCTCCGGGAGCCGTAACAAAGGACTTCAAGGCACTTCAGTATTTTTCCTGCGTGAACCAGTTCAACGTGACTGGGGACTCAGACCACAACGAGTACCGCCGTGGTCTGACATGGATGGCCTACCGCCCGACTCACGAGACCGAATGCTGCGCAGGCAATGTGCACCGCATAATGCCTAACTATGTGCAGAGGATGTGGATGACCGACCGTAAGGGAGGTCTCGTCGCTGCTCTCCACGGGCCTTCGAGAGTGGATTTTGTCGGAATGACGGTTCGGCAGTCATCACAGTACCCGTTCGAAGACTGCCTCCGCTTCGAGTTCAGCGGCCACTCCGCACGATTCCCGTTCACATTCCGAATCCCGTCTTGGAGCCGTGGATGCAAGGTTAGTCTCAACGGCAGGGCAGTGGCGAAAGATGCGAGGGCAGGGGAGTTCACCACTTTGATACGCCGATGGAAAGACGGCGACGTACTTGAGATTCGGCTCGCTCCTGAAATAAAGGTTCTTGAGTCGGTCGACAGCGCCGGAGCCTATGTCACCCGCGGAGCGCTTCTATACGCATTACCAATCCCCGAAACATGGACCGAGGACACGAGGGTTCATCCCGGTCTTAATGGTAAGCATTCAGCCAACCAGGACTTCAAAAGTTGGAACATAACTCCTTCAGGCAATTTCAACTACGCCATCTGCAGCAACGATGCAGAACTCATTTCTTTTGACCTTGAAGGAGGTTCAGCAGTATCTTCGATTACAGGCGATGACGTCATATCATCTCCGACAAGCCACAATGCTGAAGCCCTTGTCTCCGGCAGCTACCCATTCGACAATCCGCCGTTCGGAATCATAGTCCCGGTCAAAAGAATTAAATGGGATCTCGAAGAGGGGAGATATACCCCGAATATTCCCGTGTCTCCGGAAATCATTGACGACACCATCCGCATGGTCACTCTCATCCCATACGGGTGCACGGAACTTCGTCTTACCGTTTTTCCTACATTATGATTTGCTCGTCTTTGGGGTCTATATTCCTTTTCTCATCGGTCATGTGCTTCCAGTCCCCCCACCATCTTTCAAAAGAAATATATACTCAAAAATAGTTCATAAATCTTTATCAGCTTTTATTCTTAATTTTAATGATTCAATATGATTAAACGTATTAGCATCATAATTCCGCTTTTGGTTTCCTTTCTGTCATCACTCTCGGCCCAAACGGCAGAGCAGAGGGCGAGGGAACTGGTCAGCAGGATGACTCTTGAGGAAAAGTGCCAACTGATTTCAGGTAAGAAGGACGGTTTCAAGACATTCCCGGTTGAAAGGCTAGGCATTCCCGAAATCAGGATGGCGGACGGGCCTCAAGGCGTGCGCAACGACACCCGCAGCACATACTATCCTTGCGGAATATCGCTCGCATCGACTTGGAATACATCCCTCGCCCTCGAAACAGGGCACGGACTCGGCCGCGACTGTCGGGCAAGGGGAGTGAATATCCTGCTCGCTCCTGGAGTAAATATCTATCGCTCCGCACTTTGCGGACGCAACTTCGAGTATTTCGGAGAGGATCCCTTCCTCGCTTCAGAGATTGCCTGCGGTTACATCACGGGAGTTCAAGAAGAGGGAGTAATCGCGACCGTAAAGCATTTCGTTGCCAACAATCAGGAAAATCTCCGCCACAGGACAAACTCCGTGCTCGATGAACGCACGCTGAACGAGCTTTACTACCCCGTGTTCAGAAATGCCGTTAGCAAGGCCCGCGTCGGAGCGGTAATGATGAGCTATAATCCGGTAAACGGTGTACATGCCTCCGAGAACAGGCATCTGATTAAAGACGTGCTGCGAGGCGAATGGGGCTTCGACGGTATCGTAATGTCCGACTGGCTTTCGACCTACACGACACTCGGCTGTATTGAGAGCGGACTTGACCTTGAGATGCCGAGAGGCAATTTCCTGAACCACGATAATATAGCTCCGATGATTGAACGGGGAATTATAAGCGAAAGTTCAATTGACGAAAAATGCGTGAACATCCTGCGCACATTCATCCGTTTCGGCTTCCTTGACGGAAGGGTAGCGGCTGACGAAAGCCTCCCTCTTGACAATCCCGAGTGTCGCGACATCGCATATCGCGTGGCGCTTGAGGGGCCTGTACTTCTCCGCAACGATGGGCTACTGCCTATTTCACCGAAAAAGCGCGAGGACATAGTCGTTATCGGGCCGAATGCTGATCGCATCCCGTTCGGTGGAGGCTCCGGCGAGGTCAGCCACATAGAAGGTCGTGGCACGACTGTCCTTTCGGGGATGTGCAAGGTTAGCGACAAATGGAACGTCCGTTTGATTGAGCCGGATTCGCTCGGCAATTATGACCTTTCGACAATCGCTCAAGGCACGGTCGTAATTGCCTGCATGGGATTTGACAAGACAACGGAGCGTGAGGGCTTCGACCGTAGCTACAGCCTGCCGAAAGGACAGGACGAGCTTATACGCATGCTCGCGGCACGGAGTGATAGGGTTGCCGTCATTATCAACAGTGGAGGCGAGATTGATCTTCCGTGGTTGAACGAGGTGGAGGCCCTGATGCTTGACTGGTATTCCGGTCAGGCCGGTGGCCAGGCGGCCGCCGAACTGCTGAGCGGCAAGGTATCGCCTTCTGGACGGCTTCCATTTACGTTCTGGGGCAGCCTCGAAAAGAATCCCGCACAGGAGTTCTATGGAACCAAATTCAATGAAATCGCCCCTCCATGGCGCGACACGCTTGCCCACACCACCTACTCTGAGGGCATATTCCTCGGCTATAGGGCAAGGGACTATCAGCCGCTCTTTCCATTTGGCTTCGGCCTGACCTACAGCAGCTTCGCCTATTCCGACATGGAGGTGGAGCGCACTCCGAATGGTTTCAATGTCACATTCATCGTTAGCAACACGGGCAAGTACGACGCTTCTGAAGTCGCACAGCTCTATATCTCACCGGTTGAGCCAACTTTTCCGCGTGCCCGCCGGGAACTGCATGGCTTCAGGAAACTCTCGCTGAAGGCAGGGGAGAGCAGGCGCGTGAGCATACCTCTTTCCACAGGGGATTTCTCATGCTATGATTCCGGAAAGGGGGGATTCATCACCCCGTACGGCACCTACAAAATCATTGTCGCTTCCGATGCGTCATCTAAAGCACTTACCGAACTTATAAATATTAAATAATTATGCTTCAGAAATTTATATATACTAAAAAATCATCAGATAATAACCTGCATAACCTTTTTCGAAACATAATTATCACATCATCTGTTCTCCTGCTCACGCTTGCGCAGCAGGCTCCGGGAAAAGATCACAGAAATGGTTTAAAAGACGAGAGAAGGGTAGTGACCATTGCGGCATCCAACAGTAGCCATGAGGACAGGAAGGCGAGCGACTATATATGTGACGGACAGACAGATGCGCAACTGATAACCTCGGTGATTGACCGCCTCGTGGCAAACGGCGATGGGGGGAAGATCATTTTCCGCCAAGGGCGCTATTTTATGAACACACTCACGCGAAATAACGCCTGCATCGACATTGCCCTTGGAGAGAGCAACGCCTTGATTGAACTTTGCTCAGAAATCACAGACAAGAACTACATCGGCGGAGCGTCTCAGGACGGTTACAACGGGGCGCAGTTCTACATGACGCGGGAACTCTACGATTCGCTCGACCCATCGGTGCAGTATAAGGTCGTGAACTGCTCAGCAAGCCGCTGGCAGGGCGGAATCGTTGTTGAAAACATAGGAATAGTCATGCATTCCAACCAGAAACAGATCATTGCATGGGATATGTACTCGTTCTGCGGGATGTGCCGAATCACGGGACTGCATGCCAACGCCTATAGTGGTTCCTCTGTTTCCGTCTCGAAGCCACCTCAGGTTGCCGTTCCGGGCTGCATCGGTCTCCGCACTCTCTGCGACACCGCCGCCGGTCCGAGCGGCAACGACTACCGAAATGTGCTCATGAAGGGCTTCCACGAGGGTTTTGCAATCAACAGCGAGCACAATCTCTTCGTTCAGGCCGCTGCCGTCTTCTGCGTCTATGGTTACACTTTCGACCACTACTGGAAAACCACCGAAGGAGCCGAGCAGCATCCCAATGTCCTGATAAAGTGCATAGATGAAAGGGGAGTGAACCTTCCGCGATTCTACGATAATCCTCGCGGTCAGGCTACAATCATGATTGCCTATTCCACTGAAAGAAAGCCGGTTAACACCCCAGGCGGTCTCCTAGGAGCCGGAATGACCGAAGAAGTGCCAGGACAGCACTGTGGCACAATTACTTACACGATGGGTGGCTCCCGCAACGACAATAGCACCTCAATCCCGCTTTGGGAAAATGGCCACGGCCACGGTTTCCGCACGACAAACCTTCTCCACAAGCAGTCCTGCACCTCGGCCGAGCGCCGTTCCTACAGTCCGAACTTCATGCAGCGCGTCTGGGACACCGACCTGAACCTCGAACTCATCTGCATCGACGAATCCGTCCCGCTCTGGTCCGACGCCCTCGGCAACGTGCACGAGTGATATTTGTCCTATTTCGTCGTTTTGTTACACAATCAATATTATGTTAACTTGCGTGGAGAAGCAGGACTTCCCCACGCTTTTTTAAGAAATTTAGTGTATCTTCGCAACGGATTTGACTCAGGTTTGTTTTGTTGCAGAACTTGAGCGATTTGACTTGATGAAATCTTGGCAATATGGGAAAAAGAAAACAGGATATAATTTTGGAGAATGTCACGATTGAAGCTGTGGCAGCAGAAGGCAAGGCGCTCGCTCACGTTGACGGAGCCGTAGTTTTTGTGCAATTTGCAGTACCAGGTGATGTCGTTGACATCAAAGTGACTAAGAAAAAGAAAAACTATATGGAAGGGTATATTCTGAAAATTGTGAGCCCTTCCGAACATCGTCTCAAGCCGTTCTGCAAATATTTCGGCACCTGTGGGGGTTGCAAATGGCAGCCACTGCCCTACGAAATGCAACTTCAGGCAAAACAACAACAGGTATATGACCAGCTTGTCCGCATTGGCCACTTGGATATTCCTGAAATACAGCCGATTGTAGGTTCAGACAAGATTCAGTGGTATAGGAACAAGCTCGAATTCACTTTCTCGCGCAGAAGATGGATTCATGAGAACGAAAATCCCGATGAACTCTCTGAGACAGAGCGTCTTGGGCTTGGATTTCATGTCGGTAGATTCTTTGACAAGGTGCTTGACATCGACTGCTGCTACCTCCAGCCCTCCCCTTCCAATGAGATTCGCAACTTCATAAGAGTCTATGCCATAGAGCATAAGCTCAGTTTCTTCGACATCCGTGAGCACACGGGATTTCTCCGCACAATGGTCGTGCGCACGACGGAAAAAGGAAATGTGATGCTGATAATGTGCTTTTATCATGAGGATGAAAAGGCACGCACTGCCCTGCTCGATGCCGTAGCGGAGAAATTCCCTCAGATAACTTCGCTTTACTATGTCATCAACGGAAAGGCCAACGATTCTATTTCCGACCAGGAGTGCATTCTTTACAAAGGTGAAGATGCGATTTATGAAGAAATGGAAGGACTTCGTTTCAAAATCGGTCCGAAATCTTTCTATCAGACAAATACTGAACAAGCATACAAACTCTACAGCACGGCACGTGAATTTGCGGCACTCACCGGCAGTGAGGTTGTCTATGACCTCTACACCGGGACCGGAACCATCGCCCAATTCGTCTCGCGCCAGGCAGCAAAGGTCATCGGTATTGAATATGTGCCTGAAGCCATTGAGGACGCAAAGTTGAACGCAAAAAACAACGGCATAGAGAATTGCACTTTCTTTGCTGGAGACATGAAGGATGTTCTGACAGAAAATTTCATCGCAGAACACGGACGTCCTGATGTCATAATCCTTGACCCTCCTCGGGCAGGAATCCATCCCGATGTAGCTAAAGTGATACTTGAAGCCGCGCCGGAAAGAATGGTTTATGTCAGTTGCAATCCTGCCTCCCAGGCTCGCGATCTCGAGATTTTGTGTAAGAAATACGAAATTACTGCTGTGCGGCCGGTGGATATGTTTCCGCAGACCCACCATGTCGAGAATGTCGTCGCACTGAAGCGGATTTGAGTGTCTGTATCAGAAATATACCTCAAATTCCGTCGTACATAAAATACTTTGAATATAAACAACAGAATAATAATCTGATAATTAAATATGTTTGAACAGATTCTAATTCTTATTGGTGGGCTGGCACTCATTCTTTTGGGCGCGAACTGGCTCGTCGACGGCTCGTCGAGCATCGCAAAAAAAGCCGGAGTCAGCGAATTCGTCATCGGGCTCACGATTGTCGGCATCGGCACATCTATGCCTGAGTTGGTGGTCAGCTGCACTGGCGCATTCCAAGGCAATGCAGACATAGCCATAGGCAATATCATCGGGTCTAACATCTTCAATGTCATGCTTATACTTGGAGTCACGGCCCTTATTTGTCCGTTGATAATAACAAAGACGAATAGGCTCGTTGACATGCCTCTCAACCTCTTGGTGACGCTGTTCCTGATTTGCATGGGAATGACTCATACAATCTTCGGCTTCGGCTTGGACGAACTCACGAGAATTGACGGAATCATAATGCTTGCGGTTTTTGCTCTGTATCTCTATTTCTCATTCAAGAAAGGTTCCGGTGCGGAAGAAGAGGATGAAAACGGGGTCAAGCTTTATAAGACGCCGGTCGCGCTGGTGATGATTCTCTTCGGACTCGGAGCGTTAGTCGGCGGTGGTCAGCTTTTTGTCAATTCTGCCGTTGAGCTTGCGAAAATTTTCGGGGTTCCAGACAAGTTCATTGCAATCACAATTCTGGCCGGAGGTACTTCCCTCCCTGAACTTGCAACCTGCATCGTGGCCGCTGCGAAAAAACGTTCGCAGCTCGCTCTCGGCAACATTCTCGGGTCGAACATTTCAAACATCCTGCTCATCCTTGGGGCAGCGTCAGTGATTCACCCGCTCTCATTTGAAAATGTGACATTTACTGATCTTGCTGCTGTTTCAATCTCTGCACTTTTCCTTGTCCTTTGCGGGTTATGCTTTCCCAAACGCGCCAAAATCGGCATTCCGGAAGGCATTATACTGCTTCTGATGTATGCAGTTTATATGTTTTTTCTGATTAAGTCAGTGATATAATTTATCGCATAATTCGTTGATTAATAAATAATATAACAAATTAGTAATACCACGCAACAAAGATGTTATATTTTCTTCAAATCCCGGAGCTGCCGGTTCATCTCGATTCGCTCGACATTAAGGCGGACACACAGAAATTGATAGAACACGTCGCGACCACCCCTGCCGAGGAACTGCTGAAAGAGCTGCTTTCTGATATGATTCAGTTCGGTCTGAAGGTGCTCGCTGCCTTGCTCATCTATTGTGTCGGTGCCTGGATTATAAAGAAAATCAAAAAAATCCTTAGCAACATCTTTGCGAAGCGCCACACGGAAAAGGCTATCGCATCATTTACGATGAGCCTTGTGAGCATCACCCTCACTGTCCTGTTAATAATTCTGACTGTCGGCACTCTTGGAGTCAACACTACCTCTCTTGCCGCCCTGCTTGCCGCCGGAGGTATGGCAATCGGTATGGCACTCAGCGGAACGATACAGAACTTTGCGGGCGGAATAATGCTGCTTGTTTTCAAACCATTTAAAGCCGGAGACTTCATCGAGGCACAGGGATTTTCCGGAACAGTCAGCGAGGTTAACATCGTGAGCACAAAACTGCGTACGACCGACAATAGGACAATAGTCCTCCCGAACGGAGCCCTTTCCGGTGGAACAATCAACAACATCTCGCAAAATCCGACACGACGGGTAGAGTGGAAAATCGGAGTCGAGTACGGAAGCGACACAGAAAAAGCCCGGGAAATCCTTCTCGGACTCTTAAATGATGACAAACGTGTTCTCACAGGACCGGACGCTCCGGAACTTCCATCAATGAAACTCTCGGCACTTATGGATAGCAGCATCGAACTTCAACTCCGATGCTGGGTGAAGACCGAAGATTATTGGGATGTACTCTACGACACCAACGAAAAAATCTACATCTCCCTCCCACAAAACGGAATCAGCTTCCCATTCCCACAACTCGACGTCCACGTAGTAGACCAAAACAACTCGAAGTAAAATTTATTTTAAGCGAGGAGTACAAGGCGCAAGGCCGACTGACAACGCAGTAATCCCAATCAACAAAACCACTTGAAGTAAAATTTATTTTAAGCGAGGAGTACAAGGCGCAAAGCCCAATGAAACACCGGAGCAACCTTGAGGTTGTGAGGATTTTCGGTGGGCCGGCAACGCAGTAATCCGAAGCTTAAAATAAATTTTACACCAGTAGACCGCCTTTGGCTCGTATGTCCTTGGTCACAATAGGATTTGCATAAATCTTCAGAAAATATTCCCGCACGCCGACCCGGTCGAGTTCCGGCTCAATTGTGTCGAGCTGATGTTCCATATAAGCCGCGAACCGATTCTTGTCTTCCTCGGAATACTTTCCGGCAAAACGACCGCCTTCGTTGAGCATGTCGTATGCAATGTAGTTGTTTTTCCAAAGCCGGTAACCATCGACGACGCGGATATTCACCGCATGTCGTATGTACTGATAGCGGTCGTTCTTGTCACAAAGCGAGGCAAGAGAGAGTTCCTCGCTAGTGAGCGGAGTTCCAATGTTCAAATGAATGTTGCCTTTCTGCTGCGTGACTCCGACAAGAATGCTGTTTAGGTCCTCACCCTTGCCCTTCACATATTTCCCATCACGTTTCGTGATGAACATCTCTCTGGCCTTCAAAATGTCGCAAGGCTCAATCTCGTATGAGATGCTCATCGGGACGATGTTGAGTTCTTCAAAGTTCTCCTTGAAACATCCGGGGCGTCCGCTCATGTCGAGCATTTTCAGCAACCCCTGCTCTGTGGTGTCATATCCGTCCTTTGTTCGTCCTTGGCGCTGTGCCAACCATACGGAACTCTCACCGGTCGTGATGCTCTTGCGGATATAGCGGGAAAGTCTCTGCGAAGAAAGATAGAGTTCGCGTGCCGAAACACCGCGGATGACCTTGATCATACGGTTCGAGCGGATGAGATACTCTATGAACTTGTTCTGTATCAAATTATCTCCCACGCAAATTTCCGTAGGCTGGAGATTGTTCTGGTAGAGCACCCACTGGAGAATTGCCGGATCCAAAATGATATCCCGGTGGTTCGACAGCATGAGAAATTTCCTACCATCCTCGACATTCGCAATCCCGTCATAAGAAAAATTATGCGCCGTCGTTTCCAGAATCCGTTTTACTATCCTCGACATTATCACATATTGGAAATCGTCTATCGACTTCATCTGAAGCAACTGCTCTTTGAGATAGTCACCTTCCTTGTCCGGGTAGAAATATTTTGAAATCTTCGGCAGCACAGGGCTGGCCGCGATGTGCTGAAACGCATCCACCGCCTCCGCATCGGTTTTGAAAGGTCCGATTGCATCAATATCGTTAAAGTCTTCCATAATGTTTCCTTTATTCCGCGAATATACGAAATTATCTGTAATATCAGCAAAACGCATTCTTAATTAGGCTCTGGTGTCGGTCAGGCGCGGTGGAGAATGGAACTGTCGCCATAGCTGAGAAAACGGAATCCGTGTCCGAGCGCATAGTCGTAAATCGGTTTCCAATTGCCACCGACAAATGCCGAAATCAGCAGAAGAAGAGTGCTCTGCGGCTGATGGAAATTGGTAATCAGGGTATTTACTACGCGGAATCGAAATCCGGGAACAATGATTATGCGCGTACCGGCGACGAGCTCGTCGAGTCCGTTTTTTTCGAGCCAAGAGATAATGGCATCAATAGATTCTGTGAAAGAATATGTATATTCCCGTTCATATGGTTCCCATTGAGATACGTCCACCGGCTTGCCGTCTTCCAGACAATGTACACCTATGTAATATAGGGACTCAAGAGTTCTCACAGACGTGGTCCCGACAGCAGTGACGTTGTTTTCGTTGTCGCGGAGCTTGCGAAGCAGGTCAAGTTTGACGGAAAATGGTTCCCTATGCATGTGATGTCGGGAAACGAGACTGTCCTTGACTGGAAGGAAGGTCCCCGCTCCGACATGCAGGCAGACATCCTCCATATCAATTCCGCGCTTGCGGATATCCTCGAGCACTCTTTCGGTAAAATGGAGACCGGCAGTCGGTGCGGCCACAGACCCGCGGTACTTGGCGTAGAGAGTCTGATAGCGATCAAGGTCTATTGCTTCCGTGTCCCGATTGAGATAGGGCGGAATCGGTATATTCCCGCAAACTTCGAGCACACGCGAGAAGGGCATGCCGTTCTTCCATCTGAACTCGACCTCCGCGGTCTGTCCGTCACGGCTGACAAGATCTGCCGTAAGTCCAATCTCTGAAATTTCTGGCGATGCCTCCGGATTAATGACATGCAGAGTGTCAGCCTTCCATTTTTTAGCGTTCCCGATGATGCATTTCCACCGGCAAGTTTCCGTAGTTGCGAATATGAGGTTATACTCCACCGGATACTCAGGCTCAAGGCAGAAAATTTCAATCACTGCACCGGTCTCCCTTTGGAAGTGCATTCTGGCAGGCACAACCTTGGTATCGTTGAAAACCATGGGCGAATCTGCAGGAAGGAGTGCAGGTAAGTCGCGGAAGATGTATTCACGGATTTTACCATTGTCATATTCGAGAAGTTTGGATGCATCCCGCTCTGCAAGCGGATACTTAGCGATTCGTTCTTCCGGGAGACAGTAATTGTAGTCTTCTATGTGTATTTCGGGTATCATTGTCTGTATGTTTTTGCGGCACAAATGTAATCATTATTTCTGACACATGCTCTGTAATAGTGTGTTTACATAGTTAAACCGAGTCTATATCGTTAGTATTTACATTTGTAATCAAACAGAATAAAGGAACAGTGCTCTTGTCAACGGGAGCGCACATTGTTAAAATGTATCATAAAAATAATTTATCATAAGGAATTTAATATTGCTTTACGTTGAAAATCAAGATATTATCCGATATTATATGATTTAATACTATATCAAAACGTGTAACACGTGGCATTATCTGCGGGAATTACGTCCAAAATCATAGGATTATCTGAAATTATCAATTAATAATGAGTCATTTACATTATCTTATATCTATTTATAGTTTGTAAGATATTCACACAGCTTCACCGTATTGTTAACATTTGTAAAGTGACAGACATTTGGATTTATCTGAAATTCTATTTACCTTTGTAACTTCATTGCTTACAACTATGAATTCACGTTTGTTACAATTTCTGAATGCCGAGAATATCACCCAGGCACAGTTCGCGAGCTCCATAGGGGTTGCCCGCGCAAGTATTTCGCACATAATCTCCGGAAGGAACAAACCGAGCTACGAATTCATTTCGGCAATGATGAAACGATATCCGCAGTTGAACCCGGAATGGCTAATCCTCGGAAAGGGAAGAATGTACAACGATGCCAACAGACCGTCGCAGCAGGCCCCGGATAGCATCGGCGATGACTTGCTCTTTCCAACTGATTACGACTCCCCCGCATCTGCCGTTGTGCAGCCGGAAGTTCAGATGAAGCCTGTCCCGTCAAGAATGAATTCCAAAATCTTTCAGGACGGATCCCAGCTTGAAAGTAAGGCGACTCCGGAAACAAAGCATGAACCTGAGCAAAAGCCTCTGTCACAGCACCATGATATCTCGGCAACTTCTGTCGTAAAACAGACTTCCGAACGCCGAATCAGCAAAATAATAGTTTTCTTCGACGACGGAACATTTCAAGAAATGCACAGTTGACAAGTATCGACGATACATTTTCTGCCATACGCATGATTTTGTCGCAAAATTTGTGTATGTTTGCCACCCGATCATTCTCCAGCAATACAATGCGAAAGAATTAATAGCTTCATGTACAAGACACTACTGAAATATTATCTTAGGCACAACTCCCCTGCTAAGGCCTTCAGGATTGCTACCGATGTGCTGACAGCAGTCAGGAGATTTCCGTTTGGTCGACAATTGGTTCGTATGCGCTACAAAAACGGGCTCAGAGCCGACCGCAAACGGAATATTTTCGGACTTGAATTCAGCAACCCTGTCGGGCTTGCTGCCTCAATAGACACTGAAGGTACTCTCTATAACATGCTGTCCGACTTTGGTTTCAGCTTTATAGAGATTGGACCTATGTCATACGTGGCACAGGACTACAACACCCCTATATGCTACCATTGCGGAGTTAAGAAAGCCATCGAACATCTGAGGTGTGACAAACCTGACTGCATAATCGCCGGCAACATAGCCAGAAGCCTCCAGAGCAAGGGTGCTGACATCATGAAAGACTATGAAGAGACGTTCGCGCTGCTCTACGATTTTGTCGACATGATCGTGATAAACCCCGGTTGCACAACAACGGAGACCACAGAGGACAGGCAGGACAAGGAGAACGGAATCACCTATCTGCCGGATGTCATCGACCGGCTTATGACAATGCGCTTGTACTATGACAGTAACAAGCCCGTACTCGTCCGCATCACGCCGGAAATTTCGCGTTCCCAGACAGAAGAATTAATCGAATGCTGCCTGAGTTCGGGAATTGACGGCATCGTGGCCGGCAGCACACTAAGAAAAGATGACGACGGTGACGGTAGTGCCCTACGCGCAAAAAATGTTGAATTCATACGCTACATTGACGAGAAATCGCATGGGCTTTTGCCTATCATAGGCGTCGGGGGCGTAATGAACGGCAGCCATGCTCAAGAAATGATCGATGCAGGAGCATCCCTCATTGAGGTGTACACGGGTTTCTTTCGAGAAGGACCATCAATAGTCAAGAACATTGTGAACAGCATCAAGGAATGAAACAGACAACGGCATCGATCTGCACAATTGGAGATGAAATTCTGATCGGGCAGATAGTAGACACAAATTCGTCAGTAATCTCACGAAAGCTGAACGAAATCGGGGTAACGGTTACTAGTATGGTCTCCATAGGCGACAATCGTGAGCAGATCATTGAAACGCTAAGTAAGGAATTGTCTTGTAATGACATAGTTATTGTTACCGGAGGGCTTGGCCCAACTAAAGATGACATAACTAAATCAGCTCTTGCAGAGCTTTCCGGCAGTACTGGCCACAGGCAGGACAAGATTCAGTTGGAGATTATTCATGAGATTCTGCGCTCGCGCGGGCTCGACGTTCTGGATACCAACATAGCCCAGGCATCGGTTCCGGACACCTGCGAGGTCATACCCAACCGCAGAGGGACGGCTCCAATTATGGTCTTTCCGTTTGCTCCCGACAGATTCGGGCACAAGGCAAGGCTTTATTCAATGCCTGGAGTCCCGTTCGAGACAGAAGCCGCCCTTCCCGATGTGACGGCGGACATACAGGAAAACTTTAATCTGGAGGCCATCACGCATAGGACGCTGATGACGTTCGGACTTGCAGAATCTGCCCTGTCAAAAAGGATAGAAAGATGGGAGACTGAACTTCCGCCGCGCATCCATCTTGCATATCTGCCTAATCCCCTGACAGGAGTGCGCCTCCGGCTTTCAATTTATGGAGGCAAGGAGGTGGAGAACGAGGCTGAACTTGATAGACAGGTTGCAGCTCTGCGCGATATGCTGGGGGAGGTTATCTATGCGGATTGTGACAGCAACCTGCAGACTGAAATAGGCAGATTGCTGCTCGCTCGAGGAAAGACAGTAAGTGTCGCTGAATCCTGCACAGGAGGAAAGATCTCGGAACTCATGACATCAGTTCCCGGTTGCTCAGCCTATTATTTCGGCTCCGTCACTTCGTATGCCATTCCTGTCAAAGAGAAAGTGCTCGGCGTTCCGTCCGAAACCATAGAGACTCATGGAGTGGTCAGCAGCGAGGTCGCCGCGGCTATGGCGGAAGGTGTCAGGCGTCTCACCGGCAGTGACTATGCGGTGGCGACAACTGGGATTGCCGGACCGGGAGGCGGTACTCCAGGCAAGCCTGTCGGCTTGGTTTGGGTTGGCGTAGCCTCTGAAAAAGGAACAAGAACTGCCTCTTTTACCTATAAAAATGACCGCAAGCACAACATTGAGCGGTTTTCTGCCGCTGCGCTACATTTATTATGGGAAACAATCCGCAACGAATAGAACTTATTAGTAAATACGTTTCAAAACAAAAATGTTTAATATTAAAACATTTTTGTTACATTACTTTTGTCAACAAATAACGAAAATTTATATAGCATTTCTTGCGAAATTTGAGTCACGCCAACAGGCGCAGGAAGTTGCCCCCGGCTATTGCCGCGATGTCCGTCTCCGAATAGCCTCGATTTCTAAGTTCCTCGAAGATTACCCCAAAACGGCTGCAGTCCTCAAGTCCCTCGGGAGTGACAGAAATTCCGTCAAAATCAGAACCGAGTCCGACATGCTCCGGACCGACAAGTGACACGGCGTGGTCGATGTGGTCCGCGATCCTCCTGAAGTTCGGGCGTGGCAGAGCTTTCAGTCTGTCTATACATTCATACCATGCCGTACGCCTGGAAATGTCACTTGGATCTGAAATGAATGCCCCCTCAATCGAGTCTATCTCGTCATCGTAACGGCTTAGCACCTGCGCAAAGTCCGCATCAAGAAACGACGGATAGAAGTTGATCTGGAGAACGCCACCTTGTTCCGCGAGGCTTCTAATCATCCCGTCGCTCAAGTTTCTCGGATGGTCGGCCAGTGCCCTGCAGCATGAATGCGTGGCTACAACGGGCTTTCTGCTGAACTCCAAGACATCATAGAACGAACGGTCAGAGATGTGAGAGACGTCCACAAGCACTCCGAGACGATTCATTTCCTTCACGACACTTTTTCCAAACGGACTAAGACCTCCCCATCGTCCGGCATTGCCGCTTGTGCAGGAATCACATATCTCATTGTCGCGTGAGTGCGTAAGGGTCATATATCTGACGCCCAACTCTGAAAACAGTCTCAGCAGTCCGAGATTTTTCTGAATCGGAGAACCGTTCTCGATAGCGAGAAACACTGAGACCTTCCCGGCTGCCTTGTTTCTGAAGGCATCTTCAGCGGTAGTTGCAATCGCTGCTACATCCGAATTCGCGGCGACCGCGTCCTTCGTACAGGCAATCAGCTCAAGCGCATACCGCGTGGCCGCATCTGGAGCCAGCGAACCGGGGATATACGCAGCAAAGAACGATGCGTCTACTCCCCCGCGCTGCAGCTTCGGAAAATCCACCTGGGCGTGCGCATCTTCCTTTCCGATGTCACGCAGCCTGTAAATCTGCGACGGCGTGTCGCAATGAGAATCCAATACAAACATTCAAATCAGCATTTTGAATTCACCTTTAAAAGACACGTAACGCAGCTATCCGCTTTTATTTGGCTTTTTGCCTTTGGCGGACTGCCTCATACAACATAACAGCTGCAGCAATGGAGACATTCAGCGAGCCTATCTCCCCAGCCATCGGAATCGCAGCCTTGACATCAGCGAGTTCCAGCATCGCCGACGAGATTCCCTTGCCTTCCGAACCCATGATCACTGCGATTGGTCCCGTGAGATCAACGTTATAGATGTAATTGTCCACCTTCTCTGTAGCCGCAACGAGCCTGAACCCAGACTGCTTCAGGACATAGGCGGCATAGCGCAGATTGGGCACCCGGCAGGTGTCCATGCGCATAAGTGCGCCCGCCGAAGCCTTGATGGCCTCAGCATTGATTGCAGCGCCGCCCTTTGCCGGGACAATGATGCCATTGCCGCCGACACATTCAAGCGTACGTGCTATTGCCCCGAGGTTGCGCACATCGCTCACGCCGTCAAGAATTACAAGAATCGGGGATGCAGTCTTGGCCAAGGCATTGTTCACCATATCCTCCAGTCCTACATAGTCAATCTGGGAAATATAGGCTACCACGCCCTGATGCGCGCCGCGTACTGCCCTATTGAGTCTGTCTATTGGCACGAACTGGTATGGTATGTTCTTTTCGCCGAGCAAACCGTAGAGTTCGCGGAACTGCTGCCCTTCCAGACCCTGCTTGAGGAGCACCTTGTCAAAGCGACGCCCTGCCTTCACTGCCTCCATCACAGGGTGGATGCCATAAAGAAACTGCATTTTATCTTCTTCCATATTTATTAATTTACAAATGTTAACTCAAGGATAACTCAAATTCACTACACATCCTGAACAAAAACAGACACTATACTTCAAGACTCTCGGACAACTCTGCCCACTCGTCTGTTTTGGCATCGAGATCACGCTTGAGTTCGAGGAATTCCCGAGTCAGTTCCATGTAATCATCGGACGGTGACGGCGCGGCAAGCACCCCTTCAATCTCTTTCATCCTAACCTGAATCTCATCTATTTTCTTTTCAAGAAACGAGATCCGGTTCCTAACCTTTCGTTCTTCCTTTGATATGAACTTCTTTGCCTTATATTCCTGCTGTGCAGCCTCTTTCTTTGCGGCAAGCTCTGCTACAACAGTCTGTTCTGCCTCCGGCTTGGCGTGGCGTTCCAGTTCGTTGAGATTCTCGATGCGACGTGTCTCGAGGAAATCGCTCACGCCGCCAAGAAATTCCCGCACATGTCCGTCACGGAATTCATAGAGCTTGTCGGCAAGCCCGTCAAGGAAATCACGGTCATGGGAAACTATTATCAGCGTGCCGTCATATGATTTGAGGGCCTGCTTCAAGATGTCCTTGGAAAGGATATCCATGTGGTTCGTAGGCTCATCGAGCGCAAGGAGATTATAGGGACGAAGCATCAGTTTTGCCATGGCAAGACGTGCACGTTCCCCTCCGGAAAGGACAGCCACTTTCTTGTCAATATCCTCTCCCTTAAAAAGGAAAGCAGCCAGAATGTCGCGCAACTTCAGACGTATATCCCCCACAGCTATTCGGTCAAGAGTCTCATAGACAGTGTCGTTCTTGTCAAGGACATCTTCCTGATTTTGCGCATAATAGCCAATGCTGACATTATAGCCGACACGGGACTCCCCCTTCATCGCCTCCAATTCGCCCATGATTGCCCTCATCAGTGTGGTCTTTCCCTCGCCATTCCTTCCGACAAGAGCTACCTTCTCTCCGCGTTTGACCTCGATGTTCGCACCGGAAAACACAACCTTGTCTCCATAGCCGAGCGTAAGATCCGTAGCCTTGTAGGCTATGTCTCCCGAGCGCGGCGCAGGAGGAAACTTCACGGCAAGTGTGGACTTGTCCTCCAGATCCACCTCGATGCGCTCCAGTTTCTCAAGCTGCTTCACTCGGGACTGTACCTGATTGGACTTTGTTGGTTTGTAGCGGAAACGCTCTATGAAATCTTCTGTCTTTTCAATCATCCGCTGCTGATTCTCGTAGGCCGCCTTCTGCTGGGCAATACGTTCCTTCCTGAGTTCCAGATACTTGCTGTAGGGAACCTTGTAGTCGTGTATGTGACCGAGCATAATCTCTACTGTCCGGTTCGTGACATTGTCCAAAAACTTCCTGTCGTGAGATATCAGCACCATTGAGCCACGATAATCCTTCAGGTAGCCTTCGAGCCACTCGATAGACTCGATGTCGAGGTGGTTGGTCGGCTCATCAAGCAGAAGCACATCGGGCTTTCCGAGAAGTATCTTGGCCAATTCTATTCTCATGTTCCAGCCTTGGCTGAACGTTTCCGTCGCTCTCTGCAGTTCGTCATACTTGAACCCGAGACCCAATAGAGTACGCTCAGCAAGAACTTGAGGTGAGTCTGTCTTTATTATTGAAAGACGGTCATTTATGTCATTCAACGAGACTATGAGCCTCTGATATGCGTCCGATTCGTAATCCGTCCGTTCTGCAAGTTCTGCAGTGATACGGTCCAATTCGGCCTCCAGGTCGAACATTTCCTGAAAGGCAGTCATAGTCTCGTCAATCACAGACTTGCCCCGGTGGTGTTCCATAATCTGCGGAAGATAGCCTATCTTCACGTCCGAAGGCACTGCAATCGTGCCGGATGTCGGTGTCTGAAATCCACATATCAACTTGAGTATAGTAGACTTGCCGGCACCATTCTTTCCGACCAAGCCAATCTTGTCCTGTTCGCTAATGTGAAAATTTATGTCGTCAAGAAGCGTGAAGCTCCCGTATGCAACCGTCAGTGAATTTATTGAAATCATTATCTCTTCCCTTTTATTTCTTACAATCCCCCGCTATCTGTCTCACTATTACCAGTTTCGACATCATCCGCATCCTCTTCCGGTTCATCCTTCTCCTGTTCATCTTTGCGGCAGACAAGTATGCTGAACTCATAGAGCAGATAAAGCGGAATCGTCACCACAATCATGGACATTATGTCTGCGGGAGTAATCGCGGCAGCTATAATCATCAGTATAACAAGAGCATGCTTCCTATGGTTCTGCAATGTGCTGCGATGCAGCACCCCCATACTGGACAATGCGAGAATCACAGCTGGAAACTCAAACGCGAGACCCATGGAAAACACTGTAGAGAAGAATGTCGAAATATATGAACTCAGCGAAATAGTGTTCTTCACCATGCTGCTGACCGTATATCCCTGAAAAAAATCGATAATGAACGGGAGCAGGATGAAATAGCCCACGAGAAGACCGACATAAAAAAGAGTGCCTGCGAACAGGAATGCTTTACGTACCGGTTTCTTCTCTTTCTCATACAATGCCGGAGCTATGAATTTCCACAGTTCATAACATATGTACGGGGCACCGAGAACGATGGCTCCGAGCAGAGAAGTCTCAAGGTGAACCATGAACTGTGCCGTCAAATCATAGTTTATCAGCGATATTTCCGGCGTCATCCCGAATAGACGATAGACGGGAAATGTCGATTGTGTCGGAGCAAGGACAACAATGTCGAAAAACCAGTCCTTCAGGATAAAAAGAAGCAGAGCGAGCACAAGAACAAGACCCGCCGAGCGGAGAAGAACTCCCCTCAGCGCGTCAAGATGATCCCAAAAAGACATTTCTGCCTTACTGTTCACGTCCATCGGAAAAACCTACTTTTTGTCTGCGTCCTTGATTTCCTCAGGAGTGGTGTCTATTTCTTTCTTTATTTCCTGAATCTCTTTGTCGGCATCCTTCATTCCCTGCTTGAAACTCTTCATTCCATGTCCTAGTCCGCGCATGAGTTCAGGAATCTTCCGACCTCCGAAAAGAAGAATAATGACAAGGGCGATAATAATAACCTGCCATGGGCCGAAAACTCCGAGTGGTAACATTGTCAACATAATCTGATTCGATTTATCAAGTTAATAATATTCGTCATTCAAGCACAGGTCGTCCTATTCATAGTACTTCCCTATCACTTCCAACAGGTCTTCCGGGCATCTGCGAGGGCGTCGCGTGTCCGCGTCTATGAAACCGAGCTTTACCGTACCTGTACAGAGCAGGACATCATCCTGGTTGTAGATTTCCGTCTCAAACAGCAGTTTCGCCGTCGGAAGTTGCGGAAGCCGCGTCACAATGCGCAAGGTGTCTCCAAGTCTGGCCGGAGCCTTGTATTGGGCCGAAACAGCTGCGACAGCGGTCATCACTCCCTCACGCTCCATCCGTTCAACAGGGAAACCGACATCCTGCATCAGCTTTGCCCTGCCGCACTCAAAGTAGCGTATGTAGTTCGAATGATGGACTATCGCCATCTGGTCTGTCTCGTAGTAACGGACTTCAAGATATAATGTAGATTCTATCATGTTACAAGCTGAATATATGTATTTTAACAGTCTGTCATTTACCTACTACATCAAGCTTTGAGAGCTTTGAGTGAATGCTCTATGCTCTCTATCTTCGAAAGTGCATCAGCCTCTTTCTTCCTCTCCGCGGCAACAACGGCCTCTGGAGCATGCGAAACAAATTTCTCGTTGGAGAGCTTTCCGCGCACGGACTTAAGGAATCCCTGAAGATACTTGAGTTCGCCCTCAAGCTTTGCTATCTCCTCCGTAGCGTCAACAAGCCCGTCAAACGGAACGAACACCTTGACAGTTCCCGCCATAAATGACACGCCGGCAAGTGATTCATCGATAGTGGTGACGTGCTGTATTTCGCTGACATTAGCAAGTTTAACTACAACCGGTCCCATTTCCTTAGAGAAGTCTCCTACAAAATATGCCTTGAGCGGTTCTTTGGGCGAGAGTCCTTTCTGCTGACGGATGTTCCTAATGCCGGCAACAACTTCTGTAGCAAGCCCAAATGCGGCGATATACTCTGCATCGCTTTCTCCGGCAACAGGGTATCTTTCAAACATAATAGTTTCATTCTCTCCGCGTTCACGCACCGCATGCCAGAGTTCTTCGGTGATGAACGGCATAATCGGGTGTATCATCTTGAGAAGGTCCTCAAAGAACTCAAGCGTAGCCTCATAAGTCTTCGCATCGATCGGAGAACCATATGCCGGTTTCACAAGTTCAAGATACCAGGCGCAGAAATCATCCCAGAAGAACTTGTAGACAGCCATCAGTGCATCAGAAATCCTGAACTTTGCAAAATGGTCGTTTACTTCAGCCGTCACAGCATTGAGTTTGTTACCGAACCACTTGACAGCCACTTCGCAAGCATCACTTTGCTCAAGTGAAGCATCAACCGTCCATCCGGTAATGAGCCTGAAGGCGTTCCAAATCTTGTTTCCGAAATTTCGTCCCTGCTCAATCTGGGACTCATCATATAGGATATCGTTTCCTGCCGAACTGCAAAGAAGCATTCCCAAGCGCACGGCATCCGCGCCATACTTGGCGATGAGGTCGAGCGGATCCGGAGAGTTTCCCAGTGTCTTGCTCATCTTACGACCGAGTTTGTCGCGCACGATTCCGGTGAAATAGACGTTGTGGAAAGGCTCCTCCTTCATGAACTCGTCGCCGGCCATAACCATTCTGGCGACCCAGAAGAAAATGATGTCAGGTCCTGTAACAAGGTCATTTGTAGGATAATAGTAAGCAAGGTCACGGTTCGGCTGATGTTCCGGGTGTCCCGGCATTTCCGGATCAAAGACAGAAATAGGCCAAAGCCATGATGAGAACCAGGTGTCAAGCACGTCATCGTCTTGATGGAGATCCGCTGCGGTCACGGCAGGATTCTTCTGCTGCGCAAGCTTCAAAGCCTCTTCGGCCGTGGACGCTACAACAAAGCTTCCGTCCGGAAGATAATATGCAGGAATGCGCTGCCCCCACCAAAGCTGACGTGATATGCACCAGTCGTGCGCTGTCTCCATCCAATGGCGGTAGGTATTGCGGTACTTTTCCGGTATGAGCTTTATTCTTCCGCTCTCCACGCTTTCGAGAGCGGCCTTTGCCAAATCATCCATCTTGAGAAACCACTGTTTAGAGAGTTTCGGCTCAATGACGGCGTTCGTCCGTTCTGAATATCCTATAGGAGAAGTGTAATCGACTGTCTTCTCGAGATTTCCGGCTTCCTCAAGCATCTTGGCAATCTTCTTTCTCGCCACAAAGCGATCCTCGCCAACAAGAATCTGAGCCTTTTCGTTTAGGCGGCCGTGGTCATCGATTATGTCAAGAACCGGAAGATTGTGACGCATTCCGATAGCGTAGTCGTTCACATCGTGAGCCGGAGTCACCTTGAGACATCCGGTTCCGAAATCCATCTCGACGTATGAATCCTCAATAATAGGTATTTCCTTGTTTATCAGAGGTATAATTACCTTTTTTCCGCGAAGCCACTCATATCTCGTGTCATCCGGATTGATACAGACAGCTGCATCGGCCATGATTGTTTCCGGACGGGTGGTCGCCACGACTATGTATTTGTCGGTCGGGTTGCCGTGTCCGTCGGAGACGAAGTATCTCATGTGATAGAACTTGCTGGCTGTGTCCTTATGGACAACTTCCTCGTCGCTGACTGCCGTGAGACCAACCGGGTCCCAGTTGACCATGCGCACACCTCTATATATAAGCCCCTTGTTGTAGAAATAGACGAAGGTGTTGATCACAGCCTCACTCAGATCCGGATCCATAGTGAACTTGGTCCTGTCCCAATCGCATGACGCACCGAGCTTGCGCAACTGACTGAGGATGATGCCGCCATGCTTTTCCTTCCATTCCCATGCATGCTTCATGAACTCGTCGCGGGAAAGGTCCTCTTTGCTGATGCCCTCAGCCTTGAGTTTGGCCACAACCTTGCTCTCGGTTGCGATTGAAGCATGGTCGGTCCCCGGAATCCAGCAGGCGTTCTTGCCGTCCATGCGTGCCTTGCGAATCAGCACATCGTTGATGGTGTTGTTGAGAACGTGCCCCATGTGAAGGATTCCCGTCACGTTAGGAGGCGGAATGACTATAGTGTAAGGCTCCCTTTCATCCGGATCCGAGTGAAAGAACTTGTGTTTCAGCCAGTAGGCGTACCATTTGTCTTCGGTCTGTGCCGGATCGTACTTCGACTGCAATTCCATATATTTCCAATATTTTAAATTTCAATTTTCACTATCATGCGCCATTTCCACAGCAATTTCCACCCGCGCACGTCATTCACCGCGCATAAACGTGCAAAGATACAATATTTTTGACTAACTTCGCGAGACAATACAATCTATATCTTTGAAAACGTAACGTGCAATTCAAAAATTATGGAAAACAACGACAACAAGCTTGACATCGAAATCCCTCACGACGTCGCAAAAGGCTCATACTCGAACCTTGCCATCATCACTCACTCCTACAGCGAATTCATCCTTGACTTCGCGACCATGCTTCCGGGCCTGCCGAAAGCGAGCGTGAGCAACCGCCTGATTATGACACCGGAACATGCAAAGAGGCTTCTGATGGCACTGCAGGACAACATTCAGAAATACGAGTCCCAGTTCGGGACGATTTCATTCGGAAGAAACGGAGGTGACACATTCCCTATGGGAGGATTTGGAAACGGTTTCGGAAACGGTGCCAAGAGCTGATGAAGATGGTAAAAATTACAAACTCACAGCTCAAGGAGCTTGAAATTCCCGAAAAAGTCTACGAGAAGATTCTGAGAATCAAGGCTTTCACATTTGATATCGATGGAGTGATGACCGGCGGAAGCATCTTTGTCGCAGAAAGCGGAGACTTCCTGCGTACCTACAGCGCGAAGGATGGTTTCGGCCTCAGAATGGCGTCTATGGGTGGCTATAGGCTCGGTATCATAACAGGAGCACACTCGGATACAGTCGAAAAACGCTTCCGGTTCTTCGGCTTCGGTGGTACGGACATCTATCTTGCCTCAAAGGACAAGATTGCTGATTTCAACAAATTCTGCACAAAATACGCCCTGAAACCGGAGGAGGTCCTCTACTGCGGAGATGACGTTCCGGATGCGCCTGTTCTCGCGGCCTGCGGATTGGGCATCTGCCCCGCCGATGCCATGGAAGAAGCGAAACTCTGTGCTGACTATGTGTCGATTTTTCCGGCAGGAGCTCGTTTCGTCCGTGAAATCATCGAAATCGTGATGCGCGCACAGGGAAAGTGGACTTTTGATGTTTCAAAATATGAGAAAAGTTACTGATACAGAAAAACATATCATCCTTGGCAGCGCATCTCCCAGAAGGCGTGAACTGCTTTCCGAGTTGGGCTTTGAGTTTGAAGTGGACACAGAGAATAGTTTCGAAGAGAAATTTGACCCGCAGACTCCGCACTGGGAGATTCCCCTGCTGCTTTCCAAAGGAAAATCTCACGGATTCCACCGTCCGCTCTCAGAAAACGAAGTCCTCATAACAGCCGATACACTTGTGCTTTGTGGGGAAGAGATTATGGGAAAACCTCATTCCGAAGAGGAAGCACGCCAAATGCTGAAACATCTGTCCGGTCGAGAACACGAGGTGATTACAGGAGTTACCATCCGTGACGCCTTTCGCGAAAAATCGTTCGCAGACAGATGTCTCGTGCGTTTTGCCCCTCTCAGCGAAGAAGACATCGACTTTTACATCAAAAACTTCAAACCCTTTGACAAAGCCGGAGCCTATGGCATCCAGGAATGGATAGGATATGCGGCAATCAGCGGCATAACAGGGTCATTCTTCACAGTTGTAGGCCTTCCGACACAACTTCTCTACTATGAATTGAAGTCTTTTTTGTAAAAAATTGTCTTTTTTTGCAGAAAAAATTTGCAGAATCAAAAAATAGTCGTACCTTTGCAAACGAGTTAAGGGAAGACGATTCTGTGTTCTAAAATTAACTCATTGGTTATTAGTTTTAGTGTTATTAATTATGTGGTTAGTATGAGGTGTCCTCGCGGGAGCGACGACAGCTCATTTTTTATTTATATGAGTTTCACATTATTGATATAAACTACGGATGCCTGAAGAAGCGAAATCTTCAGGCACCCGAATTCTATTGTGATTCTAAATCTTAGTGAATCAAGACTGTGAGTCCGGCCATAACGATTGAAACCATACTCATAAGCTTGATAAGAATATTGAGTGACGGCCCGGATGTGTCTTTGAATGGGTCACCAACCGTGTCGCCTGTCACTGTCGCACGGTGAGCCTCAGAATTCTTGCCGCCGAGATTACCCTCTTCAACATATTTTTTCGCATTGTCCCAGGCTCCACCGGAGTTGGCCATAAACACAGCCAAGACAAAACCGCTGCCGAGACCGCCGACAAGAAGCCCCATAACACCGGCTACTCCAAGAACGAGACCTACGACTACAGGAACAATGATGGCAATCAAAGCCGGCAGAAGCATTTCGTGCTGAGCACCTTTAGTGGAAATCTCCACACAACGTGCATAGTCCGGCCTTGCCTCTCCTGTGAGAATACCCTTGATTTCGCGGAACTGTCTGCGAACCTCTGTCACCATACTCTGGGCAGCCCTTCCGACAGCATTCATCGTAAGTCCGCAGAAAAGGAAGGACATCATCGCACCAATGAAAACGCCCACGAGAACCACAGGATTCATAAGATCCACATTATAGAATGCCATAATGTCAGGAATTGTCGCGCTTGAGGCATCAATCCATTCTCCAGTGACGGACATAACCTGTTTTCCGATGTGTCCAAGACCGATTTTGATTTCTTCTATGTAGGAAGCAAGGAGTGCAAGACCCGTGAGGGCTGCTGAACCGATTGCGAAACCCTTACCTGTTGCCGCAGTGGTGTTTCCAAGAGCGTCAAGCACATCCGTACGCTGACGGACTTCCGGATCGAGTTCACTCATCTGAGCGTTACCTCCCGCGTTGTCGGCAATCGGGCCGTAAGCGTCGGTGGCGAGGGTTATGCCAAGAGTCGAAAGCATTCCGACTGCTGCGATACCGATGCCGTAGAGACCGAGGCTGAGGCTCTGGGCAGAGAAAGAAAAGTCAAAACCGTTGGCGCAGAAGTATGAAAGAAGAATTGCGACTGCGATTGTAATTACCGGAATTGCAGTTGAAAGCATTCCCAGACCGACTCCGGAGATGACAACCGTGGCAGGACCGGTCTGGGCGCTCTCGGCAAGTTTCTGTGTAGGACGGTATGAATGTGAGGTGTAGTACTCCGTTGCCTGTCCGATGATTACTCCGGCGAGAAGACCGACCACTACTGGAAGTGAAATCTGCCACCAATTATCCATACCCAGAAGCCACATAATCCCGAAGGTCGCCACTGCAATAAGAACGGAGCTGAGATTTGTTCCGATACCCAAAGACTTGAGAAGCTGCTTCATACCCGCCCCCTCTTTGGTTCTGACAGTGTAAATACCTATAATAGAAAGAATCACGCCGACTGCGGCAATGAGCATAGGAGCCACAATCGCCTTCAATTGAAACTCTGTTCCGCTCATATAGAATGCAGATGCTCCGAGCGCACTGGTTGCGAGGATAGAACCACAGTAGGATTCATAAAGGTCAGCACCCATTCCGGCAACATCACCCACATTGTCACCCACATTGTCAGCGATAGTTGCGGGGTTGCGAGGATCGTCCTCAGGAATTCCGGCTTCGACTTTTCCCACAAGGTCAGCTCCCACATCGGCAGCCTTTGTGTAAATACCGCCACCGACACGCGCAAAAAGTGCCTGTGTGGATGCACCCATTCCGAAAGTAAGCATTGTCGTTGTGATGATGACGAGGTTATGAGGATCGTCAGTCGGATAAAATGCCGAAAGAATGAGCCACCACAATGCGATGTCGAGAAGACCGAGACCAACAACCGTGAGTCCCATCACGGCTCCCGAACGGAATGCCACCTTAAGACCGCTGTTGAGCGAACGCATAGCCGCATTTGCTGTCCTCGCAGAAGCATAGGTCGCTGTTTTCATTCCCACAAACCCCGCAAGACCGGAGAAGAATCCACCGGTGAGGAATGCAAACGGAACCCAAGGGTTCTGGACGTGAAAAACATAGGCCAGAACCGCAAAAAAAACAGCAAGCACAATGAAGACAATAGTCACAACCTTGTACTGCTGTTTTAGATAGGCCATAGCCCCTTCCCTTACGAACCGCGCGATTTCCTGCATCGTCACGTTTCCCTCACTTTCCTTCATCATCTGTCGGAAAAACAACCAGGCGAACAGAAGTGCAATCACTGCCGCCACCGGTACGAAATAGAAAAGAAATGTCATAGTTTTGTGTTTGTAGTAGTTAAAAAAAGTTTCGTACTATTGTTGAAAGGTTACAAACATACACAAAAAACACGAAAAACCGCACATTCTTAAAATATTTGCAACAGATAAAACCACGTGTAATGTCTCCAAACAATCGTAAAAAAAAGAGCTCGCTTGCGCGAACTCTTCTTTTGGAGGTGCCAAGCAGATTCGAACTGCTGTAGCAGGTTTTGCAGACCTGTGCCTAGCCCCTCGGCCATAGCACCATATTTCCTTTGGGAATGCAAAGTTAGGAAAATTTTTCCTTTGTGCAAACTTTTCTGTGTGTTTGCGTTGAAAATTGTTTCAGCAACCTTACTCTACATACAGCAGCAGTCCCTTCAAATACTCCCCTTCCGGGTGGTAGATGTTAACGGCGTGGTCGGCCGGTTGGTTGAGACGGTCGAGGATGCGGACACTCCTTCCGGTCTGGGCGGCAGCGGAGAACACGGCAAGTGCAAAGGCTTCCTTGTCAACGACTTGGGAACAACTGTAAGTAAAGACGAGTCCTCCAGGCGCAACCTTTGAAATGGCAGCCGCATTGAGTCTCTGGTAGGCCCGCAGAGCATTATCTCTGGCCCCACGGTGCTTTGCAAATGCAGGAGGGTCAACGATAATAAGATCGTATTTTCCTTCCGGAATGTTTTTCACATAATCAATGGCATCGCAGCAAAGTCCCTGATGTTGAGCAGTTTCTGAACCGGTAGTAAAACTGTTCAGCGACACATTTTTTTCAACCAGTTCCATGGCACGTGCAGAACTATCGACAGAATCGACGTGAACTGCGCCTCCGGCCAGAGCATACACGGAAAAGCCTCCTGTGTAGCAGAATAGATTGAGAACGCGGCGACCGGCAGCATAGCGCTCCACAAGCGCACGGTTTTCTCGCTGATCAAGAAAAAATCCTGTTTTTTGTCCTTCTGTCCAGTTCACTATAAATTTGTGCCCATTTTCAAGAACAATCTGCTCGTCGTCACTGAATCCGTCTTTTCTATACATGTACCCGTCGACCAAGTCGAGCCCCGCCTTGAAAGGCGCTGTGCCCGAACTCTTGTCGTAAACCGCCTTCAGAGCGTCACCATAAATAGATTGAAGCGCAAGACAAATCTGTTTTCTTGCTCGAAACATTCCAACGGAATGGGCCTGCATCACGCATACACCATTATAGTAGTCAATAACAAGCCCTGGAAGGCTGTCTCCTTCCCCATGAACCAGACGATAACAGTCTGTTCGTCCTACAACCGATGTCTTCGAACCCGACATATTGCGTTCAGGAGCAAATCCGGCAGGTGGCTCTGCAAGAGATGCCGCGATGCGCACAGCGAGCGCCCTGGAAATCATCGTCTCCCAAAAGTCCGACGCAAGGATATCCGAGTCAAAGCTGAGAATCCGGACAGCTATTGAGCCTATCTGGTAGTGACCACACGCAAGAAAAGTCCCGTCCGCGGCATAAACCGACACGAGGTCACCTTCCGCAGGAGTGCCTTGAATCTGTGCTATTGAACCGGAAAACACCCACGGGTGAAAGCGACGCACCGACTCATCCCGGCCTTTGCGAAGTATTACCTTTACCATAATAATATATACTTAATTCTCTACTATCTCGACAGAAACAACATCACCTTTGAATGCTACAGTCGTTGGCGCCAGCGGCTTGAGTTCCGTATTCTTCAGTTTTAAATACATCTCACGGCAGATCCACGCATCTGTGGCAGCATATTTCATTTGGGGATCTGAAAGCGTATCCGCCTCCCAATTGGAGAGCTGCTGTGTCTTGGAAACCTTGACACCGAGAATGATTGCAGCCATCTTTTTGACGCTCTTGTCGCGTATCCCCCATTCAGGGACAATCTTCTGCAAATCCACAAAAGAAGCGGGCTTGAACTTCGCATAGCGCTGAAGTCCTCTCACGTCGTCCGTTGTTGCCGCTCCCACCTTTACGATGTCGGGATTTGCAAGAATGTTGCATAATGCCCGCTGCATCCCAAGCGACTTTATCCTGAAGAGAAACGCCTTGCCGCCGCCCGAAAGCTGCAAAAGCGCGACGCCGGGATTTGGTGTGCGGGGAGTAAAGCAGGGCTTCGTTTCAGTGTCGAAACCGAGAATCTTCTGTCTTTTCAAGTAACGGACAGCTTTCCTATAATCCTCAGACAATGAGTCTATTACACATATCTCCCCCGGAAATGAAGCCAGCGGCATCGTTTCAATCGCCTCCGGAAGTATGTTCTCTATGAATCTGTTTTCGTTCACCTCTGCACTGCTCTTTAATTAAACTGTACATCACTCCGTCAGCCTGTCCATATTTAGTATCACCGGAGCTACAAGACGGTTGACCTTTTCAAGATACTCGTCACTCATATACAAGCGTCCAAGAGGAACTGTCCGCGTGATCTGAATACTTGCATCCGCCGAATGGTTATACTTGAACTTGTCGGAAAGCGTGCCGCCGAAACTGACACTTTCAAGCGGAACGCTCGACGACGGAACAGTCACGTATGCCTTCACCGAAGGGTATGCAATCTTATGCGTGAACAGATTATGACCGCGAAGGACATTGTAGCACGCTTGAATGACAGCATCCTCTCCCCCGATAAATTCAAAGTTCTCGTCAAGCACTGCGCGGTAGTTTTCCATATCAAGCCCCTGAGACGTCCTTATCTCCTCCAACACCTCCGAGAGTTCACGGACATTGAGCGAATCGGACGAGACACCGACAAGCACGGCAGAAATCTTCTCCTGAGCGCCCGAAGCCAGATAGTTGTCAAGAAATTCCATGAATACTGTCTTAGAGTCAGCGCCTGAGACCGTATGTTCGATGTAGTCGGGAAATGAATCAGAACCATTACGACACCGTTCATATACTCCTTTGTACAGACCATATTCAATCTCCTTACTCCCGGCAAGAACGGCAATCAGCCCATTCGGGTGGCGTGTTCCGGCGCGGCGCATCATCTCGTCAGAAAGTGAGAGAACAGGGACGTCAATCCCCGCAGAGACAAGTAGAGTGTCAATATCCTTCAACGCATAGCGGCACAGGTATGGGGAATCCACAATCAGAACCTTTGCAGGAATGCGGGATGAAGTCATATCTTCGTCAAATGTGTTTGAATAGCAACTGCTACCCAAAGAAGCCACTGCCATGCTGACTGCAGCCTCGCGCATTGCAGGAATATTCTCGGCCTCAATGTAGCCGGCATATGGAGAGTTTGCCATGTCAAAGACAGGAGTGAACGTCTCCCCGGCAAAGTCATGCAGCTCATCCGGCTGTTCGCGCCCGTCGATGTTATCGAAACGGTCGGAGCACAGAAAGTCAGACACCATGCGGCATACCGACTCCAAATCTCCTATGACTGCGATGCTTCCTGCCACATTGTTTGGAACATATTTGTCCAGAATGTGCTTGGAAGCAGAACTCGTATCAGTGAGTGCCTGCTTTACAAAGGGCAGGTATGGTTCTGAAACTTTCTTGTTTCTTTCACATGCTGTCAAGATAATTGCCGGCATCAGAATCGATATGAGAAACCTCTTCCTCATTTCGCGTCCTTATGGGTAAACGGCAGCGCCGCAACGTTCAAGACAATGTAATAGAAAAATATGAGGCTGAATGCCATCGAGAAATGAAGCCTAAACACAGCGACTGCAACTACTATGATAGCGGCACCGACAAAAAACGCTATCCGCAGTTTTCCATAGTGCCCCTCTGCAAGGTTGCTTCCCTTTTTTATCTTCATCGCGAACATTGGAATCTCGCAGACAAGCAGGGCCGCGACTGTGACAGAAAGCACAGGAACCATAATCCTGACGGTCGCCCAATCTGAAAGCCATGCTGCAAACCCACTCTCCGACTTCATTGCGAAGCATACGAGTGCCGCAAGAAATATTGCGCCCGCAGGGGTTGCAAGACCGATAAAATTCTCGCTCTGACGCTCATCTGTGTTGAACTTTGCCAGTCTCAGTCCGGAGAACACGGCAACGAGCACGGGGGAGAGCACCACGAGCCAGTGAATGAACGGCGAGACGTTGAACGCGAGGTCAAGCCCACCCACGAACGAATGCTCAGCAAAGCATACGAGCATCACCGACGGAAGAACACCGAAACTGACCATGTCCGAGAGGGAGTCAAGTTCCTTGCCCATCGGTGAATAGGCATGCAGCACCCTTGCGGCCAGACCGTCGCAGAAATCAAAGACGGAAGCTGCCAGCATGAGATAGAATGCAGTCGGCACATCACCCTTCAGGCAAGACAAAATCCCCAATACACCACAGAGCAAGTTCATTGATGTGATGGTGTTGGGGATATTTTTACGAATGCTTACCATAATCAATCATCCGAATATGGACAACTTATTTTATGCCAAGCTTCTTCTTTATCGACTTCGGAAGCGCGTCTTTATGAACAACAATGTTAAGAGTCTTGTAACGGACATAAGCATCTGACGCATACCATATTCCCTTGTATGCCCCGGCCTCGCCCCAAGAGTTCTTTACGATGAAGAAAGGATTGCCGTTCTGATCTTTTGCGAGACCATAAATCTGCATTCCATGATCATCGGTCGTCTGCTTGTTGTCGTAGGCAATCTGACGCATCTCCTGAGTTATTTTCTTTTCCTCTGCAGAAGTCTGCTCCGAAGACTTTTCGTCAGACTTTCCAATCCAATGCTCTTGATCGGAGCCCGCAGTCGGTGCAGCATCCACGTCCGGAACCACAGCGGTGCCGTTGCGTGTAAATCCCTTCTCGCTGACGTCAGCACCCCACGCTATAGTGAATCCCTTGTCAATGGCATTGTACATCACTTCCATAAGCTCATCAATCGGAAGGTTGTATGCGCTACCCCATCTCCAGTTGTCGCTGACTTCTATTACGAACGGCTTGTAGAACGGGTGATGAGTGAATGACGAAAGGTTAATGTAGTCGTCAACATTGATTCCAAGATAGTCGCGATAGGACTCCGGAGTGAAAGTCTTTCCGTCAACTGTGAATTCTGTCGGAAGTTCTCCGAGATATGCACTGAGTATGCCGTTGTAGGCGTTCTTCCACGCAGTCGTAAGGGTCTTGTTCGGATTCTCGGCAATGGCTTTTATGAAACCCTCAAGTGCGGCGTCCATTTCTGCCTGAACCGGAAGTTCCGTACCGTAGTTCATTCCGCTGTAAACTTCCTGCGGAACGATTCCATAGTTACGAATTACCTCATAGACATCACCGAATGAGCTCCCGGCCGAAAAACCGAGTTTGCCGTCGAGACGGACATATTTCACTCCCCTGTCAAAATAAGATCTGTTCACCACAAACATCTCTGAGAGGTCCGTCTCAATGCCCTTCTGGCGGAGAATCTCAGACTCGACAAAAGAAAGTGCGGAATAGCACCAACATGTCCCGGAACGGTATTGGTTCTTGATGCTTGTAACCGGATTCTCTTTTACGGTAGTAAACACATACCCGGTCTTCTGAGTTTTGTCCTGCGCCTGTGCAACGAAACCGAATCCAAGTACAAACGCGACTGCGGTGATGATAAATCTCTTCATATCCTTAACCTTTATATTATACCAAAATAAATATACATCCATAATTAAGCTCGCAAAGTTAAGGTTTTGCCTCAATAAAAGCAAAAAAAGTTCAGTCGATCACCTCTATCAGGCTATCTGAGTCTGTCAACCTTGAGATTGCCCATATTAAGCCCCCAGCATCCGTTCTGAACGATTGGAATCTCGACTCCGTCGGGTCCTTTCTCCCAACAAATTTCCTTTAAGACCGTGTGGGAATGACCGCCAACGATAAGATCGACATTGCGCAGACCGCGCTGAACCATCATTCTGTCGCTCTCAAACCCAAGATGCGTGAGACAGATGACCATGTCGCACTTCTTTTCGTTGCGGAGATAATCAGCCCACCTGTTAGCCGTTTCCACCGGGTCACGGAACTCAAGCTGACGGGCAATGGATGCATCAACCACAGGCCTGACATCAGTAGTAAGACCGATGATCCCGATCTTGAGTCCGGCTTTGCTGACAATAGTGTATGGCTTGACATATTTTCCGAGCTCGAACTTCGAGAAATCATAATTGGCGCAGAGTATCGGAAACTTTAGCTTCTTTACGCGAGAGGTGAACTCGTCAAGTCCGTTGTCAAACTCATGGTTTCCAATTGCAGTGGCGTCAAAGCCCATGGCATTCATCAGTTCCACTTCCAGGAAGCCTCTCATGACGATGAAATAGGAGGTTCCCTGGCTGAAGTCACCGGCATGCAGAAGAAGGACGTTCTTTCTTCCGTCAGCAGTGCGCACGCTGTCGATGTACGCGGCCCTTTCGAGAGTTCCGCCCTGCCCGTTTATAGAGCCTACACGTTCCGGCTCTATATGGCTGTGAGTGTCGTTCAGGTGAAGTATTGTAAGTTCCTGTGCAGAAGCGCTATAAGAAACGGCAATCAATGCTGCGACAAGTATGTGTCCGATTTTTTTCATTTTCTGTCCTCCCCTATTTTTCGATTACGACTCTTCCGTCTGTGTGATACTCAATCTGTTTACCTTCAGATGAAAGGGACTTCACCTTATCGAGTATGATGTCGATGATGTCGATGTCGTAGATTTTCATATTTCTGGAATTGTTTGCGAGGTAGAGTCCGTCACCTCCTTCAAGAAGGAAAGATATAGTAGCAACTCCGTACCATCTGGCGTCGTCTAGCGGTTCTCCGTCCAATTCCGCGGAGACAAGTTTTCCATCTTTTGCCACGACCCTACAGCCGCCGAGCACCTGAAAGCGATCGGCTGCCATCTTTTCAAGAATTGCGCGGATTTCGCTTCCCTGAAGTTCAAGGTAGACTATCTGATTCCTGAACGGGAACATGGATTTCAGGTCGTCAAGTATGATGTTGCCTTGAGGCATGGCACAGCGGATTCCTCCGAAATTGCCGACACCGAAAGACACCGACTTTCCGGATTCTTTTGCCACAGCTTCCATTATGTTGTCAATGAACCAGTTAGAAAGTTCAGATTCCGGATACTCGACATCCATCTCACGGGTGCTGTACCCTACGGTCTCCCTCATCGGAGCCATCCTGTCCTGCACGGAAAGCAGTTCCTTGGCAGCCTTGTATGTTGCCGTACGGCGACCATATACCTTGCCGTCAGGAGCGTAGTATTTCCCGTGCCTGATCTCTCCGAGACATTCCTTCACGTCGTCGGATGACGGAGATTTCGCTCCAACACGGCTTCCGTCCATCGGGGTCAAGGTCCACGAGACCACTTCAACTTTGCCGGCTTGTTGCTGACGATCTGCAGAATTCTGTGCAAATGCGGTGATTCCAGCAAGCAATAACAATATTACAAGTATCTTCTTCATCGTATTTTATTTTATTTTGGTTTACCGAATCTTGTCGTTCTTCCTAAGCTATTTCATTCTCAACCATTTCCACAAGTCCTTGAACGTTGATTTCTTGCCGAAGGTGAGTATTCCGATTTTATAAATCTTGGCAGAGAGCCATGCGCAGCCGAGGAAAGTCAGCAGCAGCAGCGCAATCGAAAGTACAAGCTCCCACATCGGCACTCCGAAAGGAATCCTTGCAAGCATCACTATCGGCGAGGTGAATGGTATAATCGATCCCCAGAACGCCAACGGGCTATCAGGAGATTTGAAGGCATAGAGGGCGATGAAGAACCCGAGAAGAAGCGGAATCGTCACCGGAATCTGAAGTTGGCTGCTGTCTGCCTCGTTTTCAACGGAAGACCCGATGGCCGCAAAAAGTGAAGCATAAAGCAGGTATCCAAGCACGAAGAAAATCACGAATGAGATGAGTATCTCCGTATAATTCAACTCACGGAGAGCAGAAAGCACCGAATTTTCTTGAGTGTCGAGACCTGCCGCCATTGCCGATGGATCGAGGTTCATTCCCGTAGCATCCAATGCTGACTGGTCAACCCCTGCCATTGTGCTCATCTGCTGGCTGCTGCCCATAATAGAATCAAATCCGATGATACCTCCTACAGCAGAGACAATCACACCGGTCAGCACAATCCAAAGGAGAAACTGTGTCAGGGCAACGGCAGCGACGCCGACAATCTTGCCGAACATAAGTTCCGTGGCCTTAACGCTGGAAACCAAAACTTCCACCACCCTGCTGGACTTTTCCTCAATCACCGAGGACATCACCATGGCGGAGAACATCGCTATGAACATGTAGATTATCATCCCGAGCAGCATCGAAACAATCATCTTCACCTCAGCAGAATCGAGCTTTGCCTCTCCGGAGTCATCAATTGTGTAGGTCGTCACACTGACGTCTGCCTTGACTTCTGCCATAATCTGCTTGAGATCTCCTATGTCATAAAGCGAGATTCGATAGTCTTCAACCGCATCGTCCACTTGTGACTCGATAGCAGATTTCAGTTCAACGCTCAGTGCCTTCGTTGAATACGTGGTAACATTTACAGTTTTTGTTGAATCAATTACCGGAGACACTATCATAAGCACGTCAACGCCAAGTTCCTTGAGATCTGCCTTGACGGAGTCCGGCTGATGTCCGGAATAGTCAGTGAATATATAAGAATCATCTGACTTAAGTTGCGGCATGACTATGCCGGACTCGTCGATGACAGCTATCTGTTTCCCCTTGTCCTTCACAAAAAACATTATCAGCGACGGGAGCACCATCATCGCGGCAAATAGAATCGGGCCAAGGAAAGTGATTAGAAGGAATGACTTTTTTTTCACACGGGTCATGTACTCGCGAGATATGACCACGCCTATATTTCTGAAATTCATAGTATTGTCCAATATTATATAATTCGTTACTTTGAGACCTCCTGACCCTTTACAAGTTCGATGAATATGTCATTCATCCTTGGTATGAGTTCCCGGAATGAATTGACGGTCAGATTCCCGGTGATGATTGCAGAGAGCACATCGTTGCTTCGCACCCCTTCTTCAAGAGAGAGAACCGCCGTATGCCGACCCGCCTCATCCTTATCGCTGAGCACGGAAAACAGCCCTTCGTGGGCGGCCACCGGCGTTTCTCCAGTGTAGACGAGCTCGACATTGCTGTTCCCGTAATGGCGGCGGATGTCATCGAGATGGCCTGAAATGATGAGCTTGGACATATTTATGAGAGCGATGTCGTCACAAAGTTCCTCAACGGATTCCATATTATGCGTGGACAAGACAATCGTAGCCCCTTCGTCGCGAAGACGCAGGATTTCTTTCTGAACGACCTGCGCATTGACAGGGTCAAAGCCGCTAAAAGGCTCATCGAGAATGAGCAGCGAGGGCCTGTGCACCACCGTCGTGATGAACTGAACCTTCTGGGCCATGCCCTTTGACAGTTCCTCCACCTTCTTGTTCCACCATGACTCAATCCCGAAACGGACAAACCACTTCTTCAGTTCCGTCTCTGCATCCTTATAGGACATTCCTTTCAGCCGCGCGAAAAAAAGCGCCTGCTCACCGACTTTCATCTTGCGGTACAGTCCTCTCTCTTCAGGCATATAACCAATCTTCTCGACATCACGTTGCGTGATAGGACGTCCGTCAAACAGGATTACTCCGGAGTTCGGTATGGTTATCCTGTTTATAATCCTAATCAGCGTAGTCTTTCCGGAGCCGTTAGGTCCGAGCAGGCCAAAGATCTTGCCCTTCTCCATAGTTACGGAGACATGGTCAAGAGCGACCTTTTCTCCGAAAGATTTGCAGATGTCCTGACATTCAATCAATCCCATAGACTTTATATTATGTTAAAAATTAGGTAATTCATATACATCCTCATAATGTAAGCAGCCTTGCCGTTAGCTCCGTAACGAGTTCGGCATCTGTGGCCTCACCGTTGTCTCCCCTCTTGCCCTTGAAATCATAGTCACGTATCAGCGCGATGGCAGCCATACACTTGCGTGTCGGATAGTTGCGCACCGCCATGTCATATTCCCGGAGAAAATAGGGATTGATTCCCAAAAGCGATGCCTTCTCAGCATTGCCGACTCCTGGCTTCGAGGCAAGTAAGGCGTTGTATTTCAGAATCCGGTAGAAATGCGTGAACAGAGGGCCTGTGGCCATAGGCAAGGCAAACTTTGCGGCAGAACCGATATAGGCGGCTATCTTTAGAGCCTTGGCGGCATTGCGGGCAGAGAGTTCACGGGTAAGTTCAAATATGCTATATTGACGGCTGATGCCGACGTTGCGCTCAATATCCTCCGCAGTGACATCTGTCGTGCCGTCCGGAAGATTCTTGAGCATCTTGTCTGTTTCCACGGCAATCTTAGACAAATCAGTCCCGGCATACTCGGCCAACAGAGAAGCGGCCTCGGGAGCCAAAGCAAGCCCGCGAGACCGGTAATAGGACGCTATCCACTGCGGCATCTCGTAGTCTCTCAGTTGGGAGGACTCGACGACAACTCCTATTTTTGAAACTGTCTTGTAAAGGGATTTCCTCTTGTCCGCAGACGCCCCGTGCATCGCAATCACAAGGACGGTGGACTCCAGCGGTTTCGTGCAGTAGAGTGCAAGATCCTCAAGCGAACGCATCATCTGCGCCTCCTTGACCACAACCAGTCTGCGTTCCGCAAACATCGGATAGCTTCTGGCCGACGTTATCACAGAATCGGCGTCAACATCAGCGCCATAGCATATCAACTGGTTGAAGTCCCGCTCCCCTTCGTCATCGAAGGCATTGGCAATCACAGCTTCGCAGACCATATCCACATAATAGGGTTCGTCACCCATCAAAAGATACACCGGCGCGAACCGGTGCTGCCTGACCTGGGCGACTATTTCCGCACATTGCCTATCTGTCTCCGCAAATCCCTTTGCCATATCTACTTATCACCAAAGCGGAGAAGCCTTTCAGGAGACTTCTCCGCCCAATAAATTACTTTACCTGTTTTTCCTTAATCCTCTTCAGCTTTTCCTTCAAGACGTCCGCACAGTCAACAACGGCATCCTCGAAAGTTGCAGCATTTCTTTCCACGACGACATCATTTCCCGGCACCTGCACTTTCACCCAAACATTCTTGTTGTCATGCTCCGCCAACAGCGAAAGCTTCACATCAATACCGATGACCGAGTCATGGAACTTAGGCAACTTTGACAATTTCTTCTTCACGAAATCCAAAAGTTTCTGATCGGCGTCAAAACGGATAGATTGAATTCTGATCTCCTCCATAAGTTACCTCCTTCTAAAGAATAAGTTAATTGTTATATATTGCAGGCTTTCAGTCAGTTTCCGAACGCGATTCCGCTCTCGGATGAGCTGCGCCATAAACCTGTTTCAGTTTTGCAATGGAGTTGTGGGTGTAAACCTGCGTTGTCGCGAGCGAGGCGTGCCCGAGCATTTCCTTTATGGAATTGAGGTCGGTGCCGCCGTCGAGCAACTCTGTCGCGAGCGTGTGTCTCAGGACATGCGGCGAACGGCGTCCGGTAATCCCGGCTATCTGCGAAAGCTCGCCTTTCACAATCCTGTCGACAAGCACGGGGTAAATCCTTCTCCCGCTCCAAGTCACGAACATCGCATCCATCGCATCTCGTTTTCCACCCGCCATTGTCTCAACTGCGTTCAAATATAGCAAAATTTCTTCACACAACGACGGAATCACAGGAATTTCTCGCATCTTATCCCCTTTTCCGCGTATCAGAACCACCCGACGTGAGGTGTCGAGGTCTCCGATATTCATCCCTATCAGCTCTCCCCGACGTATTCCCAGATTCAGAAGTGTCGATATGACAGCACGTTCGAGCCGTTTTTCGTAAAGCTCGTGCGCTTGAGCCTCCGCGTCCTTATTCCCCTCTGCGGCAAGTGAGAAGGCTGCACGGAAAGATTCAAGAAATTCCGGTGAGGCATAGATGTCTGTCTTTGCGAAATATTCCGACATGGAATCCTCGCGATAGAACTCCGGAAGACGCTTCGGAATCTTCGGACGCCGGACGGTCTTCATCGGGTTGGATTTGAGTTCCCCGGTGCGAACAAGCCATGTGCAGAAACTGCCGAGAACACTCATATGAAGATTGGTTGTTTTGGACTGAAGTTTCTCACCGTCAATAAGATATACCTCGTAATCCCGAATGACCGAAGGTGTTATGGTGTCGACATCGCCGACAAAGTCCGCGAACCTTCTGAGAGCATCGGAATATATTTCGCAAGTGCGGGCGGAAAACCTCCGCACTCCGGAAATATGAATCCGGAATGACTCGATCCATGTCTGTAATTTTGTCCTGCTCTCAGTCATATTCAAGTGTTTCTGCTGTACACTCATTCAACGGGCGTCAGCCCCATCTGAGCGGCTTTCTGCCGCATAAGGGCGTCGGCGGCCTCGAACTCGTTGGGAATTTCGCCGTCAAGAATGGCATTTTTCACATACTCCTTAAGGATGCCGATGATATTGCACGGAGGAATCCCGAAAACCTGCATAACATATTCCCCATTAATCGGGTTCTTGAAGTTTCGCACGGCATCCTTGGCCTCCACCTCGATCAACTTACGGCTGACGAGCTCGAAATTGGCGTGGAGACGCTCGACTTTGCGAGGGTTCTTCGAAGTTATGTCACCGTGGCACAGCAACATCAGGTCATCTATGTCGTCTCCGGCCTCAAACAGCAGACGTCGCACCGCAGAATCCGTAACTTCCTCCGTGACAAGCGCGATAGGACGAAGATGTAGCTCCACAAGCTTCTTTACATATTCCATCTTCTCGTTCAGCGGCATTTTCAGCGACTTGAAAATCTTTGGAACCATACGGCCCCCGACAACTTCGTGTCCATGGAATGTCCAGCCAACAGCAGGATCGTACCGCTTGGTCGCGGCCTTGCCTATGTCGTGGAGCAGTGCCGCCCATCTGAGCCAGACGTTCGGCTCCGTGCGAGTCTTTGCAGTCTTGTCTCCGTTTCCATCTGGCGCATAATCCTTCAGACGTCCTTCCGCAATGGCCTCGGCTTCGAGTGCCGCAACATTGTCAACTACCTGAAGCGTGTGGGCAAAATTATCCTTATGTCCATGACCTTCAACGGATTCGACTCCCTTGAGTGCTGTCAGTTGCGGAAGTATCATCTCAAGCAGTCCGGTCTCGTCCAGCAGGTAGAAGCCCATCGAAGGCGTCTGCGTCACGAGAATTTTGTTCAATTCCTCGACGATGCGCTCCTTTGATAGGATTTCCAGGCGGCCCCGATTGCGTCTTATGGATTCGAGTGATTCGGGGACAATGGAGAACCTGTGCTCCGGAGTGGAGAGTTTGGTGGCAAAACGGATTGCACGAATCATGCGCAAAGGGTCGTCACTGTAGGTCGTGTCCGGCTCGAGAGGAGTGCGGATTATTCCGGCCGCGAGGTCGCGTATACCTCCGAAAGGATCTACCAGTGCCCCAAAGTCATCCTTCTGGAGGCTGAACGCCATCGCGTTGATCGTGAAGTCACGGCGCAGTTGATCTTCGCGGAGTGTGCCGTCCTCGACTATGGGCTTGCGGGATTCCCGTCGGTAGCTTTCCTTTCTCGCGCCAACGAACTCGACTTCCATGCCGTGATATTTCAGCATCGCCGTTCCGAAATTCCTGAATACAGAGACATGCACATTGTAACTTTTTTGTTTCCCGTCAAAACACTCGTGTTTCTCTATGTATGAAGCAACATTTTGCGCCAAATCTATGCCACTACCTTCGACAACGATATCAATGTCTTTGTTCGGCCGTTGCAGAAAGCAGTCACGCACATATCCGCCTATCACGAACGCCCTCACGCCCATTTCCTCCGCCACTTCAGAAACGATTCTGAAGATTTTATGATTCAGAAATTCCTTGAATTCTCCCATTATCTCAAATTATTCAAGTTTCGCAAGTATTCTAACTTCTTGCGAATATTAAACTCATCTCATTTATCAACCTCTCAAACCTCGCGCACTTTTTTCTTACTCTAACGTCATTTCGTCATAACGCGGAAAAACCGTCAGCCGCGTCAGAGCATCAGCCCCATCTTTCTTAAACCCGACGGTTCTCGTCCCGTTTGTTATGAATATATACTTCACGTCAAGAATCATATTATACCGCACCACCTGCATCAGCACGTCTCCAGTCAATTCCACATCCGGCCTCTTGCACTCCACGACCGCCAAAGGCTCCGCATCGCGTCCATACACGACAACATCGGCCCTAAGGTTCTTGTCTCCAAGGCGGAAAGCAACCTCCGACATCATCAGATGCTCCGGCACCCCCATCGTCTGCTTCAGCACCGCGTCGACAAACCACTGCCGCACCCTCTCCTCCGGCGTCAGCGCCACCATCTTCTTCCTCAGCGGATCCCATATTTCGTTACTGTTCATCATTATAACTATAATTTCACACAAAGTCCCAAAACAACAGCTATTCCGAAACTGAGGAATGTTCCGGCCAGAACATATTCCGTCTTGGCAGTGTCAGTATCTTTGAAACGAAGTAACGATTTGGCGGCCACGACAAAGCCTACAGCCTCAAACTGTCCGAAAATCACCAAGATAAGAGTGAGCAGGCGCTCCAGGTTGCCAATGAGAGCCCCGGCATTCCTTATCTCGGAACAAGACTTTGACTCGCCGACGTTATAACGCGCCAGAACCAATTTTATAAATATGTTGGCCGGCTTCAGGCACAGCAGTACGACGAGAAAAAACATCGGGAAGTCGATGGCTCCCCATACACTTGGAACGTAAGAAATCAATGGCATGGAATCGGCGTCATTGATTTCCCAATAAATCGCGACAGTCAACATCACTGCAATATGTGCCAACTGGTCGCAGACAAATGCTGAAAGCCCCCTATCAGTCATATAGGATTTTTCCAAATCTATCACACAATGAGAAAATGCTATGACAACAGCACACCACCAGAATCCGGACGAAGACACCATTATCCACGACAAAAGCCCGATAACCAAGGAATGCACGTACAAATACGGGCTGCGGAACTTCTTCTCGTCTTTATTTCGGCATTGTTTGTCGTTCTGCAGGTAAAAGTCACCCAAGACATGGGCAATCAGCAGAGGAACGAATATCGTTAAGTTCATATTCTGGAAAAGTTTATTTGTTCAAAACAATTAACCGCAGTTTCCAGACAACTCCAACCTGCAACAGACGCGCGTTGATTCACACCGGACTGCGTAATGGACAGAAGTGATGCTATGTCCGACTCTTTCATTGACAATAACTTATAATAAAAGACCTCGGATTGACGCCTTGTCGCTCCATTCAAGATTGAGTCAACCAATGTTGTTATCGTCGTCAGAAGCATTGAATATTCCTTGTTTTTCCCGACAACTACAAAGGAACATTTATTCTCAGAATGCATACTGTCAACGGCACGGCCGGAATAATAGATGGCGTCACCATCCATTATGTCCTTTTTACGGTCAACAAGCCTCATGTCAGCCAATCCTATTGCCAGTCTCATCCCATATTTTCTAAACTGTTGTGTTCTGGAGTCTTTGGAAATGTTCAATGACTTGACGGCGGTCTTCAGCAACAATGCAGCACGTAGCGCCGCGTTAGGTTCCGGCACGACACATTCAATATAATCCCCTTTCACAAGTCTTCCCCAAAAGCCCTCATAACGCTCTTCTAACATTATGATTGTCTCGTTTATCTTCGCCTGAAGCATCACTATCTCTTTGGGAGAAAGCGATGTCGAAGACACGATGTCAGCAGAGATTGCAGCCTGCATAGCAATACGCATATTAAATTTTCGAGGACAAATATACTGTAAATTCCTAATAATTGCAGCGATAAATAAGGAAAAAGAATTATAATCGCCAGGCATAAGTTAAAAAGCTTATAATATATTGTTATAAGATTATTACCTTATACTATATGTTGTCGCATAAAATTTTATCACGTTAGTTTAAACAGACCGCTTTTGAAGAATGACGCGCAAATTGCTAAATTTGCAGCCACAAACGATCTCTAAATCACCTGATGCAATGAAAAAGACGATTGATATCATATACGAGGACAAATGGTTGGTGGCGATTGACAAGCCTTCGGGGCTGATGAGCGTGGCGGGAAACAGGAAGGACGTGGAAACAGCATATATGCTTGTTAATGACTATCTTATGCATAAATACAACGGTCGCGTCAAGGCTCATGTTCTGCATAGGTTGGACAGGGACACTTCGGGTGTGCTGCTGTTTGCGAAGGATTTCGGGATGAAGAGGGCGATGACTGACAATTGGAATGAGAGGGTTGTGGAGAGGAAGTATGTTGCGGTGGTTGACGGAGTTCCGGAAAACGGGACGGCGCCGGAAACGAAGACAGAGGGCAACGCCAATGAGAACAAGGGGAAAAACGCAGGTGACGAAAGCATAGAAAATGTGGAACCGAGGCACGGGAGGGTCGTGAGTTGGCTGACAGAAAATGAAAAGAACTTCATGGTCTACTCGTCACTGACGGAGAACGGCGGCGAGATGGCGGTTACTGACTGGAAGGTGCTCAAAACGGACGGAAAGAGGTCGCTCGTGGAGTTTTTGCTGGAAACAGGACGCAAGAATCAGATTCGCGTACAAGCGGCAGCGCATCTGCACTGCCCCATTCTCGGAGACGCGAAATATGGGGACGGAAAGTCGGCGCGACGCCTCTGCCTGCACGCAAAGGCACTCGGCATCGTACATCCGATAACGCATAAGGTGCTGAAAATCACCGCAAACACACCGCGCTACTTCAACGGACTTGTTGGAAAAGAAAACAATTGCACAGCAGAAAGAACACGCCTGTAAAGCACGCGAAGACGTCCGACAAACGCGGCAAATGACAGCCGTCCGCGGCATCTGAGCGCAACGGCCTCAAGCATACGCGCCTTGCGGACAGTCTTTAGCTTTTTACCGGTGCTGAAGAACGGATGCTGCACGAGATATTCCGGAACATAGACCATCCTCATGCCCGCCTTGTGGCAATCCGACAGGAACACCGTCTCTTCACCTCCCTCCGGCCAGACCTGAGAGCCAAGTCCGAAATTCTCGTCGAAACGTATGCCACTCTTCCTGACAGGCTCATATCGGAACGCAATCTCGACTGCACTGAAGTAGACATTTCCGTACACCGGCACTTTTCTTATCTCAAACTCTTTTTCAGGATAGTCCTTGAATTCAGGCTGCCCGTCTGGAGTCGCTATGCGGAAACACAGGACGTCTGCCCAAGACCGCTCATCGAAAATCTCAATAATCCGGCTGAGCCAGGCATCGGTATACACGATGTCGTCATCGGAAATCACGCACAACTGTTCCTTTAGAATACATGATTCAATGCATTGTGTGTCAGCCTTATGAACAACACTTTGCCCCGTCTCGGCTTCAAGGATCGATTCAAGGACATCGAGACAATGGTTGCGGTTCTGGCTCAAGCCTTTTCCGACAAACGGCGAGTAAACGACATCACTTCGTCCGCTGAATTGGAGCGAAGCATCGGCTGTCAGTCCCGGGTGTGCGGCGGCATAATCCGGAGACAGTTGGTGAGAGACGATGTAACGTACATCCGCGCGGGGCGAAAGAAATATGTTCTGAACGTCTGTGACTGATTCGTTATAACAGGAAATGAGTATGTTGAGTGTCATTATCGTAACAAAGAAATGAAGATTTTCAATAGCGTTTCGGCCTTATCCGGAACGTTTCACATACGGCAGCGCTGACCTTATAGAAACTTGCGGAAAAACGGGGACTGGACAGGCGATACAAAATCAGGTTCGGCACCTGCCCGCGGCGTAAGGAAAATATGCCTCCTGCACGGTTAAGAAGTGCATCAGCACGCATATAGTGGTAGAGACGGGATATGTTGTCCGACGTGCAAAGTCCGGTACGACGGGTCGCGAAAACGGTGAGTATCCGGCAGATAAGACGTCCGACAAGGTCCCGGTGATACAGAAGACTGACTTTCTCGCTTTGGGGAAATGCTGCCTCCATTGCGTGGATGGTCTCAGAATAGGAACCGAGGAGAAGCATAATGCGCATCAGATGCCTATCCGAGCTAAGATCTGAAGACAGTCCTCCGGACATACCGCTACGATAAACGTACACGCATCGCGAAACCGTCATGACGCTTCGACAGCAAATCAGACAGCGAAAGAGAAATAGCATGTCTTCACCATATGAAAGAGCGCCATCAAACACAAGAGCGGATTCATCTAGAAACGATTTCCGAAACAGTTTTCCCCAGACAGGACGAAGGTAGGAGCCATCGTCAGAGAGGTTGTCGTCAATAAACTCGGAAAGTTCCCCACGACTATAAAGGCGATTTTGTGCGGGAGCCTCAGCGACAACAGAGCCGCCGAGGAGTCTGTAACCGCCGATGTAGATATCAGCAGTCTCCTCCGCAGAAATGGTGGAAATCCAGTCGGAGAGGCAGTCCTTGGGCAGAATGTCATCGGCGTCTACAAATGTGACGTAGTGGCCGGCGGCAGCGCTGATCCCTGCATTCCTTGCAGAACTGACCCCTCCGTTCGCCATATGTATCACACTTATACGCTCATCGACAAGACTGAATCTGTCACATATTTCCCCAGAACCGTCAGTGCTTCCGTCGTCTATCAGGATGAGCTCGCAGCTGTCAAAAAATGACGGAGAGAGTATTGAGCCCACAGTGTACTCAAGCGTGCGTACTGCGTTATAGACAGGGACGACCACGCTTATGAGAATCTCGCCCCGTCTTTTGACCTGTTCCGCTGCCGCCTCTCTGCAGTCGCAGCACTTTTTAAATTCCCCGCCCTCCATAATTATCTCAAGTTATTGTTTAGAAAATCAAATGCTTTAGCCCTTAGTTCAGATAGTTTGGCATCAACTTTTTCCCAGTCGATGTCCCCCTTTGGAACGTCTTCTGAAACCACAAGCCTCTCACTGAGACCAAACTGTCGAAGAAGCCATTCTATGCGGGAAAGCCCTCTGGCCCGGTTGCCGATGACGACGAATGGTCTATGGAATAGTATTGAGAACACGCAGGCGTGGAATGAATCCGTGATGACGAATGATGCCCTCGAAATGCCCGCTATCCAAGATTCGACGGAAGGCTGCACCCTTGCGCTCACCTCGCCTGTTCCGCGAGGATCTATCACAAGGAAGCGAATGATTTCCAAATGTTCATCAAGGCTCCGGACTTCGGAAAGGCGGCATTCAATCTCCTGTACACGCCCAAGCGTTTCCGGCGTCCTGTCAAGGATGTATTCAAAGATGCGGCCATTGCCGTTCAAGTCCATCCCGGTTTCGGCAGGGGTTTCTATCCGGCAACAATTGCCCTCCACGATGGGCAGATAGTCTTCTGCAGAAAGCAAAAACGTCGGGTCCGGAACGGTGACTGAGGCAACTCCAAGATACTTACCGGCATTCTCTACTCCGGACAATTCACGGAATGACAGCGCATTGAAACGCCCCGCCAAGCATGATGTAAGAGCAGTCTCAGACGCGTTGTATTCCCAGTCATCGCTGCCGAACGACACGGCATATGCAATCCTCCTCACATCCCAACCCTGCGGTCCCGCATCGTCAGAATACACCTTCTTCTTTGTCGCGACGCTGCAAACTCCCCTATCTTTCCAAGTGAAGTCCAGATAGGAATTCATCAGATTTCGATTATACTTCGGTCTCCAAACCTGGTCGCTGCCGACGATAAACACGTCATAATCAGACGGTCCAATCTCATCGAATGAAGAAATATACCTTATATTCATATTTTCCCGAAAGAATCTGATGAATTCGGCGCCGACGATATGAAACTCCCTGTTTATCCTGCGCTCACGGAATATCTCGACGTCTCCACGATGCAGCACATATCTCCGGAACGCCCTCGTCAGAAATTTCCGCACAGCCATGATTCCTTTTGGAGCAGGGATTATCTCATCCAACTGTATTATTTCCACGTCATTGCCCATCCTGACAAGAGCCTGTTGCAATGCAAAGGCTTGCAGAACTCCGCCATAATTGGTGTGCAATTGTAATGTGACTATCCCAATCTTCATAGCTTCCCTATCTTTTATTCTTCCGTGCCTCTTTTTCGGCGATGCCGTATCCCCCGTTGCATTTAATTGAATGCTCGAACACGTCTGCCGGGACGTCGGTGAGTTTCAGAGACACGGAAATATCTTCGACTGCCCTGGCTCCCCGCTCGGTGAAAACGCTCACCACACTGACTCCAAGGCGGTTATATGCCTCAGGAAACAACCGTTCCACGCCCCAGAAATCCCCCAGACTGATGTCCGCTCCGCTGCGTCCGTTCTTTGCGTGGCAGTCGTAGCACGAATCGCGAAGGTTCTTGTCCGCGAGAAAATCCTGCATGAACGGATTCTCAGAATAAGGCTGCGAAAGTCTGTTTATACTGCCATCGGGCATAAAATAGTCTATTGTCACGTGATAGTCCTTCCACCCGGAGACGGATTTATCTCGGAAATTGACGCCACAGACGGAAACGGCTCCGGAGGCGGCAATGCCGGTATCGACAAAGCTGCGCCAAGTAGCGGGAAGAGGCGCTCCATGACAAAGGATTTCGACAAGCAACAGCTGTCCGCCGACAGATTCCGGACACGCCCCGTTCGCTGCGGATATATTATCTCGACCGATAAAGATTTTCAACGCACGCACCTGACAAGGGGTGCCGACGAACATCACGGAACGCCCGGAGGCAAGCATATCCCTGATTTTCAGGAAACATCCGCCAATGGACGAGTGTACGTACTTGCTCCGCATCATTGCCGCAAGGCTTGCCTCATCTTCGGCAAAGGCATGATGCACGCCACGGAAATCCTCATCCCAAACAGCTGCGCAGACAGTTCCTCCCTCACGGATAAAGTTCCCTGCAAGCGCATTAAACACCCCGCCTGAGGAACTCTGCCGCAAGATTTCGCCATCCCTGTTGGTTGCGGCATACACCCTTAAAGGACGGTTTGCGAAAGAGCCGAGACCATGACCAACCTTTTTATGAAGCGGCAGACGTGCCTTGACTGCAACAATGATGGACTTTCGCTCACCGGATGTGCATCCACGAAGCCATGCGGCAAGCATAGCCGAACACATGGCGAGCAGCACGACAAGAAGCGGATGCAGATGCAGCCCGAGCATGCCTGGAAGCATAATCGGCACACAGGCATAGACAGTGACGGCGATGGCGCAGAACCAAACATCACGCAGCCAGAGGCCGACGTCCAGGCCGACCATTCCACGAAGCAGAAACAGCCTTGCGAACATAGCTGCCTGAGAAAGCACAATCGCGACCACTACAACCCACTCGACTCCAAGGCCATATGCAAGCAAGGCCCATGAAACAGGAATGTTGAGTAACAGAATTCCCCCCACAATCAGCTGGTATCTTTTTATGTTTCCTGTTGCCAGTTGCATTGTAATCAAAGAGTTGGAGAGTGAGTCGCTCAAGACCAGCACCAGCAGCAGACGGACAAACACCGGAGCATATTCCGGGATCTCCTTCAGCCACAGTCCCAACAGCCAGGGCGTCTCAAAAATGAGCGGAAGGGCGAAAAAGAGTATCAGGAAATATGAGAATTTCGATGACTTTCGCACGAGGCGATGCATGTAGTCGAACTCTCCGGAAGCGTATGACTTAGTTATCTGCGGATTTACCGCTGTCATGAAATTGGTGACGAAGCCCTGCACGGCATTGCTGAGCTGCATGGCGATGCCGCGGCCTGCATTGACAGCCGGGCTCGGGGAATAGAGATTTATGAGAATGTTGCCCCCTTGGTCCTTGAGCACGCCGGCACTCACGCCGATGAAGTTCCACCCTGCGAAGCTGAACATTTCCTTGAGTATGGACGCATCCGTCCCGAAAAGTCCCTGCCGCATCCTGAATATCTGCCCTTCCCGCTTTCTCCGACATTCATCAAAATGCCTCCGGCAGTAGATGGCATACGCGCTCCGCACGCACAGCGCCACAACGCACATGAGCAGGGCATACCAGACCATCCGGTCAATCGGAGAGACCGCCAGCAGCAGCGCAACTCCGAGCTTCGCGAATCCTTCGAGCAGCCCGACTGCAGCGAATGCCCCCATACTTTCGTGGGCGATGATTGTCGCATTGTAGGGTACACTCAACAGATTTATCACAAAAGTTATGAGCGAGAACTGAAGGACAATCTGGGCAGCCGCGATCCTCTCCGGAGGAATCGTCATCTTCTCTCCAATGAACCAGAGCCCCAACGGCTCACCGACAGCCACGACAATCAGCGCCAAAATAATCTGAACAAATACAGCGCAGCGGAAAATTGCGCCCAAGCGGGAGCCTCCCCTGCCGAGTTCAAAGGTGATGAAACGGGATATTGCGGAAGAAAGCGCCCCGGAGATTATCGAAAACATGGCAACGCCGCCGCCGACGACGTTATATATGCCATAGTCGCTTTCTCCGAGAGCCCCGAGCACGACACGGGAAGTGTACAGCCCCACAAGCAGCAGGACTGCCATCCTCACATAGAGAAGCAGAGTGTTTTTCGCTATCTTTTTTGCGCCATTAGAGTAATCCATCCGTATCGTGCACATCCGTCCGTTCGGGGCGGACAATTAACTTGCTAAGATACGATAAAGTTTTCTATGCGCAAGCGAGTGGACGAAGTTTATGGCATTTTGCCCTACGATTGGAAAATATAGAGAATTTATCGTTGAAAAACACTCATTTATTTTTGTCATCTGCATTTTTATTCATAACTTTATGGACGTCAAAAAGCGGCGCGGATACGCCGTGAACATATAATTGAAAACACTTCAATATTATAATGCTATGGTCAGACATACAATAATGTGGAAGTTCAAGCCATCAGATGGAAGAACTCCAAAAGAAATTGCAGAAGACATCAAAGAACGCTATCAGGCTATCCTCGGGATTGTTCCAGGTCTGAAGAACGTTGAAGTCGGAGTGAACCGCAACGAGTCTGCGACATCCTACGACGCCGTTCTAATCGAGGATTTCGACAACTGGGCAGATCTTGCAAGTTACAAGGCCGACCCGGTCCGCAACGAACTCAAGAAGTACATAGACTCTCATGTCGCTGCCAGAGCGAGGGTCGAATACGAGAGATAGCCAACACAGACATATTTATATACGACATCCCGGGACTTCACACTCGGGATTTTTTGTGTTCGTCAAGATCCTATTCTATAAACTCTCTATGCTTTGATGTTCAGTGAGTTAAGACGGAAGCATGATAAAAAAACGAGAAAATTTATTGTCGGTCAGAAAAATGTACATAAATTCCTGTCTTTGACACTTTGATTTTAAGATATAAAGGCCCCAGAGCGCTGTAAT
>ENA-UOIY01000171-UOIY01000171.1-human-gut-metagenome-genome-assembly--contig:-P114-NODE-171-length-108817-cov-11.627140_pt1 | contig 108817 bp, 101 predicted proteins | sample MGYA00242335_ERZ723882 | MGnify/ENA metagenome assembly ERZ723882 | reverse complement strand
TAATAGTGTTGCGATTGGCGGACTTTTTCATGCGCCTTGAGGCGCGGCTGTCCTACGCCCTTCTAGGGCTTGTGCAAGCCACCGGCTACGCTGGTGGTCTTGACTATTTTATCGGTTGGGACTGGCCAGATACCCCTCCAACAAGAGCGTTGCCGCTACCGCGTCCACGTTGGCGCGGTGTTTCTTTTCCTTTTTTCCGGCAGCGTGGAGGATGGCGTGCGCCTCAATGGTGCTGCGCCGCTCGTCCCAGAGCGTGACCGGCAGACCGGAGGCCTCCTCCAGCAATACTTTGAACTGCCGAGCCTTTTCTGCGCGTGGGCCCTCTGTGCCGTCCATGTTCTTCGGCAGACCGAGCACGAACTTTTCGGCGTCGCGCTCGCGGGCGAAAAAGGCGAGCCGCTGTGCGAGCTTTTCGGCGTTCCACTCCTGAATGGTGAGCGCTTCGCCCGCGAGTGTGCCGGTGAGATCCGACACCGCAACGCCGGTGCGGGCGTCGCCGTAGTCGATCGCGATGATCCGTTTCATGGCAAGACCTCCTGTATACGTAACCTGCGTTTTTTCTTACTATACCACACCGCGCCGCCCCGGCGCAATGCCCTCTCCGTTCGACGGCTTTTGCATGGCGTCTCTGCTATGCTCTTGCGTGAAAAAAACATTTCCCGCGGTTTTCCGTGGGAAAAGGAGGGGAGAGCATGAAGCGCCGGATCGTTTATCTCGTTGTGTGTTTGCTTGCCGTCCTGCTGCCGCTGCGCGCCCTGGCCGCGGAGGAGACTGCCGCCGTGCAGACGCGCACCGGAGATTGGGCGGCATCGCGCAGCGCCATGCCGGGGGAAAAACTGCATTTTCGCGCCTCGCTCATGCTATGCCCCGGCGAGAGCTGGACGCTGCGCAGCGTGTTTTCCCCCGGTATGGAATTTCTCTCGCTTGCAGCAGTCCTTGCGGACGGCGAGAGCGTCAACGCCTCATACTACACGCTCGTCACCGGCACGCGCTCGCCGGAGAGCGCTTTCACTCTCCACCTCTCGGCGCGATTTTCCGCGCGGGAGAGCGTCTGCCTGACGGTGGAGTGGACGGCGCGGCTGGGCGATGCCTGCTCAGCCGGCGCGGACGGGAACGCCGTATTTCTTACGGCGGAGAGCGAGAGCGGCCAGAGCGTGACGAGCGATAGAACGGAGATATACGCTTACGGCTTTTCCGTTTTCCGTGGCGTGCGCTTTGCGGATGCGCGCGTGGCGGATCATCCGCTGCCGTCTGCCTGCTTCCGACTCTACTACGATGCTGCGGAGCGCGAGCCGGTGGCGTTCTGGGAAAGCGGGGAGGCATATCTTGCGTGTGCGCTCGGCTGCGACCACACGCGCCACACCTACATCCTGCGTACCGCAGAGAATGGCTATGTCCGCATCGAGGGGCTTCCCGCCGGAACATATTATTTGCAGGAGTCGCGTCCGCCGTCCGGGTACGCGAGCGCCGCAGAGGCGCTGCCGATAACGATTACCGAGAGCGGCTCGGTCGAGGCGGAGGGCGCGGAACGATCCGGCAGCACGCTCCTGCTGCTCGAAACGGCGCAGGAGGCGCTGCCGGAGGACAACACGCTTGCCTTTTACCGCCGCGGCTGCGGCGTGATGGTAACGCTGCTTACCACCGTTTTTTGTGGAAAGCGGCGGTATTGGTGAGTTATTTTTTCTCCTTGGGCTTGAAGATCACGGCGGCGAGATAGCCGAAGAATATCGCCGCGGCGATGCCGCCCGCGGAAGCAGTAAGCCCGCCGGTAAAGGCGCCGAGAAAGCCTCTTTCCGCCACGGCCTTTTCCACGCCCTTGGCAAGCGTACTTCCAAAACCCGTGAGCGGCACGCTCGCGCCTGCACCCGCCCACTCGATGAGCGGGGCGTATACGCCGACGGCGTGCAGCACAACGCCGAGCACAACATAGCATGTGAGAATCCGCGCCGGGGTGAGCTTTGTCCGGTCAATGAGCACCTGGCCGAGAGCGCACAGCGCCCCGCCGACGAGAAACGCCTTGAGATAGTCTGTCCACATAGTCCTTACCCCTGATTTACGTCCAGCACCACAGCATGGCAGATGCCGGGAATGCTCTCGCCCTGCTGCGACGTTGTCGGCGACATGAGAGCGCCTGTCGCGGCAAAGAGCACGCGCGGCCAGTCGCCGCAGGTCATGCGCTGGAGAATGTGCCCGCACAGCACCGACGCACTGCACCCGCAGCCGCTGCCGCCGGCGTGCACGTCCTGCGTCTCCGGGTTGAAGATCAGCATGCCGCAGTCCGTGGAGCATACGCCGAGATCAACGCCGTCCCGGAGAAAGAGGTCGGTCAAAATTTCGTGGCCGATCTTTCCGAGATCGCCGGTGATGATCGCGGCATAGTCTGCCGGGGTGCGTCCGGTGTCGGCGAAGTGTGCTTTGAGCGTTTCATATGCTGCCGGAGCCATCGCCGCGCCCATGTTGTTCGCGTCGGTCACGCCCGCGTCGCGGATGCGTCCGGTCGTCACGTGCGTCACATAGGGGCCAGCCCCCTCGCTCATGAGCAGCAGCGCGCCCGCGCCGGTCACGGTCCATTGCGCGGTCGGCGTGCGCTGCCCGCCATATTCGAGCGGGAGACGAAACTGCCGCTCCGCCGAGCAGAAGTGCGAACTCGTCATGGCGCACACGGTGTCGGCGTAGCCGCCGTCGATCGTCATCGCGGCGAGCGACAGGCTCTCCGCCATCGTGGAGCACGCGCCGTAAACGCCGAAGTAGGGGATGGGGAGATCGCGCGCGGCGAACGTTGACCCGGCGCATTGGTTGAGAAGGTCGCCCGCAAACAGATACTGAATGTCCGAGGGCGGAATTTTTGCCTTGTCGCAGCAGAGCGCGAAGCACTTGGAGAGCATCACGCTCTCCGCCTTCTCCCAGCTCGACTGGCCGAAATAGGAATCGTCGCTGATATAGTCAAACCATTTCCGCAGAGGGCCTTCGCCCTCCTTCTGCCCGACAACGCAGCTGCCCGCCGCAATGGAGGGTGGGTTCGTAAAGGCGACCGTCTGCCGCCCGAGCCGCTTGTTTTTCAGAAAAACCACCGTCTTTCCCTTTTTTCATAGATTGCCCGGAAAAGCACGGTATATGTATGAAAATCCCTCCGGTACTGACCGGAGGGATGAAAACTATAGGAGTTTACGTGCGCCCGACGGCCTGATAGTTCCAGCCGAGTGAGTTTTCCCGCAGCATCATGAAATTGTCGGTGTACATCTGCAGCAGCCAGTAGTTCATCTCGATCTCCGGGTCGCAGATATAGACCTTGCCGTCGAGCGTGATTTCCGTCCAGGCGTGCGGCTGGTTCTGCACGCCGATGCTGCCGGAGTACGTGCGGGCGTTGTACCCAAGGCCGCGGGCGAGCGCGCAGAACGCCCCGGCGTAGCAGTAGCAGTTGCCCTTGTTCGTGCGGAAGATTGTGAGTGCTTCGTCGATGTCCCAGCCGGTCGCGCCGGAGTCGTAGTAGTTGCGCGTGAGGTACTGGAAGTCGTTTTTCACGTGGTAATAGATCGTCTTGAGATCGTCGAGCCGGGAGGCGTCCGGCGTCATGAAGTCGGAGAGCGTCTGCGCGACAAAGTCGTCCAGCTCCTCGTTGCCGCTTGTGTAGCGGCCGTTTTTATCGAAATACAGTCCGTCAAATTCCGTATCGGTAAGAAAATATCCGTTTTCATCGAGCCGATAGAGATATCCTCCGAACCAGAGGAAGCCGTCCCGCGTCATGGATACGAGAGTATCCTTCGTGAGCGTTTCACTCCCTGCGGCGGCGAGCAGTTCGGATGCCGCCCAATGCGAGGGGGAGATGTCCGGGTAATAGACGTCCTCCGCAGCGCCCTCTTTGCCGAGCAGATGGGAAACGCTGTAGGCAAACTCGGCGCGCGTCGCGTTCTCGCCTTCCGCCGCCGGGAGAGATTCAAGCACCGGCTCCACCGCCTCGGGATCAAAAAGCGCCTCCAGCGCGGTCTTGAGCTCTTCGCGCGTGAGCGTCCCGTCCGGCTCGGTGTCGAGCGAGGCGAGCAGAGCCGGGTCAAGACGTTCCTCCGGCGCGAGCGCGCGCAGCGCCGCGGCGCATTCCGCGTTCGTCATCGCGCTCTCCGGGCGGAGCAGACCGTATTCGTCGGGGAAGAGAAAGGCGGCGTCAGCGGAAAGCGCGGGGCGTGCCAGTGCGTAGTATACGGCATCTGCTTCGACCGGCACCGCCGGATCAATGCGCTCACCGGACGCATCCGTCCAGGCGATGAGCCGCAGCCCCTCGGGCAGCGCGGCGTCGGCTGCCGGGACACCGCCGAACGGGACGTTTTCGGTTTTCAAAACGTCGTCGCCGAGACGGTATTCCACGGTGAACACCGGCACTGCCGTTGGTTCGGGCGCGGGCTCTGTCGCCGCGGCGGGAACGTTTGCGGTAAGAGGGGCGGCCTCCGCCCGGTAGCCGCAGCCGTGGAGAAATGCCGCGGCAAGCAGCACCGCAGCGAGCGGCGCGAGCTGGAGCAGCTTCAATTTCATTGAGACGATCCCCTCCCGGAATTGCTTTTTCGCAAAAAATGCGATACAATTATAATATTCCCGCCCCGGCGTGTCAAATACGATCGGACGGCGGCGGAAAGAGCGAGGAAAGTATGAGAGAAAAACCGTATAAAGAAAGAATACCCCTGCTTTTGGCCGCGATGCTCGGCGCGCTGCTTCTGTCAAACTGCGGCTATCGCCCGGAGGGGATCGAAGCTGCGCAGCCGCTCTCGGATGTGCCCGTGGCCGCCGCCGCGATGCCGGAGGAGACCGCCGCGCCGGAGGGAAAGACCTATACCGTCACCTACCGCGTGAACGGCGCGGAGACGACCGAGCTCGTGGTCGAGGGCGGGAGCGTGCAGAACGCGCCCGAGTTTCTCTCAAGCGAGAACTGCGCCATCGTCGCCTGGAAAAACGCCAACGGCACGAAGGTGGACATCCGCACCGCGCCGGTGTATGCCGACACGGTGTATGAAGCCGCCGCCGGCCCGGCGCTTCACCGCGAGGGGGCGTACATTGCTGCGGGGAACGACGGCCTTTTCCACCCGCTGGATAAATTCACGCGCAGCGATGCCGCCCGCGCCGTATATGCGCTGCTCGAAACGAAGCCGACCGGCGAAACGTTTCTGAAGGACGTCACGACCCACGCTAAATGCTATACCGCCGCGACAACGCTCGTGACGGCGGGGTACATGACGCTGGACGAAGGCCGCTTTTACCCGGACGTTGCGATCACCCGCGCCGATCTCACGGCGCTGCTCGAAAAGGTGTTCGCTCCCACGGCGGTGGAGCGCGCTCTTGCCGGCATGACGGACGAATCGCCCTTTACCCGCGCCGAGGCCGCGGCGGCGATCAACGCGCTGCTGGAGCTGGATGCGGCGGGGCTCAGCAATGCACCGTACTTCCCGGATGTGTCTCCGAGCATGGAAAACTATACCGCCGTGGAGCTCGCCGGGCAGAGCGGAACGATCGCCTGGCTCACCGGCGAGAGAGCGGAGCCCGGTTTCCTGAATCTTGACGGATACCTCTACTGTGTCGGCGACGACGGCTATTTCCTGCGCGACACGATGGTCGGCACGCTGTATTTTGATCTCTCCGGCCAATACACGAGCGGGGACGACGCGCTCGACAAGTTTGTTGCCGATCTCGTCGATTCCCAAACGGACGCCTCCATGACCCGCGAAGAGATGCTGCGCGCGGTGTATAACTACGTGCGCGACCATTATCTCTATCTCAAGCGCAATCTTTACGAAGTCGGTGAGACCGGCTGGGAGATCCCCGAGGCGCTTCTCATGTTCCAGAGCGGCAAGGGAAACTGCTATAACTTCACCGCCGCGTTCTGGTCGCTCGCGCGCGGCATCGGGTACGACGCGGTATGCTACAGCGGTCTCGTCGGCGTCGGGCGCGACCCGCACAGCTGGGTGGAGATCACGTTTGACGGCGTGCCGTATGTGTTCGATGTGGAGACCGAAATGTCCTACCGTCTTGTGAACGACTATATCACCAGTATGTACGAGAAAACCTACGAGGAGGTCGCGGCGTGGAGCTATGTCCGCACGCCGGAGGAAGCCGCTACCACCGCGCCGGAAACCGCGGGCTGACGGGACTTGCCGCCGCTTTTGGGCGCGGACGCGCTCTCAAACAAGACCCACTGCGTTGGGCTCTCGTTTGAAGGGGCTGCGGCTCGCCGCAGCGCACTCGCTTCGCTCGCACGTTTGCGAGCCGAGAAGTATTTTTGCCGACGTACACGCCGCCGGCAAAAATGTTTTGCACTCTATTTGCGCCTGCGGGCGCAAACTCTGCGAGGCTTTTTCGACAGGCTGGCCCGAATGGAAAAAATTTCCGTTCGGGCTTCAATTATTATACAAATGTTGGAAATAAGCATTCTGCACAAATTATAATATAAAAATTGAAAGCATTTTTCTTGACCAAACAAAACCAATATGATAAATTTAATTCATATAGGGAGAAAAATCACAGACAACGCGCCCCCTAAAACAAATTAAAGAGGTGTATTGCGTGAAAGACCTTAAGCATCTGATCTATTTTGAGAATCTGCTTCAGGATGCACACAACGAGCTTGTCGCTCAGGCGGTAAACGAGGGAGATTACGCGCTTGGCTACAACTGCTACTACATACCCGAAGTGCTGCTCAATCTTCCCGGCTGTTTTTCTTCCCGGCTCCGCGCGCCGCGCTGCACATCCACCGATGTCGCCAGCTATTACATGACCAACCGCACCTGCCCCTATGCCCGTTCCATTCTGGAACGCGCCATCGAAGGCGGGTATAACTATCTCAACGCCCTCTTCGGCGCGGAGTGCTGCGCGACCATGGAACGCATGGAGGAGCACTTCTTCCTCATCCATCCCGTGAAGAACGAAAAGTTCTTCGTAACGCAGATCGACCCTCCCATGAAGGGCGACAAGACCAATCTTGATTACTACAAGGCGCAGCTCAAGCTCAAGGTCGTGGACAAGCTGCACGAAGCTTACGGCATCGATACCTCCGAGGAGGCTATGCGCCGCGCCATTGAGGATCATAACGAGATCAGCCGCATTGTCACCGAGATCGGCAATTTCCGCAAGGCGGATAACCCCAACATCACCGGCTACGAGTTCCACGTGATCCAGCTCGTCAGCCAGGTGTGCCCCCACCGGCTGATAAAGCCCTATCTTGAAGAAACGCTCGAAGAGCTCCGCACCCGCGAGCCGGAGGCAAAGTTCCCGTTCCGGGCAAGGCTTGTCCTCGTCGGCTCCGAGATCGACGATCCGGAGTTCACGAAGCTCATCGAGACCTGCGGCGCGATGGTCGTGGCCGACCGCTACTGCTTCGGCTCCTTCCCCAGCCGCGAGCAGATCGAGATCCGCGAGGGCGAGACCGCCTTCGATGCGATCTGCCGCCACTATCTCCATTGGAACCAGTGCGCGCGCTTCATGGACGGCATGAAGATCGACCAGCGCCACAGCGAGGTCAAAAAGCTCGTGGATGAATTCAAAGCGGACGGCGTGATCTATGAGAACATGAAGTTCTGCGAGTTCTGGAGCTACGAAAAAGTCCTCGCCCACCATATTTTCACAAACGAGCTGGGCATCCCCACCTGCACGATCGAGAAGGAATACGCTCTCGGCGCCGTGGGCCAGCTCCGCACCCGCTTCCAGGCATTCATTGAATCGCTGGAAATCAAGCAGATACAGCAGGGAGGCAAGTGAGATATGAAAGCAATGGATAAGCTGATCGCGAAGATCGACAAAAAACTCGAACGCTTTGACCCCATCTGGCAGGCCGAGCATGGCACCGGCGGCCAGAGATCCCGCTATTACGACAAGACCGGCGTTGCCAAGTGGCGCGAATGGCGCGGCGTGAAGGACACGCTCTACGACTATACGCAGTGGCTCAACAACCTTTCGAGCATGGTGCAGATGGTGGCGTCTGCGCCCGTCTCCTGTCTCAAGGGCTTTTGGGAGTACCGCTGGATGGGCTCGTATCTCGGCACTTTCATGTTCATCGACCGCCTGTTTGAAGGCTACCGCGGCTATGAGCTCCGCACTGCCCACGCAAATATGCACGCCATCGTCCAGAGCCTTACCAAGCGCATCGCACTTGTCCTCTCAAACGACAAGCGCCTCGGCGGCGGGCCGCGCAGCGACGATTTCATCCCCTTTGACGAAGTGCTGCCGCCGCTCTTCATGACCGGTTTCAAGGGGCTGATCCCGTTCCCGCTCCAGACACTGCCGGAGTTCATCATCTGCGACGTTGACCAGCACATCGAGCCCTACTATATCGACGTGGCCGAGTCCTACGGCCTGCCGGCGGACGTCTGTTCCCGCTGCGCCGCGGAGACCGGCGTTGCGATCGATGATGCGTTCCCCATCATCGGCAAGGCGTTCGTTACCACCAACATGCCGTGCAACGCTTCCGAGTGCACCTCCATGATCCAGCGCCGCCGCGTGGCGCTGCCGGACTTCCCCGTGACGCTCGCCATGATCCATAACGAGCCGGGCGCACACCCCTATTCCACGCAGATGCTCAAGGACGCTATCGCATTCATCGAAAAGGAATACAATATCAAGTACGACTGGGACGAGCTCTTCAAGTACGCCAAGCTCATGAACGAGCAGAACACCATCGAATTGGAAAAGTGGGACTACTTCAAGACCCCGTATTCTGCGCTCGTCGGCATCGCTGAAACGCTCTACCGGCTGTACTCCTGGGCGTCCGTCAACGGCACCGACCCGTACTTTAACAAGGTCGACCGGCGCGTCATCGAAATCATGCGCCGGGCGTATGAGGAAAAGTATCAGCCCTTCGGCGGCAAGACGCGCCACCGCGCGTTCCTCTGGGGGCCCTCCGCGGTCTACTACACCGACTTCCCGACCTGGACGCAGAACTGCTGGGGCATCAACATCGTGCTGAACATGGACTCCACCATGGGCCACAACATGATCGACACCGAAGATCCCGACCAGGCCATAAAGGATCTGGCGCTCTTCTCCGAGAAGGCCACCATGCGCCACCACGCCGTCGGCGGCTGGGAGAATGTGAACGCCGTGTGGGAGTGGGCGAAGAACTTTGACTGCGACATGGTCCTCTTCAACGACAACATCGCCTGCAAGGGCATGCTGGGCGTCCACGCGGTCATGGAGGAGCAGGCACGCGAGCTGGGCTTCCACTTCATCTTCATCGAGCACGATCTGGAGGACTGCCGCACCGTATCCCGCCAGGATATGAGAAACTGCGTCAACAAGTACATGTCCGTCGTTCTCAACGAGAAGCCGCTTGACCCGACCATCGTAGAGTTTGACGACTCCATGGCATACTAAGAAAGGCGGAATATGTTATGAAGAAATTTCTCACGTTCCTCTTCAAGCTCCTCGGCAAGCTGCTCCTTGCCGCTCTGATCTTCTTCGTTGCCACGTTCACATTGTACATGGTCAACGGCGAAAATAAGCTCATCTACTATGTTGTGCGTCCCCTGCTGAACAAGCACTATGATTCGCAGGTGCGCGACCGGCGCATCGTCTGATACATTCAAACGGACCCAATTTGTTTACCCCGGGCAGAATTTGCTTCTGCCCGGGGTATTTTCATAGGACGAACCTTCCGCACATATAGATAAACTGCCGGAAGGGGAGTGGTGCATAATGCAAACGAACAGAGAGGAGCGAGCGTGTGAGCTGGCGAGGTGGATCGTAAAGAACAACGCCACCGTCCGCGCGGCGGCCAAACGCTTCGGCATCTCCAAAAGCACGGTGCACAAGGATCTGTCCGAGCGGCTTCGGCAGATCGACCGGCTGCTGTATGAAAAGGTGCGCCTTGTTCTCGAGCAGAACAAGGCGGAACGGCACCTGCGCGGCGGCGATGCGACCCGGAGAAAGTACCTGCACGCCGGAGCGCACGCGCCCGAAGGGGGAAAAAACCACGGTTGAAAGATATACAAAGCGGTGGGCTGCCGGGGAGCTCCGGCAGCCCGAAAATTATTTTTTCCCGCCGAAAACGAACACCATGCTCATCGGGACATACAGCACCAGCGCCATAACCGAAACAACGATCCCCATTTCATTTTCCTCCTTGCAAAGTAACATCTTCTTTATGGGACAAGTATAGCGCGTTGTGTGACCCATAAAACGGACTCCCGTAAAGTGTTGGAAAACCAACGCAGTGTCATCAAATGAAATATTCAAGTTTTTTTGGCGGAGAACATCTTGCTTTTTGTGTCGGTTTTCCGTATAATGTGTTTGAAACCATTCATACAAGGAGGAGTGCCTCTTGATCGTCAATCAGCAAACCGCCGCGCAGAAAAAGGTGGACGAGCTGTATGCCACGCTCGGACGCCGCCGCGGGGCGTCTCCGTTTGGGAGCTGTCCGGTCAATCTGACCGCCTCGTTCGTGCAGCTGTGCCTGGCACAGAGCTGCGGAAAATGCGTTCCCTGCCGCGTGGGGCTGGACCGGCTGCACGCGCTTCTGGAAAAGATCCTCGACGGCCGCGCCACGACGGACGACCTCCGCGCCGTGCGCCGCAGCGCCGCCGCCATTTACGACAGCGCCGACTGCGCCATCGGGTTTGAGGCTGCGCGCCTTGTGCTCGACGGGCTGGAGGCCTTCCGGGACGATTACCTGTCCCATATCGAAAAGGGCGTCTGCACCGAGGCGTTCGACGCCGTGCCCTGTGTGGCCGGCTGCCCGGCGAATGTGGACGTGCCGGGATACATTGCCCTTATCCGCGAAGAGCGCTATGCCGATGCGGTGCGTCTCATCCGCAAGGATAACCCCTTTCCGGGGGTCTGCGGCCTCATCTGCGAGCATCCGTGCGAGAAGCACTGCCGCCGCCAGATCGTGGACGATTCGATCAACATCCGCGGCCTGAAGCGCTATGCGGTAGAGCGCGCGGGCATCGTCCCCACGCCGGTGTGCGCGCCGTTCAACGGCAAGACCGTCGCCGTCATCGGCGGCGGCCCGGCGGGACTCACGGCGGCCTATTATCTTCAACTCAAGGGCTACCATGTCACGGTGTTTGAAAAGCACAAGCGTCTCGGCGGCATGCTGCGCTACGGCATCCCGAGCTACCGCCTGCCGGACGATGATCTCGATCGCGACATCAACGCCATTCTCTCCACCGGTATTCAGGTCAAGCTCGATGTGGACATTGGCCGCGAGATCACGTTCGACCAGATCCGCAGCGAGTATGATAGTGTATACATCGCCATCGGCGCGCAGATCGTCAACCGCATGAACATCCCCGGGCAGGACAGCGAGGGCGTGCTCTCCGCCGTCGAGCTGCTCGGCGCCGTCGGCGCGGGCGAAGCACCGGACTTCACGGGCAAAAATGTCGTCGTGGTCGGCGGCGGCAACGTCGCCATGGACGCGACGCGCACCGCCAAGCGCCTCGGCGCTGCGTCCGTCACCTGCGTATATCGCCGCCGCATCGAGGATATGACCGCTGCCCGCGAGGAGATCGACGGCGCCATCGCCGAGGGCTGCGAGATTATGCCCATGCTCTCCCCGGTGCGCATCGAGACCGAGGACGATCACGCCGTCGGCATTGCGGTGCAGCCGCAGCTCTCTGGCCCCATCGAGAACGGCCGCCCGAAGCCCATCAACGCCGATCAACCGGAGATCGTTCTCCCGGCGGACGTCATTATCACCGCCATTGGACAGGCTATCGATTCGGCGCACTTTGAAAGCAGCGGCGTCGGTACCGAGCGCCGCCGTATCAAGGCCGATCCCTCCGGCGCGGTGCCCGGCATGCCGGGCGTGTTCACCGGCGGCGACTGCTTCTTTGGTCCCTCCACGGTCGTGCGCGCCATCGACAGCGGCAAGGTCGTCGCGGGCAACATCGACCACTACTTCGGCTTCCATACGCCGATCACCGCAGGTGTGGACATTCCTCCGGCGCAGACCATCGGCAAGCCCGCGTGGGGCCGCGTCAACATGCGCGAGCGCACTGCCGGAGACCGCAAGGAGGACTTCAATCTTATGGAGGCGTGCCTTACGGATGAGGAGGCCGCACAGGAATGCTCGCGCTGCCTGCGCTGCGACCATTACGGCTACGGCGCTTTCCGCGGAGGGAGGAAGGACAGATGGTAAATCTTCGCATCAACGATAAACCCGTCACGGTGGAGGACGGCACCTCCATTCTCCACGCGGCACGTCAGCTCGGCATCACGATCCCCTCGCTCTGCTATTTGAAGCATGTGAGCAAGGTTGCAGCGTGCCGTGTGTGCATGGTGGAGATCAAGGGCACCGACCGTCTCATGGCGGCGTGCGACACAATCTGCGCCGAGGGCATGGAGGTCTATACGAACACGCTCCGCGCGCTTGTCGCACGGCGCAATAACGTTCAGCTCATCCTCTCCCAGCACGACTGCAACTGCGCCACGTGCGTCCGCAGCGGCAATTGCACGCTGCAAAAGCTCGCCGCGGATATGAATATCATTGAGAATCCATATGAGACGAAGCTCCCGGCCAACAACTGGAACCCGAAGCTCCCGGTCATCCGCACGGCGTCCAAGTGCGTGCAGTGCTTCCGCTGCATCGCCGTGTGCGAGAAGATCCAGGGGATGAATGTCTGGGACTTCCTCGGCACCGGCAGCCGCGCCACCGTCGGCGTGCGCGGGGCGAAGAAGCTCGACGAGGTCAACTGCACCTACTGCGGTCAGTGCATCACCCATTGCCCGACCGGCGCTCTCCGCGAGCGGGACGATACCGAAAAGGTCATCGCCGCCATCGACGATCCGAAAAAGGTCGTTGTGCTGCAGGTCGCTCCGGCGGTGCGTGCGGCATGGGGTGAGGGATTGGGACTTCCCAAAGAGCTCGCCACCGAGCGGCGCATGGCGGCGGCCTTCCGCGCCGCGGGCGCGAACTACGTCTTTGACACGAACTTTGCCGCCGACCTCACGATCATGGAGGAGGGCAGCGAGCTTCTCTATAAAATGAAGCATTCGTGGGAGTTCCGGCGGCCGCTCTTCACCTCGTGCTGCCCCGGCTGGGTGCGGTTTTTGAAGCTCGAATACCCCGACATGGTGCCGCAGCTCTCCACGGCCAAGTCCCCGCAGCAGATGTTCGGCGCGGTGACGAAAACGTGGTTTGCCGAAACGCACAACATCGATCCCAAGGACATTTTCTGCGTCTCCGTCATGCCGTGCGTCGCGAAAAAGTACGAGTGCGCCGTGCCGGAGATCAACAGCTCCGGCTTCCGGGATGTGGACGCCGTGCTTACGACCCGCGAAGTGGATCGCCTGCTGCGGCTCAAATGGATCAATGTGGCGGACCTGCCGGAAGAAGATTTTGATTCGCCTCTCGGCGAGGGCACGGGCGCGGCCGTTATCTTCGGCGCGACCGGCGGCGTGATGGAAGCGGCGCTTCGCACCGCGTACGCCGTGCTCGAAGGCCATAACCCCGACCCGGACGCCTTCAAAGCCGTCCGCGGCACGGATGGGCGCAAGGAACTCAGCGCGATAATCGGCGGCGTGCCGGTACGCGCGTGCGTGGCGAGCGGGCTTTCGAATGCCCGCGCCGTCGTGGAGGATATCCGCGCCGGACGCGCGCAGTATGACTTCGTGGAGATCATGGCCTGCCCCGGCGGCTGCGCCGGCGGCGGTGGTCAGCCGTTCCGCGAAGGGTTCGAGCTCGCCGGAGAGCGCGGTGAAACGCTCTACGAGATCGACCGGAACAATCCGGTGCGCTTTTCGCACGAAAACGCTTCCGTGCAGAAGGCCTACGAAGACTTCTTCGATAAGCCCCTTTCGCACAAATCTCACGAACTGCTCCACACCGATCAGACAACATGGAGTCTCCGGTAAACTTTTTCATTATCCCTCCCGTCTGCTATATAAGTAGACGGGAGGGATATTTTTATGGTATCATGCGGAAAAAAGGAGGCGGCGCGGTGATGGAAACAAAGATAAAACCGTCCGTGGAAACATGGCTCTGCCGGGGGTATCTCTTTTTGATGCTCGCGCTGCTGCCGCTTGCCGTGCACGACGGCTTTTTCGATATCACGGAAACGAAAACCATATGCTTTACCGTGCCGACGGTCGTGCTTGTTCTCGCGCGCCTCGGCTTTACGCTCTATCGGGAAAACGGCCTGCCGCGCCGAAAGCTTACGGGTGCGGAATGGGCGGCGATCACGTTTTGCGCCGTATGCTTTGCCGCCTCCGTCGCGGGCGGGGACTTTGCCGGAGCGTTCCTCGGCGAGCGCGGACGGTATCAGGGGCTTGGCATGATGTGGCTCTACGCCGCGCTGTATTTTGCCTTTTCCGGCATGCACGTGCGCCGGCAGGATGTCCTCGTCCCGCTCTGCCTCGGCCTTTTTCTCAGCGGCGCGCTCACGGTGTGCAACCATCTGGGGTGGGATGTGCTCGGCTTTTGCTCACAGCTCCGGGAATTTGACCGCGGGCGGTACATATCCACGCTCGGCAACATCAATTTTGCCGGGGCATATCTCACGCTTGTCTGGCCGGTCTGCGCTGCGGCGCTTCTTGCGGAGAAACGCCTTTGGAAAGGTGTCCTTCTCGGAATCGTCTGCATAGTTGGCCTCTGGGCGGCTATGGCGGTGCGGAGCGAGTGCGCGGTGCTCGGCATCGGTGCGGCGCTCGTACTTCTGCCGATGCTCGCGAAGAAGGAAGCGGACGCGCTGCGGCGCTATCCGCTTCTGCTTGCCGGTGCAGCTCTTTCCATGCTCGCTTACCGGGCGATCGTTTATGATTTCGGAAAGCTTCTCTCCTCGCTAGTCCGGCATCTCTCGGAGCCGGTGCTGATGCTGCCGCTTGCGGCGGTCTCACTTGCGGCATATTTCCTGCTGCGGAGGCGGAGTGAGCGGACGCTCCTTCGCGTTCGGCGCGTGTACGGCTTTGTCCTGCTTGCGGCGTTCCTCGCGGCGGCGGTCCTTCTCGTGCTGCTCAACACCGTGTGGAGCGCCGTGCCGCTCGGCGGCATGGACGAATGGCTGCGCTTTTCCGATGCCTGGGGCACTGACCGCGGCGGCGTATGGAAATACTGCCTCTCGCTCTTCGGCAAATTCCCGCTTGGAAAAAAGCTCATCGGCGGCGGCTGCGGCGTGCTGGCGGCGCTCGACGTGAAGCACCGGTATTTCCCGGACGCCATTTTGGACGCTGCGCATTGCGAATATATCCAGCTTCTGCTCAACTGGGGCGTGCTCGGTCTCGGTGCCTATGCCGCGTGGGTCGTGCTGACACTGTGCCGCGCGCTGAGAGAGAGCGGCGCGCTCTCGTTCGCGCTCGCGGCGGGGCTTCTCGGTTACGGCGTGCAGGCTCTCGTCAACATTGCGCAGTCGCCCGGCATTTCGCTCTTTTTCGTGTTTCTTGCCGTTCTTCACGCACAAAATGACGCGGAGGAATTGACTTGCGGATAAATGGTGTTATAATGACATTATGTTGAGAAAAACACATATTAAGGAGTGTGAGCATATGAATCTGACCCCGGAACAACAGGCAATCCTGAACGGTGAAAAGGGCGAAGTGCTTGCCAAGGTGATGAAAACGCTTGTCATGTACGGCGATGCGTTCGGCGCGGAAAAGCTCGTGCCGGTCACGAGCAAGTACGGCCACACGGTCATCAGCTTCGGCATCAACACGATGAAGCCGGTGTACGATCTTTACGACCAGCTTCTTGCCTCCGGCGCGGAATTCCAGCAGAAGTTCACCGCGGACCCGCTTCCGCTCGATCCGAACGTCCCCTCGAACGCGCTGCAAAATCTTGTGTTCAAGCAGTTCATGTATAAGCTCCAGCCGCGCTACGAAGAGCAGCTCCGCCGCATGGGCATGAAGGACGAAAAGGACTTCACCTGCGCCTGCTACTTTGACGAAGTCGGCAACATTCCCGAAAAGGGCGAAGTCCTCTCCTGGGCGGAGTCCTCCGCTGTCGTGTACGCCAACAGCGTTCTCGGCGCGCGCTGCAACCGCAACTCCGGCATCATCGACGTGATGGGCTCGATGATCGGCTATGTGCCGTACTTCGGCCTGCTGACGGACGAGGGACGCAAGGCCACCTGGGTCGTTGAGGTCAAAACGACGAAGAAGCCCGAAGCGCAGCTTCTCGGCAGCGCCATCGGCATGAAGGTCATGGAGGATGTGCCGTACATCCGCGGTCTTGATGCGTGGCTCGGCACGGAGCTCAACAAGGACAACAAGGCGTATCTCAAAGACTTCGGCGCGGCGACCGCTTCGAACGGCGCGGTCGGCCTTTATCATATTGAGCATCTGACCCCCGAAGCCGTGGAGCAGGGCGACGCGCTCATCGCCCCCGGTGCGCAGGTCTATGTGGTGGACGATGCCGAGCTCGAGCGCGTGAAGGCGTCCTACCCGGTCATCTGGAAAAACCCGAACGCGAAGCCGAAGCTGGCGTTCATCGGCTGCCCGCATCTGACGATGGATCAGCTCATCGACTGGACAAAGAAGCTGGAGGACGGTCTCAAGGCGTCGGGCCGCGAAAAGCTCGCCGTGCCGACGGTGCTCACCACCGCCCCGCCGGTGCTTGAGGAGTTCAACAAGGGCCCCTATGCCTACCGGCTCAGGAAGACGGGCGCGATTTTGAGCTATATCTGCCCGCTGATGTACATGAACAACCCGCTTTCCAAGTCCATGCCGGTCATCACCTGCTCGAACAAGCTGCGTACTTACACCTCGGCGAAGTTCTATTCCGAGGACGAGATCGTCGGCATCATCACCGGAAAGGAGACCAAATAACATGGCGAAAACGTTCAAAGGCCGCGTTGTCGTTCCCGGCACCGTCACGGCCAAAGCTCTCGTTTCCCACGGCGGGTTCAATACGCTTGCAAGCTACCAGTCCGCGCTCATGTTCGGCGATAAAGACGTAAAGTGCGGCGATCAGAATAACCCCGATATCTACAAAAAGCCCATGATCGGCGTGGCGCTGTGCCTGCCGCAGACCATCGGCTCCACGACCGGCGGCATGGTGTTCTATACCGCCGGCGCTCTCGGCAAGCTGCCTGCATGCATGTGCTTCTCCAAGCCCATCGACTCGCTCGCCGCTGCCGGCGCCATCCTCTCCGACGTGTGGACGGAGACGCATATGCCCGTTGTCGATTCGCTCGGCGACGAATTTCTGGAATACGTCAAGACCGGCATGAGCATCACGCTCGCCGAGGACGGGACGGTGACGGTCGAATGAAGTGCGCGATCTACGGCGCCGGTTCTCTCGGAACGGTGCTCGGCGCTTACATGACGAAGGGCGGCATACCCGTCGAGCTCGTCAACCGCAATCGCGCCCACGTGGACGCGCTGCGCGAAAAGGGCGCGCACATCACCGGCACCGTGAACTTCTCCACGCCGGTGACGGCCATTACCCCGGAGGAAATGACCGCGCCTTACGATGTCATTTTCCTCATGACGAAGCAGCTACACAATAAGGAAGTTGTCACATTCCTGAAGCCCCTGCTCGCGCCCGACGGCGTGATCGTCACGTTCCAGAACGGCATCCCCGAGCCGGGCATCGCCGAGATCGTCGGCGAGGGCCGCACGATCGGCTGCGTGGTGGAGTGGGGCGCAACGATGGATGCCCCCGGCGAATGCGCGCTCACGAGCGACCCGGACAGCCTCTCGTTCCACATGGGCGGTATGAAGGGTGTTTCGGACGAAAAGCTCGCGGAGGTTCGCTCGCTGCTTGAGAAAATGTGCCCGGTGGATATGGAGGATAACCTCCTCGGTGCGCGCTGGTCGAAGCTCCTTATCAACGCCACGTTCTCCGGTCTCGGCACCGTTGTGGGCGGCGTGTTCGGTGATGTGAGCGAGAAGAAGGACGCCCGGCGCGTCGCGGTGCGCTGCATGAAGGAGTGCATCGACGTTGGCAACGCTGCGGGCGCGACGTTTGCGCCTGTGCAGGGCAAGGATATCACAAAGCTGTTCTATTATAAAAATGGCTTTAAGCGCGCCATTGCCGAGTTGATTCTCCCCATCGCAATGAAGAAGCACCGCGCTATCGAGCCTTCCATGCTGCAGGATCTCAAAAAGGGCAAGCCCTGCGAGATCGACGCGATCAACGGCGTCGTGTGCGAGTGGGGGCGCAAATGCGGCGTACCCACGCCCATCAACGACCGTATCGTGGAGGTCGTGAAAAAAGAGCAGGCCGGGGAGCTTCCTCTGGAAGAGAAGAACATCCGCCTCTTCGACGATCTGCATTGAGAACAAGACTGAGCCCCTCGGTATGTCCGAGGGGCTTATGTTAGCGCGTGTTCGGCGTTTGTAAAAAACTGGTGTTGTGAATTAACGGAGTGATTTTTTTGGATTTGTCTAATCCATATTTGGTAAATTTTTTTCAGATTTTTGGCATACCACTTGTTATTATCCTTGATATAATTCTCGTTGTGCTACTGATTCGCCAGATACGCCTTTGGCGAAAAAAGAAAATTCACTCCGGGAAAACGGCACGGACTGAGAAAAACATACAGGATAAAAAAGAGAATAGCAGTTTTCACAAGGACTTATTGCTGGCATCAAAGTGGATACAGTATAAATGCGGCAACAGAGAAATTCTTGAAGACATCGTGAGGGAAAAAAGCAGAAGCTACCAGACAATCTTGGATATCAATCGAAAATATGATTTTCACATGATACCTCCTGTTCATGTTTTAACACGAACGTGCACCAACAAAACGATGTATGACGCTCCGGTTTACAATTATGTTTTGCGGTGTGTTGGAGAGAAGCTCTCGGAGTATCAACAGCTTGTGCAATATGCAAAAGAGAACGAGGAAAACGATCGTTTATATGGCGAAGATCTGTCGAGCGTTCCCAATTACCTATCCGAGTCTGAATTGCGTGAATTGAGCATTCCGCGGGATCTCGGTAAAGACATAGAAAAAAGAATATGCGAAAATGCGATGCTATATCCGGTAACAAGGTTTATCATTCGGTGTGAGGTTCGTTACACATCGCCTGGCGGAAGAAACAGCTACTATAGAGACGTATGCTATAATTTCGAAGAAATACAGCAGATTATTGAAGCGGCAAAAGGGGAAAAGCATAGAAAAGAATCTGCGGAATACCAACGCAGCAAAATGAATCAATCGCTGCGGTACGAGGTCATGAAACGAGATGGTTTTCGCTGTGTTCTGTGCGGACGCAGCGCGATAGAAGATCATGTGCGGCTTCATGTGGATCACATCCGACCGGTTAGCAAGGGTGGAAAAACGGAGATGTCCAATTTACGTACGCTCTGCCAGGATTGCAACCTCGGTAAATCTGATAAATTTGACCCCGATGGAACGAACTGAAAAAGCAAAGGCTTTCTTGCGTAAAGAAAGTTGTTAGCTGTAAGACTGACTGAAAGAAAGCTTCTCGCCCGATGGGAAAGTAGTGCGACTTTTTGTTATAGGAGTGAACGGAAAATGCCGGAATGGGCCCACGGGATGTAGGAGTATATGTATTCTCCTCTCATTGCCGGGGGGGAAAAAAACGGCAAAACGGAGGTTTTGACGGAGGCGTTTTCCTAACGGGAGTGGCTGTTCTTGTGTTCTTCCCGGCTATGTGATACCATGGAACTCGCAAATCGATTTTTCAGAGGAGAAAAGCATGCAAATCAGCCAGTTTTTCCTGAATGGCGATATAAAAGGCGCGATTGCCTATATGCGTGATCACGAGGAATTCAAAGACATTCTTCCTGCCTATGTTGCGATCTTTGAGAATTGTGAATACCGCACGTTTGAAATACCGGACAGGCTCAATGATATCCTGCGGTTATATCAGATGTATTTCCGGGATACCTTTTATTGCGGCCTGCCGGAGGCGGAGGCCGCAGATAAGCTGCGGAAACAGCTGAAAGCGCTCCTGGATATGCCGGATGCAGACGAAGCGCTTTTGACGGAGCGGCTCCGATCGGTGTTCGAAGCGAATGGCTTTCATGCGCTTTTCGGGAAAACGCAGGGATATTACGGCCCCTATATCTGGAGGGATACGGTTCCGACCGCCTACCGTGTCGAGCTGCCGGGTGGAACAGCGGAGTATACCGTCAACATTCTCAAAGGCTTCGTATTTCGAAGCTGGATGGATTATCTGACCTTCGGCCGGTATGGCACGGGCGGTTGGGCCTCTCCCGATGGCACGATCAACTGCATCGAGCAGGCGTATGATTTTGAAAGCGAGCGGTTTCTTGTTTCTCTGCTGAAGCATGAAGCACAGCATACCGTGGATATGAAGAAATTCCCGGAAATCACCCCCGCGGAGCTGGAATACCGGGCAAAGCTTGTGGAGCTCCATTACTCCGGCGACTTGGGCTTGCTGCAAAAGTTCTTGTCGGAAGCGGATGAAAGCAAAGTCAATGACAGTCATGCGGTCGCTTCAGCGCGCCTCAAACGCGAGTTTGCGGACGAAGATCCAACGGGAATTTCCGGCATTCAGTCGCGGGCACTGGAACTGCTTCAGGCGCACACGAAAGAGCTGGAAGAAAAATATGGGAAGATTGAAACAGCGTGACTTTAAAAGTCACGCTGTTTCAGTCTGTATAGCGGTTGATGAATTCGGCGCGGATTTTGGAATAGACGATCTTTTGCTCCTTATAAAGCCCGAAGTTTGCTGAGAGCATGAAGCTGATGGCGGCGGCGATGGCATAATACTGGATGTTTGCCCCGCCGAACATCTCCACGCCGAGGAAAATGGCGCTGATCGGGCAGTTGAGCGAGCCGCAGAACATGCCGAGCAGTCCCACCGCCGCACCGAGCCCCGGCGCGAGACCGAAGAGATTGCCGAGCACGCATCCGGCGGTCGCGCCGATAAACATCGCCGGGACGATCTCGCCGCCCTTGTAGCCGGTCGTCATCGTGAGCACGGTGAAGAGCATTTTGAGTGCGAACGCCTCCGGGCGGGCATTGCCCTGCATGGCAGCAGCGATCACATCCATGCCTGCTCCGTTATAATCCCGCGTGCCGAGCAGCACGGAGAGCAGCACGACGGCGCTGCCGCCGAGAAACACGCGAAGATAGCTGTTCGGAACGGCCTTTCCGAATGCCTTGCCGCCTTGCCGCAGCGCGATGCAGTAGATAATGCTCAGCACCGCACAGGCAGCCGCGATAGCGACAACCGTTCCGGCGCTCGCCCACGTAAACGGGATAGCCGCGCCGAGCGGGAACGTCTCCGCCGCCGCGCCGAGAGCGCTGGCGAGATACGCCGCCGTGAGCGACGCCGTGAGGCACGGAAGAATAGCGGAAAAGTGGAGAATGCCTACGCTCGCGACCTCCATCGCGAACACCGCCGCGGTGAGCGGCGAGCCGAAGAGCGCGGAGAACACGCTGCTCATGCCGCACATGACGATAAGGTGTATATCCTTCTCGTCCAGCCGGAGCGCCTTGCCCAGCTGATAGCCGAGCACACCGCCGAGCTGCAGCGCCGCGCCCTCGCGCCCGGCGGAGCCGCCGAACAGGTGCGTGATCGTTGTGCCGATGAAGATGAGCGGTGCGGTCGAACCGGGAATGGAGGTCGGCGCGTGGATGGCGAGCAGCACGCCGTTTGTGTCCGTTGGGTGCATGCCTCGCAGCCGGTAAAGCCACACGATCAGAAGACCGCCGAGCGGCAGAAAATACAAAAGCCACGGGTGCGCGCCTCGGAGCTGCGTCGCCTCGCGGATGGCATAGCAGAACGCGGTGCCGACCAGCCCGCCGAGCACGCCGATCACGAGCCCCGCAGCTGCCCACAAAATGAACGTGCGCATATACCGCAGCGTCAGCTTCGCGTGGCGGCGGAAGAGGCTTTTGCTGCTCTCCGCCGCGGTCTTTTCGGAGTCCATGGGATATTCTCTCTCTTTCTTTTTTGAATAAAACGGCATAAGGCGCGGCAGGTCATGAAAACCTGCCGCGCATTTCAATTTCTTATTCGCCCCGGAGATATTTCTTCAATCCGGCAAAGTCGGCGCTCTCGAGCGGGAGCGGGTACCCGTCCTTGATGTCCCAGAGCCGGTGCGCGTCCGAGCAGCGCAGCCGGTGGATGTGCTCCGGAATGCCCGCGGGTTCCTTTTCATAGTAAAGCTCCACGGCGTCCATGTCCAGATCCTCCGGCCAGCAGCCGAGAATGGAATAGAGCGAGTTCGAGGGCTTGTCCACATGCGCGGGCCAGATCAGTCCCGAATACTGCCGCACGGCGCGGCTGAGCTCGTTGACGGAAATGCGCCGCGCCATGAAGAGAAGCTCGCGCTCCTCCGTCCGGCTGCCGCGTGAGCCGATCACGGTCTGGCGTCCGAAAACATTCGGACGGTTGACGATGCCGGGGCGCAGCGTGTCGAGCCAGCGGGAGAACGCTGCCGCCTTGCCGAGATCGGGCAGAAGGCAGACGCAGTGGATCTCCTCCGAGGTCGTGACCTCGATGCCGGGGATGAAGCCGATGCCGGCTTTCTCCGCTTCGGCCGCCACGGCGGGACAGTTGCGCGCCGAGTTGTGATCCGTGATGGCGATCAGCTCCAGCCCCGCGTCCTTGGCGGCCTTTACGATGGCTGCCGGCGTCATGGTATCGTCCGCACACGGAGAGAGACAGGAGTGAATGTGAAGGTCTGTAAGGATCATATCGTTACCACCTGAAGGCGGCGGATATCCGCTCGCCGTAATTAACTGAAGGAAAATGCTTTATTGGATGTTTGAGAAAACGCACATGCCTGCGTCAGCCCGTCCGGCGACGATGTCCTCGGCGAACGCCCGGCAGGAGGGCGAGCCGCACGCGCCGCAGTCGATGCCGCGCAGCGACTCGGTGATGCGGCGGATCTGCTCCATCTTCTCCATCGCGACGGACACGTCCTTGTCCAGCCGGAGCGCGGAGCTCGCCGTGGGGGTCTTTTCCCAGCGCATATCCTCGCGGGGGCAGTCGTTCGGGGGAAGGGGAGGGGCAAAGCCCATCATCATCTGCTGAAGGCGTGCCTTTGCGATGAACGGGTTTTCCACCGTCAGCGCGCCGCCGACGCAGCCGGGATAGCACGCGCTGAGCTCGATGAGATCAACGTTGGAGAGCTTGCCGTCCTCCAGCGCCTCGAGAATGCCGATGACATTTTCAATGCCGGAGGCGGCGAGATGGTTCGGCTCGCCCGCGGCGGAAGACTGTCCGCCGGAGATCGCCCAGCTGACGCCCGCGGCGCCTGCCTGAGCGTAGCGCTCATGGTCGTCAATGTCGCCCATGACGGCGGTGAGCCGGGGCGCTACCTCGGCGATGGACACAACGCCGGTGATCGCCGGGCGAAGCGTGCCGAGCGCGGCCTTGGCGCCCGCGCATTTGGCAGGGCAGGGGGAGATGTATACACAGCCGATATCGTCTTCCGAAAGCCCCGTCTCCTTCACGGCGAGCCGCTTGCTCCAGCGCGCTGCGACCTCCATCGGAGAGCGGTAGTTGAGCAGATGCGGCAGCAGCGACGGGAAGCGGATGCGGACGATGCGCAGAATGACCGGGCAGTCGGTCGTGATGATCGGGTGGGGGAGGCTGCCGTAGTTGAGCTCATAGTGCGTCACGGCAGACATGACCTCTGCCGCGGCGGCGACCTCAAAGACGTTGTCAAACCCGATGCGCAGCAGTCCCTCCAAAACGGGAGCGCGGGTCTGCACGCTGGGGAACTGCCCATAGAGCGCCTGCGCGGGGAGCGCGATCGTGTACTTGTATTTCCCGAGCACATCCGAGAGCGAATCCACACGCGCTCTCATCGCATGATGCGGGCAGACGCGGATACACTCGCCGCAGTCTACGCACCGCTCCTGTAATATGACGGCTTTGCCGTCACGGATGCGGATCGCCTCCGTGGGGCAGCGCTGCATGCATTTGGTGCAGCCGACGCATTTTTCATTTTCGAGATATATGGAAGCGTAACCGGTGCTCACGATGACTCCTTTCCGGCATACACCGTGATCGAGAGGGTCGTACCCTTTCCGACTTCGGTTTGTATGTCAAAATCATCGCTGTATTTGCGGATGTTGGGCAGACCCATGCCGGCGCCAAAGCCGAGCGCCCGGATGTTCTGCGGCGCCGTGGACCAGCCCGCCTGCATGGCGAGCTCCACGTTGGGGATGCCGGGGCCGTGGTCGGTGAATACGACGTTGACGGCTTCCGGTGTGACCGTCGCGCGGACGTGGCCGCCGCCGGCGTGGATGACCATATTGATCTCCGCCTCATACGTCGTGATGGCGACGCGGCGGATCATGGCAGGAGCAAAGCCAAGCTCCTTTAGCATGGATTTGATATGCCCGGAGGCTTCTCCGGCGCGGGCGAAATCGTCGCCGGGAACCTCATACTCACGGACAAGCGGGCTCATTTCGCACCCGTCACCCCGTGCTGATGCAGAATGCCGCAGGCATCATACATCTCCAGGGGAGAGGTAAGTACGCAAACGCCGCATTTTTCTGCCAGTTCCAGGATCGAGGTCTCCGGCTCCTTGCCGCGCAGGAATACGACGCACGCCGTATCGAGCATTTCCGCGGTGCGGATGACCTGGGGGTTGAGAAGGCCGGTGAGCAGAACGTCCGGCTGGGAGCCGAGCGCGAGCACATCACTGAGCATATCGCCGGCGTAGGCGGAGGCAATGTCCACATCCGCATGGGCGGCGGTGCGCGCCTCACCGGAGAGAAGGACTGTCATTTCGTTGATTTTCATGTTTCTTGTTCTCCATCCGATCGGAAGTATCCGAGTCTCCTACTATTTTAACAAATAACCGGCGCAATTACAAGAGGGATTCGCAGAGGACGGATGAACCAAAGCGAAGCGGATACGCGCCCGCTTTTCCGGCAAAAGGGACAAAAAAGAAAAAACCAAATTTTGTACTGGATTTAATTCCAGCAATGTGCTATATTATTTTGTCGGAAATACCCGGTTTTTTCGGACTTTTTTGCGGAAATTAACTGGCAAAACATGCAAAAAATGAAATGTTATTCATCACATAAAAACGCACCGTTCGCAAGGGGATATAATGCGGAGGGTACGTGGTGTACACAACATTTTCCACGAAAAATGTCCCTGAACCGGCTTTCTTCGTCCGCGCGGGTCCGCAAGGGCTCGTAAAGAGTTTGCAAAGAAGCGAAATATAAACAAGAGGTGGAAAGGATGTCACGGAAAAACCTGAACGGTGTACATATCCCCCATCGGAAGAACACCGCCGGGATGCAGGCGATCAAGATGCCGCCCCCGGCTACGGTGACCATTCCGATGAGCATGCACATCGGCAAGCCCGCCAACTGCATCGTTGCGGTCGGCGATCACGTCAACGTCGGTCAGATGATCGGCGAGCCGGGCGGCTTTGTTTCGTCCCCGGTGTTTGCGAGCGTTTCCGGCAAGGTCAAGAAGATCGTCCCCATGCTGCAGTTTATGGGTGCGACCTGTCAGGCGGTCGTGATCGAGTCCGACGGTGAAATGACCGTCGCCGACACGGTCAAGGCCCCGGAAATCACCGATTATGCGAGCTTTATCAACGCCGTGCGCGACAGCGGCGTTGTCGGTCTCGGCGGTGCCACATTCCCGACGGCGGTGAAGCTGGATGTGAAGGATACGTCCCGCATCCAGGAGATCATCATCAATGGCGCGGAATGCGAAGGCTACATTACGAGCGACCACCGCACCATGCTCGACCGTACCGACGAGGTCGTCGAGGGCTGCCGTCTGCTCGAAAAGTGGCTGGACGTCAAGAAGATCATCATCGCCATTGAGGACAACAAGCCCGACTGCATCGAGAAGATGAAGACGGCTACCGCGAACGACGAGCACGTTGAAGTGCGCGCTCTGCCGTGCATGTACCCGCAGGGCGGCGAAAAAGTTCTCATTTACCACACGACCGGCAAGATCATGCCGGAGGGCAAGCTCCCCATCGACGTGGGCAGCGTCGTGATGAACGTGACGAGCGTTGCTACGCTCGCGCACTACTGCACGACCGGCATGCCGCTCGTGGAAAAGTGCATCACCGTTGACGGTTCCGCCATCAAGGAGCCGAAAAACGTCATTGCTCCCATTGGCACGGCCTGCAAGGAAGTCATCGACTTCGCCGGCGGCTTCTCCTGCGAGCCGAAGAAGCTCGTCATGGGCGGCCCGATGATGGGCGTTGCCCAGTACGACCTGGACGCTCCTGTTGCCAAGGGTACGAGCGCTATTCTCGCGTTCAACGAGAAGGACGCCCGCCCCGTGACGCCCACGGCGTGCATCCGCTGCGGCGGCTGCATCGACCACTGCCCGATGAAGCTCATGCCTGTGGAGATCGAGCGCGCCTATGAGAAGAACGACGCCGAAGCGCTCAAGGCGCTGAAGGTCGGCCTTTGCATCGAGTGCGGCTGCTGCGCGTTCCAGTGCCCGGCCCACCGCCCGCTCGTGCAGGTGAACAAGCTCTCCAAAACTCTCGTGCGTGACTACGACAACCGCATGAAAACTCTGAAGGAGGCGGGAAAATGAACAACGGTCTTATCGTAAGCGTCTCGCCCCACTACCATAAGCAGGGCGCAACGACGCAGCGCGTCATGCGCGACGTGCTCATCGCGCTCATCCCGGCGCTGATCGCGTCCGTCATCATCTTCGGTTTCCGCTCGCTGCTGCTCGTGGCGGTCTCCGCGGCAAACTGCGTGCTGCTTGAGTTCGTGTGGAACAAGCTCTTCAAGAAAGAGCAGACCATCGCCGATCTCTCCGCGGTCGTTACCGGCGTGCTCATCGCCTACAACGTCCCCGTGACGATGCCGATCTGGCAGCTTCTCATCGGCGACTTCATCGCCGTCATCATCGTCAAGATGCTCTTCGGCGGTCTTGGCTGCAACTTTGTGAACCCTGCGCTCGTCGGCCGTCTTGCCATGATGCTCTCCTTCACCGAGAGCATGACGGACTACCTGCACACCGTGACGGCGCCGGGCGTTGACCTTCTCGCCGGCGCCACGCCGCTGGCCGCCACCGGTCTCGACATGAGCAGCTTCATGACGCTCTTCCTCGGCAACCACGGCGGCGTTCTCGGTGAGACCTGCGCTCTGGCGCTGCTCATCGGCGGCGTGTATCTCGTGGTGCGCGGCGTCATCAAGGTGACGATCCCCGCGTGCTTTATCGCGAGCACGTTTGTGTTTACGCTCCTCTTCAACGGCTTTGACGCGACGACCGCGTTCCTGAATCTCTTCTCCGGCGGACTCATGCTCGGCGCCATCTTCATGGCGACCGACTACGTCACCAGCCCGCTCACGACGAAGGGCCGCGTGATCTTCGCTGTCGGCTGCGGCTTCCTCACCTCCGCGATCCGCGTGTTTGCCAACTCCGCAGAGGGCGTTTCCTTCGCCGTGCTGCTGATGAACCTGCTGGTGCCCTACATCAACGAGGGCTGCCGGACGAAGCCTGTGGGAGGTGTCAAGGCGTAATGGAAAAGAAAAATACGTTCTGGACGGAAATGGCGCGTCCCGTTGTGGTTCTGGTCGTCATCTGCCTCGTGGCCTCCGCGCTGCTCGGCTTTACGAACGCCAAGACCGCGCCCGTGATCGAAGAAAACATCCGCATCGAAGCGGAAAAAACCCGCAAGGCCGTGCTTCCTGCCGCGACCGAGTTCACCGAGCTCGAAGTGAGCGAAGAACTCGCCTCCGACGGTGTCACCGGCATTTTTGAAGGCGACAACGGCACCGGCTATGTTGTCACCGCGGAAAAGACCGGCTACGGCGGCGCCGTCGTCGTCACCGTCGGTTTCGATACCGAGGGCAAGATCCTCTGCGTGAAGGCCAACGTCTCTACCGAGACGCAGGGCGTCGGCAGCAAGGTCGGCGAAGAAGCCATGCTTGCCAAGTTTGAAGGCCTCTCCGGCGACGTGAGCGATGTTGTGCTCAAGTCCGGCGCCACCTTCACCAGCAATGCCGTCCGCGAGGGCGTGCAGGCCGCTTGCGCCGCCGTCGCGGCGATCCAGTAAGGGAGGGCGGAGAAAATGAAAAAAAGAATGCAGATCCTCGTTAACGGTATTTTCAAGGAAAACCCCGTTCTCGTCCTGGTGCTGGGCTGCTGCTCGGTGCTCGCGATCTCCGTTACGGTCAAAGGCAGTCTCGGCATGGGCGCGGCGCTCACGTTCGTGCTCGTCGGCTCCAACGTCGTTATCTCGGCGCTGCGCAAGATTATCCCCGACAAGATCCGTATCCCGTGCTACATCGTTGTCGTTGCGACGTTCGTAACGCTCGTCGAAATGGTGGTGCACGCCTACCTCATCGATCTTTATAACGCGCTCGGCATCTTCCTTCCGCTGATCGTCGTTAACTGCATTGTTCTCGGCCGTGCCGAGATGTTCGCCAACAAGAACACCGTGCTTGACAGCCTGTTTGATGGTCTCGGCATGGGCATCGGCTACACGCTGGTCCTCACCGCGATCTCCATCGTTCGTGAGCTGCTCGGCTCCGGCAGCCTGTTCGGCTATCAGATCATCCCCGAAGAGTACACCATCCGCATCATCTCCCAGACGCCGGGCGGATTCTTCATGTTCGGTCTCGCCATGGCGATGCTCGTGCTCGGCATGTCCAAGAAGGGCAAGAAGTTCGTTCCGGAAATGGGCTGCGGCGATGGCGGCTGCGCCGGCTGCGGCAGCGCGGACAGCTGCACCGAGAAAGATAAGGAGGCGAAGAACTGATGCTCAAGGAAGTACTGAAAATCATGTTCGGCATGATCTTCACGCAGAACTATGTTCTCGTGCAGTTCATCGCCATCTGCCCGTTCCTGGGTGTTTCCAAGAAGTTTGATTCCTGCATCGGCATGAGCGGCGCCGTTATCTTCGTTATGACGCTCGCGAGCGCCGTTACGCACCTCATCTACCAGCACGTCATGGTGCCGAACGGTCTGGAGTATCTCTCCACGATCATCTTCATCCTGGTCATCGCCGCGCTCGTGCAGTTCGTCGAGATCTTCCTGAAGAAGTACGTTCCGCCCCTGTACAAGTCCCTCGGCGTTTACCTCCCGCTCATCACCACCAACTGCGCGGTGCTCGCCGTGACGCTGCTGAACGTCAGCAACGGCTACACGGCCATGGGCGGCGGCCTGCTGCTCAGCTGCGTCAACGGTTTCTCCGCCGGCGTCGGCTTCGGTCTCGCGCTGATCCTCTTCTGCGGCGTCCGCAAGGCGCTCGAGCATGCCAAGCCCCCGAAATGCTTTGAAGGCCTGCCCATCACGCTCGTGGCGGCGGCTCTCACCAGCATGACGTTCATGGGCTTTGCCGGCATGGCTGACAAGCTGTTCGGTTAAGGGAGGAATGTGACATGTCTGGAGTTATTAGCGCAATTGTTGTTCTGCTCATCATCGGCGCGGTGGCCGCGCTGATCCTCGTCATCGCTTCCAAGTACATGAGCGTTCCTGAGAACGAAATGTTCCCCGCGATCCGCGAATGCCTGCCCGGCGCCAACTGCGGCGCGTGCGGCTACGCCGGCTGCGACGGCTACGCCAAGGCGCTGGCCGAAGGCGAAGAGACGAAAACCAACCTCTGTGTCCCCGGTGCCGACGGCGCCGCTGCCGCGATTGCCGAGATCATGGGCGTTGAGGCGGAGGACGTTGTGGAGATGGTCGCTTACATCAAGTGCAACGGCAGCTGTGAGACCGCCAAGCACAAGTACGAGTACGCCGGCATCAACAACTGCTCGGCCGCGAACATCCTCTTCCAGGGCGAATGGGCGTGCCCGAACAGCTGCCTCGGCTACGGCGACTGCGAGAACGCCTGCCCGTCGGATGCCATCCACGTGGTGAACGGCGTTGCGAGAGTCTATCCCGGCAACTGCACCGGCTGCGGCATCTGCACCCGCACCTGCCCGAACCACATCATCGCTCTGCGCCGCGCGATCGATCCGACCATCGTTCGCTGCAGCAACACCCAGAAGGGCGCGCAGACCCGCGTCGCCTGCTCCAAGGGCTGCATCGGCTGCATGAAGTGTGAGAAGGTCTGCCCGACTGGAGCCATCAAGGTGGTTGACAATCTCGCCCGCATCGACTACGATAAGTGCGTCGGCTGCGTCGCCTGCTCGGAAAACTGCCCTGTGGGCGTTATCCAGAGAATCTGATCATTACCAGAGAAGATCCGTCCGGCATAGCCGGACGGATTTTTTATGAAAAGGGTTTATCCAATGAAGCCTGAACGGACAAAAAAAGACCGCCTTCGCGCGGATATACTACTCATCGCGGCGCTCCTCGTGCTTGCTCTCAGCTTCTTCACCTTTCAGCGGCTGAGCCGGGAAAAAGGCGCGCTGGCCGTTGTATACGTAAACGGCGAGCGGACGGCGGAATACCCTCTTTCCGAGGATACGACCGTGACGCTCCATGCCCCGAACGGCGGCTATAACCTCCTCGTCATCTCCGGCGGCTGTGCCGACGTGACGGAGGCAAGCTGCCCGGACGGCATCTGCGTCCGGGCGAGGGCTGCGCAGTACGAGGGCGACACGATCGTGTGTCTCCCCAACAAAACGGAAATCCGCATCGAGGGGGCGGCCTCCTCCGATATCGATCTGGTGAGCTGATATGAAAAAGACGAAACGGCTTGTCCTGCTCGCGATGCTGACCGCCGTGGCGATGATCCTGTCGTATGTGGAGTCGCTGCTGCCGTCGGTCGGCATTCCGGGCGTTAAAATGGGTCTGGCGAATATCGCTGTGATCTTTGCGCTTTTTCGCTTTGGCTGGAAGGAGGCGGCGGCGCTCTCACTCGTGCGCGTCGTGCTTGTAAGTCTCCTCTTCGGCAGTGTCGGCGCAATGCTGTATTCTCTCGCGGGCGCGGTGCTCAGTCTTGCGGTCATGGCGCTGCTGCGCCGGATCGACCGGTTCTCCACCGTGGGCGTCAGCGTTGCAGGCGGCGTTGCGCACAACGCCGGGCAGATATTGATGGCCATGCTCATATTACAGACAAAGCAGCTTCTCGGCTATCTGCCGGTGCTCGCCGTTTCGGGCATCGCGGGCGGCGTCCTTACGGGGCTCGTTGCGGCACTGCTCATCCGGCGCATCCCGGAATAACGGAACAAAGGAGAGGAAACGAACATGAAGAAAAACGCACTCGTATCGTTTGTGAAACAGCACGCGGGGGAGATCTTCTGGTTTGTTGTCCCGCAGCTTGCGGCGCTCCTCTGCTGCGCGGTGCAGGGCATCTTTGTGCAGCTTGGCCCGGACGCGGAGCTCTACTACAGCATTGCGGAAAACTTCCGCACCACCGGCCACTTTATCCAGACCGCCCGGGATTCTGCGCTCTTTGTCGTGCCATTCGGCGTGCCGCTGATTCTGACGATTCTTCGTTTGATCGGCTTTACGCTCCCTATGATCATCGCCGTGCAGTATCTGATGCTGGGTGCTGCGTGTATGCTGCTTTATAAAACGGAGCGCATTCTCTTTGGAAAAGGCGGCTTCGCGCCGCTCTTTTACGGCGTCGCCCTTCTTCGCGCGCAGATCGACATCTACAATATTTATCTTGAGCACTACTTTCTTCTGCTGCTGATCCTTCTGCTGTATCTCTCCGTCCGGAAGAACATGCCAGCGGGAAAGCGACTGACGTACATGAATCTCGCGGGCGTGTATCTGGTGGCGTGCCGCCCGGCGCTCCTGCCGGTGTATATTGCGGTGCTGGTGTACTCGCTGGTGCTGCTTCTCCGGCGGCGGCTCTCTGCCGGAAGATTTGTGGTGTTCCTGCTGATCCCGGTGCTGCTTTTCGGTGCAAATACGCTCGTAAATTACCGGGAGACCGGGTATCCCATCGTGATGGATTCCTACAGCGGCCGGGACGTTTACGCGGCCAACAATCCCGATACGACGACCGGGTATTACTCCGGCGATATCTACGAGACGTTCGGTGAGGAGTACACCTCCGTCCAGAACGATCCGAATCTCGACCGCGTACAGAAAAACAAGATCTTCAAAGACCTGGGCATGAAGTGGATAAAAGAAAATCCGGGCGAGTTTCTCTCCAACACGGCGAAGAAATTCGCGGCGGATTTCATCCGGCTCTGGTATTTTGTGCTCGCCGCGTGCTTCCTCGGCGCGCTGCACATGATCGCTGCGTGCCCCGAATGGAGGAGGTGGACGATCACCACGCTCGCCGTGAATCTGGTGATAGCCGTTGTTACCGCCATGGGGCTTGTGATGACACGGTATACCATCGTTGTATGGCCTCTTGCGGCGCTGCATCTTGCCGCGATTGCGCACCCCACGCTGAACTGGCTGATAAGGCATGTTCTCCCCAAAAAGAAAAGCAAGGCATAAAATGTCCCGGCGTCGTTTTCACGACGCCGGGCTTTTACGTTTATTCGGGGATGTGTATCTCGCGGATGAGGAAGTCTTTGCCGGTGAGGATGGTCTTTTCAAAGCTGCCGCAGTTTGGGCAGTAGCCCTTGTGCTCTACAACGTTGAATACCTCGTTGCACTCGTCGCACTCCGCCAGGCCGGGGACAATGTTCATAATGAGCTTTGTGTTCTTTAGAAACGTGTCCTCCACGACGCGGGGGTAAAGGTCCTCTACATATTTGGGGATGACGAGCGACAGCTCACCGACATCCACGACGATCTCAGCGATCTCCGGGATGCGGTTCGCCTCGGCAAAGGCGGTGACGGTTTTCACCATGGAACGGACAACGCCAATCTCATGCATGCCGCCGCACCCTCAGAGTCTTGCGACCTTCTTGACGACGAGCTTGGCGATCGCCGCCGGGGCGTTCCCCGCCGCGCCGAGCAGCGCCTTGAAGTATGGCGCGCCGACATAGTCGGTGACCTTTTCCAGCCGGATCGCGTCAAACTTGCACTTGGTGGTGCAGATGCCGCAGCCGACGCAGAGGCTCTCGTCCACAACCGCCGAGCCGCAGTCCAGACAGCGGTGTGTTTCGATCTTCATCTGCTCCTCGGTGAGCGTCCCGCGCAGATCGCGGAACGTTTTTTCCGCGTCCTTCGCGGAGGCGCCGGAGGCCTTTTGGCGCGGCGCGGTATCGAAGCCGTCGAGAGCGACGGCCACGGTGGCGGTGTTCATCGCCTTATAATCGCGGCGGTCGCGGCCAATGACCTGCGACTGGCCGGGATGGACATACCGGTGGATGGACACGGCGCCCTCCTTGCCCGCGGCGATCGCGTCGATGGCAAACTTCGGCCCGGTGACAACGTCGCCGCCGGCGAACACATCGGGCGTACTCGTCTGGAAGCTCGGCAGAGACACATTGACAGTGCCCTTTGCGCCGGTGTCCACGGCGATACCGGTCAGATCGATCTCCTGCCCGACGGCGGAGATGACGGCGGAAACGGGGATCGTTTCGTATGTCCCGGTGCCGGTGGGCTTACCGTCCCGCAGCTCCATGATTTCAAACTTGAGCTCCTCCGCTTTGCCGCTGCCTAGAATTTCGGCGGGGGAGGCGAGGAAGCGGAAGGAAACACCCTCTTCGATGGCCTCTTCCACCTCGTCGTCCGCGGCGGGCATGGAATCGCGGTCGCGGCGGTAGATCACGGTGACATTTGCGCCAAGGCGGACGGCGGCACGGGCAACGTCGATGGCGACATTGCCGCCGCCGATGACGGCCACGGCCTTGCCGATCTCCGGTGCTTCGCCGAGATTGACGGCACGCAGAAAATCAATGCCGGTCATAACGCCTGGCAGCTCCTCGCCGGGGCAGCGGAGCTTCGCGCCGCGGGACGCGCCGACGGCAAGATAGAACGCCTTGAAGCCCTCGGCGCGCAGCGCGTCGAGCGTAATGTCCTGCCCGACGGTGACGCCGGTTTTAAACTGCACGCCAAGCTCGGCGAGAATCTGGATCTCGGCGCGGATGACATCCTTTTCGAGCCGGAACGAAGGAATGCCCAGCGTGAGCATGCCGCCGAGCTCCTGCTCCTTTTCAAACACGGTCACGGGGTAGCCCTTGAGCGCGAGATAGTACGCGCAGGTGAGACCGGCAGGGCCGGAGCCGATAACAGCGATCTTTTCCTTGTAGGGCCGGCCGGTCTGGTTGACCATTTTCGGAACAAAGCGGTGCTCGGCTTCGAGGTCTTTCCCAGCAATGAATTTTTTGATATCGTCGATGGCGATGGGCGCATCGACGCTGCCGCGGGTGCAGGCGTCCTCGCACGCCTTGTTGCAGATGCGGCCGCAGACGGCGGGGAAGGGGTTCTCCTTCTTGATGAGCTCCAGCGCCTCGGTGTAGCGGCCCTGCGAGGCGAGCTTTATGTAGCCCTGTACCGGGACGTGCGCCGGGCACTCCGCCTTGCACGGCGCGGTGCCGGAGGGCATGGAGTCGGTGCGGTTGGTGCGGTATTCGGTGTTGTAGCTTTTCTTGTCCCAGGGGATCTCCCTGTCGGATGCGTAGGTATCGGAGACGTGCGGGTCGGCAAGGCAGCGCTTCTGGCCGAGACGCACGGCGTTGGTCTGGCAGTTTTCCACGCACTGGCCGCAAGCAACGCACTTGTCCTTGTCAACGCGGGCAAGGAAGTTGGAGCTGACGCCGTTCGGCGAGCGGAACATCTCGGCGATGCGCAGCGCATAGCACGAGCAGCCGCAGCAGTTGCAGATGGCGGTAACGTCGTCAAAGCCGGGGGCCTGGTTCACCTCATGGACAAGGCCGTTGTCCTCGGCGCGCCGAAGGATCTCATACGCCTCCTCCTTGGAGATGAGGCGGTGCTCACCGCTCTTGGAGAAGCTGACGGCATTGTCGTTCAGGTAGAGGCACATATCCTCTTCCAGATGGCCGCAGCCCTCGCCCATCAGACGGCGGGACCGGCGGCAGGAGCAGGGGCCGACGGAGATCGCCCACGCCTTTTCGATGAGCGTGGAGAGCTCGTCATAGGAGGCTTTGTGCGTGTCGTTCTCAATGGCGCTCATCACGGGCATAACGCGCATGAAGTTCACGCCGTTGCCGAGCACGGGGGCGAGCATGCCGACGCGGATGCGCGTGTATTCCTCGAAGCATGCGCCGAGCTCAGGGTGGGCGTCGCACTGCTCGCGGTTGGAGAGAATGCCCTCCATGATGCCGGGCACCCAGATGGGGTAATAGTAGCAGAGAGCGCCATGGCGTTCGCGCGTGCGGATGACGCCGGCCGCGACGAGCTTGTCGCACTGCGTCTGCACGAACTCCACGCTCTTTCGCGTCTTTTTGGCGAGGTCTTCCACGGTGAAGTCGGTTTCGAGACGCATGCGCATCATAACGGAGCACATGTCGTCATCGATGATGGGATCAAGGATCTTGTACTCGGGATCGCTGTAGGTAATGCCGGTGTACGTCAGACTTTCGAGACTGATCTTGGATGCGAGCGCGAGAATATTCGGTCTGTGTGCCATGGTTCCCGTCCCCCTGAGATGTTTTATTTGGTTTTTTCTCTGTTTTTCTCTTTGTTATTTCTCTTTTAATATCGGTGAAATTGTAGCGGTGTTGGTCGGTATTTTGCGCCGGACACGAGGCCTACCGCGCCGAACGTGGACATGAGCGATGAACCGCCGTAGCTGAAGAATGGCAGCGTAATGCCGATAACAGGCGTAATGCCGATGCACATGCCGGTGTTGACGAGCATCTGAAAGAAGAGGCTCGCTGCCACGCCGACGCACACGAGCATACTCATCGTGTTGTTCGAGCGCAGCCCCACCATCACGCAGCGGATGATAACGACGGAGAGCAGCAGCATGATGATCACGCACGCGACCATGCCGAGCTCCTCGCCCGCAACGGCGAAAATGAAGTCGGTGTGCTTGCCGGTCAGCGCGCCGGACTGCGTCTGCGTGCCGTTTCCGAGACCGAGCCCCGTGGCCTGCCCGCCCATGAGGGCGTACTTGCTTCGGGTCGTCTGCCACGTGATGCCCCAGCCGTCGGGGTCGATGCTGGGGTCATAGGGCGCGAGAATACGCTGGCGCTGGTATTCGTCAAGGAAGTTGTTCCAGAGGAACGGGATCGCAAGCGCGACAGCCGCGCCGCCGATGAGAAACCAGTAGAGCTTGACGCCCGCCACGATCATCATGACGACGAAAATGGCGGCGAACACGATCGCCGAGCCGAGGTCCTCCGTGGTGACCATCAGCAGCACAAATGTGTAGCCGAAGTGGACGACAAGCTGGAGGATGGAGAGCACCGAGTTAAGGTTCTTATATTCCTTCAGATATGTCATCTGCTTTGCCATCAGCACAATGAAGACGACCTTGACGATCTCCGAGGGCTGGATGCCGATGCCGAGAAAGCGTAGCCAGCCGGAGTTGCCGGTGTCGCCCGAAACGCCGAACGGGATGAGCAGCAGAAGGAGGAACGTCTCAAAGCCGAGCAGGAGCTTCCAGCGGCTCGCGATGATGCTCACGTCGAGAACGGTCAGAACATAATAAAGGAAAAGACCGAGAATAAACGCGAATATCTGGATCGGCACGAATGTGTGCGACGGATACGACTTCGTGGCGCTGCCGACGAGCGTGATGCCGAAGCATGTACAGATGCAGCACATGACAAGCAGGAACATATCGCCCTTTTTGAAGAAGTCCGAGGTACGGCTCCATATATATTGAATGATCGGCGCGATGCGGAGTTTTTTGAGTCTTTCCAGCACGGCGGCACCTCCCCTTATACATATAATTTCACCATATTCTATCACAACATTGTTTTTTCTGCAACAGGCAGGAAAAGGTCTTTACTCGGGCAAAAGCTCGGTGTATAATGCCAAGTTAGAAAAGTTTGAGTTTTGAGACAGAGGCAGACGGACTATGGAATTTATCACCCACTCCGAAGCCGAGACCGAAGCGCTCGGCGAGAAGCTCGCGCGCTCTCTCCCGGAGCGCGGCGTTGTGATCGCGATGTACGGCGAGCTGGGCGCGGGAAAAACGGCGTTCGTGCGCGGTCTCGCGCGCGGTCTGGAGGTGGACGGCGCTGTCACGAGCCCGACGTTCACCATCGTGAACGAGCTTTACGGCAAGCGTGACCTGTTCCACTTTGATATGTACCGGCTCGGCAGCGCGGACGAGCTTTTTGACATCGGCTGGGAGGATTACCTGGACCGCGGCGGCGTATGCGCCGTGGAGTGGAGCGAGAACGTCCCCGAGGCGTTCGACGGCTCCGAGATCCGCGTGAGCATCGAAAAGTGCGCCGATAACGCGCGAAAGATCACGATCGAGGGGGCGAGCCTTTGCTGATACTGGGGATAGAGACTTCCGCGAAAGCGTGCTCCGCTGCGCTCTGCCGCGACGGGGAGCTCCTTGCGCAGAGCTACGAGCGCACGGGACTCACGCACAGCCGCACGCTTCTGCCGATGATCGAAAATATGCTTTCCAACACCGAAACGCCGAAGGACGCCATCGATGCGATCGCTGTGGCGCAGGGGCCGGGCTCGTTCACCGGCATCCGCATCGGCATATCCACCGCCAAGGGCCTCTGCTGGGGGCTTGGCATCCCGGCGGTCGGCGTATCCACGCTCGAAGCCATGGCGCAGAGCGCCCGCTTCGTGCCGGAGGGCACGATCGTCTGTCCCGCCATGGACGCGCGGCGGAACCAGCTTTATAATGCGCTCTTTACGGTGCAAAACGGCACCCTTGTCCGTCTCACGGAGGATCGCGCCATCGCTGCCGATGCGCTCGCCGAAGAGCTCTCCGGCGACGGAAGATCTGTGTGGATCCTCGGCGACGGCTGGGCGATCTGTGAAACGGCGCTTCGTGCGCGCGGCGTGGAATGCACCCTCGCCCCCGAAGAGCTCCGCTGGCAGACGGCATTCGGCGTGTGTCTGGCAGCGCTTGACAAAACCCCGGCCGGGGCGGAAGACCTGCTGCCGGTATATCTTCGTCTTTCCCAGGCGGAACGCGAGCGGCAGAGCCGCATGAGCGAAGCCTGAGAATATATCATGTCAATTACACTACAAAGGAGTATGAAAAATGAGTGAGCTGCACGTATTCGACCACCCGCTGATCCAGCACAAGCTGTCGATCCTCCGCGACAAGAACACGAGCGTGAAGGAATTCCGCGAACTCGTCGGCGAGATCGCCATGCTGATGTGCTATGAAGCGACCCGTGACCTGCCTCTCGAGGAGGTCGAGATCGAAACGCCCGTTGCCAAGGCAACGGTGAAGCGCCTCGCGGGCAAAAAGCTCGCCATCGTCCCCATCCTCCGCGCCGGTCTCGGCATGGTCGACGGTATGGTCGCGATGATCCCGTCCTGCAAGGTCGGCCACATCGGTCTTTACCGTGACCCGGAGACGCTTGAGCCGGTCGAATATTACTGCAAGCTCCCGCCCGATATCACCGAGCGCGACGTGATCGTAGTCGACCCGATGTTCGCCACCGGCGGCAGCGCCGCCGCGGCCTGCACGTTCCTCAAGCAGCACGGCTGCCGCCACATCAAGCTCATGTGCATCATCGGCGCGCCTCCGGCGTGGGAGAAGATGCAGAAGGAGCACCCGGACGTCGACGTGTATGTCGCCGCGATGGATCCGATCCTGAACGACCACGGCTATATCGTCCCCGGTCTCGGCGACGCCGGCGACCGTATTTTCGGCACAAAGTAAAACAGGAAATCGAAAAGCGCGTATTGCATCCCAATACGTGCTTTTTTTAAAAGAAACGGAGGAATGACCTATGGCAAATCATGCTCTTTTCCCCTATATCCGCTGCGAAGGCACCCCGTACGAGATCGGCCGCGCTCACGGCGAGCAGGGCCGCGAGAAGATCCGCACCTCGATCGAGTGCTACCGCTCCATGTTTTTTGATTATTCCGGCATCGACTGGGACACGGCGCAGCGCTATGCGCACACGTTCATCCCCTCCATTGAAAACTACGATCCCGACATCATGGCGGAGATCCGCGGCATTGCCGACGGCTCCGGCTTCGGTCTGGATGAGATCCTTGCGCTGAACGTCCGCAGCGAGATCGTGCTGCAGGGCAGCCAGGTCAAGGCCATGCTCGACGGCGGCTGCACCTCCTGCGCGTTCATGCCGTACAAGACCGAAACGGGCGAAACGTGGCTCGCCCAGAACTGGGACTGGAAGGAGATCGCCCACGGCGCGCTCATTGTGCTGGAGATTCGCCAGCAGAATAAGCCCGATATTCTCATGATCACCGAAGCCGGCATCGTAGGCAAGATCGGCTTCAACAGCGCCGGTGTCGGCGTGTGTCTGAACGCGCTCGGCTCCGACCAGCGCTGGAACGGCGAGACGATCCCGCTGCATATCGCGCTGCGCGGCGTGCTCAACAGCCGCACGCTCTCCGATGCCATCGAAAACGCCGGGCGCATTCCGCTCGCGTGCTGCGCCAACTTCATGATGGCTGGCGCCTCCGGGCAGGTCATCACCGTGGAGATTGGCCCCGGCGAGATCGACGTGATCTATCCCGAAAAGGGCTATGTGACCCACACGAACCACTTCTATGGCCCGCGCACCGCCCACATCCGCGACACCGGCCGCATGGCGCTGCCCGATACATATCTCCGTCTCGGCCGCATCAACGACCTGCTCCGCGAGCGGGACGGGAAGAAGATCGCGATCGCCGATATTCAGGAGATCCTGCGCGACCATGTCGGCACGCCGGACAGCATCTGCCGCCACAACGACATGTTTGAGCCGGAGAGCAAGCGTATGCAGACGAATTTCTCCATCATCATGAACCTTTCGGCGCGCGAAATGATGTATACGCCCGGCAGCCCGTGCGGAATGGAATACGTTCCGTTCCGTCTGGAGAGCGGCGCGAAATGAACATAGACCTTGGTTTCGGCAGCGGCGTGCAGAGCGTATCGCTGCCGGAGAAAAATGTTCTTGCCGTGCTGGAGGCAAACCCTCTCGAATATAAGCTCACCGGTGCGGACGAGGTACGCCGCGCGCTGCGCGAGCCCATCGGCGCCGCACCCCTGCGCGAGACCGTTCACGCGGGCGAGACAGTCGCCATTGTCACGAGCGATATTACCCGCCCCTGCCCAACGTGGAAAATGCTCCCGCCGGTGCTCGAAGAGCTGCTCGCCGCCGGCATCCGTCCGGAGAACATCACCGTAACGTTTGCGCTCGGCAGCCACCGCCCCCATACGGAGGAGGAGCACAAAAAACTCATGGGCGAGAGCTACGGGCTCGTCGCCTGCCGTGACAGCGACGGTGTGAACTGCACACACCTTGGTGTTACGAAGCGCGGCACGCCCGTGGATATCGATGCCGCCGTCGCCTCGGCCGACCGGCGCATCTGCTTCGGCAACATTGAATATCACTATTTTGCCGGTTACTCCGGCGGCGCCAAGGCGATCATGCCGGGGGTCTCCACGCGCGAGGCGATCCAGTCGAACCACTCCCGCATGGTAGAGGCTGCGGCGTGTGCCGGAAAGCTCGCCGGGAATCCCGTGCGCGAGGATATCGAGGAGGCCGCGGCGATCTGCGGCGTGGACTATATCGTCAACGTCGTGCTCGATGCGCACAAGGAGATCGTCTATGCCGCCGCCGGGGACGTGACGAAGGCGCACCGCGAGGGCTGCCGCTTTCTCGACGGGCTGTACCGCAAGACGATCCCCCGCCGCGCCGACATCGTTCTCGTCTCGCAGGGTGGCGCGCCGAAGGATCTCAATCTCTATCAGGTGCAGAAGGCACTCGATAACGCCAAGCACGCTGTTCGCCCCGGCGGGGTCATCGTGCTCGTCGGCTCCTGCCGCGAAGGTCTCGGCGAGAAGGTGTTCGAGCAATGGATGCTCGAAGCGGAAAAGCCGGAGGATCTCATAACGCGCGTACGCGAAAACTTCCGTCTCGGCGGTCATAAGGCGGCGGCCATCGCCATGGTGCTGCAAAATGCCGAGATCGATCTCGTGAGCGAGCTGGAGCCGGAATTTGTGAAGCACATATTTCTCCAGCCATACCCGACGGCGCAGGCGGCGCTCGACCACGCCTTTGCCAAACTCGGACAGGATGCGAGCGTCATTGTCATGCCGTACGGCGGCTCCACGCTGCCGCACGCGGAAAACGAATAATGCAGAATATAGAAAGAAGGAAGATCCATGGATTACGCAAAGGAATCGCTTCGTCTGCACGGCGAATGGAAGGGCAAGATCGAAGTGAAGGCGACCGTACCGGTCGGAACGAAGGACGATCTGTCTCTGGCGTATACGCCCGGCGTGGCGCAGCCGTGCCTGGAGATCCAGAAGGATATCGAGAAAAGCTACGAGCTGACGCGCCGGTGGAATCTCTGCGCCGTCATCACGGACGGCAGCGCGGTGCTCGGTCTCGGCGATATCGGCCCCGAGGCCGGTATGCCCGTTATGGAGGGCAAGTGCGTTCTCTTCAAAGCGTTCGGCGATGTGGATGCGTTCCCGCTCTGCGTCAAGACGAAGGACGTGGACGAGTTCGTGCAGACGGTGTACAACATCTCCGGCTCGTTCGGCGGCATCAATCTTGAGGATATTGCCGCGCCCCGCTGCTTTGAGATCGAGCGAAAGCTCAAGGAAAAATGCGACATCCCCATCTTCCACGACGACCAGCACGGCACTGCGGTCATCACGCTCGCGGGTCTTACGAACGCGCTGAAGGTCGTAGGGAAAAAGAAGGAGGACGTGCGCATCGTCGTAAACGGCGCGGGCGCTGCGGCGACTGCCATTACAAAGCTCCTGCTCTCTGCCGGGTTCCGTGACGTGACGATCTGCGACCGCAAGGGCGCGATCTATGAGGGCCGCGAAGGGCTCAACTGGATCAAGGAAGAAATGTCCCACGTGACCGACCCGCGCCATCTCCACGGCAAGCTCGCCGAGGTGCTCGTCGGTGCGGACGTGTTCATCGGTGTTTCTGCCCCGCACATGCTCACGGGCGAAATGGTGAAAACGATGAACCGCGACCCGATCATCTTCGCCTGCGCGAACCCGACGCCGGAGATCTTCCCGGAAGAGGCGAAGGCGGCTGGCGCGGCGGTCGTCTCCACGGGCCGGAGCGACTACCCGAACCAGATCAACAACGTCCTGGCGTTCCCGGGCATTTTCCGCGGCGCTTTCGACGTGCGCGCGAGCGACATCAACGAGGAGATGAAAATGGCGGCGGCGCACGCGCTCGCCGGGCTTATTTCCGACGACGAGCTCTCCGCGGACTACATCATCCCGCAGGCGTTCGACAAGCGCGTAGGCCCGGCGGTCGCGAAAGCGGTAGCCGAAGCGGCGCGGAAAACCGGTGTAGCGCGTATTTGAACACACTGTCGTTTTAGACAAGAAAAACGTTTCCAAAACTGATATTATGTGGAAATTGCGCGGCAGAGGCTTCCTTTTGCATGAAAGAGGTTGTATTCTGCCGCGCAAAATGCTATCCTAATAGTGGTAAGAGTAGTATACTACATACAACACAGCGACAGGGAACACTATGGTCATTAAAAAATCGGCTTCTTTGAAAGAACAGGCGTATAAAGCGATTCTCGACGCGATCGTCACCAAGCAGGTGCAGCGCGGCCAGATCTATTCCGAGCAGTGGTTTGCCGATTCGTTCCAGATCTCCCGCACGCCCGTGCGCGAGGCGCTGCTCCAGCTGCGTACCGAGGGGCTGATTGAAGTCCGCCCGAACCGCGGCGTCGTCGTCCGTGATCTCACGGAGGAGGACGCGCGCAATCTCATGCAGATGCGAAGCGCCATCGAGAGCTACTGCGCCGCCTATATGGCCGAGCATTTCCGCGAGCCGGAGGCGAAAGCATCCATTGAACGCATCCGCGCATCGCTGGAGCGCTGCCACGAAAACTTCAATCAGACGGACGAAATGTTTATCCACGAGGAGATCATCCGATTCTCCCACAATCCGCTTTTCATCCAGCAGTTCGACAATATGCGCACAAAGATCGAAGTTTTCTGGTGGGATGTTATTCAAACTAACAATCGCCGCGAGGATGTTTACCGCGAACACAAGTATATTATCGACAGCATCGCCGTCGGCGACCCCTATGAGGCGCGCCGTGCGAGCATGACGCACAGCCGCGTCACGCTCGAAAAGATCCACGAGGGCTGCTTCCCGAAGAAGGACTGAGCGGCGCATGATTTCGGATCCCCGCCGTCTGGGACGGTGAACATAAATGCCATTTTGAAAGGACGGATACCTATGGGAAAGTTTAAGGTAGTCTACACCGACAACATCTATAAGGACAACGAGATCGAGTACCGCCGCTTCGCGGAAGCCGGCTACGACTTCTCCGTCGCCAGCTCCCACGACAAGGAAACGCTGAAAAAGGAATGCGCCGACGCCGACGCCGTCATGCTCTCCTTCATCGAAATGGACGAGGAGCTCATCAACTCCCTGCAGAAGTGCAAGGTCATCGTCCGCTGCGGCATGGGCTTCAACAACGTCGATATTCCTGCCGCTACGAAGCGCGGGATTATGGTAGCTAACGTACAAAAATATTGTCTCGATGAGGTTTCTGATCACGCTGTTGCTTTGATGCTGACTTTGCTCCGCAAGACCGCATATTTGAGCCGTCTTCTGCGCGAAGGTATCTGGGATCCCGCCAAGGCGAGACTGATCCCGCGCCTGAAGGATCTGACGCTGTGCCTGTACGGTCTCGGCGGCATTTCCAGCCGCTTTGCGACCAAGGCGAAGGCGTTCGGCATGCACATTGCCGCGTACGATCCGTTCCTCCCGGCGGAGTATTTTGAGCAGATGGGCGTCGAACGCATCGCCGAAGAGGACGAGCTTTTCCGCCGCGCCGATGTGCTGAGCGTGCACCTGCCGCTCAATAAGTCCACCGCGAAGATCATCAATGCCGAGAAGCTCGCGCTCATGAAGCCCACCGCGCTCTTCCTGAATCTGGCCCGCGGCGGTCTCGTGGATGAGGAAGCGCTCATCAAGGCCCTGCAGGAAGGCAAGCTCGGCGGCGCCGGTCTCGACGTTCTCGCCGACGAGTTCCCCAGCATGGATAACCCGCTCTTCCAGATGGACAACGTCATCGTCTCCCCGCACATCGCTTACTACTCCGAGGGCTCCGACGTTGATCTGCGCAACTACGCGATCAACCAGGTCATCGGCGCTCTGGAAAACGGCGCGCCGGAGTTCTTCCTTAACAAGAAGGAGCTCGGCCGCTGAGGGATGCCCGAAGCAAAAGAAAAGGATACGAACAATTCCCAATTACATAACAGACGGAGGTTAAACGACATGAGCAACACTCCCTGGAAAACTAACGATTGGTACACCAGCCCGTGGAACTTCGCGGAAGAGGCCACCAAGGACTTCAACTTCCCCAAGAAGATTAAGTTCCATGACGTAACGCTGCGCGACGGCGAGCAGCAGGCCGGCCTGATCTTCAACAAGGAACAGAAGATCGCTCTGGCGGACAAGATGGCCGAGCTCGGCATGCACCGCATCGAAGCCGGTATGCCGGCGGTCTCCCAGCAGGACCGCGAAGCGATCGTGGAGATCGCCAAGCGCTATCAGGGTCCGAACGACCCCGAGATTTTTGCCTTCGCCCGCTGCATGCGCGCTGACGTACTCCGCGCGGTGGACTGCGGCGTGAAGGGCATCATCGTGGAGATCCCCTCCAGCGACCACATGCTCAAGTACGCCTACAAGTGGGATGCCCAGAAGGCGATCGACCTTGCCATCGACGCGACCCTCTGCGCCAAGGAGAACGGCCTTTACACCGTGTTCTTCTGCATCGACGGCAGCCGCACCGATCTGGACGACTTCACCAAGATGATCACGAGCGTTGCCCGCAACGGCCACATGGACGCGCTGGCGCTCGTTGACACCATGGGCGGCCTCGCTCCCCATGCGTGCAGCTACATGGTCCGCAAGATCAAGTCCGTCATCGATAAGCCGCTCGAGGTCCACTTCCATGATGACTACGGCCTGGGTGCCGCGAACACCATCATGGCGCTCTCCGCTGGCGCGGAAGTGGCGCACACCTCCATCACGGGCATCGGCGAGCGCGCCGGCAACACCCCGTATGAGGACGTGGCTCTCGCCCTGCTGACGATGTACGGCATCGACACCGGCCTCAAGTATGAGAAGATCAATGAGCTGAGCGAGCTCATGCGCAAGTTCTCCGGCCACACGATCCCGTCCAACCGCGGCATCGTCGGCCCGACGCTCGCGAACATCGAGTCCGGCATCGTGGCGGACTGGTATGTCAACGCGAAGGACGAGCATCCGCTGGAGCTCTCCCCGTACCGCTACGGTCTCGTCGGCCACAAGGACGCCGAGGTCGTTATCGGCAAGATGAGCGGTATCCCCACCGTTAACATTTATCTTGACCAGCTCGGCATGAGCTGCGACAGCAAAGAGCAGAAGATGGAGATCGTCATGAAGATCAAGGAGAAATCCTTCGAGGTCGGCCGTCTGCTCACGGTGGGCGAATTTGAGGAGATCGCCCACAGCGTTCTCGGCTGAACGCAGGAAACAGGTGAAAAGGCAGTATAAAAGCTGCTTTTAAATTAAGAGGAGGATTAGCATGAAAAAATTCGTTGCCCTGCTTCTGGCGCTGACCATGGTGTTTGCCCTGGCCGCCTGCGGAGCGAACAGCACCCCCGCCACCCAGCCCGACACGAAGACCGAGACCCCCGCGGAAAACACCGGCGACACTGCCCCCGCTACCACTCCGGAGTACACCATCAAGTTTGCTACCGGCTCCACCGCCGACCTGGAGAACCCCCAGAACGTCGGCACCTACAAGTTCAAAGAGCTCGTGGAAGAGCGCTCCAACGGCCGCATCGCGGTTGAGTGCTACATCAACTCCACCCTTGGCGACGTGACCACGATCGTCGAGCAGGTGCAGATGGGCGCCATCGAGATGTGCGATGTTGAGAACGGCACCATGGCGAACTTCGTGCAGGAGTGCGCTCTGTGGAACCTGCCCTACCTGTTCACCTCTCTCGAAGAGGTCCACAAGATCCAGGAGAGCGACATTGGCCAGAACATCCAGGCGCAGTTCCCCGAGATCGGCATCAAGCACCTTGCCTTCAACGACGGCGGCTTCCGTTACTTCACGAACAACGCCCATGAGATCGCCTCTGCGGCCGACTTCAAGGGCCTGAAGTTCCGTGTCATGAACGACCCCCTGTACGTCTCCATGATGGAAGCCCTGGGCGCTTCCGCCACCATCATTGCCTTTGCCGAGCTCTACACCGCTCTGCAGCAGGGCACCGTTGACGGCCAGGAGAACCCCCTCGACCTCATCTATGCGCAGAACTACTTCGAAGTTCAGAAGTACCTGTCCCTCTCCGAGCACCTGTACTACCCCCGTCAGTACATGGCGAACCTCACCTGGTTTGAGAGCCTGTCCCAGGAGGATCAGGATCTCATCGCTCAGGCTGCCATCGACGCCTGCGCCTATCAGAACGAGTACTTCGTCACCTACACCGAGGGCATGCTCGACGCTCTGAAGGAAAAGGGCATGACCGTTACCGAGTTCGACAAGGCGAGCGCTGCCGAAGCCTGCAAGGGCGTCTGGCTGCAGGCCTATGAGAAGATCGGCGGCGGCGACGCTGCCAAGGGCGAAGAGATTGTCAACCGCATCGCCGGCGGCGAATTCCGCTGATTTTCCTGCATCGTTAACCAACCCGACCCGTATCCGCAGCCGGGTACCCCCGGCTGCGGATACCCCCGTAAACAGGATGGAGTGTAGAGAGTGAAAAAAGTTCTGAACGTAATTGACGAAATCGTCAAATACTTTCTTGTCCTGCTGGTTGCGGCTATCTCGATCCTCGGCATGTACCAGGTCGTCGGCCGTCTGTTCGGACATGTTCCCGCGTGGGTCGAAGAATTGATCCGCTTCCTCTTCGTATGGGCCAGCTGCGTCGGCGCCGCTGTCGGCGTCAAGGAGCACATCCACATCGGCATTGATGTTCTTGTGAATCTGCTGCCGCAGATCGGCCAGCGCATTATCGCCATTGTCGTGCAGGTGATCCTCTGTGGCTTTGACGTGTTCCTTATCAAGTTTGGCATCAATCTGGTCAACCAGACCATGAAGCAGCCCTCTGCGGGTCTCCAGATCCCGATGGGCTATGTATATTGGGCGATTCCCGTTCTCGGCGGACTCGGCATCTTCTACAGCGTTCGTGAGATCGTCCGCCTCGCCAAGGGCGAAGCCAAAGGAGAGGGGGAGCTTCCCATTGCTTAAGTATCTGTTTATTTCTCTTCTGATCTGTCTGGTCATCAACCTGCCGATCGGCTACGCGCTGGGCGTTTCGTCCGCCATAGCCGTGGTTCTCGGCAGCGCCACGCCGGGCATCGTCGTTGCGCAGCGCATTTTCGCGAGCATGAACTCGTTCCCGCTGCTCGCCATCCCGTACTTCATGGTCGCCGGTGCGGTCATGGAGCTCGGCGGTGTTTCCAAGCGTATCATCAATTTGGCCAGCGCCTTTGTCGGCCACCGCAAGGGCGGCGTTGCCAATGCCGCCATCATCTCCTGCGCCATCTTCGCGGCGATCTCCGGCTCCACGCCCGCCACGGCGGCCGCCATCGGCTCGATCTGCGTTCCCGAAATGGTCAAGAGAAAATACCCCGCCGACTATTCCTCCGCTGTCGTCGCCTCGTCCGCATGCCTTGGCGTTATCATCCCGCCGAGCATCACGATGGTCATCTTCGCCTCGACGACCGGCACGTCCATCGGCCGCGTACTGATCGGCGGCATCATCCCCGGCATCATCCTCGCGCTTATGCTCTGCATCACCAACACGATCTTCTGCCGCAAGGCGGGCTATGAGACCGAACCGAAGCAGACCGGCAAGGAAGTCTGGAAAGCGTTTGTAGACGCGATCTGGGCGCTCCTGATGCCCGTCATCATCCTCGGCGGCATCATGACCGGCATCTGCACGCCGACCGAGTCGGCGGCCGTCGCCATCTTCTATGGTCTGATCGTCGGCTTCTTCGTGTATAAAGAGCTGCGCGTGAAGGATCTTATCCCCCTGTTCTACAAAGCGGCGCTCAACTCCGCCATGATCATGCTGCTCATCGGCTGCTCCGGCCCCTTCGGCTGGATCATGACGACGAACAAGGTTCCCCAGATCGTCGCCAATGCCATCATGGGCTTCTCCAGCAACTACTACGTGGTCTACGCGCTGGCGCTGCTCCTGTTCCTCATCCTCGGCACGTTCATGGAAACGGCGTCCATCATCATGCTCACCGTTCCCATCCTTTACCCGATCATGACGATGGTCGGCGCGGACATGGTGCACTTCGGCGTCGTCGGCGTTATCGCCCTGGCCATCGGCATGGCGACTCCGCCGGTCGGCATCTCCCTGTTCGCCACCTGCCCGATCGGAAAGGTCACCATGGGACAGATATCCTCCAAGGTCTGGCCATTCCTGCTCGTTATGATTTTGGGCCTGTTCCTCTTCATGTTCGTTCCGGAGCTTGTTACCTGGCTGCCGGATGTCATGATGGGCTAAGCCAAATCTACATGCAAAAAACTCTCCGGTTTTTATCGGAGAGTTTTTTGCATTGACGCGGTATTTTCAGGGTGATATGGTATAGGTACTAAGAGAAGGAGCCGGAGAAATGGAAAGAAAGCGTACCATTGAGGATGCCCGATACTATGTCTCGCCATCGCCGTGGGAGGACGTAAGGAGAGTGCTGCTTCTCGTTGCGCTGACGGTTGTTACCGTGCTCATGGCTATCGCGTTAGACGAATGGATCAGCTATATTCTTGCCGCGGCCGTTGAGCTGCTGTGGGTTTTTCTTGTTTCCCGATGGAAGGACAACGAGAGAAGGATCGATGACGAGAATACGCAGGTCCTGTACGGCCCGGAAGGGAAAGAACTGCTGGATGATTTCGTCACGGGTGAGCTGTACTACGATAATAAGCTTATTCTTGGTCAGAAGTTCCTCTTCGGCTATCACATCGGGCCGATCATCAAATACAGCGATATTCGGGCCGCTTATCTGCAAATTTATAAAAAGGGATTTTTTGAAACAAAGCGGTATCTGGTGTGCGAGATAAAACAGGCGGACGGCTCTTATGAGGACGTTAAAATCGCGCGTCCGGAGAGAGAAAAGCATGATTCGGAGTCCGAAAAGGTGGCCGGGGTTCTGTGCGAGAGAAATCCGGCGATTCAGCTCCAAAAGACACGCTGACCGGAAGCATGTGATTTTATATATGGGAAAAGGAGCTTTCCGAGTTTCTCGGAAAGCTCCTTTTGTGTCATAGCAGAGCGGAAGTATCAATCGTAGGTGGCTCCGCCGTAGGTGCTGGAGACAAAGGCGATATACGTGTGGCCGATGCCGACTTCCAGCTCGCTGCCGTCGGCGGCGTAGTAGTGGAACGGCTCGGTGACGGCGCCGCGCTTCCAGGTGATGGGCTCAGCATAGCCGCCGTTGAAGAAGAGGCCGGTGCCCTCGCACTCATAGGTGCTCATCGCGGTGTGGTAGTGATCGTCGATGCCGGTCTGCGTATAGGTGGCGAGAACGAGCAGGTTCTGGAACACGGCGGCGTCGCTCGTGTTGGCGTCGGAAATGGCGTCGTTCCAGTTGTAGCCTACATAGCCGTTCTTGTCAGCCTTGTATTCAAAGGTCGTGAGCTTTGTGCCGGGGAAGACGATGCGGACATTGTTGGCGACGCTGCCGTTCGTCGGGGCGGCGTTCTCGGTGAAGCGAAGGCCGTAATCGTAGGAATCGGTCTTGTGCTCGGTGCGGGTGTTGTTTTCCGCAATGAAGTTCTGCAGAAGCTCGCCGGTCGACGTCATGCTGTGCACGCCGCCGGAGTAGGGGTATTCGCTGAGACGGAAGCCCGTGCCGTTCTGCTCGTTGACGTTGATGTTGTCGTTATCCACGAAGTTCGCGAGCATCGGGGCGGAGAACTCCGCGCCGTCGGCACTCTCACCGCAGTGGGCAAAGATCGCGTCATACGAAAGCGCCATGCTGACAAAGTAGGAGCGGCAGCTGCGGATGGGGGTGATATTCTGTACATCCTCCAGATCCATGAAAACGAACATGTTGCGCGTGATCTGCTCGACCTGCGCTTCGTAAACAATGGCGGCCTTGCTGATGCTGCCCTGGTTGATCGGCAGGAGCGGCGCATCCCAGTGGTTATTCTCCACCATAATCGCCACGGGGCGGGTCTTGCTGTAGTCCTTGGAGGTCGTTTCGCCGGTCAGCGGGTTTACGAGCGCTGCTTCGGGTGTCGACTCCGGTGTAGCGGTCGGCTCCGGCGTCGGCTCGGCGGTGGCGGTCGCCTCGGCCGAGGGCTGCGCAGACGCCTCGGCGGTCGGCTCCGGCGTGGTGGTCGCTTCCGGCTCGGCGGGCGTATTCGGGCGGTTGGAGCAAGCGCCGAAAACGAGCGCGCAGGCAAGAAGCAGAGAAAGAATGGTCAGAAACTTGCGCTTCATGGTGTCACCTCATAGTAGCAATAAATTTGGAACGAACAAAGAAAATATACTATATTCGTCGGTTTGTGTCAATGCGCGGGATCACGAATAGGTCGCGCCGCCGTAATACTCGGACACGAACGCGATATATGTTTTACCGACGCCGAGCTGAAGTTCGCTGCCGTCAGCGGTGTAGTAGCGGAACGGCTCGTTCACACCGCCGCGGCTCCACGTGATCGGCTCGGCATAGCCGCCGTTGAAGAAATACCCGGTGTCCTGATAGTCGTAGGTGTAGATAGCGGAATGGTTTTTCTCATCGATGCTGATGGAAGTGGGGGAGTAGAGGACGAGGACGTTCTCAAAAGCAACGCTCTCGCCGGTGTTCGCGTCCACATAGTCGCGGTACCACTGTGTGCTCGTGTAGCCGCCCTTCTCGGCGTCGTAGACAAAGTCCGTGGTCTTGCCCGCCGGGAAGACGATATGGACACTCTCTGCCGTCTCGCCGTTTACCGGTGCGGCATCGTCGGTGAAGCGAAGGCCGTAGTCATAGCCGTCCGTGCGGTGCGTGGTGCGCGTGCCGTACTGCGCAAAGATGCTTTGCAGACGCTCGCCGTCCGTTGTCATGCTGTGCACGGCGCCGAAGTACGGCGCGTCGTACTGGCGGAAGCCGCAGCTCCCCTCGTGGACTTCAATGTCGTCGGCATCGGTATAGTTCACGAGCATCGTGTCGGCAAATTCAAGACCCTCGCCGCTCTTGCCACAATGGGCGAAAATGGCGTCATAGCTGAGCGCGGCGCTCACAAAGTAGCTGCGTGCGCTGCGGATGGGGAAGACGTTCTTCACGCCGTCCGTATCCATGAAGAGAAACATGTTGCGCGTGATGGACTCCACCTGCATCTCGTATATGATGGCCGCCTGCGAAACGCCGCCCTGGGCGATGAGCGTGCCGTCATCCCAGCAGTTGTTTTCCACCATTACGGCGACGGGGCGCGACTGGCTGTAGTCGGTATCCGTCCGCTCGCCGGTCAGGGGATTCGTGAACTTCGGCTCGGGTGTAGCCGTCGGGGTGGGCTCGGGCGTGGCGGTCGGCTCCGGTGTCGCGGTAGCGGCGGGCGTGGGGGACGCCTCCGGTGCCGGGGCGGGTGCTGCGCCGCAGCCCGCGGCCGCAAGAAGACACGCAAAGGAAAGAAGGAGAGCGAGCATTTTGGAAAGCTTCATGGAATACACCTCAGTATAGTAAATGTACGGTCATAAGACGTGCGCGGCGTTCGTTTGGTTCGCGCAAAAAGCCCCGGAAGCGGTGCTTCCGGGGCTTTGGAAAAGTCAGGGATCAGTGCAGCAGATTCAGCACCAGCGTGAGAACGACGAACGCGAGCGCGACCCACTTGGTCATCTTCGCCAGAGTACCGTCGAGCGTTTTTGCCTTTCCCTTGGAGAAGAAGGTCTCCGCACCGCCGGCTACAGCGCCGGACAGACCGGAGCTCTTTCCCGACTGGAGCAGCACGACGACGATCAGAAAAATACCGGCGAGGAGCTGGATGATGGTGAAAGCAAGAACAAGACCGTTCACGAAATTCAATCCTTTCTATTATAAAAGAAAACTTTTTTGCGCTTAAATATGTTACCACAGCCACGGCCAAAAAGCAAGCTATTTTTCATGTGCTTCCGGCAAAATAAGGAATTCCGTATGCCGTATTCCGGTCATACGGAATTGCCTCATTGATCTCGGTCGGAACGAAAAACCCAGCGCTTCTGGATCTGGTAGCTCGCAAGGAAGAGCACGCCGTCCACCGGGATCTTGATGACGGTCTCGAGCAGATTCGTTGCGTGTGTGAGATCCTGCAATACCGAAACGAGCACCGCGGAGAGACTCGCCTGCACAACGGCGAGCAGCGCATACCGCCAGATCGACCGCCCCGCCGTTCCCTTGTCCTTGAAGACGAGAAGTCGATTGAGCAGAAAGTTTGTCACGGCGGAGACAACGCGCGCGCCATAGGTCGCGCAGAGCTCGCGTGTGCCGTCCGGCAGGGAGACGAGAAGCACGGAGTTGAGCAGCGTGAAAAGGCCATAATCCAGCAGAAAGCAGATGGCGCTGCTGCCGGAAAAACGGAGAAACGATTTCAAGGCGGCGTTACTCCTTTTGATCCCCATGGAAAATATGGCGGAAAATGAGCTTGTAGATCCGCCAGGAGTCCTTCACGGTGTTGAAGTGGCTGGTCTGGTTCTCGTCGATGTACACGGTATCGATCACGACCTCGCCAACGCCTAGCCCCGCACCTTTGAGCGAGAGGAGCATCTGCGTTTCGTATTCGTACCGTTCGCCGCCGATGGAGCACATCAGCGGCAGATGCTTGCGGGCGATGGCGCGCAGGCCGGTCTGCGTATCGGTCACGCCGACGCCGCAGGCGAGCTTCATAAAGCTGCGCGTGATCTTGTTGCCGAGCTTACTGCGCAGCGGCACCTGCTCGAGCGAAAAATCCCGCACGCCGAGCCAGAGCTTGTCCGGCTCGCGGCACATCGCCTCGGCGACGGCCATGGCGTCCTTGGGACGGTGCTGATTGTCGCCGTCGACGACGACGACGCCGTCGATGTCCGGGCGGTTTTCGACACACCAGGCAAACGCCGTTTTCATTGCGCGGCCTTTGCCCTTGTTCACTTCGTGCCGCAGCACCGTGACGCCGGGGCGGGAGGCAGCCTCCGCGAAGGGCTGAAGATGCCCCTCGTGGCTGCCGTCGTTGACGACGACGATATCGTCAAACCCCTCGGCCAGCAGGCCGTCCACGACCTGAATGAGCTTTTCGTCCGGCTCGTAGGAGGGGACGACAGCGGTGACTTTCATTTCGTTTTTTACCCTGCCTTTATCAGAGAGTTTCGTAGTTGCTGATGACAAAACCGGCGTCGGTCTGCAGGAAATAGATGCGCATGGTGGCGTCGGCATAGTCGATGGCCTGCCCGTTGTGCGTGCAGTTGGCATCATAGGTGACGTCCACACTGTAGCAGTTGTCTGCCCAGATCACAACGCCCGAGGCGGTCGTGTCGGAAATGTCGATATTGCCGTAGGCGGTGTTCCAGACAACGCCATTGTAGGTGTCCTGCAGATCGGTGTAGGCCTGGGTGCCGGGCGTGAGATAGGCGAGCGCGGCATAGAGATTGCCCCAGGTACCGTTGTAGCCGTTCATATAATAGTTGAGATACGCCTTCACGAAGCTCACCGCACGGGTGGTGTAGGTTTCCGCATCCGCGCTGTCAAGACAGAGCAGGAAATCACCCTCGGCGGTTTTCGTAACGCTGCATCCCTCGGGCGGTTCAACAGTCAGTTCCGGCTCAATCAGGAGACCATCCACGGTGTACGTTGTCCACGAAACGGGGTTGACGAGCTGATCTCGGAGCGGCTCATAGGAAAAGCTGCTCTGCGTTTCTCCGGCGTATTCGCTGCCGAGCTCGGTGCCGTTGCAGAATACCTTGCTGCCGACGGCGACCTCGACCGAGGCGGACTTCGTCCCCTCCAGCTCGAGCTCCACGTTGGATACTGCCCAGTTCACATCGCTGCCGGAGAGCGTGACGCGGGCGAGCGCTTCGTCGCCGTCCTTGAGGACGTAGGCGGGCGCATCGTCGGTATAGTCGAGCGAGCGGAACGCCTGCACGCTGTCGCTGCCGAAGCGCTCTTCCATATAGGCGTGCACGCGGTCGCGGCCGTCGATGTTTTCCGGGCGCTTCTCGTACCAGAGATCGGTCCAGTCGTCGGCGGTGCAGGAGGCGAGCCACGCTTCAAACGCGCGCTGCGGCGCCTGCCGTACGGCCTCGGCGTGCTGCTTTTCCTGCAGTACGATGGCGTTCTGTTCGGCCTCGGCGGCCTTTTCCGCGTCCTTGTTCTTCTGGAAGCGTGCAAGCGCGATCCAGAGCACGATGAGCGAGGCGAGAAAGATCACCGCCAGAACGAGAACATACGTCAGCAGCCCCTTGCGGAAGCCGCCCTTCTTCTTTTCCGGAACGGCGCCCTCCTCCATAACGGGACGCTCGCGGCGCGCGGGCTTTCCTTCGCTCACCGGGCGTTCCCGGCGGGCAGGCTTTTCGTCCTGCGCGGGACGCTCGCGGCGCGCGGCTTTTTCTTCGCTCACGGGATGTTCCCGACGGACAGGCTTCTCCTCTGCGGTGGGGCGTTCCCGACGGACAGGCTTCTCCTCCGCGGCGGGGCGCTCGCGGCGCACCGGGGCTTCTTTACGCGCGGGGCGCTCCGCTCTCTGCACGGGCGCGGACGCTTCAAAGCTCTCCTCCGGGATGGGGGAGGCGGGCTCGGCCACCGGAATTTCCGAAACCGGCGCGGCAGTCTCTTCCGGCAGTTCCTCCGCCGGGGACGCGGTCACGCGCTCGGCGGTCTCCGGGATATCAAAAAGCAGCTCCTCCTCGCGGACGGAGGGAGCGCGCTCGGCGCGCGGCAGGCGCGCCTCGCTCTTCCGGTTCGTGCCGGATACAGGTTTTTCATGCTTTCCCATAGCTGCCCTCAATTCAAAACGAGAATGGCGGTGGACATCTGGCGCATGCCGATGATGTTCGAGCCGCGGGTGATCTGCTCACCGTTGTAATACATGAGCGAGGACGAGCCGCCATCCAGGTTGGCGGCATTGACGGCGCCGCGGTCGTACAGGATCTTGGCGATATCGTCGTACGTTGCGCCCATGCTGTCAGGCTTGCGGCCTTCAATGACCATCAGGAGAATGGTGCCGTCCGAGCATTGACCGATGCACGTGCGCGGGTTCATGCCGCCGCCGAGATTGGTCTGCAGCTCGCCGTCCTTTACGAGCACCGGGCCGGGGGAGAAGCTGACCGCGCTCTCCAGCCCGAGATCGAGCGCCTGCTGGCCGGACATATCGCCGACATGGAGAATGTGGTCGGAATCGAAGCCGACAACGTTGAGATACCAAGTGCCGGGATCGCCGTAGGCGATGGCGCCGTCACGCATGACGAGACCGTCGGGGATGCCGCCGTTGCCGCCTCCGCCCGGATCGTAGAAGCCGCCGGCGTTCGTGCCGCCGATGGCGTTGTACTTGTCGATGAACTCGTAAAGATAGAGCCCGTGATAGTTCGCGCCGTAGGCGTCAAGCGTGCCGACAACGACTTTCGAAGGATCGCGGATGATCATGAGCTTGCCTTTAAAGGTCGAGCCCTTGATGTCCACAACTTCGAGCCACTCGCCGCTCTGCGCAGTGTTGTCCGACGGCTCCACCACAACGACCTGTCCCGCGTTGGAGGGTTCGTCCTCCACGGTGCGGCCGTCCTCATAGGGCAGCTCGGCAAAGTCGCCGCTCGTTACGGTCTCATCGTCCGTGGAGGCGCTGACCGGATGCAAGATCGCGTCCACCTGCGCATCGGAGAGATAGATGTGCGGCAGAAATTTCAGCGCGCTCGTCTCGTTGACAGACAGCACGAAAAGCCGTTCTGCTTCCGCCGAAGGCCCGTGGATCAGTACGCCCATCACGCCCAGCAGAAAAACGGCAAACAGCAGTATGGTGACCAGCAGGATCAGCAGAATGCGTCCGACGACGCGGAAGATCCCACCGGCTGCGCTGCGTTCACGCATGGTTTCATCCTCGCTCTCAGTAGTAATTCAGTAGTAATAAAGATACCAAATTAGTATACACCAGAAAGCCGCCTTTTGACAAGTTCCTTAACGTAAATAAAATATTATAAACGACTTCCTGCATTATAGACGAAAAAACCGCCCCTCCGGTTCTTTCGGAGAGGCGGTGCGCAGAAAAAAGAGAGAATGGATATAGATGAATTACTTTTCCGGCTGCAGGAGCTTCGTCTTTTTGGAAAGGAAGTAAATGACGATCGCCGCAATGAGCCAGTTGAAGGCGGTGTAGATGAAGTTGTAGATGAACGAGTAGACCCAAACGTTCTTCATCGCCATGCCGAGGAACACGTCCGGCATGTATTCGCCCCAGACGATCACGCCGCTGAGAACGAACGAGAGAAGCGCGCCGAGCGCGCCGATGACGGTGCCGAGCACCGGCTTTTTCGGCGTGAGACCGGCGAGACCGGTGAGCGCGTAGGCCAGAGCGTAGTCGAGCAGGAGCGACTGCCAGCCGTAGGCGATGCCGCCGCCGATGATGGCCTTGAGAACGCCGAAAACGAGACCTGCGCCCATGCCCCAGACCGGGCCGCGCCGCAGCGCGAACACCATCAGAGGAATGAAGAGCAGGTTCATCGATCCGCCCTGCGCGAACAGATCGAACTTGAGGAAGTTGAGCACGACCGCCATGGCGACCATGATCGCACCCTCGCAAAGTGTGCGGGTGGTCTGTTTGCTTTTCATAAAAAAGCCCTCCAGTAAAAAAATCAGCCACCCGATCCCGGACGTGGCTGAAGAACAAATACCGTTTGGGTACTCCCTCCGCCGGCATTACCCGGATCAGGTTAAAGGGTACCGGCGCTTCGATTCGCACCGTCTCAGCCGGGAAAACCCAGCACCCCTGTTCTGTAATTTCATCATACCGCACGAAAAAAGGAATTGCAAGCGCAACTTTGACGAATTGCACCGGAGACTTGACCGCGCTTTATGCAAAAGGTATAATATTTATATTGTAAACTCCTTCAGTCTCGCCTTTGGCGAGACAGCTCCCTCAAAGAGGGCGCCTTAATAGGAAAGGATGGGCCTTTCTATGATCCAACTGAAAAATGCCGCGCTCGAGTCCTCCGCCGGAAAAAAGAGTGTGCACGCGCTGCGCTGCCTGAATCTTACGCTGCCGGAGACCGGCCTCGTAGTGCTCACCGGCGCATCCGGCAGCGGGAAAACGGCGCTGCTGCACCTGCTCGCCATGCGGGAGACGCCGTCCCGCGGTGAGATGCTCGTCGGCGGTGAGAATACGGCGCGCTGGAGCGAAGCGCGCCGCGCTGCCTGGCGGCGGGAATGCGCCGCTGCGGACGAAGCGCTTCTCTTTGAAGATCTCACGCTCTCGGGCAATGCGGAGCGCGCCGCGCTGCTTGCGGGCTTTTCCCGCCGGGACGCGCGGGAGAATGCGCGCGAAGCGCTCGCTCTGCTTGGCTTGGATGGCGCGGCAGATGTATACCCGAACCGTCTCTCCGGAGAGGAGCGGAAGCTCGGCGCGCTCGCGTGCGCGCTCGCACGCAAAAGCCGTGTTCTTTTTCTGGACGAGCCCACAGACGGTCTCGGCGCGGAGAGTGCGGAAACTGTCCTCTCGCTCCTGGGTGAAGCATCTGGCGGTCAGCTCGTCATTATCGCGGCGCGCAATGCCGAAGCATTTGGCGAGAATGCACGCGTTATAGCGCTGGAGGACGGACAGATCGCCTCCGACACGGACGAGAATGCCGCCGAGACCGGCGCGCCGGTTCCGCCCGTTGCCGGTGCGGGCGGCGGCGTCCGGCTGCGCATGGCGTTTGCCAATTTGAAAAAGAAAAAGAGCCGCGCTCTGCCGCGGCTGCTCGCACCGACGCTCGCGGTGCTGCTCTGCCTTCTGCTGTTCGCCGCCTTTGCCGGCGGGGAGCGGAGCGCGAAGAGCGCCGAAACGGCGGTGCTCTCCGCCTACCCGGTGACGCTCGGCCGCGAGAGCGTCACCTCCGGCGACCTCGGCGCGCTCGGCGACTGGCTCGACGGCCACACGGACGAAAAAACGATCTCCGTGCAGCGGCGCTATGCGATCACACCGCAGATCTTCAGCGGCGATGCGTCCTCTTCCGGGACGGAAGCGCTCAACAGCGAAGAAAACGGTACGCTCTGGACGCAGCTCCCCGAAGGAGAAGAGCTGCGGCAGATGCGCTACACGCTCGTTTCCGGCCGCTGGCCGGAACGGTACGACGAAGCAGCGGTGCTGCTCGATGCGCGCGGCCGGGTAGACGAAAGCTGCCTCCGCTCGCTCGGCCTTGACCCGGAGGCGAACGCCAATATCAGCTATACCGAGTTTCTGCGCCTTTCCTTCCGCGTGCTGCTGCCGACGGACGAATACGTCCGCAACGTAGACGGCACCTGGGGCTACATGGGCGGCGATGCGGCGTATCTTACCGCAAAGATCGCCTCCTCGCAGCGGCTCAACATTGTCGGCGTGCTGCGCCCCGCGGGGGAGACGCCCGGCGAGAGCCTGACCGGCGGCGCGGCTTACCTGCCGGAGCTCATGACGTGGACGGTTGAAACGGTGCTCGGCAGCGATATCGTAAAAGCGCAGACGGCCTCGCCCGATACGGACGTTCTGACCGGTCTGCCGTTTGATACCGAGGGCGTGTACACGCAGGACGAGGCCGGTCAGCGCGCCGCGCTGCGCGGTTATGCCGTCGGCCAGACCCCGGCACAGCAGGCGGCGATGGTCTCCGAGCTCACCGGTACGGCGGTGGATACCGAGCGGGCGCAGGATGTCCTCTTGCAGACCCTCGCTTCGCTCTCCGGGGAGACGCTGGAAAACGCCTTTGCCCGGTACATTGCCTCCGGCGTGTCCTCCGGATCGCTCGAAGGGAATCTCCGCGCGTTCGGCGCGGAGGCGGCGCAGACCGTAACGCAGCTGCGGCTATACGCGGACAGCTTCGCCGCGCGTGAAACGCTCGGCACGGTGCTGCGCGGCTATACCGAGACCGTGACATATTCGGACGCGGCCTCCGGCCTTGTGCAGCCGGGACTCATGCTTCTTGAAAGCTCTTCCAGAGCCGGCCGGCTTGGAACCGTCCTCGCGGCGCTCCTTGCCGCAGCGTTTATTGTGCTTGTCTCGGCGCTCGCCGCGGCGGCGCGCGGGAGCGAGCTTCAGACGCTCCGCGCGCTGGGACTCTCGCCGGCGCAGGGCGTGATCGGCGCGGAAAGCTTTCTGCTCGGCCTTTTCGGCGGCGTGCTGGGCGCGGGTATCGCGTGGGCGCTCTGTTTTGTGCTCGGCTCGATCGGCGGTGCGGCGCTCTTGCTCTCGTGGCAGACGGCAGCGGCTGCCGCGCTTGCTGCGGCGCTCCTTTCGTGGCTCTCCGGACGGCTCGGCGCCTCCGGCGCGGTGAAGTAAATCAAAAAAATTCCGTATGCTTCATCGAAAGGCATACGGAATTTTTTTATTCTTCGTTCGTCTCCGGCTCGGATTCAACGTCAGGCTCGGTTTCTCCGCGGCGGCGGAACTTCGGCAGCGCGCGGTTCAGACACGCGCTCAAAAGAAGAATGTACTGGCAGTAATAAAGCCAGAGCATCACAACGACGACCGTTACGAGACTGCCGTAGGTACCGTAGCTCCCTGTGACGGAGACCCATGTGGAGAATGCCCACGAGAAGATCGACCATCCGGCTGCGGCGGTCAGCGCCCCGGGGAAGACTTCTCCGAAGCGCGGGCGAAGCCCGGTGCTCCAGCGGAAGATGGCGGCGAAGAAGATCGTCAGCACCGCAATGACAACCACAAACCGGAAGTGCAGCAGAAACGAGAAAAACGGCTGCGAGCCGGGGAGATACTTTTCCACGAGCGCCTTGATCTGCTGGCCGAAGCCGCCGAGCACGATCGAAAGGATCATCATGAGCAGCATGCCGAGCGTATAGATGATGCCGCGGGCGCGGCGCATCAGAAATCCGGCGCGGCGGGGCTGCTCGTAGATATCCTCCAGCCCGCGGATGAGCGAAGCAAAGCCCATCGCCGACGACCAGACCGTTGCCACGATGGATACGCTGAGCACGCCGATCCCGCTGCTGTAAACGTCTGCGATGATGACGCGGATGAGCTGATTCATCGAGTCCGGCAGCACGGGCGCGACGGTTGTGAGAAGCTGTTCCTCGGTGATGGACGTATAAGGCAGAACGGACACGCACAAAATGACGATGGGCACGATCGAAAGGAAAAACCAGAACGCCGTAGCGGCGGCGATCGTAGCGATCTGCCGCCGGCCCATGTAGTCCGATATGTGCTGAAAATTCTTAACGAGTTTACGAATCTTTTCCATAGGGCGGATTATATCCTATTTTCCTCCGCGTAGCAAGCAAAAAATGAGGCAGTATTTACTTTCGGCGCGGAATCGTGTAGTATGAAACCGGGTGATGCAAATGAAAATGAAAAAAATGATGGCTCTCCTTCTTGCGGTGGCCCTTCTTTCCACGATCCTCTGCGGCTGCGGTGCGGACGGTACCGGCGTCAGCGAAGCGATCCGGGGCAGCGGCAGCGTGAGCGAAGCGCTCTCCTCTGCGCTCAGCACGGCGGGGACGGAGCCGCGCATGGAAGCCGACGGCATCCACGCCGATGTAGACTATGCCGACATGACCTGGTATGTCTACGATACCGCGGAATTTCTCGATAAGGCCGCACGGCTCGGCGAAACGGCGAATGACGCCGAGGCCATTGAGCTCTATGACTGGCTGATGGCGGAGTACGCAAAGGCGTATACGCTCGATAATCTCGCCTACATCGATCTTTACGCCCATCCGGGCGACGAGTCGATCAGCGATGCCTGCCAGGAGCTGGATGTTGCCATCAACGATCTGATCGACGCGCTCTGCGCTGCGCTCTCCGACGCGCTTGACGGCCCGGCGGGCCATGCGCTGGAAAACTATCTCGGCTCGGACAAGGCGGAGGCGCTGCGCGGCTACGATGAGCAGACCGACCGCGAACGCGAGATCGCCGAGCGCATTTCGGAGCTGACGCTGCAATACAATTCCCTCATCATGGAAGATCTTTCCTTCAGCGAGGAGACCGAGAAGATCGGCACGCTGTACCGTGAACTGGTGGATCTCCATAACGAGGAGGCGCAGCTTGCCGGATACGACGGCTACGCCGACTATGCCTATGAGATAAACTATGGCCGCGACTTTACGCCCGACGACGCCGCAGCGCTGTGCGAGGCGGTAAAGCCGTACGCGAAAGAGTATTTCACCTCGCTCTACTCGCACGAGGCAACGTATACCGATTTTTCCGTGGACACCGATCTCTCCGCACAGGAGCTCGTCGGTCTCATCACAAAGTTCATGCCGCAAATTTCCGATGGAGCGTCGGAAGCGGCGGCATATATGAAGCAGCATGGGCTTTATTTTATGGACAGCGCCGGCCGCATCAGCGATCTGGGCTTTACCACAACGCTCGATGCGTACAACGCGCCGTTTATCTTTCTCGCGCTCTACGGAAATGAGTACGACATCCAGAGTATGTTCCACGAATTTGGCCATTATTACGACGCCTATGTGAATCCCATCCCCGATGTTCTGCTTAGCGTCGGCTCGCTGGACATCTTCGAGATCCACTCCACCGGCATGGAGGCGCTCTCCACCGGCTGGTACGATGAGATCTACGGCGAAGAGACCGATCTCGCCCGCATCAAATTCCTGGACAGCGCGCTCTATACCGTCTTTACCGGCTGCCTGTTCGACGAATTCCAGCGCGTGGTCTACGCCGATCCGACGCTGACGCCGGAGCAGATCAGCCAGACGTTCACGGCCATCGCGCGCTCCTACGGCCTGCGTGCCTACAGCCGGGACTTTTCGCATTACTGGATGCAGGTCAGCCACAACTTTGAATCGCCCTTCTACTATATCAGCTACGCCGTGAGCATGCTCGCCTCGCTGCAGATTTACGAGATGGCGGAGAACGACTGGGCGGAGGCGGCGGACTTTTATAATAAGCTCGTCTCGTTCGGTGCCTTTGATTACACTTACTGCGAACTGCTGGAGAAAGTCGGTCTCGAATGCTTCACCGACGGCTTGCCTGCGTGTGTTCCGCAGGCGGTGGAGGACATGGAGGCGCTCTGCCTCGCGTGGGACGAGGCGGCTTGAGCTTGTCAAAAAAGGTTTTTGACAAGCTCTCAAACGAGACCCACTGCGTTGGGCTCTCGTTTGAAAAGGCTGCGGCTTGCCGCAGCGCACTCGCTCCGAGAGCACGTTTGCGAGCCGAGCGGTATTTTCTCCGACGCACATGTCGCCGGAGAAAATGATTGGAACTCTATTTGCGCCTGCGGGCGCAAACTCTGTGAGGCTTTTTAGACAGCCGGAAAAGCGCCATCCGAGTGGGTGGCGCTTTTGCTATACCTTGCGGCGCGCAAGGAAAACGCTTTCGCTTTTTTTCGTTGACCGATTTTTGGCAGGTATATATACTGAACACAACAAAAGGCGAGAACCTTTTGTGACAAAACAATAAAGGAGCAGAAAAGATGAAGAAGATCCTTGCACTGCTGATGGCAGTATGCCTGATCGTTGCGATGCTGGCCGGCTGCGGCAGCGCCCCGGCGGAACCCACGCAGGGCGCGACAGAGCAGCCCACGGCGGAACAGCCCGCTGCGGAAGCACCGGCAGAAAAGAAAACCGTTACGCTGAAGGTGTGGGCGGATCAGGTCGAGCTGGAGCTGACGGAAAAGCTCTGCAACGATTTTGCCGCCGCGCACCCGGAAAAGGAATACGTTTTTGAATTCGGCGCTGTCGGCGCGGTGGACGGTAAGTCCCGCTATCTCGAAGATCCCGCAGCTGCGGCGGACGTGTTCGTCTTTGCCGACGACCAGCTCATTGATCTTGTGAAGGCGGATGCGCTCTACGAAGTGACCCGCAACACCGACGCGATCATCGCGGCGAACAACGCCGGATCGATCAACGCCGCGTCCTACAACGGCGTGCTCTACGGTTACCCCATGACCTCCGATAACGGCTACTTCCTGTACTACGATAAGTCGGTGTTCACCGAGGAAGACCTCAAAACGCTCGACGGCATTCTTGCCGCTGCCAACGCCGCCGGCAAGCAAGTACATATGGACGTTTCCAACGGCTGGTATCTCGCCTCTTTCTTCCTCGGCAATGGCTGCACGCTGACCGTGGAGGACGGCAAGCAGATCATGGACTTCAACAACGAAAAGGGCCTTGAGGCAGCGGAAGCCATCCGCGAATTCTGCAATAACCCGGCGTTTGTGACCGGCGACGACTCCGTCCTCTCCGGCGGCATCGGCGACTCCATCGCCTGCGGCGTTTCCGGCACGTGGGTCGCTACCGCGATCCAGGAAAAGCTCGGCGAAAACTACGGCTGCTGCAAGCTTCCGACCTTTACGTGCGCCGGCAAGCAGGTGCAGATGGGCTCCTTCCTCGGCTGCAAGATCTACGGCGTCAACTCCCAGACGGCGTATCCGGTGGACGCCATGGAGCTCGCGGAGTTCCTGACCTCGGAGCAGTCGCAGCTCGAGCGCTATGAAGTGCTCAACTATGGCCCGTCCAATGTGAACGCGCTCGCGAGCGACGCGGTCTCCTCGAACCTTGCTCTCCGCGCGCTCGGCGAGCAGAGCAATTACGCCGTGACGCAGCTCGTCCTTGGTGGATTCTGGGTCCCGGCGGAGGCGTTCGGTGCCGAGCTGGAAGCCCATACCACCGCCGATCTGCAGACGCTGCTCAATCAGCTGGTGGAGCAGGCGACTGCGGGCTGATGTAACTTTTACGGAGTTAAGGGGCTGGCAACAGCCCCTTTTCCGGGTTTCTTCCGAAGCGAACCGAGAAATTGCGGAGGTGCGCCATGCACAGAGAAACAAAACGTCACATACTTCTGGATGCCGCGGCGAGAGGCAGTCTTTGGACGCGCCTGTCGTTTCTCCTTATGGGCGCGGGCTGCATCCGGTATAAGCAGTTTGTCCGCGGCACGGCCTATCTGCTCAGCGAGATCGGATTTATTTTCTTTTTCCGGGATTTTGCGCTGCAGTATCTCTCCAAGTTTACCACGCTCGGCAGAGAGACGCAGCGAAAGGTCTGGAACGAAGAATTGCAGATCTTCCAGCGCTTTCCCGGCGATAACTCCATGCTGATCCTGCTCTTCAGCGTGCTTTCCATCGCCGTGTGCGCCTTGTTTCTCTATCTCTGGTACGCCAACGTCCGGGACGCCTGGCGCGCGCAGGAAAACGCCGAGCACGGCTGCACGATCGCTTCCTTCCGGGACGATCTCCGCGCCATGCGGCACGAGAAATTCCATGTGACGCTGCTCGCTCTGCCGATGCTCACGATGGTGCTTTTCACGGTGCTGCCGATCGTTTTTATGATCCTCATCGCCTTCACAAACTTCGATGCCGACCATCAGCCCCCCGGGAATCTGTTTACCTGGGTCGGTATGTCGAACGTGACGGACATTTTCCTCGGAAATGCGATCAAGACCCGCACATTTTTCGGCCTGCTCGGGTGGACGATCGTGTGGGCGGTCCTCGCCACATTCACCAACTACTTTTTCGGGATGCTGCTGGCGGTGGCCATCAACAGCAAGCTCGTAAAGCTCAAAAAGGTCTGGCGCACCTGCTTTGTCATCGCCATTGCCATACCGCAGTTTGTAAGTCTCCTGCTCATCTCCCGCGCGCTGGAGCCGGCGGGGGCAATCAATGTGCTGCTCATGAAGCTCGGCATCATCCAATCGCCGCTGCCGTTCCTTCTCGATCCAACGCTCGCGCGGGTCGTTGCGGTTGTGGTCAATATGTGGATCGGCATCCCGTATTCGATGATCACGTTCTCCGGCGTTTTGATGAACATCCCCGCGGAGCTCTACGAAAGCGCCGAGATCGACGGCGCGGGCCCCATGCGGAAATTCATCTCCATCACGCTGCCGTACATGTTCTTCGTCACCGCCCCGGCGACGATCACAACGTTTGTTACGAACTTCAATAACTTCAACGTCATCTATCTTCTCACCGCCGGCGGGCCGTTCTCGCTCGATTACTATCAGGCGGGCAAGACCGACCTTCTCGTCACGTGGCTCTATAAGCTCACCGTGAACCGCAACGACTATTCTCTTGCCTCCACCATCGGCATTTTCATCTTCCTGCTGGTGGGCACCTGCTCGCTTCTCGTCTATAACCGCACCGGAGCCGTAACGAAGGAGGATCAGTTCCAATGAAAAATGCACGCATCCGCCGCCGCGCTTCGGCCGCCGCGCTGAACGCGCTCATCGCCATCCTCGCCATACTGTGGCTCGTTCCGGTGTTCTGGCTGATCGTTTCGTCCTTCCGCGCTGAGCAGGGCGCGTATACGCCCTATCTCTGGCCGAAGGCGTTTACCTTTGATAATTATATCCGCCTGTTCACCGACCGGCGGCTGTTCGATTTCCCACGCTGGCTCGGCAACACGCTCTTCGTCGCCGGGTGCAGCTGCGTCCTCACAACGATGCTCACGCTGATGGTGGCGTATGTCTATTCCCGTCTGCGCTTCCCAAAGCGCCGCTTTCTCATGAATGCCTCGCTGGTGCTGGGGATGTTCCCGGGCTTCATGAGCATCATCGCCATTTACCACTTCATGAAGGCCATCGGGCTCGACCAGACGCTTTTAGCGCTGATCCTTGTCTATTCCGGCGGCGCAGCGCTCAATTACTACATCGCCAAGGGTTATTTTGACACCATCCCCAAATCGCTGGACGAGGCCGCCATCCTCGACGGCGCTTCAAACAGCACGGTGTTCTGGAGGATCATCCTGCCGAACGCCAAGCCTGTCATTGCCACGACGGCCATCAACGCCTTTATAAACCCCATCGTCGACTACATTTTCGTCTCGGTTATCATGAAAGATAACTATAATAACTTCACCGTTGCCAAGGGGCTCTACACCATGGTGGACAAGACGAACATCTATGAATACTACACCGTTTTCTGTGCCGGGGCGGTCATCGTGGCGATCCCGGTCGTGCTGCTGTTCCTGCGCGTGCAGAAATACTATGTTGCCGGCGTTGTCGGCGGCTCCGTGAAAGGATAAGCTATGAATCCCGCAACGATATTCCACCGGCCGATGAGCGAATTCGCCTTCGCGCTGGACGATACGCACTATGTATTCCGTCTGCGCACCGGAAAGGGTGAGGCGGAGAGCGTCCAATTTTACTACGCCGACCGCGCCGTGATGACTCCAGAACTGCAATTTTTTTCCCGGCCAATGATGAAATTCCGGGAGGATCGATATTTCGACTGGTATGAGACCCGGCTCGAAACGCCGTTTGAGCGCATCGCCTACTATTTTGAACTTCAAAACGGCGCGGAAACGCTCTGCTATTACGGCGACTGCTACGAAATGGCCGGTACACCCACGCGCGCGGACTATTTCCAGCTCCCGTTCAATCACCGCGCCGACCGCTTTGCGGCGCCTGCGTGGACACGGGATGCCATAGTGTACAACATCTTCCCCGATAGCTTCGCCGCGGGGAAGCGCCTCTCGCCCAACGATGCGCCACCCTGCCGGGGCGGCACGGTGCGCGGCATCGCGGAAAATCTCGATTATATTGCCTCCCTGGGCTTCAACTGCATTTACCTGAACCCCATCTTTAAGGCAAAATCGTACCACCGGTATGATACGCTGAACTATTACCGCATTGATCCGCACATGGGCACCGGGGACGATCTGCGCGATCTTGTGCAGCGAGCGCACGCGCTCGGCATCCGCGTCATGCTCGACGGCGTATTCAACCACGTGAGCTGTGAGCACCCCTTCTTCCGCGATGTGCTGGAAAAGGGGAGAGCGTCGAAGTATTATTCCTGTTTTTACGCGCTGCCTGAAACGCCGCGTCTGCCCGCCGCCGGGGAACTGCCCGAATACACCTGCTTTTCGTATGTAGCCGATATGCCGAAAACGAATACCGCCGATCCCTTCCTCCGGCAGTATTTCTGCGATGTTGGCGCGTATTGGATCCGCGAGTTTGATGTGGACGGCTGGCGGCTGGATGTGGCGAACGAACTGGACGATGGCTTCCTGCGTGCGTTCCGAGCCGCCGTCAAGGCAGCGAAGAGCGACGCGCTCATCGTCGGCGAGGTATGGGAAAATGCTGCGCATTATCTCGGCGGTGATATGCTCGATTCCGCAATGAACTATGATTTCCGACGCTACGCCCGCCGGTTCTTCGCCGAGCGAACGGTGGATGCGAAGATCTTTGACGCGAACGTATCCACACTGCTGCTGCGCTATAACGAAAACGCCCTCTTCGCGCAGCTCAATTTGCTTGATAGCCACGACGTGAGCCGCTTCCTGACGCTTTGCGGCGGGAAGATCGAGCGGCTTGAGCTCGCGGTGCTGCTGCAAATGACATTTCCCGGCATGCCGTGCGTGTTCTACGGCGACGAGAAGGGGCTTCTCGGCGAAAGCGAGCCGGAATACCGCCGCCCGATGGCGTGGGACGCTTCATCCCCGCTCGAGGAGGTGTACCGCCGGATGATCGCGCTGCGAAAGACGCACCCGGTGCTGCGGTACGGTAACTTCACAACGGAGCTTGCCCGCGGCGGGGCCTACCGTTACAGCCGCGTCTGGAACGGTACGAAGATCACCGTGACGATGAATCTCGGCACCGAAGCGATACCGTCCGAAAAGCGCGGGACGCTTCTCTTGAAAAGGGGCGAAAACCGTGAGATAATCGGCGCATGGGAATACGAGGTATGGGAGGAACAGAGCAACGGCGGTAACGATCTATGATGTGGCGAAGGAAGCGAATGTCTCCATCGCTACGGTCTCCAAGGCGCTGAACGACAGCAGCACCATTTCGGAGCGGACAAAGGAACATATCCGGGAGATCGCCGGCCGTCTCGGCTACCGCCCCAACGCCAGAGCGCAGAGCTTCGCGCGCCAGGCGAGCGGGACGGTGCTGTTCATTGCGGACTTTTACCGGAACATAGCGTTCGAAAATCCTCACATGTTCGAGATCATCTCCGGCGCTGCCGAGTACCTGAAAAAGAAAGGGTATTCGCTTTTATTCAAGCCGCTCACGCGGCAGGAAGCGCCTATGGTCATCCGCGACATCATTCAGGAGCGGCAGGCGGACGCGCTGCTTCTCCATGCACACATCCTTACGGCGGAGCTTGCGGCGATTCTCTCGCGCGTTGACTTTCCGTATCTCGTAATCGGCAAGCCAAACCAGCGCAGCAGCATCTGCTGGATGGACGTGAACCATGAGCAGGCCGGGCAGATCGCCGCAAACTACCTGCTTGACAAGGGCTACCGGCAGATGGCGTTCATCATGGGCCGGGAGGATGACGCTATCGCACGAAGCCGCCTGACCGGCATCCGGCAGGCGATGGACGAGGAAGAACTCACGCTCGAGGTCGTTTGCAGCCAGTCGCCATGGTCGCTGGACGACGCGGCGCTCGACGAGCTCCTCGCGCGCACTGCGCGCCCGGAGGTACTGCTCTGTGCCAACAACCATCTGGCGCTCCATTGCTTACAGCATATCCGGCGAATGGGGCTGAAGATCCCGGAGGACGTGGCGCTTTTGACCTTTGATAACTATCCCTTTTCCATGCTTACCGACCCGACAATCACCGCTGTCGAGGTCGATATGCACGACATGGGCGTCAACGCTGCGCGATTCGTCCTCCAGCGCATCCACAAGCCGAATCTGCGCACGCAGTCCTATGTCACCTCGCCCTGTATCCTCGAGCGAGACTCCACATGATAAAGAAAAACGGCTCTCCGCCATATGGACGGAGAGCCGTTTTTGTGGTTTAATTAAATGTACCCGCGCACGAGCGACACGCTCAGCGTGAAAAATTCGCGCATCGCATAGTGGATGAAGCCGAACACGGTTGAGCGCGCCGGAACGCCGTAAAAGGTGAACCCGCCGTTTTTCCGCGCCAGACACAGCGCGCGGAACACGTGAAAGTCGTTCGTGACGATGCCGACGCTCTCCACATCCTCCTCCAGCGCGTGCAGCATGGGGAGACTGTAGCGCATGTTCTCCTCCGTGCTCGTGGAGCGATCCTCTAAAAGAATGCGGCCGGGGTCGATGCCGCCGGCAACGAGATAGTCACGGATGCACTCCGCCTCGCTCATCGGCTCGTCCTCGCCCTGCCCGCCGGAGGCGATGCATATCGTATCCGGGTTTTCCTCAAGATAGACGCACGCGGCGTTGATGCGCTGCCGCAGCGATCCGCTCGCGCCGTTTTCGTCGACTCTCGCGCCGAGAACGATGATGGCGTCCAGCCCCTCCGGGGGCTTCTGAAAAGCGCCGGAGAATACCAGACACTCCACGGCGAGGAAAACGGCGACCGCCGCGATCACAACAATATTTATCGCCCGGAGCCAGGGGCGGGGGATGGGCGTGCTTTTGCCGCGCTTCCATGCCCATTTCCAGAGAAAGAAACGGCCAAAGCACACGGCGGAGAGCATCAGCCAGAGATAGAGCAGCGATTGCCCGAACCGCACGGTGATGCCCTGACCGAGATAGTATAAAAGCGTCAATACCCCGGCATACAGAAAGAGCCGGTTGATGCGTTGTTCCTTTTTTGTCATAGAGTACCTCCGGAAAGAATTTCCTGCCGAAAAGACGGGGGAAACCCATCGAAAGTTCATTATACATACATCGGGGAGAAAAACCAATGGGAAACGGAAAATTTGAAGGATATCTGCTCGTCGCGGATTTTGACGACACGTTCTGCCCGGAGCACGGCGCTCCCGTGCCGGAGGAAAACCGGCGCGCGGCACAGTATTTCATGGACGAGGGCGGCCTTTTCACGATCGCCACGGGGCGGGATGTGCGCTCATACTATTCCATCCGCGGGAAATTCACCGTCAATGCGCCGCTTGTGCTCAGTAACGGCGCGGTGATCTTCGACGGCGAGTCCGGCGAGAGCTGGTATGAGAGCTTCCTGCCTTTTTCCTGCCGGAGCGATCTTCTCGCCGCGCGCGATGCCTTCTCCGGCACGGGTATGGAGGTCCACCGCGGCGCGGACGTGCGCGTCTGCGGCCGTAATGCCGCGCTCGAAGAGCACCTTTCTCATATGGGGGTGCCGGTGTCGGAGGCCGATCCCGCCCGCATCCTGTATCCGTGGACGAAGGTGGTGCTCGTAGTGCCGGGCGAGATCCGCGCCGAGAACGAAATGGCGCATGCGCTCTGCGCGTGGATCGCTGAGCAATTCCCTGGCCGGTACGAGGCTGTGCCCTCCGGCGCTCTCGTGGATGTGGTCGCCGCAGGGAGCGACAAGGGGAGCGGCGTGCGCCGCCTTGCCGATTTTCTGGATATTCATCCGGAAAACATCATCTGCGTCGGCGACGGCTGGAACGACATCCCGATGCTGCGCGCGGCGGGACACGCTTTTGCGCCGGAAACGGCGCTGCCGGAGGTTTTGGCGATCGAAAATGTCACGAAGCTCGGCGCACCGGAGCACTGCATCCGCGACGTGATAGACAGGCTCGAGGCGGATCAAAAATAAATTTTTATACAAATTTTCACTGAAATATTTGTTGACAATTCCGAAAGAAGAATTTATACTGAAACCAACTTCCGCAGATCGGAGCGAGATCGACACATGAACGCATCCATTCGTATGTTTCGATACTTTTTTACCCGTACTATTTCATAGTATGGTAATTTGTGATGCGGAAAATGACCTTGGAAGCGAAGGCTTTTTAGGCGGCACAGATTACACTGTGCCGCTTTTTTGTTTTTGGAGGAACAACCGATGATCGTCATTTTGAAAAACGGCGCTGCCGAAGAGAAGAAAAACCAGCTTATCGACTGGCTGAAGGAGCAGGGACTGCAGATCCACACCTCCGTCGGCGAGTATCAGACCGTACTTGGTCTCGTGGGTGACACGAGCCGGGTCGACATGGATCTTATTGCGAGTCTCGGCATCGTCGATTCCGTCAAGCGCGTCACGGAGCCGTTCAAGTGCTGCAACCGCAAGTTCCACCCGGACGACACCGTCGTGCAGGTCGGGGACGTTCGCATCGGCGGCGGGAATTTCGTGATGATCGCCGGTCCCTGCAGCGTTGAGAGCGAGGAGCAGATCGTCGGCATCGCGAAGGCGGTCAAGGCCTCCGGCGCGCAGATCCTCCGCGGCGGCGCTTTCAAGCCGCGTACCTCGCCTTACGATTTTCAGGGGCTTGCCGCTACGGGGCTTGAGCTTTTGAAGATCGCCCGGCAGGAGACGGGACTCCCGATCGTCACCGAGATCATGGGCACCTCCGCGCTCGATCTTTTCGCCGATGTGGACGTCATCCAGGTCGGCGCGCGCAACATGCAGAACTTTGACCTGCTCAAGGAGCTCGGAAAGCTCCGCAAGCCCATTCTGCTCAAGCGCGGCCTGGCCGCCACGCTCAAGGAGCTATTGATGAGCGCCGAATACATCATGGCCGGCGGCAACGAGCAGATCATCCTCTGCGAGCGCGGCATCCGCACGTTTGATGACTATACGAGAAATACGCTCGATCTTGCCGCCGTGCCGATGCTCCACGAGCTGACGCACCTGCCGGTCATCGTCGATCCGAGCCATTCGACCGGTCTCGCCCGCATGGTGCGCCCGATGGCGCTCGCTGCGGCGGCCTGCGGCACGGACGGGCTCATCATTGAAGTCCACAACGACCCGATGCACGCGCTGTGCGACGGCGCGCAGTCCATCAAGCCCGACGAATACGACGCTCTCTGCAAAGACGTGAACGCCATCCGCGAGGTTGCGATGCGATGACCGCCGGGATCGTCGGACTCGGGCTGATCGGCGGCTCGCTCGCCAAGGCGTATCGCGCGCACGGTGCGCGCGTCCTTGCTTTTGATACGGACAGCGCTGTGCTCTCCTTTGCGCAGCTCGACGGCACGGTGGATGCCGTGCTCACAAAAGAAAATGTTTCCGAATGCGATATCGTCCTCATCGCGGTGCGCCCCGGCGCGGCGGTATCGTATCTTCACGAGACGGCGCCGCATTTCGGTGCGCGTTCTGTTATTATCGACTGCTGCGGCGTGAAACGGGAGGTGTGCGAGACCGCGTTCGCGCTCGCACGTGAGCACGGCTTCACATTCCTCGGCGGTCACCCGATGGCAGGCAGCCACAAGGCCGGGTATAAAAATGCCCGCGCCAACCTCTTCCACGCTGCGCCCATGGTGCTCGTGCCGCCGGAGGGGGATGACATTGCGCTCCTTGCCAGGGCTAAGGAACTTCTGGCCCCGGCGGAGTTTGGGCGCTTCAGCGTTACGAGCGCCGCCGAGCACGACCGGATGATCGCCTTCACCTCGCAGCTCGCGCACATCGTCTCGAATGCCTACATCAAAAGCCCCACCGCGCGCAGCCACAAGGGCTTTTCCGCGGGGAGCTATAAGGACCTGACGCGCGTTGCGTGGCTCGATCCCGCCATGTGGGCGGAGCTTTTCCTCGATAACCGCGACAATGTGCTCTTTGAGCTCGATAGTCTCGCAAATTCTCTTGTACAGTACCGCGCGGCGGTGGAGAACAACGATCTCGCAGCGCTCACGGCGCTCCTTGACGAGGGCCGCCGGCGCAAGGAGGAGGTAGACGGACGGTGAAAACGATCCATGTAACGGCGTCGCGCGAATACGATGTCGTCATCGGCGCGGGTCTGCTCGAGGATTGCGGCGAGCGTATCGCCGCGGCCGTTCCCGGCGCGGAAAAGGCGGTCATCTGTACCGATTCGACCGTGTACCCGCTCTATGCCGAACGCGTGGCCGCCTCGCTCAAAACGGCGGGCTTTGTGGTGCTGGAATATGTGTTTCACGCCGGGGAGCGCTCCAAAACGCTGGATACCTGGCAGCGGATGCTCTGCTTTCTCGCCGAAAACCGCGTGAGCCGGAGCGACGTTGTCGTCGCGCTCGGCGGCGGCGTTGCGGGCGACATGGCCGGGTTTGCCGCGGCGTGCTATCAGCGCGGCGTCCGCCTCGTGCAGATCCCGACGACGCTCCTCGCCGCGGTGGATTCCTCCGTCGGCGGAAAAACGGCGGTCGATCTCCCGGCAGGGAAGAACCTTGCGGGGGCGTTCTGGCAGCCGTCGCTCGTCTTGTGCGATACAGACGCGCTCCAAACGCTTCCGGAAGCCATCCGGCGTGACGGCTGCGCGGAGATCATCAAATACGGCGTGCTGGACGGCGAGACGCTTTTCTCCGCGCTGGAAAACTGCCTGCCGGATACGATATCGGAGGATATCCTGGCCCGCTGTGTGGAGATCAAGCGGGATGTCGTCGCCGCGGACGAATTTGATACCGGCGCGCGCCGCCTTTTGAATCTCGGCCATACCGCCGCGCACGCGGCAGAGCGTTTAAGCGATTACTCCCTCTCCCATGGCAGAGCCGTGGCGATGGGCCTTTGCGCCATGGCGCGTGCGTGCGCTGTGCGCAGACTCTGTTCAAAAAACGATGCCGCGCGCATCGAATCGCTTATCAAAAAATGCGGCCTTCCGACGGAGCTGCCGTTCACGGCAGAAGCGCTCGCGGCCGCCGCGCTTTCGGATAAAAAACGCGCGGGCTCAACGCTGCCCATCATCACCATCGAGGGACTGGGGCACTGCACCGTGCGAAAGATTGATGCCTCCGACTATGCTGCATGGCTCATCCGGGGAGGCGCGCGATGAACTTTGTTATCTCTCCGGGTACGCGTACCGGCGCGGTGCATATCCCGGCTTCCAAATCGCAGGCGCACCGCCTGCTCATCTGCGCGGCACTTGGGAAAAATCCCGTGACCGTGCGCTGCGACGGCCTGAACACCGACATTCTTGCCACGATCGCGTGTCTCCGCGCGCTCGGCGCGAAGATCACTGAAGACAGCGGCGCGCTGCGCGTCGAACCGATCAAGGAGACGTCGGGCGGCCTTTGCGTTCTGCCCTGCGGCGAGAGCGGGTCAACGCTCCGCTTTCTGCTGCCTGTCGTCGGCGCGCTCAGCGCGAACGCAGTGTTCCTGCGCGAAGGGCGCTTGCCCGAGCGGCCGCTCGAGCCGCTGTTGAGCGAGCTTGTCCGCGGCGGCATGATGTTTCGATCCGAGGGCGGAAAGCTCTTTTGTGCCGGAAGGCTTGCGCCGGGGGCGTACACGCTCCCTGGAAACATCTCTTCGCAGTATATTTCCGCGCTGCTCTTCGCGCTGCCGCGTCTTGCCGGAGACAGCACACTCACCATTACTGGCACGCGGGAGAGCGAGGGCTATATCACCATGACCGAGAACGCCCTTGCACAAAGCGGCGTCCGGCTATATAAAACAGATTCCGGGTATGATATCCCCGGCGGGCAGATATGCTCCCTACCCGGTACGGTAGAGGTCGAGGGGGATTATTCCTCTGCGGCGTTTTTCCTCTGCATGGGCGCTCTCTCGCGCGCCGGCATCACCGTTTCCGGCCTGCGCGCCGATTCCGCGCAGGGCGACCGCGCCGTGCTCGATACCCTCCGCGCCATGGGAGCCGTTGTGGAAGAGACGCCATCGGGCATTACGGTGCGGCGCGGCGCACTCCGCGGCACGGTCATTGACGCCGGGCCCGTCCCCGATCTCATCCCCGCGCTGTGCGCGCTGGCCGCGGCGGCGGAAGGGGAGACGCGCGTGGTAAATGCTGCGAGGCTCCGGCTCAAGGAGTCCGACCGGCTCGCCACCACGGCGGGATTGCTCTCCGCGCTCGGCGCGGATATCGAGGAGCTGCCGGAGGGACTGGTTGTCCGCGGCGGAGCTCTTCGCGGCGGCGCCGTGAGCGCACAGCATGACCACCGCATCGCGATGGCGGCGGCGGTGGCGGCGTGCTCCTGTACGGAACCGGTCACGGTCGAGGGCTGGGACTGCACGAACAAATCCTACCCACGCTTTCGTGAGGATTTTAACGCATTGAAAAAGGAGGAAACGCCGTGAGCAGTCTCGGAAACGATTTTCGCATTACCATTTTCGGCGCTTCGCACGGCGAGGCCATCGGCGTTGTCATGGAAGGGCTGCCCGTGGGGTTCGCCATCGATATGGACGCGCTCTCCGCCTTTCTCGCGCGGCGTGCGCCGGGACGCGGCGCGTTTGCCACCGCGCGGCGCGAGAGCGATATGCCGCTCTTTCTCAGCGGCGTGAAAAACGGCGTCACCTGCGGCGGTGCGGTCACGGCGGTCATCCGCAACAGCGACGCGCACCCCGGCGACTATGACGCTCTGCGCAATACGCCGCGCCCCGGCCATGCGGACTTTGCCGCGCGCATGAAGGACGGCGACGCTGTCGATCTCTCCGGCGGCGGGCGCTTCTCCGGACGGCTCACCGCGCCGCTCTGCGTTGCGGGCGGCATCGCCATGCAGCTTCTGGAAGAAAAAAACATCCGCATCGTTTCGCACATCGCCTCCATCGCCGGCATTGCCGATGAGGGCGTTTTCCCGGCGTCTACGCTCGGCAAGAGCTTCCCAACGCTCAGTGAGGCGCGCGGCGAGGACATGCTCGCCGCTATTGCCAAAGCGCGCACTGACGGAGACAGCGTCGGCGGCGTGGTGGAATGCGCGGTGCTTGGCCTGCCCGCGGGGCTTGGCGATGCGCTCTTTGACGGCGTGGAAAGCCGGCTCTCCGCCGCGCTCTTCGGCATCCCCGCCGTGAAGGGCGTGGAGTTTGGCGCGGGCTTTTCGGCGGCGGGGCTGCGCGGCAGCGAGAATAACGATGCCTTCGTATTGCGCGGCGGAAAGGTGACCACCGAAACGAACCGCTGCGGCGGCATCCTCGGCGGCATCACGACGGGGGCGCCGCTCGTGTTCCGCGCAGCGTTCAAGCCGACGCCGTCCATCGCGCGGCGGCAGCGCACCGTGGATCTTGCCGCGATGCGCGAAACGACCATCGAGATCGCCGGACGGCATGACCCCTGCATCGTGCCGCGCGCCGTTCCCTGCGTGGAAGCGGCGGCCGCGGTCGTACTATATGATATTCTTTGTTCGGAAAGAGGGAGAAAGCCATGAATATGGACGAACTGCGCGGCAGGATCGACGCGGTGGACGATGAGCTGCTGCGATGCTTTGCCGAGCGTATGGACATCGCCGGGGACATAGCCCGGTATAAGGCCGAGCACGGCCTTCCGGTGCTCGACGAGCGGCGGGAGCGGGAAAAGCTTTACGCCGTGAGCGAAAAGGCGCCGGAGGAGCTGCAAAGCTACGCCGTATCGCTCTACTCGCTGCTTTTTGAGCTGAGCCGCAGCCGCCAGAACCGGCTGCTGCACAAGAAAAGCCCGCTCGCGGAGAGCATTCAAAGCGCGATCGAAAACACGCCGCCGCTTTTCCCGGAAAAGGCCGCCGTTGCCTGCCAGGGCGTGGAGGGCTCCAACTCCCAGCTCGCGTGCGAGCGGCTGTTCCGTCTGCCGAACGAGCTTTATTTCTCCAGCTTCGACGCGGTGTTCAACGCCATCGAAAAGGGCCTCTGCCGCTACGGTGTGCTGCCGATCGAAAACAGCACGGCGGGTTCTGTAAACGCCGTATACGATCTCATGATGCGCCACCATTTCCACATTGTCCGCTCGGTGCGCGTGAAGATCGACCATAACCTGCTCGCCCGGCCGGGCGCGAAGCTCTCCGGCATCCGCGAGATCTATTCGCACGAGCAGGCGCTCAGCCAGTGCGCGAAATTCCTCTCGTCTCTTCCGGGGGTGAAGGTCATCCCGTGCGAGAATACGGCGCTCGCAGCAAAGCTTGTTGCTGAGTCCGGGCGGGACGACGTGGCGGCGCTCTCCACCCGCGCATGCGAGCGGCTGTACGGTCTTGAATGTCTCGCTCCCTCCGTGCAGGACACGGCGAACAACTACACGCGCTTCATCTGCATCGCGCGCGATCTGGAGATCTATCCCGGCGCGAACCGGACGAGCCTCATGATGACGCTGCGCCACGAGCCCGGCTCGCTTTACAAGGTGCTCTCGCGCTTCTATGCGCTCGGCATCAACCTGAACAAGCTCGAAAGCCGCCCGCTCCCGGAGCGGAACTTTGAGTTCATGTTCTATTTCGATCTGGAAAACCCGGTGTACGACCCCGCGTTCCTTCAGCTCATGAGCGAGCTGGGCGATATCAGCGAGGAATGCACCTATCTTGGAAGCTATAGTGAGGTAATTTGACATGATGCATTGCGGACTTCTTGGACAAAAGCTCAGCCACAGCTATTCCCCGGCCATCCACTCCATGCTCGGCGATTATGAGTACAAGCTCTATGAGACCGAACCGGAGAACGTGGAATCCTTCCTGCGTAAGGGCGATTTTGACGCGCTGAACGTCACGATCCCCTACAAAAAGCGCGCTGCGGCGCTCTGCGACGAGCTTTCCGAAACGGCGCGTGCCATCGGCAGCGTCAATACGATCGTCCGCCGCGCCGACGGCAAGCTCTACGGCGACAACACGGACGTTTACGGCTTTGAAGAGCTGCTGCGCCGCGCGGTGTTTTCGCCGCGCGCCAAAAAGGTGCTCGTGCTCGGCAGCGGCGGCGCGTCCGCCGCGGTGGTGTATGCGCTCGAAAAGCAGCAGGCGCGCGAGATCGTTGTCGTCTCCCGCGAAGGGAAGGACAACTATTCCAACCTCTCCCGCCACACGGACGCCGAGCTCATCGTGAACACCACGCCGGTCGGCATGTACCCGCACAACGGCGAGGCGGTCATCGACCTGCTGCGCTTCCCGAACTGCCGTGCCGTCGTCGATCTCATCTATAACCCCGTGCGCACGGAGCTCCTGCTGCAGGCGGAAAAGCTCGGCATCCCGTATGCGAACGGCATGGTGATGCTCGCCGCGCAGGCCATCCGTTCGAGCGAGATCTTCACCGGCAAAAAGGCACCGGACGGCGCGCTGGAGCACGCCATTGATCTTGTAAAGAGCAAGACGATGAACATCGTCCTCATCGGCATGCCCGGCTGCGGCAAGTCCGCCGTAGCGGAGGCGCTCGGCAAGGCGCTTGGCCGCGAGGTGCTCGATACGGACGCTTATATCGAGGAGCACACCGGCTATACGCCCGAGCAGATCATCACGATGCAGGGCGAATCTGCCTTCCGCACGCACGAGAGCGAAGCCGTGCGAGAGCTCGGCAGCGCCTTCGGCGCGATCGTCGCCACGGGCGGCGGCGCGGTGCTGCACGAGGAGAATTATGCGCCCCTCCACCAGAACGGCGTGATCTTCTGGCTGCGCCGCGATCTTGACAAGCTCGAGCGCGACGGCCGCCCGCTCTCCCGCGCGGGAAACCTCAACGCCATGTATGAAATGCGCGAAAAGCGCTATCTCCGCTTCGCGGACTATATCATCGACAATAACCGCGCGCTGGAGGACACCGTGGAGGATATCCGCAAGGTGATCCTATGAAGCTCCTCGTCATCAACGGCCCCAATCTGAACCTTCTCGGCGTGCGTGAGCCGGAGCTGTACGGGAAAAAGGACTTTGCCGCGCTTCAAGATTTCATCCGCGAGTCCTGCCGGGAACTCGGCGCGGAGTGTGAGCTCTTCCAGTCCAACCACGAGGGCGCGATCGTCGACGCGATCCAGTCCGCCCTCGGGCGGATGGACGGCATCGTTATCAATCCCGCGGCATATACGCACACGAGCGTCGCCATCCTCGATGCGCTCAAGGCCGTGGCGCTCCCGGCGGTGGAGGTGCATCTCACCGATATTCAGGAGCGCGAGAGCTTCCGGCACGTGTCCTACGCGGGCATGGCGTGTGAAAAGACATTTGCCGGGCTGGGCTTTGAGGGCTACCGGAAAGCGGTCGAATATCTTGTGAACCGGGGGAAAAACGCATGATCCCATCCGAAGTATACGCGCTCGGCGCGTCCGGCAACCCCATTCGGGAGATCGCCGATTACGCCATGCGCCGCGCCGAAGAGGTCGGCGCGGAAAATGTTTACGATTTCAGCATCGGCTCGCCGAGTATCGCGCCGCCTCCGGCAGTGCAGGAAACGGCGCTGCGCCTCATGCGGGAAATGTCCCCCACGCAGCTGCACGCCTACAGCCCCGATCAGGGGCTGCCGGAGGTGCGCAGAGCCGTGGCGGATTATCTGAACGGGGCATTCTCCATGACGTACGCGCCGGAGGATATCTATATGACGAGCGGCGCCTCTGCGGGGCTCGCCATTGGCTGCCGCGCGCTGCTCTCACCGGGCGACGAGTGCATAACGCTCACGCCGTATTTCTCCGAATACCGCACCTATACCGAGGCGGCCGGCGGGGTCATGCGCGAGGTGCCCTCCGAGCCGGAGACGTTCCAGCTTGATTATGAGGCTTTTGCCGCGGCAGTGAATGAAAAAACGTGGCTCGTGATCTTAAATTCCCCGAACAACCCTTCCGGCGTCGTCCTGGGGGAGGAGAGCATAAAGAAGATCGCCGCGCTGCTCACCGAGCGCTCCGCGAAGTACGGCCATCCGATCTACATCCTTGCCGACGAGCCGTACCGCGATCTTGTCTACGACGGCGACGCCGTGCCGTACATCCCGGCCTATTATACCGATACGATCTACTGCTACTCGTTCAGCAAATCGCTCTCGCTGCCCGGCGAGCGCGTCGGCTACCTCGCTGTGCCGCCGGAGAGCAAGGATCGCGCCGCACTTCGTGCCGCCGTTTCGGGCGCGGGGCGGATGCTGGGGTATGTCTGCGCGCCTGTGCTCTTCCAGCGCGTGTGCGCCGCGTGCCTCGGCCAGACGGGAGAGCTGCGCGAGTATAAGAAAAACCGCGATCTCATCTGCGAAGGCCTCACTTCGCTCGGCTTTTCCTGCGCAAAGCCGCAGGGAGCGTTCTATCTCTTCGTAAAATCTCCGGAGGATGATGCGCGTGCTTTCTGCAAAAAGGCGATGGCGCACGATCTCCTGCTCGTGCCGGGCGACGATTTCGCCTGCCCGGGCTACGCCCGCCTTGCCTACTGCGTACCGGAGGAGCGGCTGCGCCGCTCGCTGCCCGCCTTCGCCGCCCTCGCCGCGGAATACGGCCTGAAAGCCCAATAACCCGGAAAAAAGCCGCGCCTCCTGAAAAACGGAGGCGCGGTCAAGTTTTACCACCGCTTGGGGCGGCGGAGGGCGTCGATTTTGCGGTAACAGTCCTTGCAGAGCCGCCCGCTCTGATGGAGCGGGAGCGCCGCGCCGCAGCGCGCGCAGAAACGGATGTTGTTTTTGAGATTGTAAAGCAGGATCTGATTGATGCTCTCGGCGGCGTCCTCGCGCTTTTCGTAGAGCGCGTCGCGGTCGACCGGACAGCCGAATGCCTTGGAGAACGAGAAATAGAGATCGAGCATCCGGCAGTAGCGCTCAAGCTGCGGAAGCGTGGGCGAGTGCCCTTCGGGAAGCTCCGGACAGGAGAGCGGCTGCCCCTCCGAAAAGTCGCGCAGAAACGAGAAGAACAGCTCCAGCAGCTCCTCCTCCGTTTCGTCAAACGGGATATTCGCGCACCGCAGCTCCTGCTCGCGCGTGAGCGAAAAGCCCTCCTGCCGCACCTTGCCGATGAGCGTGATATACCGGCTGACATCGAGCTTCACATACGGCGCGACGGTCGGCATTTTGTTCCACTCGGTCAGCACCTCCAGAAGATCGTGCTCCACCTGCAATACAAGCTCGGAAAACCCGGCCACAGCGATCTCGAGCGGCGGCACGACTGCTTCCAGCCCCTCGCGGATGAAGTCCAGTTTCTCCGTTGCGCCGACATAGCCCCTGTCGTACATGCCGTAGCGCCCGGCGCGCCCGGCGATCTGCTGGATCTCAGCGGGCTTCAGGTCACGCCGCTCCACGCCGTCAAACTTGCGCGTATCAAGAAAGATCACGCGCCGGATGGGGAGATTGAGCCCCATGCCGATGGCGTCGGTCGAAACGACATACTGCATCCGCCCCTCAAGAAATCCCTCCATCTGCCGCCGCCGCGTAGAGTAGGGGAGGGCGCCGTAGATGATGGCGGGCTCCTTGCCATGCGCGCGAAGATCCTCGGCCACGGAGAGCACGCCGAGCTTCGAGAACGTGATGAGTGCGTCGCCGGGTTTTACGTCGTCAAAATCGATCTCCCGGCGCATGCACACGAGCGGCGTTTTGCGAAGATGCCGGACTTCCTCCCATGTGTCGCCGGTGCTTTCAATGATGCGGATCAGAAGATCGCGCGCCTCCGGCGCGGCGCAGAGATGCACCTCCGGCGCGAGAACGCCGAGAATGGCGCGCGTCCACGCAAAGCCGCGCTCCCTATCGGCGATCATCTGGCATTCGTCGATCACCGCCACGTCATACCGCGCGGAGAGATCGAGCTTTTCCGCCGTGGCGGCGACGTGGGTGTCCCCCTCGCGGCGATCCTCCTCCTCGCCGGTCGTGAGTGAGCAGGCCACGCCAAAATCGAGCAGCCGCTCCTGCGCTTCGAGCGCGAGCAGACGGAGCGGGGCGAGATATACGCCTGTTCTCGCCCGGCGGAGCTTTTCAAACCCGGCGTAGGTCTTGCCGGTATTCGTGCCGCCGATGTGGAGGATAAAATGACGCTGCATGGCGCGTGCCTCCGGGTATTCGTCCTTGGGGTTGAGCGCAACGAGGAGCTTCAAACTGGAACGGATGGCACGCGGGATATAAAAGACCGAGTAGAGATAGGAAAGCGGATGCTGCAAAAGCTCCTGCACAGGGAACGAGCCTTTTTCGAGAAGCCCCTCGACGTTTGCCTCCGGCTGCGCGGCAGAAAAGGCGGCAATATCCCGTGCACTGATCGCGAGCAGCGCCGCGGTATAGTGTGCCGCGAGCTTCCCCGCGAGAGGAGACGTGGTGTTCGCGCCAAGCCACGGCGCGGCGGTCACAAACCGGCGGAGCGTTGCGCCGAGCGGTTCACGCCCGCTTCCATTCTCCAGATGCAAAAAGTGTTCGATATAGCTGATGCTTTGTCCCGGACGCAGCCGTTTGGCAAAGCCGACCGCCGGGATCTGGCGGAGGAACGCCTCATGGTAACGCGAGGCGAGCGTGGCCTCGCGGCTCTCCGGCAGCGCGGCGGTGTCCCAGGCCTCCTGCAAAAACCGCGCCGCCGCGGCGAGCGCAGCGTCGGCCGGTACGTTTTCAATATTCTCCGTAGATGCTGCGCGCAGCGAACGGAAGCTCTCGCTCTGCTCGGCGCGCCGGATATCGTCCATGCGCCAGGCGCGCACGCGGCGCCCGTTCCGGTAGAGCCGCTGCGGCTTCGGCAGAAGCGAGGCGATCAGCTCCTCCGTCCAGCCGCGGCTTTTGAGCGTCCCTGCCGTCCATAATTTTGTATTTTTGCTCACGTGTATTCTTACTCCTTAATCGTTCGGAAATACTATAACAGATTTTTTCGCGGCGGGCAAGCCGAGGGGCTTGACAGATACAATGGATTGTGTATAATGAGCATACACAATAAATCATCCGACAGGGAGGAATGCGCGATGGAGCTTTTGTCCGTGCGCGATCTTTGCAAAACGTATCCGGGCTTTACGCTGGATCATGTCTCGTTCTCCTTGGAGAGCGGGTATATCATGGGATTCATTGGCCGAAACGGCGCGGGAAAGACGACAACGCTCAAAAGCATGCTCGGTCTCGTCCACCCGGACGGCGGCGCGGTGGAGATGTTTGGCATGGATCTCCGGGAAAATGAATCGGCCTGCCGCCAACAGCTCGGCATCGTGCTGGGCCATGCGCGCTATTATGGCTCCAAGCGCCTGCGTGATGTCGCGGCGGTCACGGCGCGGTTTTATGAGCATTGGGACGATACAGCCTACCGCGAGTATATGAATCGCTTTGGACTCGACGAGACGAAGCGCGTGCGCGAGCTTTCCACCGGCATGTGGGTCAAGTTTACGCTCGCACTCGCGCTCTCGCACGGGGCGCGCCTTCTCGTCCTCGACGAGCCGACGAGCGGGCTCGATCCCGTGAGCCGCGACGAGCTGCTGGATATCTTCCGCGACACGGTAGCGAACGGAGAGCGCAGCATTTTGTTCTCCACGCATATTATATCCGATCTTGAAAAGTGTGCCGATCTTATCACGTACATCCACAACGGGAAGATCCTCACGAGCACCGACCGCGACACCTTCACCGACACCTACCGCAAGGTGACCGGCAGCCGGGACGAGCTGACGGACGCGGTAAAAGAATGTGCCATTGGCCTTCGCGAGCAGAGCTTCGGCTTTGAAGCGATGATGAAAACGGAGGACGCCCTCGCGTCCGGCCTTGCCTCGGAACCCATCGGCATGGAGGACATCATGGTGCACATCGAAAGGGAGGGGAGAGAATGAAAAATCTGCTGTATAAGGAGTTCCGGCTCGCCATCCATCCGACGGTATACATCTTCTTCCTGCTCACGGCGCTGCTGCTCGTACCGTCGTACCCCTATTATGTGAGCTTCTTTTATCTGATGCTCGGCGTGTTCCTCACGTTTAAGACGAACCGCGCCGAGAACGATATTTTCTATTCGGCGCTCCTGCCGGTGCGCAAGGGCGACGTTGTCCGCGCCCGCGTGCTCACCGTGGCGCTTTTGGAGCTTGCCAACATCCTCATCGCCATCCCGTTTGCAGTGATCTCTGCGAAGATTAACCCCGCGGGAGAAAATAACGCCGGCATCGAGCCGAACGTGGCGTTTTTCGGCCTGTCGCTTTTGATGTACGGCGGTTTCAACCTCATTTTCTTCCCGGTGTATTATAAAACCGGCCGCAGCGAGGGTAAGGCATTTCTTTGGGGCGGTGTGTTCACGTTTTTGTATATCATCGTTGCCGAATCGCTCGCACAGTATATCCCCTCGCCGGTCAGCGCGTATCTCGACACCGTGGAGAAGAGCGCGCAGCTCCGCCAGCTCCCGGTGCTGTTCGCCGGGATCATCCTCTGGGCGGTGTTTACACTGCTCTCGGCGAAGATCAGTGCCGAGCGGTTTGAAAAGGTGGATCTGTGAAGCTGACCGTGACGAATACATCGCCGCTGCCGCTCTACCGGCAGATGTATGACCAGCTCGCCGCGCAGATATTGCGCGGGGATATAATGCCCGGCGAGGTGCTCCCGCCGATTCGGACTGTGGCGCAGGAGCTGTCGGTCAGTCTCATTTCGGTGCGACGGGCCTGGGAAGAACTGGAGCGGGACGGATTTATCCACACCGCTGTCGGGCGCGGGACGTTTGCCGCCGCGCTTGGAGAGGCGGACAAGGCGGCCATGCGCCGCGCCATTTTAAAAGAAAAGCTCACCGACGCCGCGCAGTTCTGCGCGGCTGTCGGCGCGTCCGGAGAGGAAGCGGCGGCGCTGCTGCGCGAGCTGATGAAGGAGGAAAACGCATGAGCAAGAAACTGCTGCTGATCGCTACCGGAGGCACGATCGCCTCACGCCCGGCGGAGGACGGCCTCACGCCGGAACTGACAAGCGAAGAGCTTCTGCAATGCATCCCGGAGGTGCGTTCTCTCTGCGAGATCGACACGGTGCAGCCCTTTAATCTGGACAGCACAAACATGCGCCCGCAAAATTGGGTCGAGCTTGTGAAGATCATCCGGGAAAAATACGAGGAGTACGACGGCTTTGTCATCACCCACGGCACCGACACGATGGCCTACGCCGCCGCAACGCTCTATTATCTCATTCAGAACAGCCCCAAGCCGGTCGTCCTGACCGGCTCGCAGGTATCCATCTATGCGCGCGATACCGACGCGCGGGAAAATCTGCGCAACGCAATCACCTATGCCGCCGATGACGACGCCTGCGGCATCCACCTCGTGTTCGATAACAAGGTCATCTGCGCCAACCGCGCGCAGAAAACGCGCACACGCAGCTTCAACGCCTTTTCGAGCATTGATTACCCGGAGGTCGCCGTTATCCGCGGCAGTGAGGTGCGCTATTATATCCGGGAGTCATTCCCCGGCCCGGCGCGGTTTTATGAGGCGCTCGACAGCCGTGTCTGCGTCATCAAGCTCATTCCCGGCATGGCGCCCGGCATTCTGGACTATGTTGCCGAGCACGCCCACGCGGTCATCATCGAAAGCTTCGGCGTCGGCGGCGTGCCGTATTACGATAACGACGAGTTCACCGAGAAGATCGGCCATCTCCTGCGAAACCATGTGAAGGTCATCTTCACCACGCAGGTTTCCCACGAAGGGAGCGACATGGAGCTCTACCGCGTGGGCTTTCGCATCAAGAAAAAGTACGAGCTGCTGGAGGCCTACACCATGACGACCGAGGCGGTCGTCGCCAAGGTCGAGTGGGCGCTCGCCAACGCCAAAGACGACGCGGAATTCCGCCAGCTCTTCCTCACCCCCGTCGGCAACGACCGGCTCTGATAAGGGATAAAGTGAAACCGTCCGGAGAAATTCTCCGGACGGTTTTGCATCGGTAAAGCCTTCCTCTTTGAGGAAGGTGTCTCGGCGCAGTGCGACGGGACGGAAGGAGTTGACTTCCGTTGACAGTTGATTTTGCGAAACGTATTAATGACAATCTCGTACAGCTTTTCCTGTGGATGTTATACAATACTGAATATCTGATCCTCTTCCGCTAAATCCTACAGGGTCACACTGGTAAATGTACCCTCGTGCAACGGCTTCATCGATCATATCCACAGGAAACCTTCTTTCTAAGTATCCTCGGCTTACTCTGTTTCCTTTACTGAACAGAATAAGCATGCCATAGAAATCTTTTTCAGTATACATTTCCGTTACTCCTTTAGTCCGAAATATTAATCCATATAGCAGGGCGAATACCAACGTTATTCCAGTTAACACGGTCGCCACCGTTGTCGACCCAACCGGAGGCAGCAACAAGGGCGGCATCATCTTGATCTCGGCCAGGCGACCGCAACCATAGCCAGCAGGTAGCTGCTCCACCTTTGGTATTATTGCGGCTCGTATCTGCACCATTTGCTTTTGCATATACCGTCGGTACGCACATTCTCGCGTCATCCGTCTTGAAGTACCTGTTTACTTCTGTGATGCTGAGGAGAAATACTCTATCCTGTGTGGCAATACCGGGATTTGTGCTGTAATCAGGATTCTTACCAGCAGATACCGTCACCGTGGGGATCATGGCTTTTTCCCCATCCGAGAACGCCGTGTTAAGAAAGTCATCGTTTAGCCATTGACGCAACGTGCAGCTCTGCCAAGTCACATCTTTTCCGTGTGCGTTATACTGTTGACAGTCCAAAGCATATTGGCTAATAACAAGAAGCCTGTTACCCCTTTTCGCAAGCACCAGCCACTCTATATTTTCTTTACCGTTGGATGTGTCGTTATCCTGCTCGTACTTTCCGAAAATGACCGTGTCGCCCACAGCCGCACTGTCTAAAGCTGGTTTATAGTATTGATATGTAGCATTTATCCGTTGAGTTTCGCTATCCTTATACTCCACACCATCCAAAAGCGTCAGCGCCGCTTCATAGTCCTGCGCATCAATGCGCTTCATGGCCCGATTGTATTTGCTTTCCGCAATCGCTTCATCGTTTCCAATCTTTTCTAAAAGAGTATACGCAGAATCATAATCCTCGGCATCAATGGCTGTCATTGCACGATCGTACATGTCCTCCACGATCGCCTCTGTATTTCCAAGCTCACTCAGCATTGCGTAAGCTGAATCATATTCCCCGGCGTCGATCAAGTTCATGGCTTTGTTATATTTCTGCCGGGGGATGATCACATGCGTCAGAAGGAGCACAAACGCGATGCATGCGCAGACAGTTGGAATCACGATCGCTGCAATTTTCTTCGCTTTCTGTGCGGCTTTCTTGGCTCTTGCTGCTTTTTCTTCTGCGGCGGCTTTGGCTTCCTCCTCGGCCTTTCGGCGCTCTTCGGCTTCCTTTTGCAGACGATCGTTTTTCTCCGCTTTCAGCGCTTCCGCATCGAACGGCAGGAGGGCTGCAAGCCTGCTGCCGCAGACATGGCAGACCTCTTCGTCCGCGCGGTTGAGCGCGCCGCAGGCGCAGAACCAGAGATCCTTATGCTTTTGCGGAAAGCTCTTTGCCGCCGCACCGTATTTCAGCCGGTACTGCTTTACAAGCTCTTCGTCGCCGAGCGCTTTGCTGAGAGCGTCCGGTTTCGGCAGCGCGGAGAGCACCTCGCCGGAGGCATTCCAGACCGTGTTGTCCGAAAAGGCGACCCACGCCACCGAAACCGAGAACGAGCGCGCCGAGACATCCGGCAGAGAGATGAGAGCCTTCTGCCCAAATTCCGCACTGCGTCCGGCGTCAAGGTCGAGATACTCCTTTTCGACCATGCCTTCCAGCGGCTTGCCCAGCGTATCAAAGCACATGATGCGAACCGCAGCGGCCTTGATTCTTCTATCGCCGATGTTCCTGATTTTGAGCTGTGCAAGCACCGCTCCGGTCTGGTTGTCCTTGAGTAAAGCGCCCGCAGAAATAACGACCGGCGAGCCTTCAGAATACAGGTTTTCTTCCAGCGCAAAGAGGCGCGTATATCTCTCGCTCATACCCGCACCTCAAATTTCCGGGATTTCGTCGTCGCGCGCCGGCAGATCGGCAGACGCCGCTCCCGTGCCGCCGCGGCGGTCGGGCAGCGCAATGACCATCGGGATGCCGACAAACCCGACAAGGAACGTCCACCAGAAGTATTTCTCATCTGCATACCCTTTATCTTTTGCGATAAGCTCAAACTCCTTTGCCGCGAAGTACGCCACGACAATCCCTGCGATACCTGCAATAGCAATAGCTGCTCCCATAGATTTACCCTCCCCATGTCTTTTAAAAGAAGATAAGTCCATTATATATATATATATATCTGCAAGAGGTTAAACATGTTTTTTTCAGATAATTTGCAGCGTCTGAAGGGACGCTGCTGTGATTTTGTTAAATATTTTCTTTCGGTTGAAATAGCGCCTCTCAGCATGTAAAATAGAGGGAGTAATCTTTTACGGAGGGACGCCATGATCAGCCTTTGCAGCGATTGGGAATTCACCCGTGAGTGGAACGCCGGTTTTACCCGCGGCGAGGGACGTTTTCCGCGCGTCGATCTCCCGCACACGGCGGGGGAGGTGCCGCTGCACTACGCAAAGCCCGAGGACTATGCCGGCATTTGCGGCTACCGGCGGACGCTCTCCGTGCCGCTCGAATACCGCGGCAAGCGCCTCTTCCTGCAATTTGACGGCGCGGCGCATTATGCCGAGGTATATCTAAACGGCGAAAAGCTCGCCGCTCATGCCTGCGGCTACACGGCTTTCCGCGTGGAGATCACGTCCGCCGTGCGCTATGGCATGGAAAACCGCCTGGCCGTGCGGCTCGATACAACGGAAAATCCCGCCGTGCCGCCGTTCGGCTTCGTGCTGGACTATCTCGCCTACGGCGGACTCTACCGCGAAGTCTGGCTCGATGTCCGCGGCGCGGATGTCATTGAGGACGTCTTCGTCATGACGCCATCGCTCGACCGTGCTGAGGTCACCCTTACCGTATCCGGCGCCCTCGCCCGCCGCCGCGTTACGCTGCTCGACGATACCGGCGCTGTCTGTGCTGTGGCAGAGGGTTACGATAATAAATATTATGTTAACTATCCGAATGCTCGCCCGTGGACGCTGGACGAGCCCAATCTCTATTTGATCCGTGCCGAGCTGCTTGACGAGAGCGGCGCGGTGACCGACGAAAGGACCGTCCGCTTCGGCTTTCGCACGGCGGAGTTTCGCCGCACGGGGTTTTATCTCAACGGCGAGCGCGTGTTCCTCCGCGGATTGAACCGCCACCAATGCTATCCCTACATGGGCTATGCCGCACCCGAGACGCTCCAGCGTGAGGACGCGCGGATCCTCAAGGAGGAGCTTTGCTGCACGGCGGTGCGCACATCGCACTACCCGCAGAGCCAGCATTTCATCGATGCCTGCGACGAGCTGGGCCTGCTCGTTTTTACCGAGCTTCCCGGCTGGCAGCACATCGGCGATGCGGCGTGGAAGCGCCAGGCGTTCGAAAACGTGCGCGAGATGGTGACGCAGTACCGTAACCATCCGTCCATCGTCCTCTGGGGCGTGCGCATCAACGAAAGTCTGGACGATGATGCGTTTTACCGCGAAACAAATGCGCTCGCGCACTCGCTCGATCCCTCGCGCCAGACCTCCGGCGTACGCTATCTCGAAAGGAGCCATCTTTTGGAGGACGTGTATGCCTATAACGACTTCTCGCACGACGGCGCAGCGCCGGGAGCGAAGAAGCGCAGCGCCGTGACGCCGGATATGGATAAGCCCTATCTTATCTCCGAGTGCAACGGCCACATGTTCCCGACGAAATCCTTTGACCCGTGGGAAAAGCGGCAGGAGCACGCCCTGCGCCACGCGCGCGTGCAGAACGCCGCCGCGTCCGACGGCGAGATCTCCGGCTGCTTCGGCTGGGTGATGTTCGATTATCCGACGCACAAGGACTTCGGCTCCGGCGACCGCGTGTGCTATCACGGCGTGATGGACGCCTTCCGGAATCCCAAGCTCGCCGCGGCGCTCTATGCCAGTCAGGGAGACAAAACACCGGTGCTCGAAGTAGGCTCGCCGATGGACATCGGCGATTATCCCGCCGGAAACATCGGCGATATTTGGGCATTCACGAACGCCGAGGAAGTCGCGCTCTATAAAAACGACCAGTATGTTGCCGCGTTCCGCACAAAGGGCTGGGACGGGCTTCCGCATGGCCCGGTCGCGATCGATGACACGATCGGCGAGCTGCTCGAGACGCAGGAGCACTTCCCGCACGACAAAGCAGAACTGCTGCGAAAATGTCTCGTCTCTGCCGGAAAGAACGGCCTTGCCGGGATGCCGGTCGCAGACAAGGCGCGCATGGCGTGGGCGATGGCGCGCTACAAGCTCACCATGGACGACGGCGTTGCGCTCTTCGGCAAATACGTCGGCAACTGGGGCGGCGCGGCCACGCGCTGGCGCTTTGATGCCCGTACCGGCGGCGAGACCGTCGCGAGCGTGACGCGTGCTTCGGGCGCAGCGCTGCATATGGAAGTGCGTGTGAGCAAAACAGAACTTCACGTGGGCGACACGTGGGACGCCGCCGCGGTGCGCGTCCGCATTCTCGATGAATATGGCACCCCCGCCTCGTATGCGCAGCTTCCGGTGCGCTTCACGCTTACCGGCGCGGCAGTGCTCATCGGCCCTGAGACCGTGACCGCCGAGGGCGGCATGACCGGCACCTATGTGCGCACCGCCGGCGAGAGCGGGGAAGCCGTTCTTCGCATTTCCGCCGCCGGCCTGCCGGAGGAAGAGGTGCGCTTTTCGATCCAAGCACAAAACGTCGAACAGGAGTGAAGGAATATGGAACTTCTATGGCGCGTGGAACTGGAAAACGGCGGGACCGTCACCGGCAGCACGCTGCTGCAGCCGGGCGAGAACCGCATCGTCTGTGAGCTGCCGGACGATACGCTCAAAAGCGTGACCGGCGCGATGCTCTGGGAGACAGAGCCCGAGGAGCGCATTTTTATCAACGGCTTTCAGAGCTGGACATATTCGCCGGAGTGCGGCGTGAACGATCATACGCTCTCCTTTGCAAGCCCGCTGGCGCGCTTCAAGCCGCTGGGGCTTGAGCGCTATGGCGATTACTATTTCACCGACTATCCGGAAACGCCGGGCGTTACGCACGGCGAGTCCTATGCCTACTGGCGGCGCGGCGAGTATTTCCGTCTGCTCGGCTCGCTCGACGAGACGAGCGGGTATACGCTTATCCGCTATGACGCCAACGCCGAAAAGCTCACGCTCTCGCGCGACTGCTGCGGCGTGCGCTGCAACGGGGCGTTCCATGTGTTTGATCTCTTCTATGCCGAGGGCACGGAAAACGACGTCTACAACGGCTGGTTCGCCGCCATGGGCCTGCCGAAAAAGCCCATAGAGCGCATTGCCGGGTATTCAAGCTGGTATAACCGCTATCAGGATATCGACGAGACATGCATCCTCTCCGATCTCTCTGGCTGCGCCGGGGTGCTCTCCGAGGGCGACGTATTCCAGATCGATGACGGCTGGGAGCCCGCCGTGGGCGACTGGCTAACAACGGACGCGAAGAAATTTCCGAAGGGTCTTCGCGGCACAGCGGACAAGATCCATGAAAACGGCTTTCGCGCGGGGCTCTGGCTCGCGCCGTTCGTCTGCCAGAAGGATTCGGAGATCTTCCGGCGGCATAAGGACTGGCTGCTGCGCGTGGACGGGAAGCCATGGTACTGCGGCATGAACTGGGGCGGCTTCTATGCGCTCGACTTTGACCATCCGCAGGCCGCGGCGTATCTGCGCGATGTGTTCCGCCGCGTATTCACCGACTGGGGCTTCGATCTCGTGAAGCTCGACTTTCTCTATGCCGCTGCGCCGGTCAATCTCCCGACGGAGAGCCGTGCCAAGCGCATGCGCCGCGCCGTGAGCTTTTTGCGTGAAATGTGCGGCGACCATCTCATCATCGGCTGCGGCGTGCCGCTCATGCCTGCGTTCGGTCTCGTGGACTACTGCCGCATCGGCTGCGATGTCGGGCTCGACTGGGACGGCTCCTTTATTATGAAAATGGCGCACCGCGAGCGCATTTCCACAAAGCAGTCGCTCGAAAATACGCTTTTCCGCCGCGGTTTGAATGGGCGCGCGTTTGGGAACGATCCGGATGTGTTCTTCCTTCGCAGCGACAATCTCAAGCTCTCCGATACGCAGAAAACAATGCTCGCGCGCGCAGACGCTCTGCTCGGAAGCGTGTTCTTCACCTCCGACGACATGAGCGCCTACGACGAGGAGAAGCGCGAGACCTACCGTGAGCTGCGCCGGTTGCGGAGCGCTGAAAATGTGCGTGTCTGCATGGACGGCATGCCTCGCATTGAATATACGCTTGACGGCGAGAAGCAGCGCCTCGCGCTGCCATTCCTGCCGAGCGACACGCGATACTCATAAAGGAGGGATTCTTATGGAAGAAAAACGGGAAACGAATCCCCGCGTAAACTTTCTTATCAACATTGCATACTGGGCGGTGATCGTGGCGATCATCTTCCTGGTGTTCAAGTACCTCATCAACATAATGATGCCGATCTTCCTCGCGTTCATTTTCGCGGCGATCGTGCGTCCGATCTCCCGCGCGCTGAGCCGGGAAACGCGCTATGTCCGCGGCAAGGACGGAAACAAAGTTCTGGTAAAGCGGAAATTCCACATGAACCGCAATGTGGCCGGGATCATCAGCGTGCTTGTGCTGTTCATCGTCGTCGGCGGCCTTCTGACGCTCATCGTCGTCCGCCTGACCGATACGATCGTGGATTTCGTGTCGTTCGCGCCGACGTTTTATGAACAGAGCGTCCTCCCCGGCATCACAAAGCTCTATAACTGGGTGCTGGAGGTAGGCGAACGGTTCGATGTGTCCATCATGGACGCTATTGAGCAGGCCCTGCCCGGCATGATCTCCAATCTCGGCAGCGCGGTCACCAACCTCTCCGGCAAGATCGTCAGCGGCATCACCGGCATTGCGAGCCGCCTGCCGAGCATATTGCTCAACAGCATCATCTGCCTGATCGCCACGGTCTTTATTTCCGTGGACTTTGACCGCATCAGGCTCTTCATTCGGAAAAACCTGCCCGAAAAACCGCTGCGCGTTGCGGTGAATGTCAAGAACTCGTTCCTTGAGATGATCTGGCAGTTCATCAAGTCCTATGCCATCATCTTCTGCATCACCGTGGCGGAGATCACCATCGGCCTTCTGATCGTCGGCGTGGGGAACCCGCTGCTTTTCGGTATCCTCATCGGCATTTTTGATGCGCTGCCCATCGTCGGCAGCGGCATGATCCTCCTTCCGTGGTCGATCATCACGCTTCTCACTGGCAATACGATGCGCGGTCTCGGCATCCTCATCATCTATGCCGTCGTTGTAATCGCGCGCCAGATCATTGAGCCGAAGATCGTCGGCAAGCACGTCGGTCTGCGCCCGATCGTAACGCTCACGTGCATGTACGCCGGTTCCAAGCTCTTCGGCGGTCTTGTCGGTCTTTTTGGTCTGCCGATCACCGCCGCCATTATCATGGATCTCAACTCGAGCGGTATTTTCCATATCTTCAACTCCGTGGGGGATGACCTGAACGACGGGGACAAAACGGGAGCCGGCGAAGCGGAAACAGGCGAAGCCGGGACGAACGAATCCGGAACGGACGGAGAGAAAAACGCATGACGATCAATATTTTGGCTATTGGCGACGTTGTCGGGCAGACCGGCCTCGCCTTTCTCAGGGAGCATTTAAAGCCGCTCCAAAAGCTCAAGGGCATTTCGTTCACCGTGGTGAACGGCGAAAACGCCAATGTCGTCGGCATCACGCCCGCGCAGGCGGACGCCATCTTTGAAGCCGGGGCGGACGTTGTGACGCTCGGCAACCACACATGGACGCGCTGGGAGCTGCAGCCGTATCTCGACGAGAAGGCGCGCATCCTGCGCCCGGCAAACTATGCCCTCCAATGCCCCGGCCGCGGCGACGCGACCTATACAACGCCGTTCGGCCCCATCCGCGTCATCAACCTGCTCGGCCGGTTTTCTCTCGATACCAATACCGATAACCCGTTCCCGACCGTGGACGCGCTGCTCGCGGAAAACCAGACGCGCATGGTGCTTGTCGATATGCACGCCGAGGCGACGAGCGAAAAGCTTGCCATGGGCTGGTTTCTGGACGGGCGCGTTTCGGCGGTGTGGGGCACGCATACCCATGTCCAGACCTCGGATTGTCGCGTTTTGCCGCGCGGCACGGGGTACATCTCCGATCTTGGCATGACGGGGCCGAGCGAATCGGTGCTCGGCATTGCGCCGGAACAGTCCATCCGAAAATTCCTCGGCGATCCTCCGCGCCGGTACGAGCAGGCAAAGGGTCCCGGAAAACTCGAAGGCGCGATTTTTACCATCGATACTGAGACCGGCGCATGCACCGCCGTCGAGGCGATCCGCATAACGCCATGATCCGGATCATTCATGCCGCCGACCTGCATCTTGATTCGCCCTTTGAGTCGCTCAGCGCGGAAAAGGCGTCCGTCCGCCGCAGCGAGCAGAGAGCGCTTCTCGACCGCATTGCGGCGGAGACCAACGAGCGAGATGCCGATCTCCTCTTTCTTGCCGGCGACCTTTTGGACAGCAGCAGCGCCTACGCCGAAACCGGCGAGGCGCTGCTTGCTGCGCTAGAAAAGGTGCACGTTCCCGTATTCATTGCGCCGGGAAACCACGACTGGTACTCCCGGCGCTCACCGTATGCGCGCCTGCGCCTCCCGGATAATGTCCACATCTTCCGCACGTCACGACTGGAGAGCGTTTTCCTGCCGGAGTTTCGTGTGCGTGTATGGGGCGCGGGCTACACATCGCCTTCGTGCGAGGCGCTGCTGCGCGGTTTTCATGCTCCGGCGGAGGAGGGCGTAACGCAGCTTCTTGTGCTGCACGCCGAGCTTGGCCGGCCAAACTCCCCATATTGCCCTGTGACGGAGGTGGAGCTTGCGCAAAGCGGCATGCGGTATGCTGCGCTCGGCCACATACATCTCGGATGCGGCCTGCGCCGCGCCGGAGAGTGCTTTTACGCATGGCCCGGTTGCCCGGAGGGACGCGGTTTTGATGAGTGCGGCGAGAAAGGCATATTACAGATCGATATTGACGGAGAGCAAGTCAAAGCCGGCTTTATTCCGACCGCCGCGCGCCGGTATGAAAAGCTGCACGTGGAGCCGGGCGCGGACGTGCTTGCCGCGATCCGCGCCGCGCTGCCGGAGGATACGGCAGACGATATTTATAAGATCATTCTGACCGGCGAGAGTCTCGCGGCGCCGGATCTTGCCTATCTCCGGCAGACGCTGGAACGCGATTTTTTCGCGCTCACGCTCGCGGACGAAACGGTTCCGCCGCGCGATCTCTGGCGGCGTGCCGGGGAGGACAGTCTCGCCGGACGGTTTCTGCGCCGGATGCAGCGGCGCATCGAAGCCGCGCAGACCGAAGAGGAAAAGAAATTGCTCCTGCGCGCCGTACGCTGCGGCATTGCCGCGCTTGAGGGTTGGGAGGTGCGGCTGTGATCGTGCGGAAAATGACGGCGAGCTTCGGCGTGCTGCAAAACCGCACACTTGAGCTGTCACCGGGGCTGAATATCATTGAAGCGCCCAACGAATACGGAAAAACAACGTGGTGCGCGTTTCTGCGCGCCATGCTCTACGGCATCGACACCGCCCAGCGCGGCCGCGCCGGGAAAAAGCCGGACAAGGTGCTGTACGCTCCGTGGAGCGGTTCCCCGATGGCGGGGACGATGGAGATCACGTTCGGCGGGAAGGACATTACCCTTTCGCGCTCGACGCGCATTCCCTCGGCGCCCATGCGCGTTTTTTCCGCTGTGTATTCCCGCTCCGGTCAGCCGGTTCTCGATCTTACCGGGGAAAACGCCGGAGAAACGCTCACCGGCGCGTCACTGCCGGTATTTGAGCGCACGGCGTTCATTGGCCCGGCGGGGCTCGGCGTGCAGCAGGGCGCGGAGCTTGAAAAGAAGATCGCCTCGCTTATCACGGCAGGGGAGGAGAGCGGCTCGTTTTCGGAGGCGGAGGCGCGGCTGCGCGCCCTGCAGCGAAAGTGCCGTTACCGTACCGGCGGCCGCCTGCCGGAGCTGGAAGCGGAAATGGCGGCGGTGAGGGAAAAGCTCGCCGCTATCGATAAAACTGCCGAGGAGCTTGCGCGTGCGGAGGAACTGGCGGAAAACGCCCGGCTCCACAGCGCAAACGCCCAGAAAAATCTCGCCGGAGCGCAGGAAAAGCGGCGCACCGACGCGATGGCGCGCCTCGAAGCCTGCTGCGCGGCGCGTGAAAAGGCCGAAAACGAGGCCGCGCGGCGCGAGCAGGCGTCTGCCGCGGCGGACGAGGAGCTTCGCGCCGGGATCCTCTGCGGCGCAGAGCCGGACGAAACGGCGGAAAACCGAGCCTTTGATGACGAACGGCGGGCGAAAAAAGCCGAACGCGCAGCAAACGCACCCGGCATAGGACGGTGGGTATGGATACTGCTTGTGCTTCTTGCCGGCGGCTTCGCTGCCGCGGGCTTTTTCCGCAGCGTGTTCTGGATCGGTGCTGCCGCGGCGCTTCTCGCGCTCGCGGCGGTGGGGATCGTATCGGCGTTCCGTTCGCGTGACCGTGCCGATGCCGACCGGATGCTCCTTGAGATACTGAACCGGTACGGCGCCGAAGCGCCGGAGGATATTCCGGAACGGTTCGACGAGTATTACGTGCAATGGGAAGAGGCCGACGCCCTCGCCCGTGCGGCGGAGGAAGAGCGCGAATACGCCCGGAGCCTTGCCGAAAAGGAGCTGCGGCTCCATCAGGAACTCAAGGCGATCCTCGGCGGCGATGCCGCGCCGCTCCGCCAGATGTCGGAAAACGAAAAGAAGGAGCAGCTTCTCCGTGAGGAGACGGCCCGCCTGCGCGGACGGCTCGATACGCTTGGCGATCCGCTGGTCTGGAAAACCCGCCTGCGTGAGCTGGAAGAGGAACACGAACGTGTGGAATTTGAGCTGGAGGCACTGACCGCCGCGCTCGACGAGCTGGCGCTTGCTGATGAGGAGATGCGCTCGGAGTTTTCCCCGGCGCTGGCAAAAAGCGCCGCGTCGGTGCTCTCCCGGCTGACCGGCGGAGTGTATACGGAGCTCACGCTCGACCGCGAGCTGAACGCGCTTGTCCGCTGCGCCGGGGAACCGGTGCTCCATGAGAGCGCCTTCCTCAGCCGGGGAACCGCGGATCAGCTCTATCTTGCGCTGCGCCTTGCGCTGTGCGATATGCTCCTCGGCGGGGATGAGCCCTGCCCGATCGTGCTCGACGACGCGCTCATCAACTTTGACGATGCGCGCATGGGCTATGCGCTCGACTATCTCGCCGAGATAGCGCAGCACCGGCAGATACTGCTCTTTTCCTGCCACAGCCGCGAAAAGCGGTATATACAAGCAAAAAATGAGGACTGATGCGGAATGCATCAGTCCTCATTTTCTGTATCGGATGTTTCTTCGGTTTCCACGGCGCTGTCGGTAATGACGCGGATCACATCGTTCCGCACGGAGGCAAAACCGCCGTGCACCACGGTGTGAAACACGGCCTCACCGTGCAGCAGCGCGTCCGCCGGGCCGTCGCCCAGCGCGAGCACCGCCGGAAGATGGCCGCGGTGAAAGCCGACCTGTCCGCCCCCGTGTCCGGTCTCATCATCGCAGATCGTGAGGTGTACGCTGTCGCAGTGAACGTCAACGGCCTCGCCGTGCGGCGTGAGAACAATGAGCTCAAGCGGTGCGGTGGAATCGTTCGTTTTTCCGGTCATGCCGTTATCCCACCCTTTCAGCGGCCCTTGGCGTATACGTCCTCAATGGAACCTGCCATGAGGAAGTTCTGCTCCGGGATGTTGTCGCAATCGCCGCCGAGAATGGCTTCAAAGCCCTTGATCGTGTCCTCAATGTGCACGAACTTGCCGGGCATGCCGGTGAAGCTCTCCGCCACATGGAACGGCTGGGACATAAAGCGCTGCACGCGGCGCGCACGGGAAACGGTTTTCCGATCCTCCGGCGAGAGCTCGTCCATGCCGAGAATAGCGATGATGTCCTGCAGTTCGTTGTAGCGCTGCAAGACACGCTGCACTTCCTTGGCCGTCTGGTAATGGCGTTTGCCGACGATGTCGGGCGTGAGCATGCGGGAGGAGGATTCGAGCGGCGCGACGGCAGGGTAGATGCCGAGCTCTACGATGCTGCGCGAAAGGACGGTTGTGGCGTCCAGATGGGAGAACGCGGTCGCCGGGGCGGGGTCGGTCAAATCGTCCGCGGGAACGTAAATTGCCTGCACCGAGGTGATGGAGCCGTTCTTCGTGGAGACGATGCGCTCTTGCAGCATACCCATTTCGGAGGCCAGCGTCGGCTGGTAGCCGACGGCGGAGGGCATGCGCCCGAGCAGCGCGGAAACCTCGCTGCCGGCCTGGGTGAAGCGGAACACGTTATCGATGAAGAGCAGAACGTCCTTGTGCGAGTGCTCGCGGAAGTATTCGGCGATCGTGAGGCCTGCGAGCGGCACGCGAAGACGCGCGCCCGCGGTCTCGTTCATCTGGCCGAACACGAGCGCCGTCTTCTCGATAACGCCGGACTCCTTCATTTCGTTCCAGAGGTCGTTGCCCTCGCGGGAACGCTCGCCGACACCGGCGAACACGGAGTAGCCGTTATGCTCAAAGGCAATGTTTCGGATCAACTCCTCGATAAGGACGGTCTTGCCGACGCCCGCACCGCCGAAGAGGCCAATTTTGCCGCCCTTGGCATACGGTGTCATCAGGTCGATGACCTTGATGCCGGTTTCCAGCACATCCCCGGCGGGGACGATGTCGGTAAAGTCCGGCGCATGGTGATGGATCGGCCAGCGGTCGGCGGCAGGGATCGGACCGGCGCGGTCGATCGGCTCGCCGGTGACGTTGATCATGCGGCCAAGCATCCCTTCGCTGGCGGGAACGGAGATCGGCGCGCCGGTGTCCACGGCCTCCATGCCGCGGGACATACCGTCCGTCGGGCGCATGGAGATGCAGCGCACCTCGCCCTTCCCGAGCTGCTGCAGGCATTCAAGCACATGAACGCTGCCGTTGATGGTGACCTCGACGGCGTGGAAAATATCCGGGACGTTGCTGTGTTCCGGGAACTGCACGTCCACAACGGGGCCGCTGATGCGAGATATGGTACCAATATTTCCGGCGGACATAAGCTTATTCTCCTTGCTGCAGATTGCCGGAGGCGATCTCAATGACGCTGGCGGTGACGTCCGCCTGTCTCCGGCGATTGATGGTGGTTTCGAGTTTGGCGGCGGATTCCGTCGCGCTGTCACAGGCGGAGCGCATTGCCATGAGCGTGGCGGCCTGCGCGCCGGAGGCGTTATCAAGCGCCACGGCGAATACCTCGTTGTTGAGGCACGTGAGTGCCAGCCGCGCGCCGATGGCGGCGGGACTCGGCAGATACAAAATGCCGTCCGGATTGGCGGATCTATGCTCGTCCGCGTCCGGGAGGATTTGCCGGTCGGTCGGCTCCTGCGTGAGCATGTTGCGGTAGCGCTGATAAATGAGCCGCACGCGGTTCACAGCGCCCGTGGTGTAGAGCGTTTTCAGATGCTCGCAGAGCGCGTGCGTTTCTTCATAGCTCGGTACATCCGAGAGGATAAACTCCTCATATTCGAGCCCGTGTTCGCGCAGATACGCGCTTGCCTTGCGGCTGCATGAGATAACATGCGGCGTTTCCGGCTCATTGGCAAGCACGCGATCCATGAAGCGGAAGAGCTCGGCATTAAAGCCGCCGCAGAGCCCGCGGTTGCTGCCGAACAGAACAAGACAGTTTTTTGCTTCGATCTTGTCCGTCTCGCGGCAGATGCCAAACCGCCCGAGCAACGCGAGCATGTCGGCGCTGCCGTCGGCGTAGGGGGAAAACTCCTCGCGGACTTTGCTCACACGGGAATACTTGATCGTGGCGGCGGTGCGCATCGCCTCGGCGAGCTGACCGGTGGCGCGGATGCTCTTCAGCCGCTTTCTGAGCTGCTGCAGTCCTGCCATCAGAGCGCCTCCGCAAACGCTGTGAGCGCGGCGTTGAGCGCGGCTTTGGTATCATCGTCGAGCTTTCTGCCGGTTTTGAGCGTTTCGGTAAGAGCCGGCTCCTTCGTGATGAACCACGAGAAGAGCTGGGAGGAAAAGTCGTTGAGATCGTCTGCCTCCAACTTATCGGCGTAGCCGCCGGAGACGGCAAAAATGAGCAGCGCCTGCTGCCAGTCGGGCAGGGGGGAGAAGCGATCCTGCCGGAGAGCGGCCATCATCTTGGCACCCGCGGCAAGCGTTTTGCGCGTTGTCTCATCCAGATCGGAGCCGAACTGCGTAAAGGAGGCAAGCTCGCGGTACTGGGCAAGCCCGGTGCGCAGCGAGGAGGCGACCTGCTTCATGAGCTTCGTCTGCGCCGCGCCGCCGACGCGCGATACCGAGAGACCGACGTTGACCGCCGGGCGCTGGCCTTCATTGAAGAGGTCGGCTTCGAGGAAGATCTGGCCGTCGGTAATGGAAATGACGTTCGTGGGGATGTAAGCGGAGATATCGCCCGCCTGTGTCTCAATGACGGGCAACGCCGTAACGCTGCCGCCGCCGGCTTCGGCATTGATGCGCGCGGCGCGTTCGAGCAGACGGGAATGCAGATAAAAGATATCGCCGGGGTACGCCTCGCGCCCGGACGGGCGGTGCAGCAGCAGGGAAATTTCACGGTAGGCGACAGCGTGCTTGGAGAGATCGTCGTACACGATCAGCACGTCGCGGCCCTTGTACATGAAGAATTCGCTCATCGCCGCACCGGCGAACGGCGCGATGTATTGGAGCGACGCAGAATCGGACGCCGTGGCGCACACGATCGTCGTATACTCCATCGCACCGGCGGCCTCCAGCCGCGCGGCGATCTCCGCAACGGTGGCGCGCTTCTGGCCGATGGCAACATAGATGCAGAGCACATTCTGCCCCTTCTGGGCGAGGATCGCGTCAATGGCGATGGCGGTCTTGCCGGTCTGACGGTCGCCGATGATGAGCTCACGCTGGCCGCGGCCAATGGGCACAAGTGCATCGATCGCCTTGATGCCGGTGTGCAGCGGCACGGAGACCGACTGCCGGTCCGGGATGGCGGGAGCCTGAAATTCGATGGGGCGCGTTTCGGTGCTCCAGATGCGGCCTTTACCATCCACCGGTTTGCCGAGCGCGTCCACGACGCGGCCGAGCATTTCCTCGCCGACGGGGACGCTTGCCATCTTGTTCAGACGGCGCACACGGCTGTAGCTGTCCACATGGTCGTAGCGGCCAAAGATGATGCAGCCGACGCGGTCGGCCTGAATGTCCATGACCATGCCGCGCTCGCCGTTGACGAACTCGACCAGCTCGCCGTACATGATATCGGCGAGACCGTCCATCCAGCAAATGCCGTCCGAAACACTGAGCACGCGTCCGACCTGGAACACATCGATGCCGAGCTTCATGTGCTGTACGGCGTCGAGCATACCGGCACGGATAGACTCCGCATCCGTTTCCGTGAGAGGCCGGTCGTTGAGCGCTTTGCCGAGACGGTAGAGCTTGTTGGAAATGGTGTAGTCGTAGATCGTGTCGCCGATGCGAAGCTGCAGTCCACCGATCAGCTCGTCCTTCTGACGCACCCAGTAGGAGATCTTCCCTCCGGCGGCGGCCACAAGCGCTTCCGTCCGGGTGCGTACTTTCTCGACGATCTCGTCGGGAAGCGCTGCGGCGGAGGTGAGCGTTACATACAGCACACCCTTGCGGGAGAGGTAGGAAACGTCGCCGGGCGTCAGATGAATCTGCGCGAGGATCTGATCTACGGCCTCGTTCTGGCGGGCAAGCTTTGTCGCCTGATAGGCTTCCGAGCGCATGTGCTGCTCGGCGAGAGAGAGAACCTGCTCAATGATCTGCGCGCGGGTCGTGAAGAGCATTTCACGGCGCTGGTCGGCGGCGTTCGCTTCATACTGCGTCTCAATTTCGGCGAGCGCGGCCTTTTCGGCGTCCTCCGCTGCGGCAATCTCGGACTTCAGCGCCGAATCGTCCGGTGCGGCGCTCTCCGGGAGCGCTTCGGGGGTGAACGGCGCTTCTGCCTCGTCCAGCTCCTGCGCGATGCGCTCCCGGCGGGAACGGAAAATCTTCACAATGGATTTTCGCCCGACGAGATAGATGAGCCCCGCAAGGATCAGAAGATTGATAATGGCATATACAAAACGCATAATCATTTCGTCCTGTTCGTAGTAGCATTCGTATGCTCACCGGCGGTGAGATGCTCCATGTCGGCATAAGGCGCGGCAATCGTCTCCGCGTCTACGGCGGAGTGGCGGTCGTCCTGCCAATGCTGCAGATGGTTCACAAGATCGAGCGCCAGACCGGAAAGCTGCGGCTCCAGCTCGCGGGATATGCGGGTGGATTCCTCGGCGAGCGCGGCGCGGTTTTCCTCGAGCCGCCGCGCGGCTTCGGCACGCTTTTCCGCTGTGCGGCGGAGAAGCTCCTCGTGCGCGTGCTCGATCGCCTCGGCGCCGGACTGACGCAGCTGCGCTTCCTGCGCGGCGCGCTCGTCTGCCATGCGGCGTGCTTCCGCTTCATAATCTGCGCGCGCCTGCTCCTTTGCTTTGCGCACGGCCTCGATTTTTGCATTGCGCGCGTCCATAAAGGTCAGCATCGGCTGGAAGAGCAGCTTTTTCAAAATGAGCATCAGCGCCAGAAAGCATAGAACCGTCCATACGATGAGAGATGGTTCGATCGTCATGGCTCAGCCTCTCAGACCTTCGCGACGAGCATGAAGGCGATCAGCAGGCCGTAAATGGTGAGAGCCTCCATCATGGCCATCGAGATGATGAGCGAGGAGCGGATATCACCGGCGGCGTCGGGCTGGCGGGCGATGCTCTCCATGGCGGCGGCAGCGGTCTTGCCCTGTCCGAGCGCCGGGAAGATGGTGCTGATGGCGATGGAAAAAGCGGCGGCGAGAGCGATAATGGCGGAATCAGTCATGATAGTATATCTCCTTACAAAAAATATTCTTTTCTATCAGGTACCGGGTTTACTCGGTGGCCTCTTGCAGATAAATGGAAACGAGCGTCGTGAAAACGATGGCCTGCAGCGCGCAGAAGAGCAGCGAGAGCACCATCATCACGATCGGCGCGCCGATGGGCAGCAATTCATAGAGCTGCTCTGTGACGGTCTCTTCGCCGAAGATGTTGCCGAACAGACGCAGTGCCAGTGACGCGGGCTTGATGAACTCATCGAGAATGAGCAGCGGCAGCATGATCGCGATGGGGGAGACAAACCGCTTGAGATAGCCGAGAAACCCGTGCGCGTGTACGCTTGCACCCTGCAAATAGAAGAACGTCACAATGCCGAGACCAAGCGTTACCGAAAGCGACGAGGTCGGTGCCTTCCAATAGTCCGTCAGACCGACACCGGGGATCAGGCCGGAGTAGTTGCCGAAAATGATGAAGATGAAAAGCGAGCCGAGAAACAGAAAATGCTTCCTGGACTCCTTCTTGCCGAGAATGCCGCCGAAGTAGTTATCCAGATACTCTACGCCGGTCTCGATCACATTTTGGAACTTGCCGGGCTTCTCGCGCATATGGCGCGTGGCGAGCAGTGATATCACGGCGACGAGCGCCAGCACGACCCACATGCCGATCACCTCGCCCGTCACATCCAGGATTCCGAAAATCGGGATCACAACACGGGATTCACCCATTTTGATCTTCTCCCTTCTTATCCGCCGCGGCGGATTTGGACTTTTTATCGTTATACCGCGCCAGAAGCACGGCGAAAAGCATGGAAGCGCCGGTCAAACCGAGCGCCGCGCCGATGAGCGGCGCCGTAACGTCCCAGCCCCGGGCACGGGAAGCAAAGAAAACAAGAACAAGATAGCCAACGTTCAGCAGCTGCCGCACGGCGGAGAACGAAGCGTAAGCCGAAGGCTTCTTTTTCAGGACCCGGGCGGAGAGCAGAGCGACGAGCCCGGAAACGAGGACGCCGCCCCAAAAGGCGAGCAATCCCTGTACGATCGGTTGATCCATGCGTATTTCCTCACATTTATTATGTACTGTACATTTAAGAACCGTATCGTATTATAGCACACGAAAACGGAAAAGGAATAGATAAAATATAGAAAGAACGCATGGAAAACGCGTCATTCTTCGCCATAAAGCAATACAAAGCTTTCGTAGTGGTCTTCGGTATAATAAATGAGCCCGTCGTTGGAGAAAACGATACGCTTTGCCCCGCGGGAGGAGGCATGCAGCGTGTCAATGTCGCACTCGTGGTACTCGCGCCCCGGCGCTTCCGGCAGAAGCCCCTCGTAGTTTCCGAACCGGTCGCCGCCGATGCATTTCCCGTCGGCATAGCCGTCCAGCCCGCCGCCGCTCCAGCCGAGAGCGCGGGCATCCTTTTTGGTGATGAAGTTCTCCGGCAGATGGCCGTAAATATGAAGATAGAGCGCCACATCCTCTGCAGAGGTGTATACGCCGTCCTCGCTGAGTGCGGCGAGGGAGAAATCTTCCGGTGCTTCCGGCTCCTCCGGCGTTTCCTGTGAGGCGGGCTCTTCCGTAACAGATGGGGCGTCCGGTGCAGGGACGGCGTCCGCCGTGGGGGCTGCGGTGAAGGACGGCGTGTCCGGCATCGCGCTGCCGCAGCCGGAGAGAATGGACAAAACGAAAACAAGCGCAAGAAGCGCCCCGGTGATACGAGTAATACGACGCATAAAATGTTCCTCCGTTGTTTGCCGACGAATATCACGCATACTGTATCATAATAGCGCGGAAAAAGCAATTGACAGAATGGGATGAAATCTGGTATATTAATTTCACATGAAAATATTCTCGAGCGAGAATATAATGAGAGGAGTACATCCATGAAAAAAACAATTGCTGCGCTTCTCACGCTGGTAATGCTGCTCGGTCTCGCCGCGTGCGGCACGGCAGAGCCTGCACCTGCCGCGACGGAAGCGCCCGCTGTGACGGAGGAACCCGCTGCAACGGAAGCCCCGGCGGAAGAACCTGCCGAAGAGCCCGCTGCAGAAACGATCACCTTCACCGATTCGAGCGGACGGGAAGTTGAGCTGCCTGCCAACATCACGAAGATCGCCCCCAGCGGCCCGGTCGCCACGATGATCCTCGCGGCGTTCGCGCCCGAAAAGCTCGTCTGCGTCGGCACCAGCATCAGCGAAAGCCAGACCCCGTACCTTTATGACGGCATTGCCGATCTGCCCGTGACCGGCCAGCTCTATGGCGGCAAGGCCACGCTGAATCTCGAAGAGCTGCTCGCCACCGGTGCGGAGGTCATCATCGACCTCGGCGACTTCAAGAAGTCCATTGCCGAAGACCTGACCGCTCTTCAGGAGCAGACCGGTCTGCCCTGCATCTTCCTTGAGGCTGACCTCGCCCACATGGCAGACGCCTTCCGCAGCCTCGGCTCCATCCTCGGCAAGGAAGAGCGCGGCGAAGAGCTTGCCAAGCTCGTTGAGGAGACCATGACCATGGCCGCCGAAAACAGCGCGAAGATCACGGAGGATCAGCAGCTCTCCGTGCTCTACAGCTCCGGCAGCGATCCTCTCGGCACGAACGCCGAGGGCTCTTCTCAGGCGCAGGTGCTCGGTATTGTCGGCGCGAAGAACGCCGTTGTGCTCGAGGATGTCAGCAACAAGGGCGGCGGCAACATGATCAACATGGAGCAGCTCTATAACTTCGATCCCGACGTTGTTCTCGTGACCGATCCCATGGCTCTCGAGATCGTGGAGACTGAGGCCGCGTGGCAGGAACTGCGCGCCGTGAAGGACGGCAACGTCTATACCGTGCCGTGCGATCCCTACTGCTGGCTGTCTGCGCCCCCGTCCATGAACATGATCCTCGGCGTGTGGTGGCTCGGCAACCTGCTCTACCCGGAGGTCTATGACTACGACATGACCGCCAAGGCGCAGGAGATCTACAAGACGTTCTGGAACTACGACCTGACCGCGGAGGAAGCCGCGGCCATGCTCGGCAAATAAACCGGAAAAACGATCATCCCCCCGCGGACGTCGTCTGCGGGGGGATGATTTTATGTGGTTATGAATTTAGTGCAAGGGTCACCTTTCAATGCATCGGGCAGCTGTGGTGCGCGGGCATTTCGCCCTCGCGGATCTCGGCACGGCAGCAGATCAGTTCGCCGAGAATGCTCACGGCGATCTCCGCCGGCGTGACAGCGCGGATCGGGATGCCAATCGGTGTATGCACATGCTGGAGCGCTTCCTCCGGGATGCCGCGGTCCATGAGTGTTTTGTTGACGAACGCGATCTTGCTGCGCGAGCCGACGACACCGAGATAGGCGTGCGGCGAGCGGAGCACCTGTTCCTCAACGGTGAGATCGCCGGAATGACCGTTCGTCATGACAACGACATAGTCTTCGCTGGTGAGCGTGACAGACTCCGCGATATTATCGTAGTCGCAGACTATGGCGTCCTCCGCGCCTTTGAAGAGGGAAGGCTCGGCATAGGCCAGGCGATTATCGAGCACGATGCAGCGGAAGTCCACTGCGCCGAGCATCGGCGTGAGAGCTTGCGCAATGTGGCCGCCGCCGAAGATGACAACGCGGTTGAAGAGCGGCAGCGGTTCGGCGTAGTAAGCGTCCGTGACGACGGCGTGCGTCGTGCAGAGCGCAGAGCGCTCCGTCTCGCTCACGCCCTCGCCGCAGAGCAGCCCTTCCTCGCCGTAAAGGCTCGGCACGCTGCCGTCGAGCGGGAGAACGAGCCAGCCGTGCTTGCCCGCCTCGATGCGGTCGCACACGGCGCCCGCGAGCAGGCTCCAGCGGAGATCGTCGGCGCTTATATACTCGAAAAGTACCGTGACGTCGCCGCCGCACTGCATGCCGATGTCCTCTTTATCGTTGGGACGGAGCACAAATTCGTGCACAGAGCTCTCGCCGGTTTTGAGAAGCTCGATCGCTTTCTTTTCGGACTGATATTCCACGGCGCCGCCGCCGATCGTGCCAGTGATGCGGCCGCGCTCGCCGACGAGCATCGCCGCACCAGCGCCGCGCGGCGCGCTGCCGCGGTCGGCGATGACCGTTACGAGCATGACATTGCGCTCTTCTTCGATTTCATAAAGCAGTTTGGAAAAAATCCTTCGCATGGGTATTCCTCCTGACTTGTGATCTGTATAGGATTCCAGTATAATCATTATACGACTTTATAAGTATACTCTGTCGAGCAAAGAAAGGCAAGGTACAATCCGAATGGACATATACGAAGCTTTTATATCCTCGATCCCGGCGCACTTGCGCATTACGATGGCGGTGCGCGGACGGTATCAGGCATATGTGGAAACGGAGAGCGGTGCGGGTCTCGCCTCGCTTCCGCTGCCAGGAAAAAAGCCGTATGGTTACGCGGCTGTCTGCACCGAATGGCTGGGCAAGCCGCTTTGCAATCTCGCCGCGCAGCTCGGCACGGATGATATGGTGCTCTCGGCGCTCGGCTGCGCGGCGGTGAACGCCTGGTTCAACCGGCGCGAGAGCATGGAAGATCTCGGCGTTACGCTCTATCCGCCGGAGATCGACGAGGGAGACGTGTTCCGCACGCTGGAGCCGGAATGCGCTGGAAAGCTTGTTTCTACGGTCGGCCATTTTCACGGGGGAGAGAAGCTCGCGGGTATGTGGGAGCTGCGCGTGTTTGAAAAAGATCCGCGCCCTGGCGACTACCCGGAGTGGGAGGAGGACCGCCTGATCCCGGGCTCAGACGTCGTCGTCATCACCGGCATGGCGCTCACGAACGGCACGATGCCGCACATTTTGGAGCTCTGCCGCGGCGCGGAGATTGTCGCGCTGAGCGGGCCGAGCGTTCCGGTATCGCCGATCTGGTTTGACTACGGCGTAACGGCGCTTTTTGGCACGCTCTGCTGGGATATCCCCGGCTGCCGGAAAGCCATGCGCTGCGGCGGCCACAAGGACACCTGGAAGCACATGGGAAAAGCGGTGCTCCGCAAATGAAAAATGCCTCTGTTTCATTTGAAGCAGAGGCATTTTGATAGGGGTGGTGGTCGTTTGATAACTTAGCCGCCGTAGCCGTAGCCGAACCCGAACGGGAATCCGCCATAGGAGCCGGAGGACTGCTGCTGCGTAGAAGAAGAGGCAGTGTCAGCCAGCGCGCTCTTCTGCTGCTCGCCAACGGTGAGCGTCAGCGTAAGCTGCTCACTCTCGCCCTGACGGTAAACGGTGAGCGTCATTTCATCGCCGGGCTGGCAGGCGGAGACGATCTTCACAAGCTCGCTGCTCGTTGTGATCTCCTCGCCGTTGATGGCGGTGATGATGTCGTTGACCTTCAGTCCGCTTGCCGCTGCGGGGCTGTCCTCGCTGACGACCTTGACCGCCGCGCCCTGCGGCAGACCGTAGCTGACCATTTCGCTGCTCACGGTGGTGACGGAAACGCCGATATACGGCTTGACGATGTAGCCCTTCTCGATGATGCTCGTGACGATGTTCTTCACATGGTTGATGGGGATGGCAAAACCGATGTTATCGATGGACGCGCTGCTCGAGGAAGAGGAGGAGCTGTACTTGGCGTTCGTGATGCCGACGACCTCGCCGTAGCTGTTGAAGAGTGCGCCGCCGGAGTTGCCGGAGTTGATGGCAGCATCGGTCTGGATGAGATCCATCGTCGTGCCGGAGGAGAGCGTGACCTCGCGGTCGAGTGCGCTCACATAGCCGACGGTGAGCGAGAACGTCAGCTCGCCAAGCGGGTTGCCGATCGCCATGACCTCATCGCCGACGTAAAGGTCATCGGAATCGCCGAGCACGACCGGCGTGAGGCCGGTGGCGTCGATCTTGAGAACGGCAATGTCATTGCTCTCGTCGTAACCGACGATCGTGGCGCTGTAGGCAGTGTTGTCGTAGGTCGTGACCTGTACGCTGTTGGAACCTTCGATCACGTGGTAGTTCGTGAGAATGTAGCCGTCCTCGGTCAGGATGAAGCCGGAACCGGATGCGGCGCTTGTTGTCTGATAGCCCCAGTAGTTGGTGGTGATCGAAGTTGTGATGCCGACGGTGGAGTTGACGTTCTGCGCATACACCTCGCGCGGGGTGAGCTGCGTGGAAGTGTCGGTGCGCGCGGTGTTTACCGTTTCGGTCTGCCGCTCGCCAACGTACATGGTCGTGCTGGTCGAGGGAGTCTGGGTTTTCGTGTTGCTGCCCAGCAGAAGCGTTGCGCCGACGCCGAGACAGCCGCCCAGCAATGAGCACACAAGCGCGATGGCAATGATCTTTCCGGCGGTGAGCCCCTTCTTTTTCTTCGGCAGGTCGGGCGTGGGCGGCGTGGGCGGAACGGTCGAATAGGTGCCGGGGATATACTCGCTCTGCGTGCCGCGCTCCGGCGTATACCGATAGGTGCTGTTTTCGTTATCGGAGTTGGGATTGTTGTTCTCGTACATGGAAAACACCTCTTGTTTCATTTCATGTCTGCATCCTACCATGGAATTCTGAAAAGAACCTGAAACTATCTTGAACAAATTGTTAATTTGTTAATAAAAAATCGCCGAACAATTGTTCGACGATTTTTATTTCGTTATCCGAAATCAGAGCTGCTTCTGGGCGTTGATCTTGATGCCAGGACCCATGGTGGTGGCGGTCACGCAGCTGCGGATATACTGGCCCTTCGCGGTCGCGGGCTTCGCGCGCAGGATGGCGGTGATGAGAGCGGTGTAGTTCTCCAGGAGCTTCTCCGCACCGAAGGAAGCCTTGCCGATGGGGCAGTGGATGATGTTGGTCTTGTCGAGACGG